>Ga0182011_10000027_pt1 | contig 107856 bp, 69 predicted proteins | sample 711E1DmetaG_FD_120481 | JGI IMG/M metagenome (GOLD analysis project Ga0182011, IMG submission 120481) | Permafrost microbial communities from Stordalen Mire, Sweden - 711E1D metaG | ecosystem: Environmental > Terrestrial > Soil > Wetlands > Permafrost | place: Sweden: Stordalen | collected...
TCGATGATGAAGCGCCAGTACCATTGAATAAATTTACAGCACGACAATTCTGACTGGTATTGATAATGGTAGAACCAACATAAAATACGTTAAACGATGTAGTATTCAAAAAAGTCCTATTGACAGAATCCTGATCAGCCGTTTGATTTACACCAAGAGTAGTATCCTCAGCATTGGTCTCAGTTAAATTAGCACATCGGATATTAGTCCATGTAGGAGTTGTGGATGATCTTGTGGCGTAGATCTCGCCTGAAGGAGACGCAAGATTCCAATTATACAAAGACTGATTATTAGAATTACCTAACACTATTGTTCCTGTTATGTTACCAAAGTAGCCCTGCCAAGTCTGCGTGATGCTGTTGGCTGCGAAATTTATCTCTGTAACATTACCCGCAATAGCAGAAACATTACCTGCAGCCGCTGTACTATACCTACTGCTTCCTAACGTACTAACCGTAGTTGGACCAGATGGAGCTGCACTAACCACAGCTATAACCAACAGACCTGTCATCAAAAACAAAAATAGTTTATACCATTCCATTTTAACCTCCACTCCACATTCTATTAATCGAAAATATCTTAGTGTCATAATCAGAAACGTACAAGATAGAACCAATGCAATCCGTTACGATATTTTTTTGTCTCATAAATCCACGCAACCTTGGGCTTTTAACAACCAACAATCCTCAAATGCACATTAAACCAAGCAAAGCAATCCTCAAGTCAAAAATTGATTAAAACCTTTAGTTTCTCGAGAGAGAAACCGTACAGTTTCAGTATACGTTTTTGTATCTTGATATCTTCCTACATCAACTTATATTTAAACCTTTCGTTTCATTCATAAACTACAATCATTAACATAACTAAGTAATAAGAACATTACATTAAATATTCTAATTAGGAAAATATACTCATTAAAATAATAGAATAATTAATATAATAGTGAATTAGATGTATTAAACACTAATAAACTTGAAACAACCACAACAAATAATATCTCCAAATCATTTAGCAATCGCACAGCCTACACCAACTCTACATATAAGTAATATGTCGTTGGTGTTGCCTGATATTCATTTTCTGCTACAATCATCTGGAAATCGTATTTTTGATTATTATAACCCGTAGTATTTTGATTGATAAGCGTCGTATACAGCAACTTCGATGATCCGTCTTTTAACAACACTTCCTGGAAGAACGCTGATTCCGATGCTGTCTGAGCAGTACCGTTGATATATGTCGATATTGCACTACATGTGCTATTCTGTACCAGAATGGTACCTACGTAAAATGTCCTATGTATCTTGTTGATAAATGTCTTGTTAATAGTGTCCGGACTATTCAGAGACATATTCATAGCGATATCCTCTGTGTTGATCAGTGTTGCATCAGCACAGCTAATAGTTGACCAATCAATCGAGGTATTTTTAGTGGCATATACCTCTCCAGTCACACTAGTCACAGTCCAATCATATATCGACTTGCCGCTAGCGTCATCGAGCGCAAGCCTACCACTGACATTACCTACATACGCCTTCCACCTATAGTCTTCGCCTGTAGCATTCAACACTAATGTGGTGAATGATCCTCCATAAGTCGTTATCTGGGCTGCTACAGTCGGCGAACCATTGACGGTATAATTGGATACTATTGTCGGACCGACAGGGACCGCAAAGACATTGGAAACGAATATATTCAATAACAATAATATGAATAAAACTAAGGATATGCCATTGATGTAAAACTCCTTATCCTTCCCTATCCATTCTTTACATATGTTAGTCATATTATTCATTTGTTAACTTTTTAATGCCTCTTTTGTACACGGTCCATACCGTCTGATAGTTTTTACCGAGCATCTCAGCTATCATATTGAACGACATATCGTGAGTAGTCTTAAGGTAAAGAATGAGCGTCTCAAGAGTGCTTAATTTTCTTGAGGCAAAGATGTCTACAGGAATGTAGATAGAACATGTATCTATCGTCTGGCTGAGGTTCTTTTTTTTGGCATTAGCATATGACGCCCATATAGTCCTCTGATCCCTATTTAATAAACCGGCAATGCTTGAGAATTTTAAGCCTAATCTGTCCTTCAGATACACCACCACCGATTCGAACACGCTACTGCGCACCATAACACTTATGGGAATGGATATATCCAGAGGGTTAGGGACATGCACAGTAGCATCATCTAGAATCAAAGAACCAGTTTGCGATCTTGCTGTCTTTTGGACGGAGACGCCATTTATAGATGGAATATACGAGATAGTTCTATAACTAACATCATAGTTGACAAGATATTCTGTTCGCAATGTATCTATAGTGTTCATAAAATAAGCGATAATACATATTATGTAAGAACTATTTATATATTTTATGTTTTTAAAGGCATATTTATACTTATTATGTAAGAATTTATCTATATAATGCCCGACCCATACAATGCTTTTACACCCTAAAAACACGAACAACAAAAGATGGAGAACTGAGTATTCGCATAGGAAAAGTGTTCAAATAGCAAAAATTCGCTGCGCCTGGCCTGTAGGTAAAAATATTAATAACGCAGATCACGCCCCCCCCAAAAAAAAAAATAGAGAATACTAAATCAAAGAATAAAATATACCTATGAAGGGTGCAGCCAAATCGGATGGTATCCAAAAAAAAGAAAAATAAAGGATAAGAAAAAATTTATCTATCCTGACCTTATCCTAGTTCCACATAAAAATAATACAATAAAGGTACCGTTGCGGATTCATTCTCTGCCACTAATAGTTGAAAATCAAAAGTACTGACGCCATCAAAACCTGCATGACCCTGTTCCATTATCGTGGTATATACCAAAGTATTGGCCACATCATCTTTCAATAGTATCTCTTGAAAATATGATGATTCTGATATAATCTGTGGTGCATCATTGATATATGTGACTGCCGATCTGCAGCTGCTGCTTGAGATATTCTTTGTACCGACAAGAAAACTCTTATGGGTAGTATAGTTGAATGTCCTGTTTAGACTATCTGTTGCACTGCCAATCATCCCTAAAGCGCTTTGCTCGCTATCAATCACAGCCTGATTGACACAGGATACATTGGCCCAACTGATACTTGATGCGCGAGAGACATAAACCTCACCTACTGCAGCACCCATTGTCCAATCATATATTGACTTTCCGCTAGCATCATCCAATGCAAGTTTACCACTAACATTTCCAACGTAAGCTTTCCATTTGTAATCCTGCTGATTAGCGCTTAGAGTGATGGTAGTGATCGTTCCCTTAAGATCCTGAGATCTATTAGCAGAAACGGGTGTAGCCGTACTGTTGGAGACATAATTGATTATTGGACCGACCGGCAGAGCGTGTATGAACGAAGATAATAGCAACACTGCCATCAGTCCGATGAAAAATAATTTTGTTTTGTGTTTCATTTTATCCCGTTCGTCTAAATCGTAAGTATTCTTCGCATCCTTGTTATTGCCGCATGTTTGTAATTCCTTGCCTATCTAACTTTAAATCAAATTAATAAAAAAAATAAAGATAATCTATCCGCCTAGTTCTACATAGAACCAGTATGTTGTTACGGCAGTATCCGTACCGTGTCCATCTTCACCGACTATCATCTCGAAATCATGCGTTCTCTGATCGAAACCGTCAGATTCAGCGAATGGGTTTAGAGTGTGCGCGATTAGGGCAGTATATATCAGATTAGCTGATCCATCAGATAATAGTACCTCTTTGAAGTATGGTGATGGCGCTCCTGAACTGTTGTACATGACTGCTAAAGGACATGAATCTGCAGTTATTGTCTGGTTGGCTACATAAAATAATGGGTGATGTAGGTTGTCTGTACCGAATTTTGCCGTCTGGTCTTCTGAACCTAAGACAACAAATGTCCTGTTTACAGCATCCTGATCAACTGACTCATTAACAGTCAAGTTCGTATCCTCAGCTTGAAGTTCTGCCTGACTGGCGCATACTACTTTTGTCCATGTTGGCACAGCCGCATTTCTGACAGCGTATACTTCTCCTTGTGGGCTTGCGACAGACCAATCGTAGAGTGTGTTGTTGTTTGAGTCGCCTAAGACGATTATACCTGTGATGTTACCAAAGTAACCTTGCCAAGTTCTGGTGATAGATGAGGAGTTGAAATTCATCTCTGTAACGTTACCAGCTAGAGCGTCATCAGTTGTAGGTTCCCATGTTGGCCATCTCTCGCTTTTGGTTTCAGTCATAGATTTTGGTCCTGTTGGTAGCGCACTTACGATCATTAGGCTTGTCAATAAGCCAACAAGTGCTACTAGCGCAAATAAAATAATTTTTTTGTTCATTTTCTCTTCACCTCTATATTGAAGTTAATTTGGTTCCTAATATTTTTACGAATGCATATGTGTCCCGTGTAGGACAATAGTAAATCAATATACATATATGTATACTTATATATAAATGTTTCGTTTATGTAAACTGGTATAAAATAAGAATAAAAAAAAGCTAATTAGTAGAAAAATTTAAATTATATCGTTATTATACAAAAAGAAGAATAATTAATCCTTAATATCGTAAATAAATAATAATAAACACCATTTATACGTCAATACGCGTGATTCAATAAGAATGTCAGGAGTTCGCCCTTGTTAGAAATAGGTCTAATACGCTCTGCAAGAATCACATCTCCGAACACACCGCTGATCCAGTTCGCAAAATCATTTCCATGATCATTGACGTGATGATAGAATGTCGTATCATCCATGACCTTCAGTGCGCCGATAAAATCCGCTATTGATTTCAACGTCTTTCCATCGCGCGCATAAAAATATTTTGTCGTGTCAGCAGTGGATGCAGTCATATTAAATTTTTCATTGACTATTTCACTAAATTTTTCATTAAACCTCTCATTTTGGACAATAGGATTGATAAAAGGACTGCCTGAAATACCCCCAATGCCATCTCTGGCTCCATCTCTTCCACCACTATGCCCACGTTTCACAACCTCCTGTAGCAGTCTCTTCAACTCCTCAGATTTCAGTTTGATATCCAATTCCAATTCCGCATTCACTTTTTTCAATGAATCCAGTCTCTGTCTGTTGATCAGCCATGAATGTTCAAGATTTTTCAACTCATCAAAACTGTGTTTTGCCGTTATCGACAACTCATTGTCAGAGAGATAGAAAGGCAATCCATTACTTCGCGTATCATGATAAACAGTCATCCGTTCCAACAAATCCTTGCTTAGCAGATCATCCAATATCTTTGCCCTGGATGAATCATGCATGTCCGTCGCCGCTATAAAATCCTGGAAATCCTTAAAAAAGCCTGCATCCATCCCCCTAAAACTTGACGAAGAGGAAATAGTGTCACGTAACATCTGCCTATAGATTTCGTCGCTCATATTCCTTCGCATATCGTCGCTCCTGATACGCGATTCACGCAACTCTTCATCCCTGGATATATCAGAAGCGTATCCATCTTTCATACTGCTCCTGTATCCTCTGATAAGATTAAGGTCCAGACTAGGCACAGAATCTGTACTCGGTTCAAGAGCAGCCTTCGAAGTATTTTTATACGCATCAACTCTTTGCATGTCTGAACTTAGCCTGTCAGTGATACCGCCTGCAACTGACCCTTTAGCAGATCCCTTGGCAGACAGCACATCATTTCTTAGCATATCCAGACGAATATCATCCCTTGTCTTTTCTGCAGGACGGATCTTTTCATCCAGGATATTTCCAGTGACCATACTCGAAGGAGTTGATAGATTGCCTCCCGTCTCTTCCTTTTCATATATGTCCCGTGCAAGTTCCGGCAATGTACTAGGAGGATCAAGTGATGTCTGCATAGGAGAATTCGCTACAGAAGCAGCAGCATCCTTAGGTTTTGATGGTAGCATATTATTACCTGCAACGCTCATAACAGTACTACTGCCTGTCTTACCTTCCTCCTTACCCTTTTTATCACCCTTAAATATATTAAACATGCGCAATTGTACCTCTTAAAATTGTACCTTTTAATGGTGTGTAGTCCGTATCTTTTGATTCCACTGTGATATGCGATGCCTTTGATGATGTGGCGCTATATATAGAATACTCTACTGAAGGAGAACAAGCGGTCAAGATTCTAAGACAATGTATAATCCTGTACGCTTTACGAACAATCACTGTACATATTGTTCTCAACTACCCACCTCTTTTCAATATAATCACTTATATCGTTGTTTATTTAAAAAGTTATTTTTATTTTACCTCGTAGTAAAAGACTATGGTCTCACCCGCGCCTTTGTACGATCTTAGGAATGCGGGCACACGCATCTCATAATCATATAAACCATAAGCACCAGTCTTATTGTAGTTGACTCTTGTAACGAACACCAAATCAGCCCGTAAAGCAGGATCTGACTGGTATGAATAATGCGTCGATGCACTATCGCTCGTATCCCACAATATTCCGGTATGGAAATTTGCATTGTTGGTGCTCACAGCTTCAGGGACGTTGTTCACAGGTTGATTAAATAAGGTATAATTGGATGTAATGTTTGGCAGACCATCGACACTATATGTCCTATTGATTGAATCGGTAAAGTTCTCTGTTCCTAAAGAGATATCCATATCGTTGAAATCGTCAGATGTATCGGAAGCCATCCCGCCTGTGGTGTTACGTGTGATTGCCTGCAATGCCAACCAATTCACAGATTCGGATGAAGGCACTACATATATATTCATATCAGGATAATACTTCGTGGACCAGTTGATGACCACCTTATCAGTACTGTTGGATGATGAGCCTAACTGGTTTGATGCTGTTACATCACCATAATATATCTGCCATACAGACACTCCTATGAAATTATACGCTTTATTGTTCGTCTTATCAGTCTCTGGGATAGCATTCAATGGATCCGCCTTGACATATATGATGTGTATACCTACAGGCACGGTCCATGATATATTTATTGTCGTGTTCTGGAACTGTGTGATGTTGATATACTTGTCCTGGCCTATCTGCACTCCGCCAGAATCAGGATCTCCCACATAGAATCTTGCCAGTACGTTATCATATGTGACGTTGTGATAATTACGTATTGTCGCATTGATGATTATTGTCTCATTCTCTACAGGACTGTTCTTCGAGAACAGTATATCGGTGTTTCCTATCGATATATCACTATAATATCTTATCGTCATATTCTTTGAATATCCTGTGTTATTTGCATAGTCCGTACAATAGACACTGTAGTTATACTCTCCCGCAGAATAGATGCTCATATTATAATCCCACTGTGAAGCAGACGCGTTCAGCATGTCATATAGAGCGCCGGACCAATTGAGAACGCAGGATACGACATTCTCGGATACGGAGACATTGATGAAAGTGAGGTTGCGTGTGATGAATGCGCCATTTGTGTCGGAAGGAGGGATTAATGATATAGTTGGAATGATTGTATCTATTTTTACGGTAAAATTCTGTGAAGCAAATAAACAGTTACTTTCATTATCACATGCCTGACAATTCCATTGTATAATTCCGTCCGATAATGCGGTCATCTGGAATGTTGTCTGATTCATCCTTCCGGCGATATCCGTTGTGCGATTAGGAAGCCATGATCCCGTATAGTTCCAGTATAATGTTATGTTTTTAAGCATCCAATCATCGGTTGAGTTGCATATGAATGCGACATCACGAGTGTTGATGTATGATCCGTCGTATGGCGTGTCAAGGAATGTGAAAGGTCCAGCAAGTATTGTCAGATTATTCGAAGTTTTTATAGATCCGACGGCCGTTGATGAGAATGATGTAGCCCTACACTGCCATATATCACCAGGTGTCAATTCCGAAGATACCATGACATTTGTCTTATTCTGGTATAATGCCCATATCTGATCGGATGATAATGAACGATTATACATCCTCAATTCATCTATTGTTCCGTTGAATGGAACGCTCGGCCACTCTGTCGAGTAACCTATTCTCATACCTGTGGCAGTTATGATTCCTACGGCAGCTACAGCAGAAGTACCTGTAACATTCACGCCATCAATAAAAATATTAAAGGAATTGTAATCATCAATATTGGTGGCCGAAGCAACAACATAATGCCATTTACCATCATTAATCGCAACTGTTGACATCCTCCCAGCATAGACGCCAGCGCCATCAATGCCGAAACAGATAAGACCATTTGAAGCAGCACACGAAGAGTACCCTTCATTCCCGTTCCGCACCGTAACAACTATACCTGTACTTGTTGCAGTCCTTGAATTGTAGATTATACCACCTGATGTGGTCTTAACCCATGATACAAATGTCCAAGCACCAGAAGATACGTTAATAGTGGAAATATTTAGATATCTCGCCGTCCCATCAAACATAAATGCGCCCTTACCATCAAAACCGGCAGTCGAATTCCATAAAACAGCATTAAAGTTGACCACATTATTATCCATACCAGAACGATCAACCAAAGCATTCGTGGAATTACCCTCCATAGGAAGATATAATATCATCGCAGGAGAATTATTCTTATACCATGCGACAGCGGAGGATGTTGCACTGCCGCCAAAATCATAGTTGCATGTGATGTTATCTGAAGAGAAATTATAAGGAGTCGTAGAATTTAGTGTTGCAAAAGAAAAAACATTGAGCGTTCTTGTCTGGCTCTGGTTAAAATTATCGTATAAGTCATAGCATCTCACCTGCCAAGTATAGTTCCCATCTCCCATGCTGACAGAGAATTGCGCTCCGGAATTAGGCTCAACATTAGTCGATGTCTGGTTCAGCGTCCCGTTTATGTAAAGACTGCAGTTCTTCAGGATTGAAGAATCATTGACAAAATATTGGAAGACGACATTATCCGTGCCGACTGTTGCCGCATTTCCTGGATACGTAAGGTTGATTACAGGCGGAGTCAGATCTCTAACGGTGAGTAAGAAACTTTCACTGCTCGCACTATAATTTTGCGTCGAAGGATAAACGGCAGTTATGTTATATACCGCAGGGGCCATGAAACGGCTTATGTTCGTCAATGACGAGGATCCGCTTGCAATGATGTTTCCGTCTATATATATCTCCGCATTTCCCGAAGAAGGAACCGTGATCACGGCTGTGATGTTGACTGTATCGCTTTCATTGATGGAATAGTTCCCGTGCGTCCCGTTCAGATACAGGCTGATCGATGAAGGTGCTTTCTGTACCGCGTATATAAATTGGCCGGTGGAATTAACATTTCCTGCTGAATCATTGGCATACCATCTGTAGGAATAATTTCCTGCTGCAAGATTCTGGACGGTAAAAGTGTAGATACCTCCCACGGCCGTCGTCGTTTGATTAATAAGTGTGCCGGTAAAATTATTCTCGATAAAACTAGAATCTACGCCGAAATTATCCATCCACGTGACATTGAAGCTATACGTCCGAACAGGGGCATAGATCGTCGGCGAGGATGGATCAGTAAAGATACTGAGATATCCTGGAAAGGTCGTGTCGACTTTCACAAGATAATTGCTGCTTGCAAAGACATTCCTTCCAGAACTATCATTACATCTGACATTCCATAGATATATTCCGTCGGACAATGTCTGCATGAAAGTATTATCCTGACCGTTTGCAGGCGAACTGTTCAAAGAGACAGGGGACCACAGCCCTGTGAAATTTCCATAAAGCACGCACGCCTGAAGATTTGTATCCGATGGAGTGTAGTGGAAGGTTACGCTCGCTGAACTGCTGAACGCATTCACAGCAGGAAGATTCAGGATGACATGAGGATCAGTCAGATCTATCGTAAGGTTACGTACAGCACTGCTCCCGACATTATAAAGTGACGTATTGTCGACACAAACAATACTCCAATTATGTTTTCCCTCTGAGAATCCGGAGACATTGAAATAATTAGGTACAAAATTAACTAAGGGATCTGCACTCGTATTTGTGGCATTGAATTTGCCATCAATATATGCTGAACAATTTCTAAGTCCTGTAGCATCTTCGGGAGTGTAATTGAAGCTTATGTTCGAGGAAGATATAAAGCTGTTTGATAAAGGATAATTCAGAATGATGACCGGCGGATCCCTGTCCAGGACCTCGACAGTCAGATTGTATCTTATCGATGATCCCTCAAGGCCCGCCATATTAGTACAGTTGACGCTCCAATTATAATTCCCATTAAGGACCAATTCTGTCGTGAAATTGAATGATTGATTATTAATTATGTCATTCTTTGCCTGGGCGACCACGTCGTTTATTATGAGCTTACACGAACTCACATTGGACATCCAGTCTGCCGCCCTTGCGGAAAAATTGAGATTGTTGGTCACATTCTGATAAGTATTGTTCGTCGGAGTTATCAGAGTTATGACGGGAGATGTCAAATCGACTCTTACAGTTTTGTTGCTCGAAGCGAATCCGAAATTTCCTGCACTATCATTGCACCTGACATTCCACAGATATATCCCCTCCGACAGCGTTATGGTAAAATAGTTCTGGCCATTCTTGATGACGGAACTGTTGCTCACGTTTGACGTCCATGCACCTGAAAAATTCCCATAGAGTACACATGTGCTGAGAGTGTTCGCATCATTAGGAGTGTAATTAAAGACCACGCTTGAAGTGGAGACATAGCCATTGTCTACCGGGATGTTAAGATTTATCGTCGGGGCCAGCGTATCCGTTATATAAGTGAAATCATTCGTCGAATTCCGGCTGTTTCTGGAATTATCGTAGGCTACGACCCTCCAATAATAGATTGAATTTGCGTCCAGAGGTGTTGTTATCTTATATGAGACATTACTTATCTGAGAAGTATAATACGTGAAATCGATGCTTGCAAATGCAGGGTCTTTACTCAATAAAACCGTGTAGTTGGCAAAATAAAGTTCTGTCGTCTGTTGCCATGTAAGATTAGGGGTCAGGTTCTGCGACTGCGTAGCGTTCAACGGCAACGACAGATTGAAAGGCGATGGAGGGATGGTGTCCGTCCAGTTCAGGATCACAGTCCTATTAGCGCTCGCCCAGCCGATGTTGGATACAGTATCATAACACTGTATGTTCCATATGAAAATCCTACTGGATTGATTTGAGAGATTGAAATACGTAACATTACTCACGCCACCAATCGTCTGTGTCTGATTCAAGACCCAGGAACCGGAAATATTCGTCCACAAAGAACAATTGACAAGACCATTGTCGCCAAGAATAGTGGCATTGAACGTCAAATTGACAAAATTGCTTGTATCATTTACATAATTATTAGAAGGATAAGACAGGTTGACCTGAGGTGTTGTTATCCCTCTTGATTGCTCAGTTCCTAAGGTCACGTATCTGGATTGGTTGGAAATAAATTTATACGTCTGATTAATCCACGAAGAATTTCTAGCCACATTCGATATGCGTACCTCATCTAGTATACCATCAAAATATTCAGTAGTATATGAACTCCCTAAATGCATAGTCTCACCAGACTTCATCAACTCAGGAATTCCAGTGTATGATCCGGACACAGCAAGATTTCCATTAAGATAAATCTGATATCCATTAGTATAGACCACATAGACTACATGATACCACGTGCTCGCTACAGGAGTATACGTATAATCAGCAGCCGTCGAGAGCCAAGCACTACCACTACCAATATCACCATGAAGCGATGCAGCTTCCCACTTCAAATCAAAAGTATTCTCACCACCAAACCTCGTACCCAAAATACCTCTAGAGGTTCCAACAGACGCTAGTTGTGTCCAAGCCTCAATAGTATAAGTATTTATATCCAGAGAAGTGCTATATGCCACAATCGCATCATTAGAACTAGTCCTTACATAATTATCAGCACCATCAACAATACCAACAGCAGACCCTTGCACGGTAACAGTCGCAGTCACATTATTACCATACCGTGTAGAATCATAATGAGTACCAGAACGCTCCTCAAGATGTTGAACCATAACATAACTATTATCCCACACACCAGTACGATTCTGACCAGAAGAGACAGCAGTATTATTATCATAATAAACAGAAATGACATTAACACCAGAAACGAGAGAAGGAACACGAACCCAAACATCAGCCTTAGAAGAAGTAAAATTCTCAACCTCATAATTAAGCAAAGAACCACCATTATTACAAGAAGCATTATAAAAACGTAAGTCAGCATAATTCGGGAGCATATCAGAATCATAAGACAAATTAACATACACAGGAAAATTAACAAGAACAGAACCAACAGAATTATTCAAAGTAATATTCCTACACCGATCAAAAGAAGAATTAGCCCAAGGAGGATCAACAATATAATCGAACTCTAAGAAGGCGCGAGGATCATTGCTAGGATCAACGACGCGCAAATCAAAAGTATCATAAAAACCGAACATGTTTGTCAGATAGATTTTATAATAACCAGCGCTGGAAATGACTGGAAAGGAAGTGATAAGGATAGAAGTGCCAGGATAATACACATCAATAGAAGTATTCATGCCAAAAGAACTCTGATTATTACGGACATAAACAGTAATATCATTAACAGAAGTAAGATTCTTCTCAAAAGAAACCCTCAAATACTGACCAGAATAGACAGGCTCAGACCAGACGTCGTCAAGAGCACTTACACTACTAAAAACATCAGAAATAAAACTTCGATTCTCATCAAGATGCAGAGCCCTAGAAATAAGAATCTCAGCATAACCAGGATCAGAAGCAGAGACAGTAAAATTATATTCCTGACCAGGAACAATATCCATCAACTTGATCCAAGAACCAAAACAAACCTGAGTCGTAAAATTCCAATCACGACACTTCCACAACTCACTACCAGAAGCGACCTTAGAAAAAGTACCGTTCGTAAAATTCAGATTAGAAAGATCCATAGCAAAGGAATCCACAGCATCACCTGTATCTAGGTGTATCTTTGGATTGTGGACCCTTTCGATGTTCATGGTAATATCCTGGCTTCCCAGCGTAAGATTATCCATCTTGAGTACAGCACCCTGCATTCCTGTCGCGTTTGAAAGATCTACGACAGCATAATCTGCTACCTCAGCCGTGGTCCCTAAAGTGTTTTCTTTAAGCAGACCAGAAGTATCTACAGAATTGTTATCGTACAAAGAATTCATATTAGAAGAGACGCCATATGAAGATGTGGATCTTATTATACCTCCTATTTTTTGCACATTATGCAACTGGATGCTGGATAATTTAGAGACGCCACTCGAATCTCTCAGCAGAAGTCTTTTTGATGATACGTTGCCTGACGCATCTACATACAGAGTCAGGTTCGATGGTTCCATTGATGATTCTGTCGATGATCCTTCCGTCGCACTGCTCCCAGATGTATCATAGACAAGATAACATTCAAGATAACCATCGTCAGCAAATAGGGTATATCTGCCTGACTTTGATGGATTGTACGTCAATACGCTCGTGATGGTTTGAGAATAGACAAATGTCTCTGACTGCGTAGCTGGTGATGTTGCATCGGAAATCCCATAATCTGCAATTATCATCAAAGACGAAGGGACCTTATATCTATAGTCGGGATATTTCGTGAAATCTATCAGTATTGGTTGCCCTAGCGGGGCGCTCTTACAGTCGGATGACTCAGAATCGTAGACAGTGAATGATTTCTGGGATAATAATATCTGATCATCACCCGAGGAGCGGTATAATCTGGCACTGTAGTTCCCAGTTTTTTTCGGGATGTACACCATGCTCTGCTGCACCGCTCCAAGATACCTTAGCGAATATGATGCATCACTCTGCATCGTCATCTCCAAGGACAATGAATCGTCTATACTTGGATCGTTTGTCAGTCCGACTATCGATATATAGACCGTATCATCGACGGAATAATACCCTTTGTTCAACTCTAACGACGGGAGATTTAAGGAAGTATTGGCGGCAGCATTGGCATTGGCCTCTACAATCTGAGAGTTGACGGAAGACACGATCAACATCATTATCAGCATAATGATTAACATGATGTATCTCGAGGATAAACTGCTATCTAGAACCACCTCATGCCCCGATGCTACACCTCTTTTCATCGAAATAATTTTTTCTTCAATCATGGTCTATCTTAATCCTAATTTATCTCAGCGTAAAACACTACAGCATCCATTCCCGCCTTATACGATCGCAATGTCGCAGGGACTCTCATCTCATAATCTACGGTCGAGTTATATCCTTGCGTATTCTTGCTTATCTGCGATACGAATACTATATTCTGTGTCCCATCATATTTTGCGGGGCTCGTGCTATAGTCCCAAAGTATTCCTGTCTTGAAGTTTGAATTGTTCGTACTGTTGACTATAGGGATATTTGCGACAGGTTTTGTGAAAAGGGTATAATTTATCGTCTCCTTTGGAGCCCCCGCAAACGTGTATGTCCTATTCACCGAATCTGAAAAATTTGTTGATCCAAGCCTTGTATCTAGCATGTAAAAGTCGTTTGGTGAAGACTGGTTGCTTGCATTTATCCCGAGCGCCCTCAGTGATCGCCAGTTTATGTTCGAATCCACATCCGAAGCGAATAACTTGCTTCCTGTAGCGTTGCTGGCGAGCCAATTAAATATCGTCTGGTTGAAATTGTCTATCATCGCCAATTTATCGAAAGTCGTTCCGATGACATATTCCCAGAGGCCTATATGCAGGCTTCTTGAGGCATTATTGTTTGACTCATTCTCCTCTCTCACCGTTCCGTTCGTCGCAGTAGGGACGTCGGCAAGGACATAAAATACCGTATCACCTATAGAGACTGTATAATTGATAGAGATATTTATCGATTTATTGGACGACAGATTCAATGTCACATTCAATATCAGAGTACCCGTTACAGGATTGTTCAGGCGTATTTCCGTTGTGAAGTTTGTGGCGTTGACATTCCCTTTGTTCTGTATAGTCGCACTGATGTTTATCGTATCGTTCTCAACAGGATTATTGTTGCTGAAGTAGATTGAATTGTTATCGACATAGATATCCGGCATCATTATATAGAACACCCTTGTCACAGTCGTGTTCATGTTCCCTGCCTGATCGACGCATGTGGCATTCCAGTAATGATTCCCTCCAACGAGGTTTTGTACGGTCACGTTCTTGTTTGTCCCGTTTGAGATGTTCATGTTCAATCCTATGACTGTCCCATCCAATGTGACGTTACATATGAGGTATGAGGCCATATTATCGGAAGGCGTGAGGTTCAGGTCGAGATAATTCACTGTCAGGTTTGCGCCATTGACAGGCATTGTAAGATTTATCGACGGTACTACCGTATCGATATATATCGTTATCGGCGTGGAATTCAGCATGTTGCCTGCCTCGTCGCGGGCCTCAAGGACGACACTATAAGTCCCATTCTGCAGGCTGGCAAGATTTATTGAGGTCGCGCTGCCATTCGTCACGGACCCTACTATATTCGTCACACCGTTCACATAGAATGTATAGTCCAATGCCGTATCCATGTTATCTGTTATCATGAACGATATCAGTGGAGTCCCTGTGTTGAACCATGAATTGTTCGCCGTGGTTATGTTCGGTTGCGGATTGATTAGGTCTACGTATAATGTCCTGTTGCCCGTGATATTATATGCATGATATGACGTATTGTCATAACATTCTATCGCCCAGCTATAATTTCCCGAGAGCATCCCGCTCACAGTGAAATTGTTCGTCGCATTGTTCGTCAGCTGCGAATTAGTCTTAGTCTGGTTTATCGATCCGTTGAATAGTATCGAACAATTATACAATACCGTCTCATCACTGGCGTTGAAATAGAATGTGTTATTGGCATATCTGCTCCAATTATTGTTCGCTGGATTCACAAGCGTAAGTATAGGAGAGATGTATACGCCGAACGTCTGCGTCGCGCTCGTGTTGGTGTTCAATGCCTGGTCCATGCACGTAACATTCCAGTAATGCAACCCTTCGCCGAGATTATTTATCGTGTGCGTCATCGGTGAACTTATATTCGGGGCCGAGGATGCGACATTGTTTCCGTCGAGCGTCACATTGCATGTAGCGTTGCTCGCCAGATTATCGTTCACAGTATAGTTCAGGACTACTGTCCGTACCGTGAAGTTCGCGGCGTTGATAGGAACATTCAACGTTATCGTCGGGGCATGAGTATCCACATATATATACTTTGCCGTGCCGTTTGCGATGTTGCCCAAGGGATCGTATGACCCCAGTATTATCTGATATTGCCCGTCGGTGACTATGGTGAGATTGGTCAGCATGTTTGTGCCATTGGTCATGTTGCCTCTGCTGTCTACACTTCCGTTCGCATATAATGTATAATTAAGATTTGTATAAATGTTATCCGTCGCTGTGATGTTTATTTGAGGATTGTAATAATTATACCACGTGTTGTTGACCGTATTTATCACAGGGCTCGGGGCTGTATAATCGATCGTGATATATACCCGCGTAGAATTCCTGCCTCTACCCAGTGCGTCTACAGCCTGCATGATTATATAGTGCAGTCCCTGCGGCAATGTCACATTGATCATCCTGCTCGAATTATCCGTAACCGTTCCATTCTGTCCATTGGACGCTCCATCGACGAACACTGTATAATTTATAGAACCGCCTGTGAAGTCCTGCATCGTGAAATTTATGGAGACATTCTGGTTGATGAATGCAGATGCATTCGGAGGTGAATTGATTACGGAGCGCAATATGGATATATTTTTTGTTGCATTATTGTTTGTTTCATTAAGTTCTCCGATAACATTGTATGGGTCTGCCACAACATAGATTGTGTGGTATCCTGAAGATATGTTCCATGACGCAGAAAATATTCTTGAACTATTAAAGTTTATAGATCCAGTAGCATTTCCTATAAATGCCCCGAAACCCGGCTGTCCGTCCCAAAATTCCACTAACAAATTATTTACAGGCACGCCGCCCAGATTACTTATATTAGCGGTTATATTTATTGTCTGATTCTCATCGGGATTGGTATTATTGAACAATATTTTTGCAGGATCAACATATATGTCCGGCTGGTTGATTGTAAAACCCTGTACTGCGCTCATATTCCAATTGCCGAGATCATCTGTACAATTAACACTCCAGTTGTGCGGGCCATCAGTCATGTTTGGCAGTGTCGTCGTGAAAAATGATCCGCTTAACTGGGCCGCCATTGACTTATTGAAGGATCCGTCAATGAAAAGAGAGCATGAAATGTATGTGGCATTGAAGTCTGCGGCTGTCCAATTGAATTGAACATTGTTGCCTGAAGGGAATTCCCCGTCATAAGGTCTAATCAATGTAATATTTGGAGGTGTACGGTCTATTATGAAAAACTCCGTAGGAGAAGTGTATGGATTATTGTCTGGCGCGAGATCGATACATCGTACTGTCCAATTATGCCCTCCTTGGGATAGATTGACAAGCGGGAAATAGTTGGGCTGGTTCTTTTGGATCATGATTTCTGTAGTATTTATCGCCCCATCAAAAAAGAGGGTGCAATTTTGGATACCGATGGCATCACGTGGCGTATAATTGAGCGTAATATTCGTTGCGTTGGTCCTATAATTCCCTATTGGCCAATTCAAAGTGACATTTGGAGGTGCATGGACAGTAAAATTGATGAGAGTGTAGGAATTTGTCCAGTTCGCATTATCTAAACATACTACGCTCCAATTGTAGTTTCCATCACCGAGTACCTTGTTGAAAATCACAGGCGTACCATTGGTGACATTCATATTCGAGTACTCCGTAATGCCATTAATCGTCACATTACAAACCATTACTGCGGCCAGATTATCTGTTGCAGTAAAGTTGAATGTCATATTATTCCACGTCATTATTTCAGAATTATTCGGATGACTATACATAACAATTGGCGGGGTGGTATCTATTGTTAAATTCCTAGCAATTGCAGTGCCGGTAAGCCCTACCATGTTTGTCGCATTGACTGTCCACGTATAAAAACCATCGCTCATATTCACAGTGAACGTGTTTGGGAATCCATTGGCGAGACCTGTACTATTTGACTGATTCTTCACACCATTAAAAATCAATATCGATCCATTTAATCCACTGGCATCCGTAGGAGTATAAGTAAAGATTACGTTCTGACTATAGTTAAGAACTTGATTCATGTTTGGACTGTAAAGAGATACAGTCGGAGGTATCTTTATGGTGAAGTTTCTTGAAGAGCTAGTATTCACGTTACCGGCATCATCCGAGCAAGTCACATTCCAATAATATGTCCCGGAATTAGAGATAGAAATGCTGATATTAACCATCAGACCGCTCTGTGAACTGATGTTTGTCTGGTTTACAGCATTGTATAGAGTTAAGTTACAGTACAAAATCGGTGAGAAATCATCTGTGGCAGTATAGTTGAACATAACATTCTGCCCGTAAATTATTTCATCAGGCTGAGGTGCATACAGCACTATAGCCGGCTTTGATATATCCATAATAAATGATTTTTGAGGTGTTTGCGCCATGATGCCAATAGTGTCTGTACAGTTGATGGTCCAGTTATATCTTCCAGGAGCAACTCCGGACAGCGTAAATATATTTGGTTGACCGTTCTGTACAGCGGTAACGTTAGTTTGATTAAGCAGACCATTTATGTAAAGTTCACATTTCGAAAATCCTGAAGCATCTGTTGGAGTGTAATTAAATGCAAATGTGCTTGAGTTCTGCGAATAATTATCTGGAGGAAAATTAACAATTATTGTAGGGACAGCGCTTACATTTAGCCTCCAAGTATTACTGGTGTTAGTGTTTCCGGCCTTATCCCAACAAGTGACATTCCAATAATTTATTCCATTGGATAAATTTGCGACTTGTTTTGAAGTAAGTGTTGAGAATTGCGCTGATGTATTGGATATCTTCACCACATTATTTACAGTGATATTACAGTTGAGGCTCTGATTGATATTATCATAGACTGTAAAATTAAAGTAAGCGCTAGTCGTGTTTATTTTGGTGTTATCAGCAGGAGCTGAAAGATTGATCCATGGATTTGTGTAATCTATTATAAATACCCTGATCGGGGCTTGACTTGTAAGTCCATCAGTATCTGTAACATTGACTGTCCAATTATATTTTCCCTCAGCAAGTCCGGATACTGTAAAATTTGATATATTGCCATTCGCAACTGTGGTGTTAGTCATGTTCAAAACACCATTGATATATAGGATAGCACTCACTATGCCTGTATCATCTGTTGCGTTGTATTGGAGATTGATGGTTGTTGACATTTGCGTGTAATTATTAGGAGTTATCAAAGTTATATTCGGTAAAAATCCTAGTATAATGAATGGCCTTGTGGCGCTTACATTAATATTTCCTGCATGGTCCATACATGAAACATTCCAGTAATGTGTTCCTTGTCCAAGATTATTGACAGTCCAAGATGTTATTACAGTAGTGGTGCTCATATTTGAATTAACTACTGAAGAATCGATAGTCAGATTGCAGAACAAGGATGAATCAAGATTATCATTTGTTGAGAAATTAAATATAACCGTCCCGAATGTAAATGTTGCATTTATACCTGGTGTTGATAATGCAATGGTTGGCGCGGTAGTATCAACAGTCAATGTCCTGTTAGATGAACCCCATGCCGGATTCCCATCAATATCATACGCAAGACAGTTCCAAACATAAGTACCTTCCTGAAGTTGCCTCGAGAATGTTGTGCTATTTGCTGTTCCTCTTAAATTATTAGTTCCGTTAGGAAGGAACTGGCCTAGCTTATACTTCAAATATAACGTCATATTTGAAAGTCCGGTATTGTCTGTTGCTGAACAGTTGAAAATTACGGTTACATTGTTGGTGTAATAGCTAGTATTAGGGTATACTAAAGTTGTGACAGGTGGGACCTGAACCGAATCAAATATTGTTATATTAATATGTTTGCTTTGATTGGTGAGTACATAGCCAGGATAATTTGTCGAGTTAAAGTAAGCAAAGAAGTCCCAAGTGGAATTCGCACTTCCTGTCGCATTGATCATCCAATTCACTTGACAGGAATTTCCTGCAATCATACCCTTTAAGCAGGCTGTGGTTGTATAGTCCATAGGATTACTTGTTATGGTATAGAATGGTGTCGCACCTACCACCGTTGATACATCTGATTTTCCTACCTCCTCTGAATAAGTAACATAGCTAGGCTCTATTGCAACATATTTTCTTACTCTTATCCAATCCCAATAAGCTTCATAAGCCTGCCCTACAATTGCATCATCATATCTCTTCCCGAGAGCAACCGGTTCGGAAGAGACAGTATTGGCTATGTTTGCAACATTCTGATAGCTTGTTCCAGTATTATAATCATTGACTGCAATATCAACTAAGGAAGGTGACTTAACAACAATCCGTGTGGATAGATTTACTGATGAAGGAGAGGTTGTAGCCATGGCAGTCCAGCCACCATCATTTCTATAATAATCGGTACCTGGATGATTAAGAAAACCAACACCATTACCAGTATTGACGAAAAAACCTCCAATCTGATAACCGTTCCCAGCAAGAGTTATATAACGGGATTTTATCTCCAAGATATAACCACTGCTAAAAGTCGCAAGAGACGTCAACCTGCCAGTATTAGAAGTACCCTCCAACTCACCACCAGCAACACTCCAGCCAGTAGCATCAGTAATTGACCAAACGGAAGTATCAATAGAACCACCGGAAAAATCATCAAACAAATCAAATGTCGCGCTTGCATTACTTTTCGATACGACAGACGGATTACCATAATACATGTAAACACTGGTATTTGCGCCAGCAGTTAAATTAACTCTTAACCAGATAGTTGTAGATGTAGTATTACATCCAGAGGCAGTATAATAGATTAACTCATTAGAACTCTTATCTGCAAATCTAATGTCTGAACAATCGCTTTTCATCTTTCCTGATGATATCAGACTCGATGTGTTTATACTAAGATTTACCTGATAATTATTCAATGCAGTATTATTTCTTTCTGATATATTAATCAATAACCTATACTTCCAAGCAGAATTCCACCATGTCATTGGATCAACTGTTGCATTTACGTCACCACATTCTCCTCCAACACATGTAACATTTACAGTAAAATTGAAGAATTGATATCTCGGAACATTTATACTAACGTTTGGATTCACTAAGCTTATAACAAATCTTCCCCAGGGTATGGTCCAATTATTAAGCGTTGTGAAACTGTCAGATAAATTGTTATAACAAGATGTATACAACCTGTATTCACCTGAATTATTTATTGTTATATTTGTATAGAAAATCCACCAGTCGCTTATGTTTGATACTGTGGTGTTAGTGAAGAAATTATATGCGTCAGGGATGTTCGTCAAATTGAAGGAAACATTGGTTATAAGATTATTATTGGTGCAATTTGCCCTGACACCAGATAGCATATCCCCAAAAGCCATGCTTGAACAATTCTGCCATATACTACCATTGATTAAACATTGTACCTGATTTATTGAAGGAGGTGTCGAAGATAATACTGTAACATTAGATGAATTGACCTGGATTCCTGCCATCTCTTGATTCCATGGAGTTATCCCACATTTCCAATTAGTGCCAAGGGTCAGGTTGCCCGATCCAAGAACAACAGTTGTGGAAATCCCGCTTGTAACCGAAACGATGCTAGAACTATAGTATACATTGTTTCTGTACCACGTAACATTTGCTGTAAGTGGATCAAGAGGTGCACTATTAACCTCTGTAAATGTACAGTTAAGATTATCTGCTATGGTCGGATATAAAGGTGTTAAATATATCAAAGATATACTTGGCGCGGTAATATTTATTATAGTTATATTGATCATTGAAGAGTTTATTGAAGGCACATAGCTTGAGAAATTCATCGAGTTATAGATTACATAAAATACCCACGTAGTGCCTATATCTCCGGTAGCGTTAACTTTCCAAGTAATACTACAAGAATTGCCCTTAAGCATGTTACCAAGGCAGGAAGTATTCAAGGATGTTGTAGGATTCTGGCTGATAGTATAGAACGGAGTTCCTGAACCCATAGGAATATCGCCTTTGGGTTTTTGCTCTTCTGTTCCAAAACTAGACACAGTGGGCATTGTAGAAGCGTACTTTCTTACTCTTATCCAGTCCCAATAGGCCTCATAAGCCTGCCCAAGATAGCCAGAGCCATCATATCTCCTACCTAAGACAACAGGCTCAGAAGAGACAGTATTAGCTATGTCCAATACACTCTGATAACTTGATCCAGTATCATAATTTGTTACAGTCAAATCAACAGTTGAGGAACTTTTTACAACAATCTTAGTAAATAGATTTGTTGAAGAAGGAGAAGTTGTCCCTAACTGAATCCAATTACCATCATTCCTATAATAATCAGTAGTAGGATGATTAAGAAAACCAACACTATTGCCAGTGTCAATAAAAAATCCTCCAATCTGATAACCATTGGTCGGTATAGTGATATAACGGGACTTAATCTCCAAAATATTACCACTGCTAAAAGTCGCAAGAGACGTCAACACGCCAGTTGAAGAAGTACCCTTCAATTCACTACCAGCAACACTCCAACCAGTAGCATCAGTAATTGACCACACAGAAGAATCAATAGAACCACCAGAAAAATCATCAAACAGATCAAACGTCTTGGTCGCATTACTTTTCGAGATGGCAGATGGATTGCCATAATACATAAATAAATTAGTATTATTGTTAGCTGTAAGATTCATCCTTACCCAAACAATAGTAGAAGATGAATTACATCCTGAAACTATGAAATAATTCAATTCAACAGAATTATTATCAACAAACCGCATGTCAGAACAATCACCTTTCATCTTACCAGAACCAACCAGGCCAGAAGTATTAATAGTAAAATTAACCTGGAATCCAGAAAAATTAGTATTGCTATTTTCTGTCACATTTAACCCTTTTCTGAAAATCCAACTAGTATTCCACCAAGCCGTAGAAGGATCAAGAACTGCACTCACATAACCACACTCTCCACCATTACACGTGATTTGGGATGAAAAATTAAAGAATCTATTGTAAGTTACGTTAGTACTCGTATTTGGAATCATCAGTTGACTTGATAATGTACCCCAAGGGACGAGCCAAGATGTATAGTTTGATCCAGAAGTCCCATTAACGTCAATACAACTAACTGATAGATTGTACGTCCCAGAATTATTGATATTCAAATCATTATTGTCAAAGACAAAGTATCCGGCAGAAGTAGTGTTCACCGTTCCTGTAAAATATGTGAGATTATGCTCTATATTTGACAGCCTAAGAGTTGCGTTCGCTATTGTTCCACCAAATGCAGTACAATTAGTCCTTACAGCCGTAATATTATCTGCATAAAGGACATTTGAACAAGCGCCCCATGTAACATTATTTTCCTGACATTGGATAGAGTTTATTGCAGGAGGAAGAGATGAAGATATTGTTACATTGGATGAATTAACCTGATTGCCATAAGCTGTCCCATCATACGGAGTTACTGCGCAATACCAAACCTGACCCGCAGTCAGATTAGAACTGTTCAGAACTCTCTGGATTGAAACACCATTAGATACTGTGACATTCTCTGAATAAGATAATACATTGTTTTTGAACCAACTTACATTCGCAGTTAAAGTATCAAAATAATTTGCATCCATAACGGTGAAGTTACAGTATAGATTAGTAAAATATGTTGGAGATGTAGGAGTGATCGCTATTGACGTGACGTTTGGAGGCGAATTAGAAGTGATAGTAATATTGATATGTGTAGAATTTATAGCGTTTATATTGGAGGAATAATTCATCAATCCAAAAATCACATAAAACTCCCATGTTGAGCCCGCATCACCTGTTGCGTTAACCGCCCAAGTAATATTGCATGAATTGCCCTTAAGCATGTTACCAAGGCAGGAAGTATTCAAGGATGTTGTAGGATTCTGACTGATAGTATAGAACGGAGTTCCTGAACCCATAGGAATATCTCCCTTAGCCAATACTTCTTCTGCACCAAGAGCTGATTGTGTAGGGATTTGAGCTGCATACTTTCTTACTCTTATCCAGTCCCAATAGGCCTCATAAGCCTGCCCAAGATAGCCAGCGCCGTCATATCTCCTCCCTAAGACAACAGGCTCAGAAGAGACAGTATTGGCTATGTTTGCAACATTCTGATAACTTGTTCCAGTATTATAATCAGTGACTGCAATATCGACTAAAGAAGATGACTTGACAACAATCCTTGTGGATAGATTTACTGATGAAGGAGAGGTTGTAGCCATGGCAGTCCAGCCGCCATCATTCCTGTAATAATCGGTACCTGGATGATTAAGAAAACCGACACCATTACCGGTATTGACGTAAAATCCTCCAATCTGATAACCATTGGTCGGTATAGTAATATAACGGGATTTTATCTCTAAAATATTACCGCTGCTGAAAGTAGCAATAGACGTCAACATGCCAGTTGAAGAAGTGCCCTTCAATTCACCACCAGCAACACTCCAACCAGTAGCATCAGTAATTGACCACACAGAAGTATCGATAGAACCACCAGAAAAATCATCAAACAGATCAAACGTCTTGGTCGCATTACTTTTTGCAGAAGCAGCTGTACTTCCGTAATACATGAATATCATACTCTTAGAATTGTTTGTAAGATTCATTCTTACCCAAACAATAGTAGAAGATGAATTGCATCCTGAATCTATGAAATAATTCAATTCAACAGAATTATTATCAGCAAACCTCATATCAGAACAATCACCCTTCATCTTGCCAGAACCGACAAGGCCAGAAGTATTGATAGTAAGATTAACCTGGAATCCAGAAAAATTTGTATTATTGTTTTCCGTAATATTGATCTGTCTTCTGTATATAAAACTAGTATTCCACCATGGAGGGAATGGATCAAGGGTTGCATTCACATAGCCACACTCCCCGCCATTACAAGTAAGTTGTACTGTAAAATTGAAAAACTTGTTTTTTGTAACATTGATACTATATGTAGGGTTTATCAACTGTGCTACGAGTGTTCCGAAGGGAATGCTCCAATTCACATCTTGCATTGCGGTATTGGGATTTTCGATGCAAGTTGCCTTAAGATTAAAATCTCCTGAATCAATAACTGTTAGATTGGTATTATTATTTATCCAAGACATGTTAGTCTGGCTTGTAATTGTTGTATTAAAATATATCCTGTTATCATTAATATTTTTTAGGATGAATGACACATTATTGATGCTGCCTTCCATATTTGAACTACAATTTGCTTTCACACTGGTGATTGTATCTCCATACGCGATGGTTGTACAATTCACCCACGAAGCGCCATTCTTCAAACACAGTATATCGCTAATTGTTGGAGGGACAGTGCCTGTAATATTGATATATACTGACGGAGTATCATTCTCAACTACGTATGATGAATAATTCATTGATGTATAGGTAGTATAAAACTCGTATGTTGAATTAATTTGCCCTGTTGCATTAACCGTCCATTTCGTATCGCAAGTACTGCCCGCACCCATATTAGCCAGGCATGAAGTGGTGTTGGAATACATTGGATTGCTAACATTAGTATAAAATGGGGTTCCAGAATTCATAGGTATGATACCTTTATAGTTAGTCATTTGCTCTGCACCATAAGATATGTTAGGATCCAAAATCGCATAGTCTCTAACTCTCAAATTATCCCACCACGTAGTATACCCTGCCCCACCTGCATCTCCAACAAGACCAATATATCCACCATAATTTGTGACAGTATATGCTCCTCCACAGGCAGTATTATTGATGTATGATATAGCAGCAGTCGAATTTATAACTAATTTAATAGAGTACCATGTATTGGCAGCAATATTAGGGCAAGCAGCAGGTGCACTCCATGCCGTCCAAGAAGTAGAATCGGCAATACCAGAAGTATAACCGCTTCTAGCCTCAGCCCTAAAATGTTGACCATGACCTAAACTATCCGTCAAGAAAAAGAAGTTTCCTAAAAAATCTGATCGGACATTAAATTCAATAACACTATTAGTGGTCAAAGAAATATCTCTATACAAATAATTTCCATTCACAGAAGTGGCATAATAGCTAGGAATAGGGAGGCCCTGAGCAGAGGTATTACCCGCAGTGCCAACAGTTGCCCAACCGGACAATTGATTGCCCTCGTCGAAATAATCAAATGTTGCTGTACCATTGCTCTTGTTTGCAGCCTGAGCATTACCATAATATAGATATATGCTAGAGTTACTTGTATTAATAGCCTGATCGACCTTGACCCAGACAGTCATATTCTGGCCTGCAACTGAACAATTCTCAACCCAATAAGGCAACTCAACAGACTCGGAACCATTAACAAACCTGAAACGTGAACCGAGGCCAGCAGCACATTCGTTGCTCCAATTCCAATTCACACCAACATTACTAGAATTTAAAATCAATTTTAATTGATAACCCTTAAGGATGGATCCTGAAATAAGCGATAGATTAATCTGTCTCTTGTATCTCCAATTATTATCCCACCAAGGACTTGTAGGATCAAGCGTAGCATTCACATACCCGCACTCGCCGCCAGAACAAGTCACGCGGGAAGTGAAACTAAAATAGCGATTTTGCGCAGCACTTCTGTTTGTCAATGGATCTATAAGAGTCGCTGTTAATTTACCCCAAGGCACACTCCATTGTAAATATCCTTTTGTCAAAGAATTATCATTATCATAGCATCCAACTGAGAGATTAAACGTTCCTGAATCAGTTATTGTGGTATCATTATTGTCAAACATAAAATATCCTTGCGTGGCGTTTGTATAAGATCCTGTAAAGAAAGTTTTAGAATCATCGATATTCGTGAAATTAAATGTTACATTTGTAACTGTCCCATCTGCATCAGTACAATTAGCTCTTACAGCCGTAAGGATGGTGCCGTAAAGAATATTGGAGCAATTTCCCCATACGCCGCTTTTCTGACATTGAATCTGGTTAATAACCGGAGGCACAATAGAAAGTATCGTCACATTAGATGAATTTGTTTGAGCACCATATGATGTGCCATCATACGGTGTAACTGCACAATACCATTTTTCTCCTGCGGTAAGATTCCCGCTGCTTAATGTGTCCTGCATCGATACTGCATTGGAAACACCGATAATCTCACTGTATGCCAAGATATTATTTCTATACCAACTCACATTTGCTGTCAATGTATCCAATGTATTAATGTCGTTGATTGTAAAATTACAATTCAAATCAGTTGCATAATTAGGACTTGATGGGACAATGAAAATAGAACTCACATTCGGTGCTGCATTGTTCATTATTGTAATATTTATACTATTCGAATTTATAGTGATTACATTGTTTGAATAATTCATAGGTGTATATATGGTAAAAAAAGCCCATGGAGTGCCTAGCTGGCCTGTTGCATTTACATACCAAGTCGTATCGCATGTACTGCCATCACCCATATTAGCCAGGCATGAAGTAGTGTTGGAATACATTGGATTGCTAACATTAGTATAAAATGGGGTTCCAGAATTCATCGGCACAATATCTTTGGTATTACCTGCCCATTGTTCATTGCCAAATGCCTGTGATGGGTCTGAAATTGAATATTTTCTCACTCTAATATTATCCCACCATGTAGTAAATGTGGCACCAAGACCATCCCCGACAAGGCCGATATATCCACCATTATTTGCGACAGTATATGCCCCTCCACAGGCAATATTATTGATATAGGACATAGCGGCGGTCGAATTAATCGTTAATTTAATAGCATACCACGTGCCTGATGCTAAATTTGAACATGCAGAAGGTGCATTCCATGAAGTCCAAGTAGTAGAACTGGCAATGCCAGCACTATTACTCCCTCTAGTTTCTGTCCTGAAATGCTGGCCAAGACCTGTACTATTTGTCAAAAAATAAAAATTGCCAAGGCCATTCGAGTTCACATTGAACTCAACTACCTTATTCGTTGTCAAGGAAATATTTCTATACATATACGACCCACTTGTAGAAACAGCATAATAACTTGGTGCAGGATAACCAAATGTAGTATTTTGCCCAGAACTTGAAATATTCGTCCAACTAGAGATCTGATCACCTGAATCAAAATAATCAAATGTTGCTGTACCATTGCTCTTGTTTACAGCCTGAGCATTACCATAATATAAGTATATACTAGAGTTGGTAATATTAGTAATGTTTTGATCAACCTTAACCCAAACAATCATATTCTGGCCTGCAACTGAACAATTCTCAACCCAATAAGGCAACTCAACAGACTCGGAACCATTAACAAACCTGAAACGTGAACCGACACCATTGACACACTCACTGCTCCAATTCCAATTCACACCAACATTACTAGAATTCAAAACTAGCCTTATCTGATAATCTTTAGGAGTCACGCCAGAAATCATAGATAAATTGATCTGTTTCTTAAATGTCCAACTATAATTCCACCAGCTTATCGGATCAAGTGTAGCATTAACATACCCGCACTCGCCGCCAGAACAAGATACGCGAGAGGTAAAACTAAAAAACCTGTTTGCAGTAACATTAACGTTGCTGGCAGGATTAATCAACTGAACAGATAAGATTCCAAACGGGATGCTCCAGTTGACATAAGTAGTATTCGTATATAAATCGTCTGGACAAGTAATGCTTAAACTGAAATTTCCTGAATCAGATACTGCAATATTGACATATCCATCTTGCCAATAACCATCTGTTTGCTCTGTTACGAAATCATTAAAGTATGTATAATTATCATTAATATTTCTGAAGATAAATGTGGCGTTTTGAATTGTTCTACCGACATTAGAAGAACAGTTAGCGCGCACATGCTGTATATTATCCCCATAGATCACCGATGTACAATTTTCCCATCCTTTACCTACCACAAAACATTGAACGTTATTTATGGTCGGGGATATATTCAAAAATTCCTCTCCAAATAAATTAAAACTGTACCCTGGAGTAAAATATGTTCTTACTCTTATCCAGTCCCAATAGGCCTCATAAGCCTGCCCAAGATAGCCAGAGCCATCATATCTCCTACCTAAGACAACAGGCTCAGAAGAGACAGTATTAGCTATATTCAATGCACTCTGATAACTTGATCCAGTATCATAATTTGTTACAGTCAAATCAACAGTTGAGGGACTTTTTGCAACAATCTTAGTAAATAGATTTGTTGAAGAAGGAGAAGTTGTCCCTAACTGAATCCAACTTCCATCATTCCTATAATAATCGGTACCTGGATGATTAAGAAAACCGACACCATTACCAGTATTGACGTAAAATCCTCCAATCTGATAACCGTTCCCAGGAAGAGTTATATAACGGGACTTAATCTCCAAAATATTACCACTGCTAAAAGTCGCAAGAGACGTCAACATGCCAGTTGAAGAAGTACCCTTCAATTCACCACCAACAACACTCCAACCAGTAGCATCAGTAATTGACCACACAGAAGAATCAATAGAACCACCAGAAAAATCATCAAACAATAGCCATATATTGCTTTGATTATTAGGCGGGTTTGAAGCAGCAGAATTATTGTAATATATGTAGTAGCCTAGATCGCTTCCTCCGGCGGATATGTTCTTTTGGAGTTTGAACCATATCTGTGTAGATGCTGAATTGAATGCAGATTGGTTAAATCTGTCAAGTTCAATGTTAGTGGAGCCATTAAACCAAACAATCCTGAAATCGTCTCCGCTGGAGAGAAATCCGTTCGCAACTGATGTATCTAATGTTATGTTGACAGAAAAATCTTTAGGTAATGTGACAGTATTGTTAAGATTGGTAATGTTTAGCTGTTTTCTTTTTAACCATGAATAGCTCCACCAAGGAACCGTAGCATTATTATATGCGTATTTGGTATCATTCCCAAACTTGAATTCAATTGCGTGTTTACCTTTTGTTAAAACCTTGCTTGTCTCGTAACTTATCCCGCTGCATGAATAATTAGTTATAAATGCGGAGTTGTTAATCCACTCATATGCTGATATGTTATTCTCGCATCTTATCTCAAGGAATTTTAAGTCATTATTTTCATTAATATCACTCCATGTTGTCGGGCTATACGCTCTTATGTTTAGATCCGCTATGCCGGTTGTATTGAATGATACTGTCCATGTGCCTCCTACTATCGGGTAACTTTGAATGGTGATCACATTTAATGAAACCTCAGCATAACCAGGATCAGAAGCAGAGACAGTAAAATTATATTCCTGACCAGGAACAATATCCATCAACTTAGTCCAAGAACCAAAACAAACCTGAGTCGTAAAATTCCAATCACGACACTTCCACAACTCACTACCAGAAGCAACCTTAGAAAAAGTACCATCCGTAAAATTCAGGCCAGAAAGATCCATAGCAAAAGAGGAGACGACACTGCTGCTAAAATTAATATCTCTCTTAGGCACATCTTCAATGTGTATGTCCGTGCTTGGAGTCGTTATCATATTGTGAAGTTTGATGAACGCAGTCTTCATTCCTGTGATGGATGAAAGGTTTATATCGACGCGTTCTGATATTGTTACGTTCGAAACATTGCCTCTTATCTTCCGGCTCATGACACTGGAATTGTATGATCGTAGGCTAATCGACGTTTTCCGACCGGTCGAATCAGAGATTACCGCAGGAACGATATCCGCTGCAGGACCTGATGTAGAATCCTGACTGATGATAGTGTTGATGATGTTATCAGTGGAATTTTCTATAGTTCCATTTTCACTACCATCTCTTCCGCTCTGATTCCCACTCCTATATCTGTCTTTCACAACAAATCTTTCTTCTGATAATAGGCGATCTTTGCACCTTAAAGTCAAAGTATAGTTACCAGGATTCACAGGGACAAACACAGTATCCGATAATGCACCGACGAATTTGTACTGAGAGGTGTTTGTGGATATAACCAACTCAGCATCCATGTCCGTATATGGGACATCTGCGGAATTGCCAAATAATACGTTCACAGTATCACCTATGACATAATCAGTCCTATCAGTATGTACGCGTATCCCACCGCAACCATCAAATGCATTAGTTACAGATGCGTTTCCCGTCGAGAGAGTATCATTGACCGATGAAGTAGCGTTGTCAGGACCTGTGCCCGCCGAGTTGACACCAGGATTATTAAGATTATCGGAATTGTTGAGAGCGCTGAGATTTACTGCTGATAGGTCTGGTGGCGTATAATAAGGCGTATAGTTGAAGTATGCAATGGATGCTACTGAATCATCAACTGTCCTTGACAACCTGAATGTATAATATCCATAGTTCGTCACAGGCAATCGTATAGGGAACTGCATCTTATCGAAGTATTTGTATGAATAATGCAAGCTACCAGAATTTATGTCTACATCGAGAGCGTATTTCGAAGAGAAATCTTTTCCGTCAAGTGAATGGATGAGCACTGTATCGTTGTACAGATGCAACATAAGATCATATCCATAAAAAGCATTTGCATCATTGTTTCCAGTATCAGATAGATTTGCGGTAACCGTCAATATTGGATTACTGCCTACGTCAGTATCAGAAACTGCTACAACTGAAGACAATACCACGAGCGCAATGACTAATACGAACAGGATATACGGCATCCTACCACACGCTTTTATCACCATACTATTTATCCTCTTTTCTTATAATCGATCTCATCATTATCTTGTCTGATATCTGCGCAATCATATCAAGATAGATGTTAGGACCATGAAGTATGAGATGATATTTTTGTACATCCGTGTTCTCAAGAAAATATTCCTGGAAGGCATCCTTGTCAAAGAACAGCATGTTGTAATCTTTTGTGAGTACGGATAGTTCCATTATATCAGACTTATGCCTTGTGTCAGGCATTATGAATATGAGCGTCTTCTTGTATAGGAGAATAGAATCTATCGGAAACTTGCGTGCCAGTTGCGATATCTCATCCATGACATGCTCGAAACCCTTCGTCTTCTGTATGAATAATTCCCTCTTGTTGATCTCATTAATCGACATGAATAGTTTGGCCTTGTCATTCTGCAGGTTCAGAAAACATTGGTATGCCTTCCCTATGTTTATTTTCCTTAGCACACCCTCCTTGAGGAAGAAATTTGATTTCTTGTTTATTATAGGGTAGGACTTCTCCAACTTCTTAGAAATGGCATTGATGCTGAATGTCGATGACAGATCATCCTGGAATACTGATATTATCGCCTGTTCAAGTTTATTACCGATCATTAAGTACACAACCCCTTGCAACATTAAATATAATGTTAAAAACTACGCAGCCCTATCGATTATATCGATTATAATATAATGTATCTATTTGCACATTCAGGATTTATAAATGTTTTTGTTTTTATGCGAAAATTTCTATCGAAAAAAAAGAGGAGAAGGATAAGTAATAAAAAAATGATAAAACACCATAATATCTAAATCAGTATACTATTATACCTCATAGAATATAATATAAATTCCTCAAGAAACAGGGATACACGAACAAGACAAGAAATACCCGAAGATAACTCCAAAGAGACGAAGTTTATTCAAGCATATCCACACGAGGTCACAACGAACCAAGCTAACTGAACCCCCTAATCAAACCTGCATAAGGGTCATTTAAAAAGATTTCGAAAAAAATAGTTCAATCCAGACACGACACGCAAGAATATTAATCAAGCCACATGTATGCCAATCAAGCAGTATGCTCGTCCCACGACAGGACATCATGTTCCAAATCATCTATCAAACCTTTGAAGATGGATTCGAAATCAAATATCTCCTCGATAAAAGAAGGAGTGGCAGGGACGACAACAGGATCAACAGAAGCAGAAGAAGTAACAGGAGCAACAGCAGGACCTGCAACAATCGACGTGTCTGCAACAACGGGTGGACTCGCCACAGTCGGGGAAACAATTGGAACAGCAAGAGCAGGAGAAGATACAGAAGTGAGAGAGGACACAGGAACAGCTGATGATGATTGAACAGAAGATACGGCAGGAGTTGTTGGTGCAGGAGCAGGAGAAGGTTGGACAGGCTGCGAAGATACAGTCACGCCACGTATACTCTCGATCTCCTGTCTTAACACATTCATGAAATCTTCTTTCTTGTGCTGAGAGGATAACCTGTCAGAGAGCGATATGTGGAATACGCAATATCTTATCCAATTGGCAAAATCATTCTTTTGATCATTCACATGTTCGTAAAAGATTGCATCATCAGAATCCTTCAATATAGCATATAACTCCTCAAGATTATTTGCAGTCTTTCCATTATTAAAACCAAAAGTGTTCTGCCCCGGCACATTGCCAAGGAATTTTATCCTTGATTCATCGACCATAGTACCACATTCATACCCATGTAAAATTTTTATCCATCATATCATTTTGTTTCTGGTGATTTCTCTTGTGATTTCTTCACGAACATATCCTTTATCTTATCCATCGTCTTGTTGACGACAGTATCTCCCTTTGCATCCTTTGAGACATCCTTTGCATCACCATCAGTTTTCGCATCAACATTTACATTTCTTTCTGAAACGCCTGCAGGAGAACCACCAGAAGCGGCTGCATCTGCAGGTTTTGATTGAGGACCAGCAGCATCTTCACTTAGCCCTTTCACCTCTATCTTCTTGTTATACTTTACCTCCATCTGTTCTCTTAGGCTATTGAATGAATTGTTCAGTTCTATGATCGTATTCTTGGATTTCTGGTCCAATAATTTCAATATGTTCGAGGTGTGCTTCTCGAAATCAGCGAACTTATCCACCAACTTCATAAGATCCTTCTTTTCAGATTTATCATCAACACTCAACCTTATCTTATCAAAGTCCGTAGATATCTTCCGGAATGATTTGTCAAGCTCTTTGACAGCATCGCTGAACTTCTCAAGGTCATAAAACTTCTTCTCCACCTCTACAAATATCGTCTCGACACGATCAGCGTGTTTTCCGACCATCCCTTCCGTCTTCTTTATATCGATAAGTTCCTGCTTGATCTCGTTGTTCATCTTGACGACCTGATCGACCCCTTTGTAAAACGTCATCTGTGCACGTATATCTTTCATCTCTTTCATCATATCCTTCATTATGGTCTCATTAGCCTCTATGTTCGCCCTTAATGCCTCGACTTTTCCGTCGGTCTTCCTGACCTCTATCATCAACTTATCAGGCTGTACGCTATTCACCATATCTATGGCTTTTGTAGACGCTACCTCTATCGAGCCTACTGCCTTGTTCGTATCCATAAGCGACCCTCTAAGTTCGCCTATCTGCTCACTTGTGCGTGTGAACTGTTCAGAATTTGCCTTTCTTACCTCATTGAGCGCTTCTAGCGATGATTTTATCTTTGTAAGCTCTGCCTCTACGTTGCCGCTTATCTCAGGTTTCTGCTCCTCAGGATTCTCATCATCCCCAGAGGCCTCTGCAGCAGCCTTCGCCGCCTCAGCATCTTTATTCTTCTTCTTAAACCAAAACATCACTCACCTCTAAACATCTATACTCCGTATCGATGTATTCCAGAGCGACATACTCCGAACCGGCGTATCTTGTATCAATATACTTCAACATTGGATCGTTTATATACTTTATCATGCCTTCTTCATCACTATGCTCTGAAGCCTTATATCCTTAAGTATCTCCTCAGCAAGATTCATCTGCGTATGCAAATCGCACTCTTCAATCTCCTTCTGTATATCTTTCATGCTGTGGATTATGTTGTTGTAATCAGCCACATTCTTCGATATCGCATAATAATCTATCTTTGCACTCAATGCCCGTATCATGAGGTCCGCGATGAACGGATCCTTACCGACCCTTCTCAGGTCTCGTATCATATTCCGTAGTTCCTCAAGACACGTCTTCAGGTACTCGACCTTTTCGTCGGTGGTGAAATTCTTTTCACGCCGCACAAAGCTTGTGAATTTTTCTAGTTCCTCATCACTGAATTGCCTAAAGCCATTCTTATCTATGACCTCTCCAATCTTATTATCCTGTTCTGGCTTCTCTTCCAAAGAGGACAGCTTCCGATCGAAGGCTATCGTATCCTCAACAAGTCCTAATCCATCCTTGACTGCATCAACCTTAACCGCATCAATCTTGGCTGCATCAGCCTTGATATCATATTTCACATCAGGAGCAGAGGATCCTATATCGGACTTCATACCAGAAACAGAAGATATCACATTAGACTTCATACCAGAAACAGAAGACATGACGCCATGCTTCACCTCAAATTTCAATGGCGAACCCACAAGAAATTCTGATAATGTCTTTTTCATCGCCTTGCGGTCCATCGGACTTGAGAGTTTTGATGATAATTCCTTAAGATTCAATGCATCACGGATCCAGTTCAGGAAATCATTGCGTTCAGAGTTCACATGATGATCATATGCATATTGCTCGCAATTGGATACATAATAGAACATTTCATATATATCCCTGATAGCGCAGCCATCCACGGTGATAAAATAATGCTCTGGATCGATAAGGTGCGTATCCGATTCGTATACCTCAAGAAAATCCAGAAGTATCTGTATTGCCTCGGTGATATCCTTTGTCGCCCGCACCTTTGCTGAAAGATCCGGCAATATCAGCACATCTCTTATCCAATCGGCAAAATCATTCCTATTCGGCGTTACATGATGCGAATACTCCTCTGGTTCACAATCATCGAGGTATGACTCCAGATCAGGTACTGTTTTGAGCGTGACACCATCTATGGTGTAAAAACAATTCTCTGGTTTTATGATTTCAGCAATTCGTTTCATCGTTGTTTACCTTATCTAATTTTCATCCTATTTTTTCGTCTCGATATGTTTTATCAGGTCACGGACCTTAGGATCATTCTTCTTTATATCCATGTATATGTTGAGATATCTCAATGCCTCAGCATAGTTCTTTCTCATCTTCATGAGCCCTCCAAGATAGAACAACGCCTTTGTATTCTTCGGATACAGTTCCAGTATCTCCTTATATATCTTTTCTGCCTTGTCGTAATCTTTCACCTTATGGTATAGTAATGCCAGAGGGAATTTTATATTGATGTCCTGAGGATATTTCCTGACAGCCTTCTCAAGCAGTTTCGTCTGATCATCATTACCAAGAGATTTTAATTTCGGCTTGATATCGCTCCATGCTACGCTCTCTCCTTCACCCGTATTAGGATTTATCTGCGGAGTTACAGGTGCCTGTGACGTCGACTGAGTTGTTGCAGATGTCACTGATGTTGTAACTGTTGCCCGCGTCTCTGGTGTAGCCTGTTGCACCGGAGCTGATTGCGCAGGAGCTAGTGATTCAGCGGATGCCGTACTTTTTAACCTTTCTAAATCTATCGGCTTATTATTCTTGGCCTTATCCTCTGTGAGCACATTCACGAATTCATCTGTCGTCTTGCATGCACGCAATTTGTCGGCCAACTCATTATCCTTGAACTTATTTATGACCCAGTCAGCTATATCGTTCTTGTCTTTTGTGACGTGATGCTTCAATGTCGGTCCTGCAATGTTGGGCATGACGTCTGCAAGTTCCTGAAGGCTTGATACAGCAACGCCATTCGAGAATGTTAGACTGTTCTGTATATCCAGTACATAATCATACTTCAAAACCTTCTTCTCCTCTGCTTTTGCAGCTGCAGGGGCATCTTTCTTCTCCTGCTCTGTCGCCTTCTTTCTCTCATCCTCGGCTTTCTTCAGGTCCTCTTTCAATGCAGAGAGATCCACTGTCTTTATCTCACGTTTCTTTGGCTTCTTCCCTAACTTCTCCCAGAATTTCTGTGAACGCGGTATGACTTCCTGAAGATATATCTCTACCATATTGAAGTTCCCTGACTTCACTTTATCAAGAGAGAGTTTCAACTGTAATTTCAGGTCGAATACATCCTGCTTGAGTTCTTCGAGTTGTTCTAACTGATATCCTAGATCTTCGATGACTTCGTTCCACTTGTTGTATTTCTCAAGCTCTTCATCAGGCAATCTTTGCGTGTTGTGCAGCAGTGGCCTGAAACTTACGAAATATGGTCTGCCTCTATTGTATGTAGGATTCTCTACCATCCCAGAGCCGACACTTGCCTTCACAAGACCCTGAAGTACTTCTGTCCCATACTTCTCCTTTATCCTGTTCAGGTCTCCTTCATCTCTCGTCCTCATCTGGATCTCTGTGTTGATGTTCGCCTTTATCTGCCCTACGAAGTCTGCAAGTACTTGCGATATCATGAGTATCCCTATACCCCACTTCCTGAACTCCCTGCATCCTCTCTCTATCTGCAAGAATCCCTCTCCAGATCCTCCGAATTTCGGCAGCAACCTGTGTACCTCATCGTAAACCAGCAATAGTCGCAATTCAGGTGTCTCGTTGAAGTTTGCATGGAATACCTCTCGTATGCTGTTCGCGACGAATATATCGATATCTTTAGGATCCAGCTTATTACATGCAAGTATCTGTATCTCTCCTGGCTTGAGGTATTTTTTTATGTCTATCAATTCCAGTGCATTCGTTATCTGCTTGACATTACCGTTGAATGCCTTCGCCTGCGTAGGTTTCATCCCGAAATTCGGATACAATCCGAGCATGAATTTATCTGTACATTTCCTTAGCATCCCTGACCATTGCGCTGTCGGATCGAAGACTATGACTGCGACACCTTTCAATAGCGCCTCTTCTACGACCACCTGCGCAGCTACGGATTTACCTCCGCCTGTCGCTCCTGCAACAATCGTGTGTACCTTGAACTGTTCCAGATCGAAATATGTCTTGTGTTCTGTCTCTGCAATCTTTCCTACGAATGCAGATCTTGGTCCAGGTTTCGGGAGTTCAGCATATTCCAGCTTGAATGCGTATCTTTTCTTGCTCTGGAAATATCTGCGTATCAAAAAGTACGCCAATCCGACAGATAATAAGAACACAATTATAGCAAGCCACATCCAGACCTTAAGTCCCCAGAAGATCACCTCATAGAATGGAAGCACGACACTAAATGATGTGCTCGCACCGCTTGAAAGACCGAGATAATCCGCCGTGACTCTGAGTATATAATCTCCTGTAGGCGCATTGTCAGGCAACAATGCCGATTTCAATAGAGAGAATGATGTCTGCATATATACGTTAGCTGTATCGGACCATACGGTCTTCCCCTTGCTGTCTTGTATCGTGAACTGTAGCGCTACAGGATAGGATTGGTCCGATAGGAGGTTATGCAGGTCCGTCTTGATCTTGAGTTTCTCTGATGAGTATATGCTGCGCTTGTCAAGGTCGAGCATTATCAGGAGTGCTTCTACAGGCAACCTGTCCTTGTCTAGCAATTCTATACGTACAGGTATCTTCTCTTTCAGATCCCCGTCGATGACTAACGATCCTACGTATACTCCCGGCTCTCCATCGCCGAACACCGTCATCGTCAATTGATCATTGGTGTTAGGGGCAAGTGTCATCGATGTCTTGTCAAGTTTTATCAGTTTTGAAAGAATGAAATTGTTCGTGGAATTTCCTGTCAGATTGCCGGTCGAATTGCCCCCATCCTCTATACTGAACTGGATGTTTGCATTACTTTTCTTATAACTATATAATGATATTACTTCCTGCAAGAAATTCCCGATTACTAATTTCCTGTCGATCTTGGATATCGATATTATGTAATCTATACCCTCGATCTTTTTAGGCTGCTCAATTATAGGCACTCTTGGAGCCTCTCCTGGACCAACATCCTTTCCCGGGCCGACATCATCATTTGTCTTCGTCGTCGTGCCTGGACCTACGCCTGGACCTGTATTCGGATTCGGCACTGCCTCCGGGACCATGGAGAAATCATATTCTGTAACGTTACCTGCGACAACGGTGACATTCCCAACGTACGCCTGATATCCCGTCTTTATGCCGAATATAAAATATGTACCAGCATATATTGTAATATTATATTGGCCATTAGCATCGGTGTACGTTGTCTTTCCTGCGATATCTACGATCACATTCGCAAGCCTCTCACCCAGAGTACTTGTGACATTACCTACGACCATACCTGAATTGGGATTCACACCCTCGCCTGCAGGACATACGTACGATGGATCCGTAAAGAAATAATAATCCGGATTAGTACCATTCTTCACAGGCAGTATCATCTGATAATTGTACAATTTATCGTTGAAGCCTCTTGAAAAATTTTCACCTACGTGGGTCACGTAGATTATGTTGCCATTACCATCCTTTAATAATCCCATGTCAAAGCCAGGCAACTGTGATTCATTCGCCTTATGCGTATATGTCCCAGGGACATTATACTGCACGTTGTTTATAGTGTAGCTTATTGTCTGCAGGAACGTCTTGTTTGCAGACATCAGGTTCCCACTCGTGGTATCCAAATAATTATCCACATCAGCCGTCGAGGCCTTTTCTAATGAACCGAAATCTATGCTTGATGGAGGTGCAAGAGACGCCATCAGGACATGATCGACATTCGGCTGCAGGCATTTGAACAGGAAGTTCGCATCATACATCCCGCATTCCGAGAGTACAAGATCCTGTTGGTTGTTATATCCAGGGACCATGACTGTAGCACCGTACACCCCTGACCAGAATGCTGCACACTCATGATACTCGATGACAAGTTCGTATACATAGCCCGCTTTCCCCTCAAAATAATTCTGGTAGGCGTAGCCGATGAACTTAGATACCAATACCAAGCCAAATATCGTCGACACTACCACGAGCAGAAGTAAAAATATCATGAATAGGTTCTTCTTCTCCTTCCTATGGTCCATCAGATCTTCAATCTTTCTGTTCATGTTCTTCTCGTTTGCTCATCTCTTACATTTGCCTATATTTGTCAACATGCCTATGAATTTCATTGCCTATAAATTCCATGTTCTTGCATCGCTCTAAAATCATCCTTAATCTAAAATCGTCTCCACCAAAATCATCCTTATTCTCCAAGAGCCTTTATCTTATTGTATATATCATGGAATCGTGCGCTTATCTGGTCCTGATATCTCTTATCCATCTTGTCGAATGTCCCTGCAAGCTTCTCGAGCTCCAGGAATGCTGCATTCCTATTCTGCTGCTTGATGTATGACTCTATCTTATCAAGCAGATACACTGAATAATTCATGTCCAGCTTATTGCATAATTCGTATGAATCATCATACACCTGTTTTCTTACAGCGCTGTTTGCATTCTCATATGACAATTTTATCTCGCGGTATATCAGGGCAGCCTTCTCATAGTCATCTACTGAAAGATAATCCAGAGAATCGTTGATGAGCACCTTAATGTACGATACCTTCTTCTTCGAGCCTAATCCAAGACCTCTCAGCTTGTCTATGACGTTGAAGTGCATCACGACATAAAACAACAACAGCAGTACTATGATTATTATCATTATACCCTGGCCGTCTATCTGTATATTAGATATATTTCCTATGCCGAGTATCGCAAACCCTGTGGTGGATTTTATCCCCTGGGTATTCTTGTCGATTATCACTGTATCGGCCTGCTCAAGATCCTCAAGATTGACGTTCTTGTCGATATAATAATTTATCATGCGTGTCGTAGGAGGCAACTCTATCAGAGGATCCTCCTTGAGGATAGTATAATCGGCATTCAGCACATGCATCTCCTTGGCGCTCTGGATTATGGTCTTTGGTATCACCTCTACGAATGTCACGGTCTTGGAGTCGGACAGTGCCGCATCATCCTCGGGTTTTGCCACCTTTATGTCCCTCGTCACGAGAGTTATCTCTTTCGTATTTCCATCAAGATAATACAGTACGATATTTCTGACACGTGTAGATATTATCGCCTTCGACTGCGCACGCCTGGTCGATTCAAGGAAGAGTCCCTTGTCTATATTCATATTCTTCAGGCCTGCATAGTCATCTACCAGGGTCTTTATCTCCGGATCCTTGACATATTTCACGAATGTCTTTGAGTCAGATATCTTGAGGCTTATCGGAGTGTTGTATTTCAGATACTCGATGCTCGCCGTGATGTTCTTCTGTGCATCCTCGATGCCTGTCGCATTCAGGTCGCGCCTGTACGATGTGTCGTGTATATCCTTGTCCATCCTGTTGATCCTGTCAAGAAGATCCTTAAGGTCTGAACGTACGTTCAATATGTCTGCAACATCAGACTCCTCTCCTGAGAGCTTGTTCATGTTGTCAAGCGCAGTATTTATATCGTCGGAATTTGTCCCGCTGGACTCAAGATAGGACTGCACGCTCGTATCAGAGATTGTGAAATTGCGCTCCTCACTGGATCCCTTGTTGTTGTCCTTATCAGTACATTCGACCCTCCATTTATATGCACCGAGCGAGAGATTGTGAAGTTCGAAAGTGTACTCAGTATTGACCTGCAAGTTGTCCCCTGAATCCTGCAGCGTGTACCATCCATAATTTGCCGGAGCCGTATATATCGCACATAAGACATTCGACTGGTCTTCTGCCTTGAACTTGAGCGAGACGGAATCATTAGATAATGTCACATCATTATCTGTAAGAAGCGTCACTTTTGGTGCTGATGTGTCCGAGAACGACATATTGAAGAATATTGTAGCGTCATTGTTCAGGGTCACCTCATTCAGGTCCCTGCCATAATCACTCTTCGAGACATATATATCATATGAACCGTCGAGAAGCCTGAAATATGCTGCACCATTATTGTCAGTGAGCTCGCTTGTGTCATCATTATTATCGATACTGACCTCTGCAGCAGCGATCCGCGCATTCGAGTCCTTATCTACGGCCACGACCGCCAGGTTATAATAATTTTTTATCGTCACGTATACTGATGTATTATACTGATTGCCCTGGCTGTCGTTTACGGAAAGGTTCACTGGGAAATATCCTGCAGTCGTATAATTCTTGTATGCTCCAGGTCCATTGAACACTGAACCATCATGCATTATCCATTTATAGGTGTATGAGCCTATCCCGCTGCCTGCAGTGGCATTGAATATTATTATGTCCCCATTGCCAGCAGACATACTGGATGCTGCTATGCTCGCTGTCAGCGTATTGACAGTGTTGTATGTCGTATTGGTCATGATCGTGTAATTCTTGTAGCGCATCACGCCCTGTATGACGTATGCACCTGTCTTATTCGTATACGGCAGTGCCTGGACTATCGGGAATGTATAGTTCACGTATGGAGGAGTCATATAACATTGCACCCATCCACTCGCTATCGGACAGATTGTTATCGTGACGTTCGAATTGTTCACGGCATTTATAGTATAATATCCTATCTCGCCAAGATTGAATCCTGACTTGCTCACCTGTATATCAAAGGATATTGTCTCTGGAGCAGGTATGTTGTTGATCAACTGCAATGATGCATTCGCTATGGCGATGTTGCCTAGGGCGTCAGAACATGAAAGGCTGTATGTATAGTTCCCGGAAGAGATGTTCGTAGGGACTGAGAGATTCAATGGCAGGATGATTGTAGAACTATTTGCCATGAATGCTGCACTTGAATTGTATGCGCCTGATGAATATATCCTTAATGTATCCGTAGTTAGAGTACAATTTAGTTGCGAGGCATCGTATAGTGTGAAGTTGAATGGCACACTGACAAGCACATTCCCGTTGCCATCTTTAGAGTTGGAATCATTGATGTATACCAGCTGGTTCGTCCCATTTGCCGTGGTTGATGGATAATTCAGAATGATGAGCGGGGGGAGTGTGTCAATCTTTATGCCCTTGGATATAGATATGTTGACCTGTGATGTCCCGAAGAGCGGCATGTTGCTTGTGACGTTGTATGTCTGATTCGTGACATTATCAAAGTATGGCGTTATGATCGTTATGTGGTTTGTCGTGTTGATATCGTATGAACAGTTGAGCAGGACGCCATAACTGCCGTCCGAAATCGTATCTATCGGCTGTGTTATGATGATCACATCATTTATATCACCCGTAAGATTATTCTGTACGTATGTCTTCTCTGATACATTGAGGCCTGTGATGCTCAATGCGCACGTATAATTTATGCTGTTTGTGATATTGATCATCGTCGTCGTGTCCGTTGTATTGTCGTACATGGTCATGTATGTCGTGTTCAATCCTAATTCCGACGTGTTAAGCATGTAAGAGATGTTCCCGAGGCTGGTATTGGAATCTGCCGTCAGCACTGTCTGTGCACTGGCGTTTATCGTAAGTAACATGTTGAATATGCAGATAAGTAGTATGACGAATATTCCAAATCCTGTAGTCTTTTGCCTATCCATTTCTGTTTTCCTGGATCATCTTTTCCTGCGTGTCCATTTTTTTATCGCCTGATTGGTCGCCCTTCAGGGTGTTGATTATTTTTGTAAGTTCCTGTATCAGCTTTTCCTTGCGTCTTTCCTCGACTAAAGAATCAGTGGGAGGTTGCCCTTGCGTATTGAGGAAACTTAGGCAGTATCTTCTGACTATGAACCGTATCTCGTCGCTCAGGTCCATGAAATGATTCACCTGTTGGATGTCTTTCAATTCATCGACGAGACTTTTCGGCAGCCTTACAGATACTATCACATCTTTCTTGGGCCTCTTCAGGATGTCCTCACTCATCCTTGTACCTCTCCTCTAAGACATAGTTCCTGCAGATGTCGCGTATGAATTCACTTCTAGAATTATATATCCCCTGCTCTATCAGGGCATCGATAGTCTTAATTAGTTCTGCAGAAAGACGGACGTTGACAACCTCTATTTTCTCAGCCATTTTCACTAGTTCACTATGATAGTTAGGACCGCCACCCTGGAGGATTGCTTGAAAATTATGGACGTGGATTTATTCCCGGCAGCGGTCATTGAGTATTAGTTATGGACGTAGCCACATGTCACCCCATCAAAAGATCCCATGTAAGCTTCTTGTTAATCTATAATCCATACCACGTGTATTTCTTGTAGTTTCTATTACTGTAATAGGTTGTATATAAAGATTGCTATTTGAGCACAAAAATGATGCGGATAAGCATGAAAATGGCTCGTGGGCGTTATGTATGCTTATTGTATTCTTTTTGTGGTGTTCTATGTGTTTGGAATATGATCCCTACCTATATATAGAAGGCTGCTAGAACATAAGATTATATTCGGGGATAGCAGGAGCTCCTAAACCCATCACATTTAAATAATCCTAACATAATATAAAGTCATGCCTAAGAAGTCAAGGAAAGATGTCTGGTTCTGGATCCCAAGGATCCTTACGATCCTATATATACTGTTCATAAGCGTGTTCGCGCTTGATGTTTTTGATAAGACGAGCGGCATATGGAATATCCTTCTTGCTCTCCTCATAAATCTTATCCCTTCGTTCATACTGATAATAATCTTAATAATCTCATGGAAGTATGAGCTGGTCGGTGGGATTGCGTTCATACTGTTCGGTCTCGCGTATGTAGCAAGTGTTCTCATATCAGGGCTTGATTGGCGCATCGCATCATCATGGTCTATGATAATCTCGATTCCCGCAATCATCACAGGAATCTTTTGGATTGTTGCATGGAAGAGAAAGAGATAATAAAGAAAAGAATAAAATCTTTATTTAAGGCTGCTCAAACTTTACAGGTTCAAAACTGTTGAGAGGTCTGATTACATGTTCACGTTTCTCAATCATTATCTGACCCTCATCAGAAAGAAGCGGTAAATCTTTTGCATGACGAAACATATAAGAGACCGGAGATGTTCCTGGCATCGTGGCAAGTGGAGGTTTGGTATCGTAATACGTTTCGATGCCCGTATCGGGAAATCCATTGAATTCCGATTTCTTCCTTGACCCTGACGCGCTGCCCAAGCCAGAATCGGATGGTGAATAAAACGTTTTGATATACAAATCTCGTGGATTCATTTTTGCCCCCTAAAACACTTAGGTAGAGGAAACATCCAGAGTATATAAATTTTTCTGCCCATTTAGCGTGCCGAGCCTATGGTTTGGCGTAAACTTTATATATTAACTTGCGAAGTACCATCCTATGGAAAAGGTCATTCTGGTCATAAGGGATGGATGGGGTTACAGGAAGGAAAGAGATGAAAATGCATTATATGAAGTCCCAACGCCTAATACTGACTGGCTCATGGACTCGTATCCGAATGTGCTTCTGGACGCATCAGGGGAAGCTGTCGGGCTGCCTGAGGGATATCAGGGGAATTCAGAAGTCGGACACATGACGATAGGCTCGGGAAGGATAATATTCCAGTCGCTCGCAAAGATCAATAAATATATCAAAGACAAAAGATTCTTCAGCATACCAGAATTCCTTACAGCGATAGAGAATTGCAAGGAACATAATAGCAGGCTTCATCTTATCGGACTTCTTCAGACGGAAGGGGTGCACGCGCATCAAGACCACCTATTCGCGTTATTAGACTTGTGCAAACAGCAAGACTTCCATAATGTATACATACACGTTATAACAGACGGAAGAGACGCGCCTATCAAGGACAGTGAGAAGCACATGAAGGCTCTTCTAGACAAATTCAAAGAGATAGGATTCGGGCAGATAGTCACAATATCAGGGCGATACTACGCGATGGATAGGGATAAGAGATGGGAGCGTACAAAACAAGCGTATGATTGCATCATCCACGCAGACTGCAAGGAGACATTCAGCGATCCGATGGAGCAGTTGAAGACATCACATGAAAAGAATGAGACTGACGAATTCATAATCCCAAAAAGGGTCGACTGGTACAGCGGGATATGGGAACGCGATTCCATGATATTCTATAACTTCAGGACAGACAGGACAAGACAATTCACACAGGCCGTCGTAGAGGAAAAATTCGATGGCTGGGAGAGAGAAAAACTGAAGATAGTGTATGTTGCGATGACGCAATATTACACACCTATGGATTGCCTTGTGGCATTCAAGGATGATCAACTGAAAAATCTTTTAGGAGATGTCATCAGTGATGCAGGATTAAGGCAATTAAGGATATCTGAGACAGAAAAATACGCGCACGTCACGTTCTTCTTCAATGGACAGATAGAGCAGGAAAAACCCAATGAAGACAGGATAATGATACCATCACCAAAGGTCGCAACGTACGATCTGAAACCGGAGATGAGCGTATACGAAGTAGCAGATAATTTATCTCGCGAGATAGCGACTGAGAAGTATGATTTCATCGTCACAAACCTCGTCAATGGAGACATGGTAGGACATACTGGGATAACCGAGGCGATACACAAGGCAGTCACTGCCGTCGATACTGCACTAGGAAAGATTGTGAAGGCAGGACTCGAACATAATTATACACTCATAGTCTTTGCAGACCACGGGAATGTCGAAGATCAGAGGCCGGAATGGCGAACAAGCCACACTCTAAACCCAGTCCCATGCATCATCATCAGCAACAATCCTGAACTGAAAAAATGCAAGTTAAAAAATGGAAGAGGACTTCAGGATATCGCACCGACTGTCCTGGAACTGATGCACATACCGCAACCGCCAGAGATGACTGGAGAGAGTATTATAAGAAGATAGCCTGTTTCTAAAACTTTATAAAACCCTTCCAACTCCTATGATCAATTTCTGGGTACTAGTTCCAGAGGGATAATATGAATGTATATATAGAGAAGGATAATAAGAATCTAAAATTAGAACTTGATAATGTCTCTGGGCTGAAGCTTCTTGAAAGACTTAAGATAAATTCATCATCAATAATTCTCGTCAGGAACAATGAGGTCGTCCTAGAGGATGAAATCCTGTCTGATAAGGACGATGTTAAGATACTCTCAGTTGTTTCAGGTGGATAAGATGAAGTGCTCACGCTGCGAAAAAGATGCAGTATATAAGGGACAGGGACAGTATCACTGTAAATCGCATTTCTTGGAATATTTTGAGAGCAAAGTAACAAAGACCATCAGCAAGTATTCGCTCATCGAGCAAGGCGATAAGGTATGCGTCGCAACATCAGGAGGAAAAGATTCCCTTGCGGTCCTGTACATGACATCGCTTTATTGCAGAAAGCACGGCATAGAATTTTTTTCGTTATGCATCGATGAGGGGATTGCAGGATATAGGGACCATACATTGGACGATCTGAAAGTATTCTGCGAAAAATATGATATAAAAATGCATGTCGTATCATTCAAGGAAAAATTCGGAGATACACTTGATAACCTGAAGCAGAAAGGGATAGAGAATAACAAGAAGCCATGCACTGTCTGCGGAATATTCAGAAGGACACTGCTCAATAGACAGGCGCGTGAACTAGGAGCGACAAAACTTGTGACAGGACACAATCTTGATGATGAATCACAAAGTTTCATGATGAATACATTACTAGGAAACATGTCGCATAACGCATCCCTTGGACCGATTACAGGTCTTTTTGAAAATGATAAATTTGTCCCAAGAGTGAAGCCGTTATATTTCATGCTCGAGAAAGAGACAAGACTGTTCGCACTACTGAAGGGCTTCAAGGTGGAATTTGCAGAATGCCCGAACATCAACATGTCATTTCGGATGATTGTCCGCGATGAACTCAACGCCATAGAGAATAAACTGCCAGGCGCAAAGAATGGCGTCGTGAATTCGTTCCTTGAGATACTTCCACTCTTAAAGGAACATTATCGGATGAAGAAAAATGATCGGACATCCAATTATTGCCAAAGATGCGGCGATGCATGTTCACAAGATGTATGCAATGCATGTAAGTTAGAAGAGGAATTATGTCAACAATAAAAGTCTTAGGAGAGAATGCAAATAGATTTAAGGATAAGACAGTCCTTATAGTAGGTCTTGGAGGACTTGGATGCACTGTCGCAAATCTTCTTGCAAGGCTTGGGATAAATCTGATACTTGTGGACTATGATGTTGTAAGCCTGTCGAATCTCGAAAGACAGATACTATATGATAAGAATGATCTGTCAAAGAAAAAAGTCGAAGCCGCAAAGAGGAAACTCGAGCAGTTCACAGACATAAAAATCATTGACGACGGTCTTGACAAAAAAAATATTTCAAAGATAATAACAAGAGACGTCGATCTTGTGATCGACTGCACGGACAATGCGCCAACAAGGCTGATAATGAACGATTACTGCAAGAAAAAAAACATCAACTGGATATATTCCGGTGCAGTAGGAAGTATCGGAGCTATATATTTCATCGACAATAAAGATAATGGGCCATGCTATCGCTGTGTGAATCAGGAAAAATCTGGAGAGACATCATGTGAGATCGGAGTATTGAATTCCATCGTCGTCATGGTTGCGTCGATGACTGTGAACATCGCTGTGAATCATCTTGCTAATGAGAAGATTGAGGATAAATTATTGAGGATAAATTTTTCAGATAACACCTTGATGAAAATCAATGTGAAGAAGAATTTGAAGTGCGTCTGCAACAGATAAAGATTCTATAATATGTTCAGGACTCAGTTTCCACTACCTTTTTAATATATATTCTATTCCCCGTAGTATGTCTCAGCAAGATTTTTATTCCGAGATGATCGGATGGATTAAGGAAAATAAGCCTGATAAGACCAGTTTATCGAAACATAAGAAGGACTTGTGCAAGAAATACGGGATTGAGGAGATTCCGACTGATATCAACATCTATCTTAATGCTCCAAAAGAGGATGCAAAGATCATCAGGACGGTCTTGCAGACAAAGCCTATGAGAACAGGTTCAGGTGTTGCTGTGATTGCGACGATGACAAGGCCAATCAATTGTCCTCATGGTTCATGCATATATTGCCCTGGAGGCTTGCATAGTTATTTTGGCGATGTCCCTAAGTCATATACTGGATTCGAGCCCAGCACGATGCGTGGCATAAGAAGCGCGTATGACCCGTACAGGATAATATTCAACAGGCTTGAACAATATATAGTCATGGGGCAGAATCCTGACAAGGTCGACCAGATAATCATGGGCGGAACTTTTACAGCATTCCCGAAAGAATATCAGGAAGAATATATCCATCACTCGTTCAAGGCATATAACGATTTTGCAAAAGAATTCTACAAAGAGGGCGTTCTTGACATGGATCACTTCAAAGAATTCTTTGAGTTGCCTGGAGATATAAATTTCAAGGAAAGAACTGAGAGAATAAGAGAAAAAGTCATGAGATTAAAGGAAGAGGATGTCAAGACATTGGAAGAGGAGCAGAAGATCAATGAGACGGCAGCGATAAGATGCATCGGCCTTACGATCGAGACAAAGCCAGACTGGGCGTTCAAGGAGCAGGGGATACGATTACTTGATCTTGGGACGACAAGAATAGAACTGGGGATACAGACCGTCCATGATCATGTCCTGAAGGCAATCAACAGAGGGCATGATATCAAGGATGCAAAAAAAGCCATCTCTGAACTAAGGGATCTGGGATTCAAACTGAACTTTCACATGATGCCTGGCCTTCCGACAGAGGACGGGACAAGGATATCAAGAGAGAAGGATATCGAATCATTGAGGACAATCTTTGATGACCAGAATTTCAGGCCAGACATGCTAAAGATATACCCATGCATGGTAATGCCAGGGACAATACTCGAGCAGGAATACAAAAAAGGCATATTCAAGCCATTATCAAGAGAAGAGGCAGCAGATATCATTGTTGAGATGAAAAGATTTGTCCCTGAATGGGTAAGAGTGATGCGTATTCAACGCGATATACCAAGTTATGCCGTGACTGCAGGAGTAGACAGGACTAATTTAAGGCAATATGCTGAGAAATTGGCTAAAGAACGGGGCATAAAATGTAAGTGTATCAGATGCCGGGAAGTCGGACTAATGTCCAACAAAAGAGATGTCAAGATAGGTGAAGTGAAAATAATTATAAGAGAATATGAAGCGTCTAATGGAAAAGAATTCTTTATATCTGCCGAAGATACAAAACAGGATATATTGTTAGGATATTGCCGGTTAAGATTTCCGCCACTCTCACTTCATCCGGCAATAACTATGGATACAGCAATAATTAGGGAATTACATGTTTATGGTGCATCAACAGCTATAGGAACACAGGACGATAAGACATATCAGCATAGAGGTTTTGGAAAACAGCTTCTTATGAAAGCTGAGGAAATAGCATTGAGCAACAATAAAAACAAGATGGTTATAATATCTGGTGTTGGTGTACGGGAATATTATAGGAAGCTTGGATACGAACAGGAAGGACCGTATATGGTCAAGTGGATATAAAATCATTGTTTGAAGAGTATCCCTTAAGAATCAGTATGTATCTAACTTGTCAAATTCCTTGAACTCTTTATGGATCTGAGTCAGATAGTTACGGGAACATGAATACGCCTTTCCTAAGGTGTCAGGGATGGTCTTTATATCATCCGCATGGTTGTTTATGAAAAAGACTGTTTCTTTGATCATACCCCATGGTGTGGTCCACATCCATCTACATTTACGATATTTATCCTTATGTATATAATCCCAACCTTCCTTGATTGTCAGTGCCGCAAGTCCAATACCTACTGCTTCTCCTGCCATAGAATCAGAGATGTTAGGAATCTGTACATTGAGTTGACACATTTTAAGCGCATAGTTTATCGGAACTGCAATGTTAGGGATGTCATAATTGAGTAAATATCTTATCGGGGCTTCTAGTTTTGGAATCAGCCACCATTGGATTCCTGTGGCTATATCTAAAACAACCTCGGAGGCGTATATCCCGATCTTAAGATGTCTCGGCTCCACATCGCCGCATACGATGGCGAATATGTCGGTGTCTTTCTCCTCCATCCTTCCTATCCCAAAGGCATAGAGTGCTCCAGATACTGCCTTTACTATCTTGCTTTTGTATGGAGGAGATGCACGTGCATACCAGTTGGCTTTCTTTTTACTGAACTTATACCCTGTCATTAATTTTTCCTTGACAGCCTCGTGGTGTTTTTCGTGTTTCTTGAAGTACCATCCCCATATGTGTGTACCTACATAGTCTAACGTTGATGTTCCTGCCTTTAGGGTCGCCCTAAGGCCGCTCTTAAGTGTTTCATAAGGTTTTGTTGACCACTCATCGAGTATTCTAGACTCTAGATCAAGGTCCTCTTTTTCGTCCCCATTATTATTGTCCCGGTTTGGAGCAATATGAGCATTATCTTCCTTAACTTCATCAACCATGATGCATGGCTTAGAAAGACGTTTATAAAGTTATCTTTTTAGCACTAAATAGTAGTCTCAAAACGATAGTTATAGACGATACATAAAAGTGGAATAAAACGCTTCAAAAATAGCAATCAGAGAACAACAATCTTTATATATAACCTACAGACTTGGAGCCTAGGGGTTGTATGTTAGAGGGTTAGCGCATACAACAGATAGTGGTTAACGTTTTATAAATGAATCGTGGATAAAGGGATTGTGGGTGAATGAAAATGATAACATGTAAAGAAATTATTCCAGAAAAGTATTCTATAATGAATCTAGATGAATTTGATCAAGAAAGGCATATGCTTATTGATGAGGCCACAAAATTAATTCAGGCACAAAATGATTCGAATCTTCCTTCAGAAAAATTCATTAGAGCACTCGCTCAGAACGAAATAAAAATATACAAATTCAAGAACAAAGAATACGTAGACAGGTTAGATATCGGAAGAATGTATCATCAAGAACCAACACAGAAGAAAGGATTGACAATTGAAAGATATTTCACAGATGGTAAGAGCGATCCACTTCAACTAAACGAAGAATATGTAGAACGTAGAGCAGAAATCAAAGATAACGATGGAAATATCGTTTTCGAGATGAATGGGGCAATATTCCCTAAATCATGGAATGCTGTACAAGTAAACATAGTTACACAAAAATATTTTTTCAAGCCTGATGACTCTCAATACAAAGAAAAGCTAGAAGCAAAATTAGGAAAACCATTTGAACACGATATACGACAACTATACGGAAGGATTGTAAGATATATTGGTGATGAAGGAGAAAAACAGGGATATTTTGCCACCAAAGAAGATAAAGGAACATTTATTGATGAATTGATAAGATTGATGATTACAAGAAGAATTGCATTTAACAGTCCAGTAGAGTTCAATGCAGGAATATACAACGAATATGGGGTAGCGGGTACGCCAGGGATGAATTATTGGAGAGATCCAAGCACGGGAGAAATCTTTGAAGTAAATGAGGGATCATTTCTGAAAGCACAAAATCACGCATGTTTTATCAATGGTCCAAGAGATAACCTAAAAAGCATAGGACAGCACATTATGGATGAAATATCAATATTCAGTTCAGGCTCAGGTGTGGGACAGAATATAGGCGTCCTAAGAAGTGCAGGAGAAAGACTGTCAGGCGGTGGAAAATCATCTGGGTCACAGAGCTTTGGTAAGTTTTTTGATGCAACAGGCGGTGTAATCAAGTCAGGAGGCAAAAGCAGAAGAGCCGCCAGAATGATGACTACAAGATATCATCATCCAGATTCAATGGCATTCATCAAAGACAAGATACTTGAAGATTATAAAATAAAGATCCTGATTGAAAATGGTTTTAGCGGAGGAATGGATGGCGAAGCAGCAACAACTGTAGCATTCCAGAACAGCAACCTATCAGTACAATTGGATGACTATTTTTTCCAACAGGTCCAGAATGGCGGAATGATACAGCTAAAAGCCGTGAAAGATGGAGCCATAGTCGGCGAAGTATCCGCAGACAGGATGCTAAAAGAGATATCATTCGGCAGTTGGCGTATAGGGGATCCGGGAGTACAATATGAATCCAAAATACAGGAAATGCATACTGTAAAGAATTCCGGCAGAATAAATTCTAGCAATCCATGTTCAGAGTATCTGTCAATAGACAACACCGCATGCAACCTTGTATCGTTAAACGTCTTAGAATTCAGCGATAATCAAGGAAACATTAAGACAGCTGACTTAAAACACGCCGCTCAAGTAGCTACTATAGCCGCAACTATATTGAACGACTCATCTTCATATCCTGTTAAGGAGATAGCGCAGCTCAGTCCGGAATTAGGAAATATCGGTGTAGGATACGCAGGAGTAGGATCATTGCTCATGAGAAGAGGCGTTCCATATAATTCTGATAAAGGAAGAGCTGTTGTTGGATCATTGACAGCATTATTGACTGGAGCAACATATGAATACTCCACAGTCATGGCAGAGAACCTCGGTACATTTGTGCAGTACGAATTTAACAAAAAGCCGATGCAAGAAGTGATGCAAAAACACAAAAAGAATCTGGACGATATTAAATGGGAGCTTGTACCTGATAAAGAATTAAGAGATGCAGCATATAACACGTGGGATAATTTATTGGTCCGTGGAGAACAATATGGATTTAGGAACAGCCAAACTACAGCTATAGCTCCAACAGGCACCATAGCATATTTACTTGGTGTGGAAGACAGTACAGGAATTGAATCCTTGATCTCACTAGGGATAAACAAGAACCTAGCTGGCGGTGGACAACTAGAAATCAAGAATAAAGAGTTGCCAAACGCTCTGAGAAATTTAGGATACGAAGAGAATAAAGTGCAAGATATATTAAAATATGCATCAGAAAACAATATGGTGGAAGGAGCACCTTGGTTAAATCCAGAACATTATGAGGTATTTGAAACATCCCTTGGTAATGGAGAAGGCATAGGAACAATACCTTTTGGAGGTCACATAAGGATGATTGCAGCGGCACAGCCTTTTGTCTCAGGAGCGATATCAAAAACATGTAATGTTCCTGAAACAGCTACTGTCAAGGATATGTATGACAACATACTTTTGGGATATGCACTGGGTATAAAGGCAATAGCAATGTTCAGGGATAACAGTAAACCTACAAGCGTATATTTTATGAAAGACAAAAGTTACAAAAAGCTTGGCAGAGGAGAGAAAGAGGATCTTCCTTCGCAGAGAAACGCTCAGGAGATAGAATTCGGAATAAGCGATCAACAAACTAGGGCAATAGTAAACTACCATATGCTCGTGAGCGAATATTTTGACGGAAGACCGGGTCAAATAGCATTCCTGGCATTCAATCAGGGTTCGGAAATGGGAGCGATATTAGCACTTGCAGGAATAAGTGTCTCAAAGTCTCTGAAACGTGGTGTGGACTTAGAGGATGCTATTTCAGGATGGCTTGGACAAAAATTTGAACCAAATGGAATGATAGTTGGACATCCTTATGTGAAAACAGCTGCATCAATACTTGATTTTGCTGCAAAGACACTGTTGCTAGAGTACAAAGGGATGACTGAAATGGCTAATGATCCGAATAGCGTTGATGAAACAAAATTAAGAGGATTCAAAAATGGCGCATTCGATACATATGCAAGAATGAAGATAGATGAATGGAATATCGAACACGTTCTTGCTGATCCTCAACTTGGAGGATTTGTAAAAAACAAAAAGAAAAGAGCGTCACTTAGCAATGGAAATGGTAAACACAAAGCATCCGGAGCAATATGCAAAAACGGTCACATAATGGTAAAAACAGGTCCTAATTGCTTTAAGTGTTCTACATGCGGAGATAGTGCAGGCGGTTGTACAACATGATCTTTTCATCACTTTTTTATACTAGATGGTATAGGTATAGCATATGAAATGTCCGTTCTGTGGTTCAAAGGAGCTTAAGGTTATCGATAAGAGGGAATCCGATGAGGATACCGCAAGGAGAAGAAGAGAGTGCATCTCATGCGGCAAGCGATTCACGACATATGAGAAGATCGAGATGCTTGAACTCAAGATTATAAAGAAGGACGGCAGAAGAGAGCCGTATGATAGAAGCAAGATCCTCAAAGGACTTCAGATATCATGCGGTAAAAGGCCTATCAGTGAGGAACAGATACATAAGTTGCTTGATGATGTCGAGGCAGAACTGTTCAGCATGGAGACTTCAGAGATAGACAGCAAGGTCATCGGAGATATAGTGATGAAGCACTTGAAGAAGCTCGATGACATTGCGTACATAAGATTCGCATCAGTCTATAGGCAGTTCAAGGACATACATGACCTTGAGAAGGAATTGAAGAGCCTGAAATAGATCCCGTATTTCTATATATAAGAGGATAATATGGATATAAATACACATATAGATAGCATAATAGAATCGCATAGGTTTGAAATCAGGAGCAGAGCGGATCCAAGCGTCTGCCCATGCTATATCATGCAAGAGCAATGCCACATCATGGAGAACCTGAATTGTTTCCTTTGTTATTGCCCATGGTATGATACATCAACACCGATTGGAGGATGCCAGAGAAATAGCCCTGATGGGAAATGGTTTGAGCATGAAAGATTGCCTCAAAAGAAGATTTGGGACTGCAGTGACTGTACATATCCTCACACAGAGGATGTCGTAAAGGAGCATTTGGAGAAAATATTTAAATCAAAGAATAAATCTGAAAAGAAGTATGAAAAAAGTCAAGATTGTTGAAAAGAATATCTTAGCAAGGCAGATTCTCGGAATAATATCGATAGTAGGAGTCATAGCAAATGCATTATTGTTCGCATTCAGGGTCTATGGCATGACAGTATTCTGGATCGTGATAATAATCTTCGCCATAATCGCATTCCCTGTGATGAATTGGCTGAAGAAATGATGAGGCAGTTCTGAAGAAATAACTTTATAATGTCATCATTCTATCTTAAACCATGATTATAGCTATCAGTGGAACACCTGGGACAGGGAAGACATTCTTGGCGAAGAGACTTTCAAAGATTACGGGCCTAAAGTATTTCGATCTCAATGGATACATCAGGGAGAATGAGTTGTATGATTCTTATGATAAGGCTGATAAGACGTTTGATGTAGATGTGAAGAGGCTTAGACCGTTGAACAGCATGTTCAGAAAGAGGAGTGGAAGAGAGAGACTATTCGACAAGATGAAAGGTTCAACACTAAGCCTTAAGGATTTCATCAACATAGTCAAGGACAGAAAATTAAACGGCGTCATAATCGACAGCCACTTGAGCCAAAACATGAACAGTGATTACTGCATTATCGTCAAGAGCGACATAAAGGATATCAATAAGAGGCTCACAAAAAGAGGATATGCAAAAAAGAAGATAAAAGACAATGTCGAATCGGAGATATTCGACGTCTGTCTAGAAGAGGCAAAAAATTTAAAGAGAAGGATAATTATAGTGATAAATTGAGGGGAGAAAGTGTATATTAGCTAAGCAACGCCACGCTCTGTTCGCAACTGATAAAGATTGGTTGCCGATTTATTATTGATTGATGTGCTATTGATGACTTCGCTTGGCGGCGTTGCTAACAAGCCATGCAAGGGTGGCAATTAAGGAAAGAACATGAAAAACGAGATATCATCGCTGGAACTGTATTATCTGGCAAAGGAATTGAAAGTCCTGGAAGGATCGAAGGTAGACAGGGTCTTCCATGCAAAGAGTACGCCTAAAGAGCTCGTATTAGGATTCCATACGACTGGACAGGGAAAGAGTTTCCTCAGGGTGATACTGCCGAGCATGATATTCCTCTCGGACTTCAAAGAACTCTCAGACACACCGACCGGACTATGCATGATGTTAAGGAAGTACCTTGAAGGGTCAAGATTGAAACAGATTGTGCAGAAGGATTTCGAGAGGGTTATAGAGCTGAAGCTTGAAGCGAAGATAGAAGGTAAGATATCGAACTTCAGGCTGATAATCGAGCTGTTCGGCAAGGGGAACGTGATATTTTGCGATGATGACTACAAGATACTTAATCTTCTCGAGCAGCAGCATTGGAAAGATAGAGAAGTAAAAAAAGATGCAGTGTACGTATTTCCAAGGTCGCAGTTCAATGTCTTGTCCATCACAAAAGAAGCGTTCACAGGAGGCATCAAAGACTCCGTCAAGGATTCTATAGTCAAGACACTTGCGATAGTGTTCTCTTTAGGAGGGACGTATTCTGAAGAGATATGCGCGAATTCTGAGGTTGAAAAGAATAAGAAGATAAAAGATGTCACAAAGAGCGACATGGACAGGTTATATCAGGAATTCACAAAACTATTCGATAGGCCGATAAAGGCAAACAGCCTCGAAGGGCAGATATTCCCGTTCGAGCTTAAGACACATGAAGGCACACAAAGAGTGTACTACAGCACATTCTGCGAAGCTATAGATAAGAATTATAATGAGGTAAGAGACAAGGAGTCAAAAATAACAAAGGACCATGGTCTTGACAAGATACGTGCCATTATCGAGGAACAGACGAAATTACTCGAGGAAAGCAACAACTCATACGAGGAGAACCAGAAAAAAGGCGAACTATTGTATGAAAGGTATCAGGAGATAAAACAGATACTGGACGCCATCAAGAGTGCAAGAAAAAAATACTCATGGAAGGACATAAAGAAAAAACTGGACGACAATCCTGACATCAAGAGGCTCGTCAAGGATATCGATGAGAAGACGAGCTCGATAATAATAGAGATCGAGAAATGACCTATAGAAGAAAATAACTGGACAGTATATGAAAAATGATCACAGGATAACATGAACATTCCACTCAACAACACATTGATGAAAAGATACAAGATGCTCGGATGCACTTGCAAGCAGGCAGATATAAGAAGATCATTGAGGATCAACACGTTGAAGATCGACGAGGAGACACTCGTCCGAAGGCTCAAGGATATGAGCGTGAAACTTACGAAGATACCTTACACGTACAATGGATACTATTACGAGGCGAAATTCTCATTAGGGGCGACACCCGAATATCTCCAAGGATACTATTATCTCCAGGAGGCGGCATCGCAATTGCCGCCGCAGGTACTCGATCCGCAGCCAGAGGAGACTGTCCTTGACATGTGCGCCGCACCAGGAAGCAAGACGACACAGATGGCGATGTACATGCAGAACAAGGGGACGATAATCGCCCTTGATTCTGACTCGAGAAGATTGCTCGCATTGAGGAACAATCTTGAAAGATGCAACGTGATGAACTCAGTCCTGTACAAGAAGGATTCAAGGTTCGTGTTTGATATCGGGATAAAATTTGACAGGGTCCTGCTTGATGCACCATGTTCGGGGAATTATGCTATCGAGGAGGATTTCTTCATAAAGAAGAATATCGAAGGGATAAGAGAGAGAGCAAGATTGCAAAAGGAGCTGCTCAAGGCAGCAGTCAAGGTCCTGAAAAAAGAAGGGATTCTCGTATATAGCACGTGTTCACTTGAGCCTGAAGAGGATGAGATGAACATCGACTGGATCCTCACAAAATATCCTGAGATGAAACTGCTCGATACTGGACTCAAGATAGGCGATCCTGGCCTTACGACGGTGTTCGACAAGAAACTGAATACTGAAATTTCTAAATGCCGAAGGTTCTGGCCCGAAAAGACAGGGACAGAAGGGTTTTTCATCGCGAAGATGGTGAAGACGAAATGAATTGGAAATGTTATTGTAAATATATAAACAAGAATACGAAAGTGAAATGGGACGTGACACCATTGTTCAACAGATGGGTCAGATAGGGAGATATTTTATTCTTTATGTTCTTTCAACTCCTTTATCATCTCTTCTTCTTTGCATCTTTTATCGCAATCTCTCTGACAAGCCTTGTTATCTCTTTGTTCTGGATGTCAATTCTTACATATATCCGGAACATCAGGTAGAACAGGAGTATTATGCTTACATATATTGCGAGATCGATACCTTGGCCGATTCCAAGTATCAAGGATGGGAAGTATAGGATGCTTGGGAATATCCCTATGAGTATTATAGCTATCCAGATTATGCTCCAGAATGCAAATCCTCCTATACCCATCGACTTATTTTTTAATCTCAGAAATGCCCTGCTCCATGCGAACAACGCAAACAAAACTAACAATACCTGAATTAAAGTCACAGTCATTATATCACCTTATATATTGATTGCAATCGACGAGTATTTACGCCTCGAATAGCATCCTGACAAACATCCTCCAAAAGACGCTAACACCCTGAAAAAAACTTCCATGTCCATGAGTCATGCGATAATCAGCATACAATATCGTTACTGGGATCTCCTTATATCTGATCTTTTTTGCATGGATCTCTTCGACAATCTGCGATGCATGTTCCATTCGGTCAGATGTTATGTTGATCATCTTTGCCGCCTTCCTATTCATAGCCCTAAAGCCGTTGTGCGCATCTGTCATCTTTGCTCCATAAAATATCAGGACGACAAGTATCGCTATCTTCAATGTCAATCTCCTGAATAGAGGCATATCTACGGGCTTCAAGAATCTGCTGCCCAAGGTTATATCACACTGCCCACCCCTGACTGGAGCGATCATCGCCTTCAGGTCTTCTACACGATGCTGACCATCAGCGTCAAATGTGACGATTATATCAGCACCCTGCTTTAGGGCAAAATCTATGCCTGTTTTCAGTGAGGCGCCCTGACCGCGATTGATTATATGCCTTAGAACATACACATCCTGACTTAGGGCAGCGTCAAACGTATCATCATGGCTCCCGTCATCGACAACGACAATGTTAGAATAACCATGCGACTTAAGGTTCTTGATAACCTTTATTATACTCTTGCCCTCATTGAACGCAGCTATGATAATAAATACATCCATGTGCTCAGTAGCGGCATAATCATTTATTAATTTAATGGAAGATGGTTCGTTAAGAAGGATACCATGTATAGATAAAGGGTGTGTAGAACATCTCTGTCTATGATGTAAACGTCGCGCCGCTCGCATCGGACATTTAATCGACCGGTTTTCCGATTTATTTTTCACTGATGAGAACATCTGTGGCTCGCCGGGCGCAGACTTCCACGTAGTGTACTAAACTAATATAGAATATAAAAAAAGGTGAACAGCGAATCAAGTTTCCCACACATAAGTGCAGTATACCTTGAAACGTGAGGTTGCTTAACTTCCGAGTTCGAAATGGGATCGGGTGTGACCAACCTGCTATGGCCGTTCGAAATAAAGGAATAAAAAAACCTTTATAAAGGTTATGGTTTTTGTATGAAAAGGGGTAGAAGCGGGTCTGATAATGGCCAGATCATGTGAAGACATCGATTCAAGAGGAGCATAATGGACAGATTAAAGCAAATCATAAAAGATTTTCCCCATGCACGCATTCTCGTCATAGGAGACATAATACTGGATAGGTATGTAAAAGGATCCGTATCAAGGATATCCCCTGAAGCGCCAGTCCCGATAGTCGAAGTGGAAGAGGTGCAGAACATCATCGGAGGGGCAGGCAATACTGCAAACAACATCGTATGTTTCGGCGGCAAGGCATACATATCAGGCATCATAGGGGATGATGAACCCGGACGGATCCTCACAAAGTTATTCAAGGATGCGAATATAGACCATTCAGGCGTATTCGTCAACGATAAACTCTCTACAATACAAAAAGTACGTGTGATAAGCAGTGAACAGCAGATAGTGCGCCTGGATTATGAAGAATCAGGCAAGGTGCATTATACGGACGGTACAGACAACAACGATGCCATGTGCAAAAAATTCAAAGATATGATACAGGAAGTGGACATCATAATAGTATCCGACTATAACAAGGGAACGATAACGCGCGAGGTCGCAACATTCCTTAAGGATGAATGCAAAAAATACGGTAAAAGAATAATCGTGGATACAAAACTGGACCATATGGAATATTTCAAGGATGTATACCTGATAAAGCCTAACCAGAAAGAGACAGAAGAGATGACAGGGATAAAGATCAATGACGATACAGATGCTATCCGCGCAGGAAGAAAGCTTCAGGGATACTTCAATTCAAATATCGTCGTGACACGCGGATCAAAGGGCATGGACATCTTTGAAGGACGGGAGCATAAGAACATCCTGACTCGAGCACGGAACGTATACGATGTGAGCGGCGCAGGGGACACAGTCGTCGCTGCGTTAGGATTATCCATAGCAAGCGGCGCGTCCCTCATCGAGAGCGCAGAGATAGCGAACCATGCAGCGGGCATAGTCGTAGGAAAGCCTGGCACCGCGACAGCGACAAGAGAGGAATTACTCGAGGCGATGAAAGATGTCCACAACTAGACTGCTAAAAAGTGTAGACAAGCATATCTTCGGAATGACAAGACATCTATACAGGGTGTCTGAAAAAGAGCGCCAGGATATCCAAAAGAAAAAAGAATCAATCCTGAAGAGGAGAGACCTGAAAATCGCATTCATCAAACTCTGGGCGATTGGGGACGCTGTAAACACTCTTCCGATGATAAAAAGCGTCAAAGAGAGATATCCAAGCTGCAGCATAACGATTATTACAAAAAAGTCGTTAGAGCCTATATATAATCATCAATCATTCATCAATAAAATAATCAAAACAGACACAGAAAACATTTTTCAGGTCGCAGGCATAGTTAAGGCATATGATATAGTATTTGATCTTGAACCACATCTCGAGGTTTCAGCGAACATCGCAGGCTATTCTGGGAAGATACGGATAGGATTTGCGAATCAAACCCGAAGTGAGACGTATCATTATACGGTTCCTTTCAGAAAGGATCAACATATCGTCAAGACATATACGGATATGTTAGAACATATCGGAATAAAGAAAGACATAGACTCACTCGTCCCTCTCGCATATTCATCCAAAGCAAAAAAAAATACCGATACTATACTGACGACATACGGCATCAGGAAAAATTATATGTTGATAGGGTTCTGCGCAGGGGTCGGAGCATCAGTGAAGGAAAGAGAGTGGCCGAAAGAAAGATTCAAGGAGTTGGCAAAAAAGATACTCGATAAAAAATCAAAGAATGTAAAAATAATCCTTATAGGGGCAAAAGAAGATAATGAACTATGCAAATATATCAAAGATGACAATCAAGACATAATAAATCTCTCAGGAAAATTCAGCCTGGAAGAACTTTTCTGCGTAATAAAAAAGACAAGGATCTTCGTCTCTAACGATACTGGACCGATGCATATTGCAGCGGCGCAGGGATGCAGGACGATAGGATTGTTCGGTCCGAATACGCCCGCGATATGGAGACCTTATGGAAAATATAGACGTGGGGAAAAAAATATATCCATATTCCATCCAAAAAAAGGATGCCCTTTCCTAGACAATACAAAGCCTGAACTTGTTCCAGAAAACCTGACCAAAGAGCAGAGGACATGCATGGATGCGATAAGCGTCGACGAGGTGTATCGCGCTGTCAGGAAGATGCTATGAAAACATGGAGATACGAAAAAACATGAAGATACTATTATTCAAGACTGGAGCGATCGGTGATGTCCTCATGACCACGCCGCTCGTCCGTCAATTGCGAAAGAATTATCCGAAGGCGGAGATAGATTATCTTGTCGGAGATGTCGCTGCGGAGGTCCTTGAAGGCAACAAGAATATCGACAAAATAATACGGTTCGAGCCAAAGATATTCTTCAAAAGGAGATTGCTCGGATGGATGAGGCTCGTCAAGGATGTACGCGGCAGGAAATATGATATCATATTCATACTCGACAAGCATTGGATATTCAACTATACATCGAGTATGTTCAATATCCCTGTCAGGATAGGATTTGACAGACTTGGAAAGGAAGGAAGATTCCTGACGGACAAGATGTATTATGGCAACGATAAGCATGAGATATATTATTACCTTGATCTACTGAAATGTCTCGATATAAAACCCGACATCAGGGATTCTGGGATGGATCTTTTTATCGATAGATCCGCAAAGAGTTTTGCTGCAGATATATGGAAAAGATATCATCTCTCAGGAAAAGCAGGCAAAAAAATCATCGGCATCGCTCCCGGAGGAGGCCATAATCCAGGAGAGACATCAGGCGTGAGGAACTGGCCGATAGAGAAGTATGCAGAACTTGTAGGACGGATATTAGACGATGGGCATGATGTCATATTGTTAGGAAGCAAGTCCGATATATTGATTGAAAAACATATATTAGAAAATATCCAATCAATTAGTATAAAGAATAATAAGGAAAAAAATGCAAAGCTTGTATCGATGATAGCAAAAACAGACATAAAAAAATCAGCAGCCGTCATAGAAAGATGCGATGTATTCATATGCAACGATTCAGGCCCTATGCACATAGCAGCATCCGTGAACAAGAGGATAATATCCATATTCGGTCCGACAAATCCACTGAGAAAGGCGCCACTTTGGAAAGAGAGCATCTCAATATGGAAAGATAAGAGAATCTACGAACCTGATTATGAACTCTTCGGAAAACAGCCTGATAAGGATAAGGGATTCATGAGACAGATAACTGTCGATGATGTCTGGCAGAAGCTGCATGGGATGATCAGATGAAAATGACTGAAGGCATTCCATGTACTTGAGATATTTCATGTACTTAGCTAAAAAGGTGAAATATGTATCTGACTAAAAAAATGTATTGGCCTATATTATTTCTCATCGACATATTAGGCAGCATATTGTTTTTCTGGAAAAAATTCAAAAAGAGGCCGATAGACAAAGGAAAAATAAGGAAAGTGCTGTTCATCAGGCTTGAACATATCGGAGACATGATAATGTCTACACCTGTCTTCGAGAATTTCAATAGGAGCAATCCACATTGCGAAGTGCATGTATTGTGCAAGACTATAACAAAGCCCATAATAGAGAACAACCCGTATGTCGACAGGATAATCACATTCGATCCTGACTGGATGATGAAGAGGCATGAAGACAGGAAAAAAAGCATGCCCGACCTGATTGCAGGACTGAAAAAAGAGGGTTATGATATAATCTTTGAGATGCATGGCGATCCAAGAAACAACTTTCTCGCATATAAGATAGGACTGTCAGGGGCATACACTGTCGGATACGGATGCAGGGGTATGGGATTTCTACTGAACGAAGTAGAAGAGTATGACCCGAAGATACATAATATTGAGCAGAATCTCGACCTGATAAAAGATTATGCAAAAATCAGGACAAAAAAAATGGCGATATACACCGATAAGAAGGCCAAAGATGATGCATCAAGGATCATGAAAAAGTATGGCCTGAAAAGGAAAGGATTCATGATCATCAACCCTAGGTCAGGAAGGCAGGAGAAGGACCTGACGCACGAAGAGGTGGATAGATTTATAAAAAGAGGTGGGACACGAAAAATATTGATTACAGGAGCAGAAACGGATAGGATATACAATGACCAGTTCATATCGCGTAGCGATGCCAAAAACATCATAAACATAAGCGGAGAGACAGGATTATTGACATTGACTGAACTCGTCAGGAATGCGCGGATCGTCATTGCACCTGATACTGGGATAATACATATGGCAAAGACCGTAGGGACAAGATTCGAAGCGGTGTACAAGACGACCGATAAAAACATATGGGGATACAAGTGAAGCGGATCGATAGGTGCAATCTCTGCGATAAAAAAACAGAAAAAACATGCAAGAGGTTATTTCGCACGCATGACAGGATGCATGACATCCCCGGAGAATATACATATACCGAATGCAGGAACTGCGGACTCGTCTTCATCAATCCCCAGCCGAGCCCTAAGGAGATATCGAGGCATTATCCGAAAGGGTATTATTCATTCGGTATATCAGATATGAAGTTCAAGAGATTTCAGATCTTTTTGTATAAGACATACTTTTCAGATGAGGACAACAGAAATATATTCTTAAGGGCAGTATTCATGCCATTCAGAAGGATCCTGCGTACGATAAAGATCGTCGAGGATGGAAAATTCCTTGATGTGGGATGCGGTTCTGGTGACTTCCTTCAGATCCCAAAAGAGCTGGGGTTTGAATGCTACGGTGTAGAGCCTGGAAATTTTGACGCTAAAAGCGCAAAGAAAAGAGGGTTCAGGATATTTCACGGAACTTTGCGGGAAGCAGGATACAAAGAAGATTTTTTCGACGTGATAACATTGAACCATGTCTTTGAGCATATGGACGATCCATCAGGCACGCTCAAGGAATTGAAGAGGATATTGAAAAAGGATGGGATGATAAGGATAGCGGTCCCGCAGAAAAGAAGCCTCGCATACTGGATATTTGGAAGGTATTGGGTCCAGCTCGATGCTCCGAGGCATTTTTTCATATATTCAGAATCGACATTGAGGACGTATGCAAAAAAGTCCGGCCTGAAAGTCTCGAGTGTAAGATACGTATCCTCGCCATTCCAATTCACACAATCTGTGATATACTGGGCCAAGGATAAGGATCTCAGATGGCTAGGAAGGATATTTGAGACAAAGATAGCTTTCCTGATATTATTCCCATTATCATTTGCATGCAACAGGCTTCATATAGGAGACTCGATTGAGATAATATTGTCAAAAGAGATGGACAAATGAGCACACCTAAAAACACATCCATAAAGGTGTCGATAGTCATATCAGTCTATAATGCAGAGAGGAGAATAGAGGATGTCGCAAAGGCGCTTTTAGCGCAGCGATTCCATGATCCATACGAAATAATACTCGTGAACGATGGATCGACCGATGATTCACATGATGTTTTGGATAGACTAAAAAATAAACATCCCAAGATACGCGTCTTCACGCAAAAAAATAAGGGAGCGGCGGCAGGAAGGAACCTCGGGATAAAGAATGCGCGAGGAGAATATATCGTGATAAGCGATGATGATGTCATCCTAGAAAAGGATTGGTTGAGAAAGACAATACCGCTGCTCAAAGAGAATGTGAAGAGCAGGAAAAAAATAGGCCTTGTACATTCTGTGATAAAGAACAATCCTCCGGAAGGCATGACAAGATTGCAAAAACTCATGTTCGATTATGCCTTAGCGTCAAGAGACGCGAACGACAGGAATGAAGGACTGATGTTCATGACGAACGCCGCAAGAAAGGACGTGCTTATCGATGTAGGGCTATATGATGAGCAGTTCGATTCTTCAGGAGCAGGCGCAGATCTTGATCTGGTATATAGATTGATGGATGCAGGATATGCCATAGAAAAGACAGACGCGAAAGCATTGCATCTGGAAAGTGCAGAAAGATTTGCATTGGGATTCTTCCTGACAAAGCCATACTCGTGGGGAAAGGCGCTCGCAAAGCTCACATTGAAGCGCAGTCTTAGGAGATTGCACATCTCAGCATCGGCATTAAGTTATCCATTTGCATTACTGTCTGTGATATTTCTCATCATTCTCTGCATAATAAGCAGGTATTTCCTCCTCCTAATACCAGTAGGGATGATACTTTATGCGTATATGCGACGAAAGATGATGAAGAGATTGATTGAAAGAAAAAGAGGTATCGTAAGCATGCTGTTCCTATGCATGATGGATGTCATAAGGATATGCATATATAATCTTGGCGCGATGCATTATTATATATTCAGGAGATGAGATCCTAGCACTTGAACCAGTAGCCTATGTCGTAGCCTCTGCTGGAATAAGTTTTTTCTAACATGCACTTATCATTAAGATCTTTCCAGAAGATGCTTGACTTGCCCAATTGCGGGAAATCCACGATACACACATTTTCGCCTGAAGTGACGACTTGATCCGCGAAAGTGGAATTATCTGCAAGATCATACGTTATTATCTTCACCCTCGTAAGATTCTGCATGTTCTGGACGGCAAAACCGGCATTGTTCTTGAAGACATAATACTCCTGTAAATATCCTTGAGGCGCACATTCAAGCCGCAACTCACGGTTTATTGAACTGATGGACGGCGATGTTATGCTGTAGGAGAATTGCAGGCTTACATATACGCAATAAGATAATGCAACGATCGATAATATGAACATGACCCTGCTTAGATTCTTTTCCTTTTTTTTGCCGGATAATCTTGAATTGAGGAGTACAATCGCCCAGACGGCAAGTATCAGGCATATGCCAAAAGAGAGCGCAATACTCAGGAAAGATATGTAAAATCCGATAGGGCCGCTCGCACCATTGATCGGGACAAAAAAATTCCATCTGAGATGCAGCACGCTGCTTATCCACGCAGCCTTAGGATAGAAGTCGAGTATCCTATGAGGCAAGAGATCGATAAGGAAATATACGCCCGACAAAAGAAAAGAGCATACAGCCATCACCCATATCCTTTTATTATCGAGGAATCTTGACAGGTATATCGCTGATAGAAGTGTTATAGGGACTATCAGGAATGCCGCATATCTATTCATGGATGCAAAATTATACGCATATAGCAGGGCCGAAAGCTCGAGGATATAAAATATTGATATGAGTACGATGTAGTTGTCTTTGATGTAGTTGTCTTTAATGTATGTATTGTTGCGTCTTATAATACCTTCGTGTCCTGCAATGCCTTCACGTCTTACAATACCTTTTGCCGAATCAAGCAATTTCAAGAAGAACACAATCACTATCGGCGATATCATCATCAAGAGCAGGATCACTTCGAGGATGAACGTGAAACTGATGCCTCCGAATGTAAAATTATTATGCGGTATGTCGGCATAATGCTTCACAAGGAAAGATACTGCTGTCGGACCCAACAATAGCGCATATAAAGAGAGCAACACTATAGTAGAGATGACGGTACTCACACAATAGACAAAGATCTTATAGGCTGCCTTTCTGAAAGCCATCCTTTTCACATACCACAGATAGTAAGCAAGCATCAATATATAGAACACGATTATCGATGAAAAAAGCGCATACTTGAGCAGTATCATGGCGCCTGAGACTATCCCTATGATTATCAGATGCCTGTTCCCCGTCTTGCCGACAGGACCATCCTTAATCAGATTATCCTTATGAAAGAACTTCAAAGTGAAATATATCAGAACCATGAACATAAAAGTGGTTATCGTGCCATCATTATCAAGAAGAACGGAGGTGAAGACCGCCCATGGGACTAATGAATATATTATCCCGAAGATCATCGCGGCTCTCCTGTTGAAGAAGGAATCGAGTGTCTTCATACCCAAAAGGAGTATGCCAAGCCCGAAGAGCATCGAGACAAGACGCAACGAGATTATCGAAGGATATATCGTAAATGCAAGCCTATAGAATATTATCGACATGAAAAATGATGAATACGCCGTCGGATCAAAACTCACATGAGGGGTGTAAGAAGAGTAGGCGTAGTAATAATTGTACAGTTCATCGCCATAGACCTCCTGATTCAGGGCGGGAATCCTTAGCAGCAGAAATAATGCGATTATCGATAAGACTATAAGGAGTGTCCTGTTCTTCTTTATGAACTCAGAAATTTTCCCCATTGTTTTCCTTTAAGGTCGATCTACTTTAAGATAAGTCTATTGCAGCCGCTTATTGACAAGGCTAGTATTGTATTCGCCGCATTTACCGCACAGGTTCTTGAACTTGCCGCTCATATGCTCTCTTCTTTGCCTTCGAAGTTTATCACTGTTCAAAATCTCTGTCAGCGTATTGTCATAGGCATTTCCATAGGTCATCACACCTTCATAGTCCACCCAGCATGGGACGCAGCTTCCATCCCATAATATGACGATATTTCCTCTCCATAATTCAAAGCATGGCTTTTTTCTTGGAGTCGGCTTCAAAACAAGTCTTGGAGACAATTGTATGTAATCCACCTTGTCCTGCCATTCTTTGCGAACCTCATTTGCCGCAGCCTCTGTCTCGTCAAAGATGACCACATTGAGATTCACAGTCAGATCGTTCTCTTTATGAAGTGCTTTTCTTCTCTTCAATATCAATTCTATCGTCTTCTTTACCTTTTTATACTCGACACCGCGAACTTTCGTATAAGTCTCTCCCGTACCGTCAAGTGATACCTGCAATGCAGATATCCCGCTCTTCAGAAGCCTATCTATCTTTGCTGTACTGTCCAGGAGTGCGGCATTCGTACTTATATGTACAGGTATCCCATTCTTCACACTATACCCTATCATGTCATATATCCTGGGATGCAAGAGTGGCTCTCCCCAAAGAAAGGGCATTATGAACAACAGTTTAGGATTCTCATCGATGACTTTCTTGAACAGCTTGAAATCCAAGTATCCTTTTTTCCTTTTCATCCCCCTGTTCACAGGGCACTGCAGGCATCTGAGATTGCACGTGTTCGAGGTCTCGAACGCCACGCTTGTCACAGTATATGTCTTGTCTGACTTCATCAGATAATACGCCGTATTCATCAACTCATAATATATCGCTCTCCACGAATAATATTTCTGGTTCAGTAGCGGCTCTATCTCTGGCTTTTTCAGATAGTATCTCGATATGAGCTTGTGCAACAATCTTATGTTTGGAGTGTTCTTTTTCATTTTATGGATTATTTTCGTCCTGACCTTGATAGTTCGGAATGTATTTATAAATGTTTTTCAAGCGGAGACTTCGCCCTAATCCAGTTAACTTTATAAAATCAGGGAGAAACTTACAACTGTCGCTGTAGAACGGAATCGGGGGATAAAACAGTATGATAAAACAAAAGGATCGCAGCAAAAAAACGGGGCTTATGAAAAAAATATCTGATGGACAAAATGTCCTATACTTGATCATCCTGCTAGCATTACTCTTATCGGTCCTGAATCTCGGCGACAGATATTTTTGGGGCGATGAAGTGCACTTGCTGCAATTCGGCTCGAGCATAACGCAGCATGGATTGCCGGTGCTTACAAAAGAGATACAACATGAGGATATCACATTCGAGATCGATGATATAACAAACAAGACGATAAGCGAGATAGTCTTTTCCATAAAGCCCGAAGAGTTCACCACAAGATTACTAGGCAAAGAGATATATACAATGCATCCATGGCTTCTCATGTACATCGAAGCTATACCTATATCGATCTGGGGATTGTACAATGAATTCCTCATCAGATTATTTTTCGTACTTATCGGACTTCTTGCGATCCCGCTCACATACGCTATCGCGAAACGTATAACAAAAAAGAAAGAGGTAGCGAACCTTTCAGCATTCCTTCTCGCATGTTCTGTAGTCTATCTTCTTGCGATACGCAACGCCAACTATTATGCGCTTCTCATCGCTTCAGTCCCTGCGACGATATATTTCTATCTATTGATGACATCAGAGGATACTGATGAGAACCGAAAACTCGTGACAAAAAATATGAAGAGCAATAAGAGTTATTGGTGGAAGTTCGCCCTAGCATCTGCGGTGCTGTTCCACAGCAACTGGCTAGTATTCGTTGCGACAATGCTTGGCATCGGCATACATTTCATCATATACAATATCAGCATAAAGACGCGCAAGTCTTTCATAAAGAGCATAAAGGACGCGAGATATTTCATATACTCACTTGTACTGCTATTTTTCCTGACAGCCCCATGGTTCATATTGACAGGACAGTATTCCAAAGGCAGCATACATACAGGCCTCAAGGACTACATACTGCTGCTCTTCACAAGCACATACCAGTTCATTATATGGTTTGTCCCGCTTATATTCATCATACTCCTAGCGATCTTCCTGCTGAATAAAAAAGACAGAAGAGAACTCGTATCAAAAGAGTCTATCCTTCTCATCATCGTCATCTTGAGCTATATATTATTCATATCATTCAATAAATACAGTGGAGTACCGATAAGATATTATTACGGCCTTCTTCCGATAGCGATGATAATAAATGCATGGGTGATATACATACTATGGACGAAGACAAAGATCGTTGCAGTCCTTGTGATGGTGCTCTTCATCTTCACAAATCTCATCCAGATAGCGCCCATACTTCCTGCAAGCGGCGTGATACAGTCGGTATTCAAGACGAACAACGTCCTTGGCACGGATGCGGGCACAGAGATACAATATCTCAAGGATACGACCGCTCCAAGACTGATGCTTTCAGACTATATCTATGAGATAAGCCATCATTTCCAGGCACCTTCGCAATCAATCGTGGAGTATATGAGAAGCAAGGATATCTCTACGGGAGCGCCAGTATTCATAGGCACTGCAGACCCTAACACTATAGGGTACTATACAAAAGCAGATGTACATACATACTCGGAGAATTTCGTGACGAGAGATTATGAGTTCATAGTCCTTGATGCGACTGATGCGAGAAATCCAGAAATAAACATGAGTAGATACGATAGGGCGTATTTCCCTCTTGAGACATACAAATGGGGCGATACCCCTGATCCGACACATCATGTCTTCCAGACGGTGTATGGCGGGGGATTCTATATATACCATAAGATAAATACGTAAAATAGATACATAAAATAAGCACATAAGATAAATATATAAGATAAACACACAAGATAAATAACATAAACTGAATGCGACGGGAAAATAGGCCAAATGCGACAAGATAAAAAATCAAAAACCATGGACAGAAAAGAAAGATTCATAAGATACCAGAAAAAGTGGAATGAGGAGAATGTAGAGGCGGATAGGTTCCACTGGCAGACAAGCAACAGGATAATAGTGGAAAAAGAAGAGAGATTGCTTGGGGCGATAGGGCATTGCAAAGGAAAAAATGTCCTTGAGGTAGGATGCGGCGAAGGCGCAAATATATACAATCTTAAGACAAGCGGCAAAAGATTCACAGGCATCGATTTCTCGAACAGCAGGATCAGGTTTGCAAAAAAGAATGTGAAGAACGCAAATAGCGTGTTCATGTTCGGCGACGGTACAGACATAAAATTCAAGGATGGTTCATTCGATGTGGTGTTCTGCAGGGACGTCATCCATCATGTATGGGAACACGAAAAACTCATGAAAGAGATGTATAGGGTATGTAAATCCGGCGGAAGCGTAATACTCGTAGAATCTAACGCGTGGAATCCTGTAAACTTCATGTTCAGCCTGATATTCAAGAAGGAGAGCGGGATGAGAAAGATCCATCCAAGATACATCAGAAAATTATTTTCCAGATTAGATGTGAACAAAAATATAACGATAGGATACTCTGAAGGCTATAATCTCGACAGATTGATATTCCATTACAGAATGGGATTCCCGAAGCTATCCAAATACGCATCCATACAGTCATTAAACCATGCTGTAAACAGGATATTTGAGTTTATCACGCCGAGGATATTTTGGGCATACATGATTGTAGAATGCAAAAAAAGATAATGATATAAAGGGGAAAACAGATGAAGATCCAGAATGATAAGAAAAAAAAGCTGATACAATTTTTTGATGCAGAGGCGGATGCCAGGGGGAAGTGGCAGAAGAGAAGCGGATATTATTATGAGGATATAAATAAGTTATACTCTTTTCTTGCACATCCTGGATCGAACATCCTTGAAGTAGGCTGCGGTACAGGCGACCTCCTAGAATTCTTGAGAAAAAAGAACGATTGCAGATGTACAGGCATCGACTTCTCAGACAATATGATACGCATAGCAAAGAAGAGATACAGTAAGATAAAGTTCTACACGGCAGATGCCGAAGATTTTGACATAAAGGAAAAGTTTGACGTCATAATACTCTCTGATCTCATAGGGGTACTTCCGGATATACAGAAAATCCTGAAGCATATCAGAAAATATTGCACGGATGACACTCGGATAATAATCAATTTCTATAATTTCCTATGGGAACCAGTACTGAACATCAGCGGCAGATTGAAGCTGACATCAAAGATAATCCAGGAGAACTGGCTATCTATCGACGACGTCAACAACCTGCTCACGCTGACAGGATATGATGTTATAAAGAAGGGCACACGATTGTTGCTGCCGAAATACATCCCGCTCCTGTCCACATTCTTCAATACGTACGTCGCGAGGCTGCCGTTCATCAGAAGATTATGCCTATACACATATGTAATCGCAAGACCGATAGATATCGAGCCGCGTACAGAGAAGAGCGTGTCAGTCATAATAGCGGCGATGAACGAGAGAGGTAACATAGAGAATGCAGTCCTCAAGACCCCGAAGATGGGCAAGTCCACTGAAATAATATTCATCGAGGGTGGCTCAAAAGATGGGACATATGAAGAGATCAAAAGGATAAGCAAAAAATATTCAGGGACAAGAGGGATATCAAAGATATCATACGCACATCAGGATGGTAAAGGGAAAGGTGATGCAGTAAGAAAAGGATTCGATATGGCAAAAGGAGACATACTCATGATCCTTGACGCAGACCTTACAGTCCCTCCAGAAGATTTACCAAAATTTTATGAAGCATTGGTCTCGAACAGGGGAGAATTCATCAACGGAACAAGGCTTGTCTATCCGATGGACGAACAGGCGATGAGGACCCTTAACCTTATAGGCAACAAGGCATTCAGCATAATATTCACATGGATACTCGACCAGAGATTCAAGGACACATTATGCGGCACAAAAGCCATAAGCCATGAGAATTATATTAGACTAAAGAAGAACAGGTCATACTTCGGGGATTTCGACCCATTCGGAGATTTCGACCTGATATTCGGATCGTCAAAACTCAACCTCAAGATAATAGAAGTCCCGATACGATACGGTGCAAGAACATACGGCTCAACGAACATAAACAGGTTCAGGCATGGATGGCTCCTCATAAAGATGAGCATCTTCGCAATGAAGAAGATAAAGTTCAAATGAAGGATAACACATACTAGCTATAGCTGCAAACGAGCCTTTGGAAGCACATCAGGATAATATTAAATCGGATAACAACACCGACAAACATACTACGCGAGTCCAGCTATAGCAGACATAACAAAAGAAAATAACCGTGATGAAAAATTTACAATGAAAAAAACAAGATGCAGCCTTTGCGGCGGATCCGATTATCAAGTAAAGCATATAATCCATAAGAATGATTCCGTTTTTACAGTCGTCAAATGTAATGATTGCGGCATGGTCTATCTGAATCCGACGCCTTCAAGCAAAGATATAGAGAAGATGTATGATAAGGATTATTTCCACGGGAAGGGATTCGATACAGGGGTCGATTACGTCACAGGCCTCAAATATAAGGATGCATGGGCGCATCTGTTCGATGACAGGCTGAAGAATATTGAACGATACGTCCCTAAAGGCTCTAAAAGAAATATCCTTGACATCGGATGCGGCCTTGGAGAATTCCTCGGTGTCGCAAAGAAGAGAGGATGGGACTCGCAGGGTGTCGAACTCTCGAAGTATAGTGCAGAGATCGCAAGAAAAAAATTTCACATCAAGGTATTCAACGGAAAATTAGAAAAGTTCCATCCAACAGAAAAATTTGATGCAATAACGATGTTTGAAGTCATAGAGCATCTGCCAGATCCACTAGAGACATTGAAAAGATGCCGCGGCATGATGGATGATGATTCAATGATCGTCATACAGACAGGAGATGTGGACAGCCTTTATTCAAAGATCAAGGGGAAGGATTGGCCTTATTATCTTGCAGGACACCTAAATTATTTTTCGAGAAAGACTCTATCGAGGATGCTTAAGAAGGCAGGATTCAATGTCATAAAGATATACAATGGCGACGAGATATCACTCGCAGCATATTCAAGGTGCTACTGGCATTTCAAGAGCAAAAACAGATGTATAAATTGGTACAGATATCTCATCGATGTCATACTGGTGCAGATCATACGAAAGATAGGTTTAGGAGGGATGACTGTCTATGCAAGGAAAATCAAGAAAAAACAGTAAGGATAGTCATACCGGTTTTCTTTCCAGGTATAAATGGATAATACTAATCCTACTTGTCGGACTGATAATCAGAGGGACACTCGTATTCATAGGACCAGAAAAATTACTCACCATATCAACAGACGATGATTTCTATTATTATGCGAAGACTGCAGAGAACATCGCGGGAGGAAAGGGCATAACATATGATGGCATCACGCCTACCGCAGGCTTTCACCCATTATATGCATTCATATTCTCACTTGGATTTAAGATATTCCATTCTGAACTCGGACCGCTGTATTTTGCTCTCATAATACTCGCTATCGCAAATACAGTCGTTGCATTGTTCATATATCTCATATTGCGGAGGTATTCCGAGACTGCGGCGATGATTGCGGCATTCATCTGGATGATAAATCCATTTGCGTTCTTCATGTCTGTAAATGGGATGGAGACATCATTATATCTCATGTTCTTTACGATCACGATATGGTATTATCTAGGCATCAAGGATAGGAACGCGTATTCTCTCAAAGACGGCTTGCTTCTCGGATTGCTTTTAGGGATGACATATCTTTCAAGGGCTGACGGAGTATTCTTAGGGATAATAATATTTGTCGACCAACTTGTGATGTGGATAAAGGACAAGACATATAGGAGTGTAAAGCGCATATGGCGTTATGATAGGAATTATTTTTTCGTGATGATTGCAGTAGGATTCCTTATACTTGCGACACCATGGTTCATATTCAACATCGTCAATTTCGGCAGTATACAGCCGGATTCCAATATAGCTATCCAGGTCCTGTCATACGCACAATATTTCCATGATGGCTTCAGCTACACGAAACTTGCAGGAGCAATGGCAAAAGAGATCATATCAGTCCCTATCGTGCTATGGATGATGCTTGGCTTCGGCAAATTATACATCAAGGGCGTGGACGGCTATCTGAACATCGTGCATGTGGTACTATCGACACTCGCGTGCGGGGCTCTTGCAGCATATCTCATAATAAGAAGACGAAAATTCTTCGAGACAATAAAAAAATATAGCACCATGTGGCCTCTTCTGCTGATGTTCATACTCTCCATGTATTATCCGATAGTCCTGCTCAGAGGCTCCAACACAAGATATCTCGCACCTATATTCATCCTGTGCATCATGCTATTAAGCATCATACTGGCATTTGTCATGGAGCAATCCATGCCAAAGGATAGAAACACAAAAAAGCGTCCTATAGTAAAAAAATGCCTCATAGTCATGGTGTATGTATTGTTCGCCATATTGGCATTCATGTTCATCCGGACAAATCTTAGACAGGACTGGCAGGGTGAGATGCTTTCTGGTGCACGCTGGCTTGAGGCAAACACCCCAAAAGACGCGATCATCGGAAGCCCTGATTCAGGGATATTCGGATATTACAGCCACAGGACAGTCATAAACCTCGATGGCGTGATGAACAGGAATGCGGCATTGGCAAGAAAAGACAAGAAACTCATGGAATATATCGATTCACAGGATATAGATTACCTGATAGATGCAGAGATGTATCTGCAGCAATTCAACAATGAGACAGATGGACGATTGTTCCAGGAATATAAAGAGATATACAGGATAAGGCATGCTCCGCTGATCCACGACGCGCCAGGCGTCAGTTCAGACATTGTCGTGATGAAGAAGATATGAATGCGTCATCAAGGGGATAGTGCAATAGTATTACAGATAGAAAAGATTATAGATGATGCACATCGACATGCAGTATCCGCACCGACCTGTTCATCATGTTCCGGCCGAATGTCGTCGAGTAGAACCATTTGATGCTGTTGTTCACGAATGGGATATAAAACATCGTCGCCGCAAACTTTCCAGCCGGACCGAAGCGTTTACTCATCTTCCTTTGAAGGTTTCTCCTCTTTATGATATACTGCGCCTTCCTAGCTTTCTTTATCATCATAACTCGCTGCTCTTTCGTGAAATATGGTGTAGCATACAATGGTGATGTCCCGAAGTGTTCAAGGGTGTTGAGGGCCTTATTCAGGTCGTAAAGATTATATTTATTCTGCATGACCCATTCATACAATTCTGTATTCGGAAAAGGCACTATGTTATAGAATTTTGCATCGCTGATAGGATATTTTAATGCAAGGCGTATGGAATCCTCTACATCTTCAGGTGTCTCGTCAGGATGCCCGACCATGAAGAACAATTCCACATCATACCCGAGATCGCATGCATTCTTTATCGCCTCTTCGATCTTCTCTATCGTTGCAGATTTCTTTATCCTTGTCAATATCTTATTGTTACCGGCCTCTACACCAAAGCATATCTGATTGAAGCCCACTCCTCTCATGAGTTTCATAAGTTTTCTATCCACCCTGTCAGCCCTCACGCCATTAGGCAAAGATATTGCTATCTTCATTCCTGATCTTTTTATCAGGCTGCACAACTGTACGACCCTGTCAGGATATAATGTGAAGTTATCATCAAGTATCTCAAATTCTCTCTTGCCTTTAGCATACCAGAATTTTAACTCATTGAATACATCCTTTGCATCCCTTGACCGAAAAGTCCTGCCCATCGTCAATTTTACAGGGCAATATATGCAATTGTATGGACAGCCTCTTGATGTGACGATAGGTATTCTGCCGCCGTATTTCTCCAATTCAAATTTTTCATATTTTGGGAACGGAAGTTTAGAAAGGTCGAGAAATGGCCTGTCCTTGTTCTCGATTATCTTCTCTTTGGTCTTTTCTTTAGTCTTTTCTCCACTATCTTTTCTTCCTTCTTTTGGTCTATAGAATAATCCATCAATTTCCGGATAAGGTTTTCCTCGACATAACTCTACAAGTGCATCCTCGCCTTCAAGTTTCACGGCAAGGTCAGCATTGCATTCCTTGAGGACCTTGAGGCGTATCGTCGAGACGTGCGATCCTCCTATGACTACAGTCAATTTCGGGAATCTTTTTTTAACTTTCTTGATTATATCGTATACTATGTCATGCCGGAATGTCATCGATGTTATCCCGAAAAGATCAGGCTGGTATTCTTTTATCTTCTTGATGAGAAAGCGCACGTCATATCCGAGGCGCATGTCAAGTATTTCATGATCAATGCCCTCTTTCTTGAGTATTTCAGAGAGGTATCCATATCCTACACTAAGGACCTGCCTGTTGATGTCCTCGCCTGGAAATGGAGGTATACATAACAACACTCTATTGAACCTGTCCACCTTCCCGAGTTTTGCAATTTGTGCCATCTTGAGCCTTGTCATGTCAGTTTATTGATCTATGCAGATCCGCCGTCTTTCATCCCATCCTTTATCCTATATAGATTTATGTTAAGATTAAAATTATAACGGGCATACATCCACGAGTATCGTATGCCGACGATCCCGCTTATGAAATACATTCGGAATATGATTGAATATACGAGATAGAACGCAAACCATAGTGGAGCCTTGAAAAGGTAATAATATTTATTGTGCGGCAGGGGCCTTTGCGCAAGCATCTTCGCCGCAACGGACGCCCACTTCGCTTTCTTATCAAGATATTCCTTGCTGAATATGTCAGCATCAGGTCTATGGATGAGTGCATAGTCCGTCTTTTTCACGATGCCATCGACCTTTCGCTTCTCGTGAAGATATCCCTCAAAGCGCGTCTTGTTTTTACGGAACAATACCCTCTTGTAAAATCTCCTGTCAAGACCTAGTGTCAGTTGCCTGTCAAGTTTCCCATCTCTATGGAATGTCGGCCAATATATATCATAACAATCTACATCTTTTGAACGTATCAATCCACCTATGTGCTCGCGCAATCCTTCAGAGAAGTATTCATCAGCATCAACGAACATCATCCATTCATTTCTTGCCGTCGTCTTGACGAAATTGAAGTGCGCCTCGCATGTGCCGCTCCATGGTCTTGTAAATACTTTGCGTGTATACCTCTTTGCTATCTTCAGGCTGTCGTCAGAGCATGGACCGTCATGGACGACGATGACTTCATCTACGATATCTGTAAAGCTCTTCAGGCATCTCTCTACAGTCTTCGCTTCATTGTGCACAAAGACTCCGATTGACAGACGGATTTTCCTGTGTGTATCATTGACTCCCGGATCCTTTTTCATGCTACGCATCACTCTACCAGAAAGTGAAAAGCTTTTTAAAGTTTATTAAATATCGAAGACAATGTCAATCAAGAACAGACTGGGATTTGCCCTCGAATACACTCCAAGATGTGACAGATTGTTGGATATAGGATGTGATTATGGAGAATTCAGCGCGAAGTATCTTAAGATGGCGAAGAGTGTGTATGCGGTCGATCCGAACAAGGATACGATAAAAGAGGCGAGAAGAAGGCACAAGACAATCAAGAACATAAATTTCGTTGCAGCCCCTGCAGAAAAACTTCCGTTTCCAAACGGATATTTCGATGTCGTAACTATAACGGATGCGTTCGAGCATGTACGTGACGAGAAAAAGACTATAAAAGAGATATATCGCGTATTGAAACCTGATGGCGTGATGATATTCTCTGTACCGTACAAGGGAATGTTCAGGTTCATCGATTCTTTCAACATGAAGTTCTATTTTCCGAAAATCTATAGATGGTGGAAGGGGAAGGATTATAGGGCAGATATCTATGAGGATGCGCCATGGCACAGGCATTACTCGCTAAACGATCTCGAAAGATTCTTCAAAGGAAAGTTCGTCATTGAAAAAAAACATCGTGGAGGATTATTTGTTTGGCCGATTATGTGGCTTGCAAGTGATGCGATATATACAAAGATATTCAAGAAGACTCCATCGATGATCCAAAAGACACATGATCTTATCTCAGATGTGGATTATTCAATACCTTATGGATCTGCGGCATTCCACATAGTTCTCAGGGCGAGAAAGATATAATCAAGAAAGGAAGATATTGCAAAGATATGCACCCAGCGAACCATCGTTGTACACATCGACTAATAATAACTCGGGAATACAACTACGAAAACATCTATGTGAGCGCGCTACTTGAGCTTTGCAATATCACCCAAGAAAGATATAATAAATATGCCAGTCATCAGAATATCTTGCTCTTCAATTCTTTGATCTCATCGATAGTGACTATCCTGAACAAGAACAACATGCATATATATACTGCTCCAGCTATGCCGATAGTAAGGATTATCTGTAGGAGCACAGGCATGATGAAAAGCGTCTTGAGATAGCTCACAAGAGCTATGAATACGACCCCAAGAAGTATACTTAAGGCATACTTGCCGATGCTCGGCCTCCATGAAAGCACGCGACTGAGATAATATTGTGAGAGGCAGAATATTATGAAGTAGCTTATGCTTGTAGCGATTGCTGCACCGATGATGCCGTATTTAGGGACGAGAAGTATGTTCAATATGAGATTCGCGACTGCGCCATACAGATATATCAGGATGTTCTTCTTAGGTCCTATGGATGCGAATATTATGCTCATGCTTATCTGAGAGAGTGCATAGAATATTATGCCTATCGAGAGTATGACAAGTGCGCCCGCAGCTGCCGCAAATGCGCTGCCGAAGAACCATGCAAGTATGAATTCAGGATATGTTATCGTAAGCCCCACGAGCGGTATCAAAGCGACGAGTGTGAACCGCGTCATCTTTTCAGCGACCATCCTCAATGTGTCCATCCTCTTTTTTGCGAACAGTTCAGAACTCATAGGCGTTATCACAGAGGATATCGCATAAGGTATGTATAGTATTATCGAGACTATAGGCAGCACTCCATTGTATAACCCCACCTCTTCAAGCGTGCGAAAATATGTGAGAAGCAGCGTATCCATAGAGCTTATGAGAAGAAAGCCAATAGAAGACAATGATGCCGAGAATCCGAAAGCGAAAAGGCTCTTTGTACTGATGTATGACTTCTTTGTAGAGAAGTAATCCGGAAAGACTTTTCTGAAAAATATTATGCTGAATAATATCAACAGGATGATGTAAGTTATCATGTATGCAGCTATTGGAACGATCACGCCCTTGAAGAACATGAATGCTATGGCCGCAAATATCAGTACGAGAAGATTCCTGAGCATATTATGCAGTGAGTACAAGAATTGCCTCTGGAATGCATTGAAGAACAATTGGAAATTCAATTCCATCGCATTGAGGAAAAATGATACAGCAAATAATGAGAGTATGAGCATCGTGCCTGAATGGAAATAATTAGTCACAAGAAAGTCAGAGAGGACGATGAAGAGTATGGCGACGATCGCCGTGGATATTATCTCTATACGAAAAATCCTTGATATCAATGATTTTATCTTCCTGAAATCCTTCTTTGCAAGATATCTCGGGACAAAATACGTAGTTGCATAACTCAGGCCAAGATCCCTGAAGATGTTCAGTATGCCTGCGAATGCTACAAGCGCAAAGAACAATCCGTATTCTGCCAAAGTGAGATTCCTTGCAAGGATTATCCTGAATAAATAAGCGCAGAATGCAGCGATTATCAGGAATGCGAAGACAGTGATCGTATTATATAATGTCCTCTTAGTATAATTGATGTCCCTAGCCATGACGGCATAAAGATAGGTGTATTTTAAAACATTACGGATTTGAACTAGTGAGGGATATTGTTCTCTAACAATAAACTTATGGGTGTAGAAAATATCTTTTTATCATAATCTTTATAAATAAGAACATCTTACTGGTAAGATAATCTTATTATGGAGGTATGATTATGGCAGACATCGACATTACAAGCATGAGTTCAAGAGGACAGGTGGTTATCCCTTTAAATCTTAGGGAGTTGATGGGTTTGAAAGATGGCGAGAAATTCGCTATAACCGGCAAGGAAGATACTATCGTCTTAAAGAAGATTCAGATGCCTTCATTCAATAACTTCGATAAATTGATGCAGCAGACGCAGGAATTTGCTAAAAAAAAGGGTTTAAAGCAGAAAGATTTGGATGAAGCGGTGAAACGCGCAAGAAAATGAAAGTAGTTCTAGATACAAACGTCTTTATTTCTGGAATATTCTGGAAAGGAGATCCGAACAAAGTACTACGCTTATGGAAAGAGCATAAGATACAGTTAGTAAATTCTATAGAGATAATCCTTTCTATATCTTTCATGCGCTTCAAAGAGTGGCGCGCAATACGATACCAGCGCTATCCGCTTTTCATCAAATTTATAAATTAGTTATAATCATCTGGGACCGTGGGGTGTAACGTATATGGTGAATGATAACGATCATGATGATGAGCATGAAGATGATGTATCTTTTGACATGTCTTCCATAAAAAGGATATTCTCGAACAAGAAGGTCAACACGATCCTCCTTACGATACTTCTAATACTCATACCTGTCATACTCACTATATATATACGTGTACTACCAGAATCTCTCCCATCGACGGATGCCATGGCGAATAATGCCGTAAATAATTATTATAAGAACAATATAGCGCAGCAGGTGAATGCACAATATCCGAATCTTCCTGCAGCACAGAAGCAGAAGCTCATTGATGACCAATTCAGCCAGTTCGCGGTGACGAACAAGGACCAGATGTCCCAACAGGCAAAGCAGACATCCCAGTATTTCAAGAGCGGATTCCAATATCAAGAGAACAACAATACGTACACATTTTTAGGGGATCTCGATTCATATTCATTCCTAAGGATTGCACGGAACCTTAAAGACAAGGGCATGATATGTGATGAAGTCAGGGATGGCGTATGCTACGATAACCATATGTTCGCCCCGTTGGGCCTTGCAATAACTCCTGGAATGCATGTCTATAGCATATTCTACTTTTACAATTTCCTGCACGCGATCAAGCCATCGATCAATCTGATGCAGGCACAGTTCTATCTTCCTACGCTGCTTGCAGTCATAGCGACAATCTCAGCATTCTTCATAGGAAGAAGGCTCATGAACGATACTGCAGGATTCTTCGCTGCGATATTCATCGCGATCAGCCCATTGTTCCTGACGCGAACTCTTGGTGCAGATACAGACATATGGAATGTGATGTTCCCATTACTCATAATATGGATATTCCTTGAAGCGTTCGAGGCAAAGGAGTTATGGAAAAAGATCAGTCTCGCAGCGCTCGCAGGCATATTCACAGGGATATTCAGTTTTGCATGGTCAGGATGGTGGTATATCTTTGATTTCATAATATGCGCAGTAGTCGCGTACATACTCTTTGAGATAATAAAGAAATACGTCAGGCATAAACGCCTGTCACGCCAGGTATTCCTGGAATTGCGCCATGACCTCATGATATTTGCAGTACTTGTGATCGTCACGGCGATAGTTGTGACGGCATTCGGCTCCTTTAGTGCGTTCACATCAGCATTGACCTCGCCTTTGGGCCTAAGTTCAAGCCTAAAAGTCGCTGCGCACGCAGACCTCTGGCCTAACGTATATACTACTGTCGCTGAACTTAATTCTGCTGACATCCCGACGATCGTAAATCAGGTAGCGTTCGGGATCAACATCCTGTTCAGCTTATCATTGCTTGGGATAATATTTACGATGATAAAAAAGAAGCCTGATACAAAAGAGTATTGGCTCATAGCATTCGCGATACTGCTCTTCCTCATACTCGCGTCAAGCTCCGTCATGAAGATGCCGCCGATGACATACCTTGTGATATTGACGATACCTGTGATCGTGACAGTACTGATGCTATTCTGGGAGAAGGAATCGGCTATCGATATAAAGCCGGCGATACTCCTGACGATATGGTATCTTGGCATGATATTTGCAAGCATACAGGGCGTGAGATTCATATTGCTCCTCATACCTGCATTCTCCATAGCCGTGGGTGTCGCCATAGGATACCTATACCAATACTTTGCAAGACTGTTCCATGAATACATGAAGATACCTGACAAGATATCAAAGCTCATAGTGTTCCTGCTGTTATGCATAATATTGATAGTGCCTATACAGATAGGAATATCATCTGGAGCTTCATACATGCCATCCATGACAAAAGGATGGTGGGATTCCCTGACGAAGATAAGGGAAGAGAGCAAGCCTGACGCGATAATAAATTCATGGTGGGACTTCGGCCATTGGTTCAAGTACGTAGCTGACAGGGCAGTGACCCTTGACGGTGCGACACAGAACAGCCCTGATGCACATTGGCTCGGGCAGATATTGCAGACGAACGACGAGGCGAGAAGCGTAGGGATACTACGTATGCTCGACTGCGGAAGCAACAATGCATTCGATGAAGTCAACAAGAAATATAATGATACAGAAAAATCAGAGAACATAGTATCAGAACTTATCGTTCTCAATAAGAGCGATGCACAAAAATACCTGTCAACATTCGGCTACACAAGCAAGGAGATAGATACCATACTGAAATACACGCATTGCGACCCTCCTGAAGATTACTTCATAACATCAGAAGACATGGTCGGAAAGGCAGGTGTATGGGCGCATTTCGGACTATGGAATTTCGATAAGGCATTCATCGTCAACAATATTCGTGGAAAGCCTCTAGATGAGGCAGTGAGCATCATGAAAGACAGATGGAACTATAGCGAGGATTATGCTACACAGGTGTATTATGATGTGCAGGCATTGCAGACGGACAGCGAGATGAACAACTGGATCGCGCCATGGCCAAGTTACGCGACTTCAAGCATGGTATCATGCGTCAATGCTACAAATGAGATTGTCTTATGCGATCTGGGCATAGGCATAGGGAACAACGGGGCACAGAACATAGTCATGGAGCGTGCAGTCGTGAACATCACGGATCCGTACCAGACGAAGGTACTATTAGGAGTATATGATCCATCTACGAACACTAAAGTCGGAGAGAACATCGCAACATGGAAAGAAGCGATCATAGCGGACAAGAACATAACGAAGTATGAGTTGCAGAACTCATCCATAAGCCTCAGCCTGCTGCTGAATGTCGTGCACGATGGGAACACTACAAGATATAATGCGATGGTGGCTGATCCGCTCCTGATAGATTCGACATTCACAAAATTGTTCTATCTTGATGGGAAATACATGTCGCATTTCGAAAAATTCTCAGATACGACAGACATAACCGGGACAAGGATAATAATCTGGAAGGTCAAGTGGCAGTAATTTACATATAAAGAAAAGATAGGAAAAATGATTGGCAATAATCCTAAAGGTGTGAAGGTCTCTGTTGTAATGCCGTGCCTCAACGAGGAAGGATCCATAGCATATTGCATAGATAAGGCATTCGAGGGCATAAAGAAGACAGGCCTTAGTGGAGAGGTCGTCGTCTCTGACAATGGCTCGACGGACAATTCTGTACGGATAGCACGTTCTCACGGTGCACGTGTGGTGCATCAGCCGAAGCGCGGCTATGGGAATGCGTACATCAAAGGACTTTCTGAAGCGAGAGGAAAATATATCGTCATGGCTGATTCTGACAAGACATATGATTTCACAGAGATAAAAAGGTTTGTCGATCCATTGATGAAAGGATATGATATGGTCATGGGCACAAGGCTCAAGGGAAAGATAATGCCTGGGGCGATGCCATGGCTTCATCAGCACATCGGCAATCCCTTGCTCTCATGGTTTCTCAATGTATTGTTCAAGACAGGAGTCTCTGATTCGCATTGCGGAATGAGAGGATTCACGAAAGACGCATTCGAGAGGATGCACCTCAAGACTACAGGGATGGAATTCGCATCCGAGATGGTCATCAACTCGTCGAAGGCAGGCCTCAAGATAAAAGAGGTCCCTATAACACTGTATGCGAACAATGACAGAAAGCCTCACTTAAGATCCTTTAGCGACGGTTGGAGACATCTGAAGTTCATGATACTATACAGTCCGTTCCATCTATTCTTCCTTCCGGGTATAATACTCATGATTGCAGGATTTGCGATGCTTCTCGGACTGTCATTTTCCGGTGCGAAACTTTTCGGATTGAACCTTGGACCTATATCCGCTATATTATTCAGCCTGCTTGTACTCATAGGCCTGCAGATGATAACACTTGGATACTTCTCAAAGATAGTCTATTCGAAGATGAGCAGCTTTGAAGATGACAAGAAATTCAAGGGAGTATTGAGGTTCATAGATGATTTTTTTAGTATAGAGAATTCAATGATCGCCTTCATCGTACTGCTTGTCGTAGGCATTGCAATAAATGCGCTTATACTGTACAAATGGTTCAATGAAGGCTTCGGGACTCTCTCGACGACAGACGGCATAATAAGCATTTTCGGCGTGACATTGATATTTGTCGGCGTGCAGATGCTATTCTCGTCATTCTTTTCGAGCATATTAAAGGCATTCATAATCCAGGATACTACATGAAGACAATGCAGGAAAAAGGAAATACATCAATATGAAAAACATATCAACAAATACTAAAAAAGACATATCGATACAGATACAGGAAGGACTGTCAGATAAGGCGAACAACTACAATAAAGAGCTGTACAGATTAATAAAGCCGTACTGCGGCAAAAAGATTCTCGAGGTGGGATGCTCGATAGGGAATATAACAAGGCTGCTCCTGAATAAAAATACGCACGTCACGGGGATAGATGTCGTGCCTCAGGCGATAAGGATCATAAAGAAGAACTTCTCAAGGGAAAATGATAAGAATTGGAAAAACTTCGATGCACATGTAATGGATGCGTCGGACTCCGCCATATTAAGGCTCGCAAAAGGCAGGGATGGAGAATTTGATACTGTAGTCTGCATGAACGTTCTGGAACATATACAAAAAGACCAGAAGGCACTCGATAATTTCTATGAGCTGCTTATGACGGGCGGAAAACTCGTACTGATCGTGCCTGCTCATCAATTCCTCTACGGCAGCGTCGATAAGAGCGATCATCATTTCAGAAGATATACCAAATCAAGCCTCAGGCCTAAGATATCGAAGTCAGGGTTCAGGATGATAAAGATGCATTACATAAATCTTCCAGGGATGCTCGGATGGTATGTGAATGGGAAGATACTGAAAAAGAAGATGGTCGATTCGAGTATGCTCGGATTTTATGATAGCATGATACCTTTCGTGTTCAGGATGGAACGAGCAGTGCATCCACCGATAGGCCTGTCGATATTATGCATATGCGAGAAGGATTGAGAAAAGGGCGATATTGCGAAGGTATGCGCCCAGCGAACTTTCAGCATACACAACGGTAAATAATAACTCGGCAACCAATCAGTATCACAAACGATGTGAGCGCGCTACGTGAGCTTTGCAATATCGCCAACAAAAGATAAGATTTAAAAATCTGCAAAATACTAAAAATCAAGAGGACAAGAATGGACGAAACATTAAAAAAATACATCCCGTTGATCATCCTGATCATAGTATTCTCATCGCTGAATTATGCCATAACAAAGAATCTTGTCGCACTGCCATCCCCATTATATGGAGGGGATTATTATTATCAGCTCGGAGGGACCAATCATGTCAAGTATGGCGGAAATCCATTCGAATCCCCGAGCATTGCAGGAAGCCTTCCAGTATATCTCCCTTTCTATTCGATATTCACGGGAAATATTGCAAGAGTATTCAATATCGACGCCATATCGGCTGAATTCATATTCTCATACATACTGCTTATCGCATCAATAATCGTGATATATTACCTGCTACTGAAATTATTCGACAATATATTCATCCCGGTCATAGGCGTACTACTCTTTGTACTGCCTGCAAGCCTTCCTATAATAAAATATACAGACATGGCATATTTCTTGATGATGCCGCTCCTTCTGCTTGCGATATATTGGTTCACAAGCAAGCCTGACATAAAGAACAGCATAATACTCGGAGTAGTCTATGGACTTATAGGGATAACGCATTCGATAGCATTCATCGCATCATCGATGCTTATCGGCCTTGTATTCATATATTATGCTGTCATAAGGAACATCGATCCATGGAAGATCACGGACGCTGCGAAGCTGAAAAGATTATGGAAGGTAATCATGCCGTACGTCATAGTCTTTGCAATAGGGATATGCATCGCGATGCTGTGGTGGTATAAGCCAGTATTCATCTATCATGGCCAGACATCGCCTCACTATACTGAATGGAACAATTCTGATCTCTCGCCGATATCTGCACAATTAAAATTCATATGGGATACCATATTCAATTCGCTGCTGAATTTCGGCAACCTCACGCAATCAATATTCTCGCTGCTCTTCATTACAGGAGTTCTTGCCCTGATATTTGCAAAGAACAAAAATGGATCTACAGGTGCAAAGAATAACGAGAACTCTGTGCATGACTCCATGCACTCGAACATAATCTTCCTGAGATTTCTTCTAGTATCCTCGCTTATCGTAACATTCCATTATCTTCTGACACAAAACATCCTGAATACTTCATTTGTCCCAGGATATATCACCTATCTACTGCTGACATTTGTGAGGATGCTTACAGCGGCATTCGGCGCATATGTATGCTATTCCATGGTAAAGAAGCGCATACATGGTGATACAGGAAAAAAATATTTCAAATATGCATTCTTCTCCGTGATAATACTTCTTCTGGTCATCGGATACATAGCGTTATATGATGAGAAGATGAAGGATCAGTGGTACAATGCTGGAAAAAGTCCCCTGCCACCACAGATGGTCGATCTTCAAAAATATATCACAACACATACAGGCGTCTATGACACGATACTTACGTCAAATGAGGTAGGGTTCGCAGTGAATGCACTCACGGGAAGAAAACTCATGATAGGGCGCAGGGCGCACAATGACCCATTCCTCGACCTTGACCAAAGAGAGCTTGATGCTGCAGTAATACTCTATGGAAATAATATTGGAGAAAAATTGCGGCTTATGAAAGGATACAATGTCACATACCTTTACTGGGATGCATACTGGATACAGTCGGAGTATTATTTCGATGACCAAGGACGGATCACAAGCTGGTTCGACCCTATAATAGCATTCGACAGCCCTGAAAAAGAAAGATTGTGGAGAGACAACAATGTATCATTCTTTGTGCAGAATACATGGGTCGACCCTGCACTAAGAGGGCCTGAGCAGAAGAAGTTCGACATGATGTTCTGCTCCCCACAGAACTATGTATCATTCAACCATCCATGGAAGACAGATATCGATCCATATCTCAAAGAGGTCTGGAGCTATTCATCAGGCGGACAGAAAGTAGCGGTGCTGTATAAGGTAGTTACGTGAGAAAGGCCGCAGGATAGGAAAAAAAATAAAAATTCTACTTTAAAGTGGTGTAAATAGAAAGATTTATAATTTATTTATTCTTTCCAGATGAAATGGCAAGTTCGAAAGACAATCAGATGCGAGTCACGCTTAAAAGAGTCATAGATGATTCTTATACTATTGTGTTTGGAGAGAAATTGTTTCCGCGAATTGCCTCTGACCTAAAAGAGCATCCTCTTGGAGAGAGATACGCAATAATCACTGATTCTAATGTTAAAGGTCTATACGCAGGCCAGCTTAAAACAGCGTTAAGGAAAGAAGGCTTAGATGCCAAAATTTTTTCCTTTAAAGCAGGAGAAGAAAACAAAACAGAAAAAAGCTGTATGAAAATCATAGGCAGGATGAGCAAGGTAAAATATGGACGGGATTCGGCAATCCTCGCTCTAGGGGGAGGCGTTGTAGGAGATATGGCAGGATTCATAGCTGCAATCTTCAACAGAGGAGTACCATACATTCAGATTCCGACGACTCTTCTTGCCCAGGCGGATTCATCTGTCGGAGGAAAGACAGCAGTCGATACAGAATATGGAAAAAACTTGGTTGGTAGAATCGAGCAGCCAAAAGGAGTATATATAGATATTGCTACGCTTGCCACGCTCTCCGATAGGGATTACTCTTCAGGACTGGCAGAGACTATCAAGCACGGAATCATACAAGACGCAGAATTTTTTGACTATCTGTTTAATAATACTGATTTAATGATGAGTAGATCCCCTGATTTTCTGCTCAATATAGCCAAAAATAATTGCAGGATCAAACGCAGAGTTGTACAAATAGATCCAGATGAGAAGGGATTAAGGAGAATATTGAATTTAGGGCATACACCGGGTCATGCAATAGAAAAGTTAAGTTTGGATAATTATAAGAAGGGGAAAAGTGCTGAGTATTTATCTCATGGTGCAGCTATCGCTATAGGTATGGTAGTAGTAGGAAGAATCTCGAATCATTTGGGTTATTTTCCTTCGGAAGCATTGACAAAACAAAATATGTTATTGACGGCTGCAGGTCTGCCAACGACAATTCCTTATGAAATGTCTAATGAAGATATAATTGAGATCACTACTAGAGACAAGAAAGCAAAGAATGGACAGGCAAGATATGTTCTTCCTATAGAAATAGGCAGGATGCATAAATTTAAAGGAGTGTATGCGACTCATGTAGATAATAAAATTGTATTAGATGTTCTCGAGCGAAGCAGCGAAAGTTGAAGTGAAATTCTTAAATTTTTATTCTTCTAATAAGGATTCCAGCTCTTTATCTTCTTGAACCGTGGATATGGGCCGTACGGATAACTCGCGTATAATTCTCCCCAGTCAGTGCCCTTGAATGTGTTTATCCTTGAACGACCGACTGTAGGATACCATAGCCTGTCATGGTAGAATTCTGATGCGAATATGAATGTCCTGAAGAATCCTGAATGGAACAAGAGATCATGCACTGGCTTCATACCTGATGTCTTCTTTCTGAGTATCTGGTCCCATGTTATTATCGGACTTTTTGTCGTGTGAAAATGAAAATTTATCCTATTGAACGATTTCCTGTCCATCCCTTCTATATCTATCTGTCTTACATCTCCCATCCCAAGCCCCCTGTCATGAGCCATCTTTATATACGGAATCTTCAGAGGGTCGAATCCCATCATCTTTGCAGACACTGCATCGATAGCCACCTGATCCGAACTTGCAAGTATTACATTGCCTGAGTATGGCATCATCGTCCTAGGACCTGCACCGTCCCCTGCAACTGTTCCGTCCATCACTGCAAAAGTGCTTTTATGGATTTCCTTCTGTATCGCAAGCAGGTCTATAAGGACCTCGTGGATCATCCTATGCGCATGATGCCTGTATTTAGGTATCAGGCCGCCGAATGCATTCTTCATAGCGCCAGTCGTAGTAGTATGACCGTGTGTCTTTACAGTCGGCAGATGTATTATGTTTGTCCCCTTGAACATCTTCGGAACGAGTATCTCGCCAAACAAGTCATGCATCGCGAGCATCTCAGACTTCGGCTTATACCTTATCCATTCAACATCAGTCAGAGGTTCATACTTCACATCATAATTTTTTAATATCGGAAGCCACTTGTTTCCATACGCTCCCTTCCATGGATGCGTAACGACAGTCTGGTTCTCGACAGCGACGATATTCTTGTACTTGTCGTCACGTAGCTTTTTCATCAATCCCTCAAGCTGCCACGGCTCAGTCGAGCATGCAGGATAGTATAATGACCATGATAGGTTCAGTTTCAATACGGTCCTTGTCCTCTTATCGACGTGTTTGGAATATTCTGCCAAGTCAAGAAGTCTCGAGTAATCATTGAGGACATCCTTAGGATTCGTCTTAAGGACAGAAACTATCGGTTGCTTTGCCATGAGACAACAGAATCATAGATGATTTATATAGTTTTGGGAAGAAAGATAGCAAAATTTATAATTACACGCCTGCCTTTCAAGACCATGGATACGAGTGCGTCAAAGAATCTGAAAAACATCATCGACATATTCTTCAAGCAGTTGACTGAACTTGGAAGCCTTACGATAATCTCTGCGATGATAATATTCACATTCTTTCTTGATACATCACTTGCGTTAAAACTGCTTGTCGGAATAGCTGCTGCAACAATAATCTCCATGATAATCAAGGCGCTGTTCTTCCGTGCAAGACCGAAGAAACAGTCGATAAACACTATAATAGACAGGATCGATGCGTCAAGTTTCCCGTCTGTACACAGTGCAAGGATAACGATACTCGTATTCCTGCTCGCAGCATATATCGCAGACATCTGGCTTACGATATTTTTGATGATACTCGGCGCGCTTGTAGCATATTCACGGATATACATGAAGAGGCACTATTATAGCGACGTTATAGGCGGGATAGTGCTCGGGATGATAATAAGCGTAATAATATACATCATATGAAAACCATAGAATATTTCGGAGTCAAGAAATGAGAATACTAGAATACCTGAAACTGATAAGGATGCCGCAATGGTACAAGAATCTTGTGATATTCCTGCCATTGTTCTTTGTAGGGGAATTGCTCAAGACAAGTGCACTTGAAAAGATAGTCATAGGATTCATCGCACTATGCCTCATATCATCGACAAATTATATAATCAATGATATTGTGGACATGAAAAAAGACAGGGCGCATCCGGAAAAAAAGTCAAGGCCTCTCGCTGCAAAAAAGGTAGGCATTACAGAAGCGATAACGATTGCAGTGATATTTTTTATCGCATCGATGCTCATAGCATACAGCCTTGGCACACTATTCATGGTATCTACAGCGGCATTATTCATACTGACACTCCTTTACACGTTATGGCTGAAGAATGAGGCGATAGCTGATGTCATGATAATCGCCGTGAACTTCGTCATCAGGGCTGTCGCAGGGGCGTTTGTTATACATGTAATCGTATCACCATGGCTCATCGTATGCCCGTTCTTTCTTGCATTGTTCCTTGCAGTAGGAAAGAGGGATGCCGACCTGAAACTCATGAAAGGCGACGCGTTCAAGCATAAAGAGGTCCTGAAGTATTATGATGTCCAGACGACGAATGCATTGATGATGATATCGACGACATGCCTCATCATAGCATATTCATTATACGCATTCAGCAGGACTGAATTGATGCTTCTCACACTGCCCTTTGCAATATATACAATATTCAGGTATTTCATGCTCGTGCATCAGGGCTCAGAGATAGCACGGTGTCCGGAAAAGGCATACAGGGATTACAGGATAATCCTTGGAGGACTATCATGGATAATCGTCACATTTATAATATTCTATATAATCGTTCCATAAGCGATGAAAAATAAAAAACGCACATCTACGCCCATAAGGGCAATAATTATAGTCATCCTCTGCACGATACTTACATCTGCAGGACAGATACTTCTGAAGATAGCATCGAAGAACATCGATTCATTCTACGTCGTGATAACGAACATCCCGCTCATAATCGGATGCATACTATATGGCGCAGGGGCGATACTTCTCATAATCGCACTAAAATATGGAGAGCTGTCAGTACTGTATCCTTTCATCGCACTCAGTTTCGTCTGGGTGACCATATCATCGATATTTATTTTCAATGAACATGTCACGATTATGAACTGGCTTGGCATAGTCTCGATATTGGTAGGAGTATCGTTGATAGGAAGGGGGAGTTAAGATGGCCATATCATACTTGATCGTCATAATACTCGCGGCAATAACTGCATCAGTAGGTTCATTGTTCCTGAAATTCGGCGCGGAAAAGTTCCATATAGCGTTCACACTCAAGGGGATCATGGATATACTTGAGAACTGGAAATTATTACTGGGAATATTCCTATACGTACTTTCAGCCGCTATATTCATCGTCGCGCTCAGCATGGCGGACCTTTCAGTGGCATATCCATTGACATCGATAAGCTACATATTCGTCACAATCCTCTCGGCAATATTTCTCAAGGAGAGGATACATCTGTACAAGGTCTTAGGAGTAGGATTCATAATCCTTGGCGTAGTGCTTGTGACGCTGTAGGTTATAAAAAAGAAATTGCCAGAAAATACGCTGTCGCGTTAGCGCGCTCGCATCGATTTGTTCATTAATTGGTTTCCGATTTATTCTTCATATCTTCGTCAACCTAATGCGCGCTAGGCGCTAAACTATTTTCCGTCAATTCCAATAAATAAGTAAAGTATATAAATATATCAGGTATCCACAAGCATATGGGGGTTAAAAGCATAGGGGCAATAGTGTTTATTCTACTGTGTTTGACTTCGAGCGCTATCGCTCTTGATAATTCTGGTGCAGCAAAATCCCTGAATCTGTCATTCTACAATTCTCACGGTGTCGCGACTTTAAAGACTCTGGCGGATAAAAATTCTGATGCACACAATACAAATATTCTTAGCGGTTCTGCCCCTAAGATAATCTCAGTGAATCCTCCAGATAATTCCACATTCTACACCAAAACTGGGACGATAACATTAGTTACCGATATCGCAGCATCATGTTATCTCACAAATTCACCCGTCATTGACGATAGTTCTTCTTTTTACAAATTCGATACAACCGGAGGGACTAATCATGAAGTACTTTTTGATTTTGCTTCTTTCCAACCAGATCGGTACGTGACTTATTTTGTATGCCAAGATGATACCACTTACGAAACATCTGACATCCAGAAATATACTTTTGGCCTAGATGACATTATTTTGCCGACAATGGCTCTCATCCAAAGACCTCCTGAATTGATAACTAATGATACGACGATAACCCTTGAAGCAAGTTTCTCTGATGAAGGATTAGGATTCTATGAAGGACAAACATGTTGGTATTGTCTTGGACGAGCAGGATCCTGCGATAATAACAGCAATTGGAACATGACGCAGAACACATTCCTTCAAAATACAAGCGGATGGTATTTCAGCGGAACTTGCAGCCAGTCATTTAATACTTTTGATTACGACAATGGACAATATGAATTCGGGATATGGATAGCAGACAAGACATTCAACGAAGTCACACTGACAGGGAACTTCACAATCAACGTTTGTCGTCCTAACTGGATTGCAAATTATTCCTGGTCACAGTGCATCAATGGCAGCCAGTATAAAGGATATATCGACCTCAATAATTGCGAAAAGAATTATACCAAGCCTGCTGATCTTACACAGCAGTGCGATTCATTTCCGCCGATAATAACCTTCAATTATGCGGATAATTCTACTATATCCAGCAATACATTGCATCTTGTAGCGACTACAGATGAGATGGCAGGATGCTGGCAGAGCGATTATTATGAATATTCACGGGATGATACGCAGCCGCCAAATATCTCCGTAGTATCACCTACTGGAACAATCGACAGCATATGCGCTGTAAATATATTATTCCATACAAATGAAAGAGCAGACTGTAAGGGCGAGATAAATCAAAATGCTTCTTATGATAATATGACCATCTTATTTTCCAGAAGCGAGATTTCGTTAAATGATTATGAATTTACATATAAGACCATCCTTTATGGAACAAATTCTATATACGTAAAATGTAGGGACCTATCCGGAAATGTAGGCAGTATAAACTGGAATTTTAATAATGTTGCATCAAGCGGCGGTAGTGGTAGTTCTTGCACTTCAGCAAGTGGAGGAGGTAGTGGAAGCGGCGGAGGTCCATATTCATTGATCCATTCATGGGATTATGACCTAGAAGATTATCACAATTACCTGATTGAAGTATCCTGCAGCGATAACCTTTCTAATACAGGCCATAGTGCAGTCACATTGAATACAGATTTTTGCATCCCGAATTGGACGTCTACCAATACATCATGTCAACCAAGCGACAACATCACGGAGTATTACACCGATATGAATGATTGTTTCGCAAAGACCAATTCATCACATGACCTTCAAGGAAAAGTAAGCAATATGACGTATACGTGTGACTATTGCACGCCTAATTGGACAGTCATCAATACATCTTGCCAGTTAGACGATAAGATGATAGAATATTATAATGATACCAATGATTGCTTTGCAAAAACGAATTTATCAAATGACCTATCAGGAAAATCAGACAATAAAACTTACAAGTGCGACCGTTGTACACCTAGTTGGCAATGTTCAGGATATGCATCATGCCAGCTTAACGACCGTGCATCATGCAACAACACATCAGATGCAAATTCGTGCTATCTTCAGACAAATCTGACTTCAGATATGTACTTACCAGGCAACTATTCCGAATTTGAGAAAGGATACTGCGACTATAATAGTGATGGTATTATAGGGAACACATCTGACATGAACATGACAAACGCTAATATCACTATAGTTATAGATAGTGGCAATGGCACAATACATTTCTTGGATGATAATAATTCGTTCATTGAGTTTGATTACAACCTGACACGAGATAAATTGAATTTATTCAATATTACAATAGAGAGGCAGAATGATTCATCCGTGCAAAGCTACGTCATAATAAGAGGCGTCGACCTGACAGGATCGAACAAGACAAAGACGGTATATTTCAATAGGATGCTTAATGGGACTGGATTATGTATAAAGGATATGGAAGTTTCTTCGATATCGGAAGTCTCTGGCACTTGCTCGAACACAAACGAGGTCTGGCTGAATTGTCCCGGGACAGCTTCTAATTACAATTGCAGTTTCTTCAATAACGGTACAGAATATAGGGTAAGTGGACTTGCACATTCTGCAGTACAGGAGCAATCAACACATTGTGGTGATGGAACCTGTAATGGCGGCGAATCATGTTCGTCATGTTCAATAGATTGCGGAGGCTGCCCAAGCTCACCGTCTGCACCTTCAAGCGGTGGTGGTGGAGGAGGGTATGTGCCTCCAAAGAAGACGAACGTGACATCCAATTCATCGAAGGCATCGAACGTCACGAATAATACAACAGTCGTAGATAAGATAACTCATATAACATCTGGGAATGTAAATACCTCAAGCAATGTCACGACGACAAAATCAGCGGATAACGCTTCGCAATCGAAAGATAAGTCAGGGATAACGGGTTTTGCAATCCTTGACGGCATAAAGGATATACCGCCTATATATGTTATCGGTGCAGCAGTTATCATAGCTATATCGATTGTTGTTGTCGCAATATACATGCGCAAGCCGGGAAAGAAACATAAGAGATGAATAGTAATTAAGGTTTGCTAGGCGATAGCTATGACGCATTTCGCATACTATAATCTTTTGTTGTCACCCCATAATGGATAAAACAGTAAACTTTATATAGTATTTTATGTTTCTACACACATCATAAGCATAATACTATAATATTATAGTGCAGATAGTCATGGTTTAGGGGGTTCAAAATGGTTGCAAAGGATGTTCTGGATGACATTGTGGAGAATTTAGGATACATTTTTTCTAGTCCGAAGACAGTGGCATTGACAGGATTGATGTTCGTCGGAACAGCTGCAATGATAGCAAAGGACAAGACGCAGCATGGACAAAAAGATCCGACAAGGATAATGCCCTATGAACTTAATTCTGTACTTACGAACGGATATGCACTGCAACCAGCAGCCATAACAATGACCACAACAACACCATATACTGATGGTAATGAAGTCGTGACAACATTCAGGGAATACCCTATAAAATCCCCTGGCAAGAGCCTGGAACAGCATCTGGAATACAAGCCGATATCGGTGAATAAATTCTTCAAATCATGGCATAAGAGGATAGATGCTACAGATACGACAATACTCGATAAAGCCGCTAAAAAACAATATCACAAGAATCTTATTGAACTCGCAGGCACATTGGAGAAATATGTATCACCGGATGCATTGCTATGGAGTAAGTTCATACAAGACGGTGTAATAACAAGAGGCGAGTTTGATGCATTGAAGCCTGGATTGTATGCAATAGAGATATCCTCAAAGGATCAGTATGGAAAAGATCACGCCAGCGTGATATCACTCGTATATAGAGGACCAGGATATACTCCAGAGGAGAAGACAGCTTCCATCCCTGAAAAAAATATAGAGTCTATTCCAGAAAGAAAAGAGAATCCGAAAATTGAAGAGCCCAATAAAAAAGCAGGATACATCGGTGCCGGCGTCGAAGTCAGGAAAGGATACAGCGGCGGAATATTCCAGTTGCGTGGAGGGATACCGATACGCAGTGATCTTTTGCTAGGCCTCACGGCAGGATTCGGAGAGCCTGAAAGAAGCGACTCCAAAGATTATCCTAATGATTTTAACGGCGGATCAACCATCAATCACAGATATGATCACATGATAGCACAGATAGGCCCTGAATTAGGATTCGACATAATTAAAGGATTAGGGGTGTTTCTAGGAGCACAATACAATATCGTCGATATGACAAAAAATACTGAAGTGAAGCAGTTGACGACAGAAGGCGTGACGATCAGGCCAAAAAATACTCTTCTCCCACAAAAAAAGACCAGAGAGCTCTATTGGACATTCAATCCAACCATTGATTTAGGATCAGAAGGCTGGGGCGTGTATGCAGGCGCAAAAGTGGCTCCGGGACATATACCAGCGTGGCAATTAGGACTCAGATATTTATGGTAGAAGCAAAAAATAATTGAAAATCATAATGACAATTAAAACTAACGATTTAAATCACGAGGGAAAAAAATGAAAAATAAATATTTTGTGCCGTCAATGATATTATCCATGTTTCTATTGATAATACTGGGAGGCATGGCATATGGTGCTGTGGGCGTAGGTTCGTGGGTCTCAAACAAGGGCCAATCCCTAAGCATAAATGACGGTCAAGGGGCAGAATTCCGTTATGGCGTTACAGCAATCACAGAGATGGGAGGGAAATATTCCATAAAATTATACCGTGAAGGCACATCCGCTCCGATTCATACATACATAAACGATCAGCCTGTATTGAATAATGGTGTACAAGGAGGATTCAACGTAACACCTTCAGACTATAGTTCTATCACAGGAAATTATTATATCATGATATATAGTGTCGATACTGTCGAAGGGACGCCTATAGAGGATTATTATCCTTTGTATCTTACAGTAAGTCCTGTATCGAATCCTCTTACTGTCTCATGCACCGCGACTCCAGCATCAGGGACGGCACCATTAGATGTGACGTTCAAGGCGACAGCAAGCGGCGGAAGCGGAACATACAATTATGCATGGAATTTCGGCGACGGATCGACAGATTCTTCATACACGAGCACATTCATGCACGAATATGGTACTGGAACATTCAGCCCATATGTCAAGGTCACAGACTCAAACGGCGGAAGTGCACAGGCAATATGCGGTGCAAGCGGCATCACGGTCAATAAGCCTGCACTTGACGTCCAGAACATCAATTGTTTTCCAAGAGTTATAGATGGAGGCAACCAGTCATGCAGCGTCACAGTACGTACGACAAGCGGCAGAACTGCAGTGAACGCTAATGTAAATATATATTATGATGACGGGGCATTCTTCGGCTCATGCATCACCAATTCAATATCAGGGGCATGTACAGCGATGAGCACCGTACATGGCGTCGGGACATATACGGTATACGCTACAGCAAGCAGCGACGGATACATAAGCGACACAGACAAGTCTCCGACATATACTTTTGATGTCTTCAAGCAAAGATATAATGTGATAAACCTTGCGACATATAACGATAGCAACTATTTTTATCCTGATTCCGTATTCTATAGAGGAGAGGCACTATATGCAAAATTCCAAGTCTATGATCCTGTGAACAACAGGTTCGTAGGCAGTGATGTCGTAACAAGCACATCTCTTGTAAGCCTTGCAGGAGGCAGGATAGATCTGAGCAGGGTCAGATACTACAACAACTGGTACTATTATAGGCTTAGCGCAATACCGTTGACACATACTTTCATCGGAGACAGCAACGTATTTGCATTCGCATTCAACTTCACTGACGTAAGCGGTGGAGAGGCGCAGGTCGATCTGACGATACTAAATAACAAGCCGACGATAACAAACATCCCTGACGTATATGTGGATGTAGGCCAGAGCGTATATATTGATCTGGACAATCATGGCAGGGATCTCGAGGATCCGACACTCGAATGGCACGTCATCAGCAACGAAGCAGCGGCATTCACATCAGACATAGGAGCAGGCAATGTCCTTTCAATAACAGGGAATAACAAGGGCAACGGTTTTATGACGCTCAGGGCATATGATCTAGACGGAGACTATGCAGACACGACATTCAACGTCAATGTATTGGAACACGGTATCATGAACGATACGCTGATGGCCACATGCGAACCGGATAGGATTTCAGGAGCAGCACCATTGACTGTAAATTTCCAATCGACAGCAAGCGGCGGCAAGGGGCCATACGTGTATTCTTACAATTTTGACGACGGAACACTAATAGCTGGTCCAAGCAGCACAAGGACGAACACATATTCCAATCAGGGGACGTACAATCCCAAAATGATGGTCATAGACAGCAACGGACATACATCGACTACGACATGCGGAACGATAATAGTTGCAAAACACGATGATAATACGCCGATAAACGTCACATGCACAGCAAATCCGACAAGCGGGACAACACCATTTAATGTTGTGTTCAACGCAGATGCAAGAGGAGGATCAGGAGCATACACGAACTACACATGGGAATACGGAGACGGTGCAGAACAGACGGTATATACATCCAGCGTGATGCACACATTCACAAAGCCCGGATATTTCAACGGTATAAGGCTCACAGTGATGGATAGCAATGGAAAGACAGGAAGCGCCATATGTGATACGGTAAACGCCACAACGACACATTCAGCGACGATAAACGTCACATGCACGTCGACACCTACGAGTGGGACAGCACCTCTAGACGTAATATTCTACGGAGTGGCGACAGGAGGATCAGGAACATATACAAGCTATAATTGGGTCTACGGGGATTGCGCAGCGAACACAGTACCGATAGCAACAGTACGCCACACATTCACAAAAGAGGGATATTACAACAATATACAACTCACCGTCACAGACAGCGACGGAAAGACAGGAAGCGCAATATGCCAGACGGTAAACGTCACAGCATTGCCTACGATACCATTAAGCGTCACATGCACAGCATATCCGACAAGCGGGACAACACCGCTAGAAGTCACATTCAGTTCGACAGCAACAGGAGGAACAGGAATATACACATATAATTGGTATCCAACTGGTTCTGGAGTTCCTGTAACATCCATCACTAATCAATTAGTTGCGACATACAGCAGACCAGGTGTATATAATCCATACGTCAGCGTGACAGACAGTAAAGGTACGACAGTTAATGCATTCTGCGGACTCATCGTAGTAAATAATAGGATCAATGACACTAACGTAACGATATCTTTTGACATGGGAGGACCATACACAGGATACATAAATGAGCCCGTAACTTTCGATGCATCAAGAAGCACGGGAAGCATCGTGAAGTACAGTTGGGATTTCGGCGATGGGACAGGTACTGATACAAGTACGGCTACCATACAACACACATACAACATGGTAAATAGATACACTGTAAGATTGACGATACAATACGCGAACGGTGCCGTAAGGACAGGCACGACAACAGCGACGATAATAGAGCATACAAATGCGCCGTCACAACCTGCTGAGGAAACACAGGACGGAAACCTTATCATAGAGCATCTTCTGATAAGCGGCGGAGATGCAGGAGAGATATTTGCGCCTGATGATGAATTGACGGCGACAGTAGGCGTAAAAAGTGAATTTACTGGAAAACTCAAGGACGCACATGTGACGATAAGCATCCCGGAACTGGGGATACAGAGCAGCTCGACGTCATTCGACCTGAACCATGGAGGCACACATTCAGAGACAGTCACGCTTCCATTGTATGATGTCAAGCCAGGAGTCTACTATCTGAAGATAAGCGTAGGCAACACGGACGCGAAGAGGATAAAGTACAGGGAGATCGAAGTCAAGAAATAGATATTCGTCAACGCGTGCCAAAAACCCCCAAAAAATAAAAACTCAAAGTATGGACGTGATTTCATGATTGAAAACATATTTTTGAAGATTGCAGGAGTATCGCAGGAAGATATACTAAGGACAATAAGTGAAGAACCTTGCATGGACGAGCATGTCCTCAACATGAATGTAGCGATCTTCCCGAAGAGTTTGGATACCGATAAAGGACTGCGCAACATGGTTGATGTCCACATATTATTGCCTGCACAATTCCGGAAAGTTATATATGACGGATTCGGAGAGCCTCTATATAATAGACAAGGGAAAGCCGATGAAACAAAGGGGCACGATAGATGTCTACAGGGCATTTTTCGCACCAAAGAATCCTGATTATACGGCAGATACAATCAAGGATATTTTTCCATACCTGTGTGTAGAAAACGACAAAAACTTCATAATAGTCGCTGATACCACGATATGGTATCAGACAGGCGCATGATGGGGAATATACCTTACTCCATAGTAGTGAAGAATCGAAACCTTTATAAATAATACGGCGTACCTATGTAGGAGCGTCAAAGGAAATACTGACGATAACAATTAAAATCAACGAAAAATATAACGATTAAAAAAACATAACGATCAAATAAGATCATAATTTAGGGGGTATATAAAATGAAGATGTACAAAATGTTTGTATTGTTTCTGGCAACCATACTATTGGGAGCAAGCTTGGTTAACGCTGTGAACCTGAAAGTCGACAGCCTAGAGATAAATGGCCACACGATATCAAGCTCTAGCGGCACTAGCCTAAGTCAGGACTATAAGCGAGGAGATAAGCTCGATATATATGTCTGCGTCGAGGCACTCGCTGACGTGAATGATGCACAGATATACGCTGACATCACAGGATACCAGTATGCAACGAATGAACCGGCAAAGATACACGACATGACTGACACTTTCGACCTGTTGAACGGTCATAGCGACTGTTTCGACCTGAATCTTGAAGTTCCGACACTTATAGACAAGGATTATTTCAAGTTAAGGATAACATCTGATGACAGGAACGGTACATCAGTCGACAACACATACCAATTATACCTGAAGGGAATCAACAAGAACAATGCTGTAGAGATAAAGGACTTCACGATAGACCCTCAGAGCGTCGAGGCAGGAAGGGCATTCACAGCAAGAGTACAGGTAAAGAACCTTGGAGACAGCAAGATAAATGACCTTAAGGTCACGATGAGCATCCCAGACCTGAACATCCAGACATCAGATTATATGACTTCCATAGACGTCGACCAGTCAAAGACATTCGAGGAGTTACTGCTAAAGACAGATGACTGTACAAAACCTGGAAAATATGACGTGCAATTCACATTGGAATACGATAATTTCCAGAGCACAACAACTACAGGATCAGTCGAGATTGTAGCATCCGATGCATGCGCAGCAACAGGCGCAGACAGCGGACAGAGCAACACAATCGTCAGCGTCCCTAATGTCCAGGAGATTTCGCAAGGAACAAGCGTAGTATACCCTATAATGATAAAGAATGCAGGCGGTACATCAAGGACATACGCACTCAGCGTCTCAGGAACATCAGAATGGGCGACGACAAGGATGGACCCTACATCAGTCATAGTTGTTCCAGCAGGACAATCAAAGACAGTATACCTATATGTCAGTACGAACAAGGATGCAGAGCTTGGAGACAAGGCATTCACATTGAGCATCGAAGATGGCACAGACACGAAGAGCACGCCGCTTGTCGCGAAGATAACGAAGAATGCAAATAGCGATGCATCAGGCCTCAGGCAGGCACTCGAGATAGGCATCGTCATACTCGTCGTTATACTGATAATCGTAGGCTTGATCATAGGATTCAACAAGATGCGAGAGAACAAGCACGAGACAGAGCCATACTATTAATCTGGCTTATTTTTTTATTTTATCATATTTGATTATATCTGTTGGGGATGATTCACATGAGTACGGACATTAGACCATTGAACTATTCTGAAAGGCCTTCTTGGATAAGAGCGAGAGAAGAATACAAGGAAGAAAAGAACATTGAATAAGGTAACAACATGAAATCACATTCAGCAAGAATCACATTTCTGACATTATTCTCTATCATGATACTATTCGCATTGGCGGCAAACATAGTACGTGCAGACATCCAGGTGAATACGTATACTGCAAGCAATGATTTCTCGCTCACAAGCGCATACAGCAGCGTAAGCGTATGCAGTTGCTCGACAAAATATGACACGATAACTGTCACGAATACAGGCACATGGCCTGCGATGTTCACCGTCAGCACGAATGATATCAAGGACAAGATCATGCTATCTGAGAATAATTTTGAGTTGCAGTCTGGACAGTCAAAGGACGTATTCTTATACATAACGGCAGATTGCAGCAAGGGTTCAGACGACTTGAAGATTACCGTAACATCGAACCTCGGAGTCCAGAAGACGATCGCAAAGAGCATCACAAGGGACAGGTGCCAGAATGTAGCAGTATATGTAAGCAACTATACATCTGACATCAATCCATGCCAGACAAAGAGCATAGAGATATTCGTCCAGAACATAGGACCATTCAAGGAAGATTACACATTGAGCAGCAATTATGACAAATACATATCATACAACATAAATAAATTCACATTAGATCCGAATCAGGCGCAGAAGGCCGTAGCGACAATCAAATTCGATTGCAGCATGTACGGAAGTCAGAACATCATATTCAGTGCACATTCTGTGAACAACAGGCTGACTGCAAGCATCAGTACACCATTAAACATCCTTCAAAATTACGATTATGACATAAGATTCAACGGCGATATCAATGATACAGTGTCTGCTTGGGTATGCAATAGGATGTACTCCACACAATTCCCTGTGACTATAACGAACAAGGGCGCTGTCGGCAACAATTATACCATCGACTTCAAGGATCTTCCAAGATTCGCAAAAGTCGTAGGGATAGACGGCAACAGGTTCAGCCTGAACCCTCAGGAGAGCAAGACATTCATCATAGACGTAGATTCCACATCATACAGGCTTGAATATAAGACATTCAAATCGATCATAACAGTAACATCTCAGTTCGGAGACATCGTCAAGAGCAAGAACATCGCAATCAATCTCATGCCATGCTATGAGCACAAGGTATCCATAGATAAAATGGGCAACATCGAAAAACATCCTCTCGAGACATGTTCAGGATACATATATACATACAATACAAACATCGCAAACAACGGCAGATACAAGGAGAACATCACGATATCGCTTGACACGAATGTGACGAGCGCAAGCCTTTCAAAGAATAAGACGACAATAGATCCTGGAAAGAGCGACAGTGTGAAATTGATACTTATCGGTCCTGAATCAAACGGCCTTTACAGCATCGATGTGAACGCAAAACTCGGTAACGGCATACCAGAATCAGATACTCTCTGGATAAAGGCGTACGATCAGGCATCATGCCACAAGATCGATATCGACAAGACGCAATATAGTGTCAATTATCAGACGCAAAATATCATAGTAAAACTTACGGACAAGGGCATTGTAGGTGGCAAGTATATCGCGACATGGAACGGGTCCAGGATATTAGGATTAGATGATACAGAATTGGACATGAACGTATCAGAACCTGAAAAGATCATATTCAATGTGAACAGCAAGAACATGAGCGAAGGGTATTACACAGGAAAGCTCATCATAAAGAATACAGACAGCAACGCAGTATATGCAGAGGATATGACTGTACGATTGAAGGACAAGAGCATACTTGTAAAATCATTCGAGTACCTTGCATACGACGGCGTATGCAGGCAATTCAGTATGTACGGGCTGCTTGCGATATTGCTTGTGATATTATTGATAATATTATTCCTCATCAAGGGTCCGAAGTATCCATACAAGTTTAGCAACAGGCTTAAGGCGAAGATCCCTGTAATCATAATTCTGATGGTGATATTCCTTTTAGGAGCCGTACTAGTGATAATGTTTGCAGGCCTTCCGAAGACGCAGTCACAGGTATACAACCTGACGACAAACACATCTGAATTGAGATACGAATGGCTGCAGGACAATTCATACACGCTAGATGTCGGAGCATTCTTCTACGACCCAGAAAACACCACTATGAGATTCAGCGTAAGCGGATTGAAACATATAAAGGCAATCGTGGACGCAAAGAGCGTGACATTCTATCCTGATCTCGGATGGAGCGGCATAGAATACGCACAGGTCACAGCCACGGACTCTGTCGGCGGGAACGTAACAAGCCCTGACATGACATTGATCGTAAGAAACATCCCAAAGAAATCATTCACAGAGATCTATAACATCTATTGCTGGTACATGAACCTCGCAATATTCGCAATCCTATTAACTTTTATATTCATCGCAGTATTCGTCAAGCAGAAGAAGAGAGTAAGGAAGTAAAGATGCAGGAACAGGAAAACCACAGCAACATCGGGATAATCAAGTCCTATAATGATGATGAAGATTCTTCAGAAGAATAAAGATATTATCAAGATAGTCCAGTAATATTTATAAACCGTCCACAATATTCTATGTATTAAATGGGAATGTAGTATAACCTGGCTAGAATAATCGGCTCCAGTTATGGAGCGCTGAGGCGAAAGCCAATGACCAAGCTTCTAGCAGTCACCGATTGATCTGGGTCCGAATCCCAGCATTCCCATTTCTTTATCTTTTTGCCTAAGCGGCCTCGTTCTTCAAGTCAATCGTCACAAGAGGAGTCTTATCAGCGACTTTCCCGTTCCAATTCCACACAGGTTTTTCAGGATTGTCCCCTGATGATTCTTTTAACAGGTCATAGTTCGGATTTGTGATCTGCGTGTAGATATCTATATACTCTGGAAGATGCAGGTTATGCGGCATGTTGTCTCGGATCAATTTTGGGAGGGTTATCATAACATCATGGTCCGCCTCAAGGTTCTGGAAATGGTATTCTGACATGTTTGCATAATTAAAAAGCTCTATAGTATACGATCCTCGACCATTATCATATCTCTCTAATTCATTTATCTTTATTATGAAACTATATCTGTTATGATTGGCATTTTGATTATTATCAGTATCAGCATCCCTATCCTTGCCGCGATCGACACTTACAATATGAAGATATGCCTCAAACTTATAATCATCCACAACGAATCCCAGGATTTTTTTTTCAGGAAGTGTTGACGAAGGCCTATGGACGTACAGCTGGAACACGCCGAATTCATTTGTTCTGGGGTTTCGGCTCTTGGTCCTTATGTGATCATAGAATACAGAGAACAGACGCTGGCCATCAGGGGCATATTCATAATCTGTCTTCATGAAATACTCGTCGTATGCATCTTTGACCAATGATTCAAATTTTCCGACATTCAATGCCTTGATAAGTACGCCGCCCTTTGACACCCTATCCTCATCCGGCCAAACTATAATATCATACAATGGATGACTACGATATCGCGCATCTACATCACGCTCAATGTCAGCAGTGATCGACATCCTTTCCATCCTCTTCACCAATATATCGATGGCCTCTCTTTGCGCCTTAGATTCAGGCCTCTCAAGGACCTCGTCGAGCATACGCGAACAGGTGCAGACATTCTCATGGCCTTCCTCTTCGGCATGGATGCATCTGCTATAGGCGCCGCATCTATAGTTTGAATTTATCCATTCAAAGATCTGTTTAGGATTTTTATCCTCAACAAAATTGTTGGAATGCGATCTATCACCTGTTATATAGCTTTTGAATGCACCAGGCAACTCAATCATCGATTCTCCCCCAATAGGCGTCTCGTACATATTGAGAGTTTTTCCAGATAAATTTAAAGCTTTCTTTTTGAGAGAAGGCTTTCTCTTCTTATTCGGCAGAAACCATCTGTGATATTCGAACTGATCAGTATTATTGACGAATGATACATCAAAATGGCCCTTATCTTCATCCGTCTCATTACGGGAAAATTCCGTTGCATGGAGCAGATTGAATTTAGCCGGATTATCCAGATTCCGAATATCGACCACCATCTCCACGAATAATCTTTCTTCGCCATTGACGCGAAAGTGGTGGTTCGTGTTTGCAGTACCAACAAATATGCCCACTTTTGAGCCACGAGAATTTGTCATGGCCGAATAACTTGCACTAAACGTCTGCTCAATATCACCCGATCCCTCGCATGGCGCAAAAATATTATCCAATATAGGCTGAGGCTTTTCACCAGGCATGAGTTGGTGGTTTCTCATATAGAACCTATCCGCATATTTCGGCAACACTTTAGGCGATAAGAAGTATCTATTCTCGCCGTCCTTGACAGCTATATCATCAATGGTTATATTAGGATGAGATTCCAGAAATTCTCTAAGATACAATGCGGACAGGTATCCAGAGAGCCGTAGATTCCAGTTAGGATTAATGACTGATCTAGTCTTCTCAGTCGGAGGCAGACTCCAATCGGGGTTCAGAAATAATTTCGCCTCCTCAGCGATCCTACGATGCCTGATTGATATCTCCTCAAGTTTTGTAGGTCCAGCGTCCTCAGTAAGTATATTGCCCATTCATATCAGCCCAAACTACCTATCATAGGGTAATGCGAACATGCTTATATACTTTGCTATAGTGGTAACTATTCCTTACCTCAAAAAATAGTGTAATCACGGGCATAACGCCGTATAAAACAGGTATACGAATTACATTTGTGAAACTCCCTGACCTAAAATGTTTTAACATTTTGACGGTTTAGGGATTCCTGCGAGTAACTAACAATTGTTAGCCCTGTATTGTCGCAGATTACCGACAAATTGTCGATAGGCTATCCACAAGCCAATTTGTGATATGAATCACAATCAGTAAGAAAAACA
>Ga0182011_10000028_pt1 | contig 106462 bp, 99 predicted proteins | sample 711E1DmetaG_FD_120481 | JGI IMG/M metagenome (GOLD analysis project Ga0182011, IMG submission 120481) | Permafrost microbial communities from Stordalen Mire, Sweden - 711E1D metaG | ecosystem: Environmental > Terrestrial > Soil > Wetlands > Permafrost | place: Sweden: Stordalen | collected...
TAACTTGCATTCTTATTTACCGAATACTCGCATTCTTATTTACTGAATACTTACATCCTTATTTACCGAATACCTGCATTCTTATTTGCCGAAATCTCGCATTGTTATTTACCGTTTACATTTATACTCACTTTCCTTATTGTTAAAAGATTAACAACGGCACGAATTTTGTTTATTATACCATGAACCAATACCTAATCTTTTAAGAGAGCATTTGTTTTCAAGTATCTGACTAATTTCATTTCCTGATAAATCAAAGTTTTGTGAGAAAAACTATCATTTTTATCTTGATTCTTGGCTCCTTCAGTTGCAAAAAGGACGTAAAGATTCCTGCTGATTCAAGATTAAGAGCACCGAGTCTTAGTAGTTTAATTGATGATAAAAAAGTAACTCTAAAATACTTTTCTCAATTTATTCCTGATGTATTCTCATCATACACATTAGTTGACCCAGATTATTTTGATATTTATGAATCCGAAGGACAATTAAATAAGTTTAATGAAGTCATTGAACTCAAAAATGATAATATTTACGAATACTCTCTAAATGACTTAAATAATAACTCAACATACTATTTCTATATTGTGGGGAAAAAAGAAGGATATAAGTCTCTCTATTCAGATACAATAATGGTTATACCAAATCAAAAGTTAACTTATGATTCGCTCATTACATTTAATAATAATCATTCAATATCCTCTGTTTCCTATTCGCCTGCTGCAAACAAAGTCGCATATGTGGATAAAAATTATGCTTGGAATGGTGGAGCAAATTGCTGTATGGCAGAGTCTATTATTTTATCCTCAAATGATAATAAAGACTCTGAACTATTAGCAACTTTTTCTTATGACCCAAACTGGTCATCCAATGGTGATACCATTGTATTTGCAGCAGAGACTCAGGGTCATGGATACTATTCACAGATTGCAGTATATGATTTGACCTCTAAAGTAATCACCAAACTTACAAATGACACTACTTACTATTATAACCCATCGTTTTCACCTTCAGATGGTAAATTACTTTACCAATCAAACAAAAACAGACCACACATAAATTCTACCAATATCTGGATGATGGATTTAAGTACTTTAAAAACTGAACTCATCATAGATTTATCAAAGACAAATTTTGTGAACGTTTCAAAACCAGATTGGATGAATGAAAATGATTTTATATTTCAAGGAACAAGTTTAAATAATGTGACAAGTATTTATACGTCTTCTCTAGTTACAAAAAAAATAGAACCATTAATAGCATCGAGATGGAATGATTATAATGCTACAATTTCGCCAAATGCTGACCAGATTGCTTTTATTAGCGATAGGTCTGGTAACGAACAACTCTGGTTATACAATTTACAATCAAAAGAGTATAAGCAATTGACAGGATATGACGATAATGACTATTTTGATGGAAACTGGACAAAAATTGATTGGATTGACAATAATCAACTATTATTTACATTCGGGGATAATAGATTAACAAAACTATTATTAAAATAAAAAATTGAAACAATGAAATTGGGGAAAATTATAGCAATTCTTATCCCGATTAACTCTCATACTAAGAGCAGATGAAAAAGGTATTCTTTTTAATTGTTTTGGTAATTTCATTGACATTTTGTACTAAAACTTCAAATACAAATAGTTTTGAAGGGAAGGAGGGTAAAATAAGAATTTATGTTTGTACCAGAGGATGTTATCAGTACTTAATATCTGTACCTTCAAACTCAGGAGATACATTATTTTATCCTATCAACTTATCAAATGATTATGAACAGCCTGAAATGGATGGAGTGAAAATTACATTAACATTTGACATCCTGGGTGATATGACCCAAATTTATTACCCATCGCCAGATGATTTTCCTTTGCCACTATTTCAGGTTAAAAATATTAGTATTACTAAGATGAAAAATAGAAAATAGGAACTTATTAAAAAATATTTGGAGTGGCTTTATACCTACTGAAAGCAATGTCTGAAAATCAAATATTATAACATCGTCATGAAAAAGATAATATTTCTCCTGGTAATTATTGCATCATGTTTCGGATGTAAAAAGGATACTCCTGAAATAAAGGGTGTCGTTGTTAATCTTATTTCAAATGATGACCCGATCATTTTCAAGAAATCAGTTATTCTATTTGATGATAGCAATTATCTGATTAAAACACCATTAGACACTTTTATCATGGGTTATCCGTTCAATCTGGACGGATATACTGATTTGAAGAATAAAGCAATAAATGATGGTGCATTGAAGGATATCCTAACTGTCTCTGATTATTTGAAATCCAAAAGTGACAGTATTAACACATTAGCCTATTATCTGGAGACTGGCAAATGCTACTTATTTGATAAACAAACAAAAAAAAGTATTAATACTATTCAAGTTGAAGCATATAAAGAAGATCAACTTATACAAACTACAAGTGGCAGGAGATTCTATATAAAAAACAAACTCTTTCTCGAAACAGTAGATATGATAAGTATATTTTAGTTTGTAAATAACTGCAAGATATGAAAACCAGAGACAATTCATTTAAGGTCAGTCCATTGTTAATGACTAAGTTAATCTTCATTGTTGGACTTGTAGTATTTTTTACAGCCTGTTCAAAAGAAAAATCTTATGAACCACTGGATATTAATTATCAGGCAAAAACAAATGTTAACGATAATAATGTCATAAATGATAAAATATGTTATAAAGACATACTTGGTTATGATACAAGCAATTATACTTTTTTAATCGATAGTACTGCAATAAATAAAATCAGAAAATATTTCTACCCTTCAGGGGGATTGCCTTTCTCTGTCAATGTTATGGGAGAGACAATTTATTCTGGCGAATTCTTTCCGAGTTATTCTAACTCGCTGCCATATGGAATAACAATTGACCCAGAATCATCATTGATTGGCAATAAATTAACCGTTAATATTGATTACGGGTTCTGTAGAACTGATAACCAATTGGTAGACCGAAGAAATGATAAACGAATAATCGCTGTTCTGCAAAAGGATAAAAAATTAATCAAAATTGATTTATAATTTCAAGTGATTGTTTATTAATGATTTAATCCTTAATTACATGAAGACATTTTTATTAGCATTTGCTGCAACTGTATTAATTATTACTGTTTTCAGTTGTAAAAAAGACCAAATTGAATCAATAAATGAACAACTAAAAGGACAATGGGTCAGAACAGATATCAGGACTGATACATTATTATTTGGGTATTGGAGCAATAATTGGGTTGAATTAAGGCAAGGCACTGAAATAATTGATGGAAATATAACACCAAAACTACCATTTGGATTATTTGAATACAGTACTGCAAATGATAGTATAAACTTCAACTGGATTGCCTCTTCAAGTTTCTCAACAAAAAAATATTTGTTTAAATTATATAATTCAAAAATGGATATTGGGGATTTTATTAACAGCACCAATGTAATTTTAACTTTTGAAAAAATAAAATGAAAAAGATTGCGATTTTCAGCTTCATCTTGATTTTGGTTGGTACAGGTTGTAAAAAAACAGCCGATGCTGATTTATTAAAAGTAAAATGGGTATTGTCGTATATTCAAGATACCAAAACAAATGCAATAACGAATTATCCAAGTGATGCGGCAAGAAAAATATCGATAGTTTTTACAGATTCATTGAATGTTATTTCACTTAGCGGGGTTTGCAATGGTGGTTGGGGTACTTATTCATACTCGTTAAGTACTGGTGCAATTAAGATATCAGGTATTTTGACTACCGCAATTGCCTGTAAATATGTAGAATGGGAAGAATATACAACCCAGAATCTTGACTCTGCTTCGAGTTATAAGATAAACGGGAACAATTTGGTCATTAATTCGAACGGTGCGTATAATTTGTATTTCACTGAGAATTAAAATTTGATAAAAGAATAATAAATGTATCGATATATAAAAATCTTATGAAAAGGTACTTTTTTATTATATTGATTTTTATTGCTTTTTCTTGTAAGAAAAAAAACGAAATGGAAAATGGTTGTACATTTTTAGTTCATGACAATCCTGCTATTCAATTATTATCTAATCAGGATATGGATACCATAAAATATCTTCTGGATAAGAATAAAATAGATTATGCAGACCTTCAATTTTTTCAGTATTCAGATATTGGTTTCAGGCTAATACGAAGTTATCAATATGTAAATAATCTGAAACTTTTTACAGACGAATGTAGTTTTGATATAAATAATTCTGATTCAATACTTGGAATTACAGATGATAGAGTTACCAATATTGACCTGACAAATAAACAAGAATTGAGTCCAAATAAAGTTCGGGAGATTTTCTTCAAGGAAATTGGAAATGATGCGGTCTATAAAAATAATCTCCTTACAATTGATAGTTGTGTAGACATAGAATTTGGATATTACAATTTAAATCTCCACAATATTTTGATACTCAAAGATTATACTACAGCATGGAAGGTGAATCCCCACAATCAGGAATTCCCATATGCATATATTAATGATTTGAATGGCAATGTGCTTGATTATTTTAATGGTTTATACACAAAATAATAAAGTCAGTTTGTCCCTAAAGATTGCAGACTTCGAGCAAGACTCTTGATAGAACTAAACTTTTTGTTTTTATAATTCACTGAATAAAAGTTACAAGATTTAAACCAAACCAGCGATCTTAGCTTCAGGTGTAATATTCTTTGGATTATCTTTTTAAGGAGTCAATAAAATCAATAAGGTTATTTTCTTTGGAATAAATAACTAACAAATGATCAGTTAGGGTACTTATTGTTGAAGTATCACCAACTGTAACCTGATAAACGCCATTGACTAATTGGGAAAATATAAGCGTAGAATCGTCTGGAAGTAGTTGATATCCTTCGATGATGTTTTCTATCATATCATAAACATAATTTGAGAGAATTACTTTCCCGTCTGAAGTGAAACTCTCTGATATAGGAGGTATTAATTTGTAATTACTCCCATTTGGTAAAAAATCCTTGATGAAATTGGAGCCCATTTATTTTGCAAAAGGGTCAATGCATGAGACTTATTTGTTACTACTTCTTTTTTGCAACTTGAAAGTAACATAAGTAAAATGGTGAAAAAAAAGATGAATTGAATTTTTGAAGAAAGAGAGATTTTACAGATCATGAGTTAAATTATAAAAAAATGCTTATTCTTTTGAATATTTTTCAATTCTAAATAATCCTTCAAATGGCTGTTATTAAATACTCCCCATTCTTAGACATCGGGTTTCAAATTTAAGTTTTTCTTTCTGATGATTTTTCTCTTTTAAATACTTCTTTAATCATATTATAGGTTCTGTCAAGACTCCTAAGCACATTTGTATTTTTGTTTTCAATTTTCACTGGTTTAAAGCTATTCAGTTTTAACTTAATAAGAGATTTTGGATTGGTGAAGGATTAAATTTGTTATTCAACGACAAACGAATAGCGTTGAACGAAATTATTTGAATGCAAACTAATTATGCTTTTCCTTTGCTATCATATTAATATTCACTAAAATTAAAATTATGAAAATAAGAACAATTGTTACAGGTCTTTTAGCAACTGTTATTATATCGAGTTGTACTGTTCTTTCATTCTATCCTCTGTATACTGAAAAAGAACTCGTCAGGGATGACAGAATCATCGGGAAATGGCAAAGTTTAAATAATAAGGACTCTTACCCAACATTAGAAAATAATACCGAAATAGATACGCTGATTTGGGAAATTTCTTATCAAAAAACAGTCTGGAAGAAAAAGCTCAATAATCCATTTGATAGAGGAAGCGAGGATATTCCCAATAAATTCACTTATACTTTGCATTTATATGATAAATCAATGCCAAAGAATAAATATACAGAATTCCATCTACATTTAGTAAGACTTGGAAATAATTTATTTATCGATTTATTCCCTGAAGAATGGCAAAAGGATGACACTTTTTTGGCTGTTCACCTAATAAGTGTCCATACTTTTGCGAAAATTGATATTGGTAACAAACTTGAAATAAATTGGTTTGACTCTGAATTCTTACAAAATCTTTTTGACAAAAATAAAATTCGTATTAAGCACGAAAATAATGGCGTTTATATTTTATTAACAGCCAAACCTGAAGAATTACAAAAGTTCGTAATAAAATATGCCAATGAAGACAAAGCCTTTAGCGATCTAATGAAATATACATTAACCAAAATCTGAAATGAAGATATCTTTTAATAAGAATCAGCCTATATACAGGATATTTTCACATATCCTGTTTTGGCTGTTATCTTTCTTTATCTTTTCCCAAATGTTTAAAATTTCTGATGAAGTTACACGAATCGATTATATTTTTTCGGGTTTATTTCATGTGAGTTTATTATTCGCTGTGTATATAAACTTAGAGTTGCTTGTGTCAAAATTGTTTGATAAGAAAAAATACATTTTTTACTCTGTTGCATTAATAATAATAATTATTTCATCAATTATTTTAAACCGCATAACATTTAACTGGTTAGCGGATATTGTATTTCCTGATTACTATTTTGTTTCACATTTTAATTTTTTGGAAGTTGGGATATTTATAGTGATTTACATTCTAATTACAACTCTTTTAAAGCTGTCCAAATCATGGTTTGAATTACAAGAAGTAACCAGCAGGCTTATCAGAATAGAGAAAGAAAATGTTAAAAGTGAACTGAATGCATTAAAAGCACAAATTAATCCGCACTTTTTATTTAACAGCCTTAATGTTATTTATTCTCAGGCAATTAAAAATTCAGATAAAACACCTGATGCAATCATTCAATTATCAGATATACTCAGGTATGTAATTTATGATTCTACGAAAGATAAAGTATCACTAAAAACAGAAATAAAATTAATCAATGATTATATTGAGTTGCAGAAATTCAGGATTGACACAACATCAAGGATAAAATTTGAACATAAGGTGCAAAATGAAAATTGCATGATCAGCCCTATGTTGCTTTTGCCATTGGTGGAAAACAGCTTTAAACACGGTATAAAAGGAGAACTTGATCATACCTTTGTGAATATTAAACTGGAGACTAACGATAGTAATATTCTGTTTGAAATAGTAAACAACAAAGGAACTGGTGAGACTATTGAAAATGATGGGAATAGTGGCATAGGCATAGCAAATATCCATCAAAGACTAAGATTGTTATACCCAAACAAACATGAGTTTAAAATAGAAGAAAGTACAACTATCTTTAAGGTAAATATGTGGCTCAGCTATGAAGATTAACTGCATAATTGTTGATGATGAACCTTCCTCACGTGAAATATTGGAAAAATATATAGCAGATTGTTCCTATTTAAATCTTGTGGAGACTTGTAAAAATGCCTTTGAAGCTACTGAAGCAATAAACAATGTTGAGATTCAACTAATTTTTTTGGATATAAACATGCCAAAGTTATCGGGCATGAAATTCTACAGGTCATTAACAAACCCACCATTTGTAATTTTCACTACGGCTTATCCAGAGTTTGCTGTTGAAGGTTTTGAAGTCAATGCAGTAGATTTTTTATTAAAACCATTTCCATTTGAACGTTTTCTGAAAGCTGTAAACAAAGCAATTGACAACCTGAAAAACCAAAGTAACGAAAATAATTATCATGAGTATATTTTTTTGAAATCCGACAAGAAAATTCATCGAATAATTATCAATGAAATTTATCATTTAGAGTCTGTTGGAGATTACGTTAAAGTGTTTTTTAATGGGAGGTTTATAATGGTTCACGATACCTTTCAAAATCTACTAAATCAATTGCCGAACAATCTTTTTGTCAGGATACATAAATCTCATGCAATAGCCATTAACAAGATTGATACTATCGAAGGTAACATGGTAAAAATAAAAGATAAATTTTTCCCTATCGGACAAACATATCGCAATGAGTTTATGAACCTAATCAAAAGTGATGAAATGGATTAAAACAGCAATTTATTTATACCCAAAGGAAGAATATTGGGCATATCATTGGTTTTCCCATTTCTATTAATGAATTTGCAGAAAACGGCTCTCTATGTATCATTAAGGTGATTAGCAGAATCATTGAGATTTGAATACATATTTTTATAACTCTGATTATGTTGATATCTAACTAACCATGGAATAAAAAGAAGTATCAAAATAAATATTAGCAATAATGGTAATGGTAGTATATTATTACTCCACGATAAATTCTTAACTCCACCAATATCTTTAATATAACAAAAGGTTATTCCGATTGCCGACAAGTAGAAAAAGATAAGATAAATTAAAAAATCGATTGACTTTATCTTATTTAATTTCTTCCTAAAAAATAACATGGATTCCTTAACCGACATATTATCTGCTGTTTTTCTTAGAATAAATAACCTTTTAATTTCCGAGGTTGTTTTAAATAAAAGAAATAACCCAGCCAAAGTCAGAGGGATTATTGAATTTACTGACAAATGAAGTTTAAGATATAAGAAAGCATATATCATCAAACCAATAAAAGTAACTAAGACCAATAAAGAAATAAGAATTTTCAATTTCACATCTGATAAGACTTTAGAAATAGCTTTACTATGATTCATACGTATAGTTTTTTCGATATCTACTTTATTGTAAATATTTTCATCATTTTTAGTATGAGCTTCATACCATATAGATTTTAAATCAATTTTGTCCATTATCTAATATTTTAATTAGTTGATTCTTTATCCTGTTGATTTTAACACCCGTATTACTTTCTGAAATGCCGATTATTTCTGCAATTTCTTTATAACTGTAATCATCTAAATACAAAATGATTATCGCCTTTTCCACATCGGATAAATGATTGATTGCCAGATAAAGTTTATCTTTCCTATCAGATTCGATGTTATGCTCATGTTCTGGTATGTTGTATTCAATTTTAGATAATTCAGAGTGAATTGGTTGTAAATTTTGTTTGCGAATAATATCTATCGATGTATTTAACGCAACCCTATATAACCATGTTGAAAAGGCTGATTGATTTTTAAAACCTGGATATGATTTCCAAAGCCTTATCAGTATTTCTTGATAATAGTCCTCTTTGAATGGATTTCGATAAAAATAGATATTACAAATTTTCTGTAATATTCCTTTATGTTTATTTATTAATTCAATAAACTCCTTTTCCACTTTCGATTAGATTGAAATTTTGATAAGTTAGTCGTATATTTCAGTTCGATTATTACAAAATATGAAAAAATTAAAGCACTATAATTTGACAATTAAAAAGAATTTCAATGAAACGCATATTTATTTCAATTCTGTTCCTTATTCCATTATCTGTTTGGGGACAGAAAATTACTTTTAGTTCAGATATTCAGGATACCAAAGATTCTTCAATTATTCAGGTAAGAGATTTGTGGCAGGCATATGTAACTAACTGTCAAAAAGGGTTTGATAAATCCTCCTTTAATTACTGGAACAAGTACGAAACAGATCAAGGGTTCACTGATATTGTTAAAGCTGCAATCAGCTTACCTTCATACCTTTATGGCGACTTAGCGGTTTTTGATATTAAGAAGGTAGATAATGATTACTATAGAATTCGAAATATATGGTCTATAGGCGATACCATTAGCAAATCATATCTTGGTATCTTTAATGTGTTTGCTAAGAAAACCAACTCTGTTTTCAAACTGTACAACAACTTTTACGTTGTAAAACCAAAACTCCAGCACTATCAGACTGACAATTTCTACTACTATTACCCAAGCACTTATCCCTTTAATAACCAAAAAGCAAATCAGATGGCTGAATTTTATTCCAAAATATCTTCATTGTATGGAAATACTGACAAACGAAAAGTAATTTATATCATAGGCAATAATTTGGATGAAGCAAATAATATAATTGGATTTGATTATACTATAATGAGTAGTTCATTTCCTGATGCGGCTTATACAATAAAGGGACTAAACATTTTACTTGCAACCCGTGAGGATAAAATGCATGAAATAATTCATTCAATATTTATGCCAATGTTTCCTAAAGCTAATGCGCTTTTTCACGAAGGTATTGCTACATATTATGCAGGAAGTGCTGGACAAAATTATACCTTACTTGTAGATCAGCTAAGGGAAATGATTATCAATAATCCAGACATCGACTTATCAAAATTTGATGATCTTAACAAGGTTTTAGATAATGGTACAAATTACTTCTATACCGTTGGTGCTATCTTTATCGATTATGCTTTAAAGAATGGAGGCACTAAAAAAGTCTTAGCACTATTTCAACATCCAGATTCTACTGATAATGCAATATTTGCAATTGAAAAGGACTTAGGTATTGAAAAAAACCAAATTGATCCATTTCTAAAAAAATACATTCAAAATTTTAAAGGCAATTAATATTATTGGAATAACTGGCTACTTTCTGCAAGAGTTTGAAAGAGGGGCAGGTTTAAAATAAGGTATAGCACCTATTACCATAATGACAAAATTAAATTCCTAAAATCAACACCAATTAAAATTATTAAATCAAGTGTAAACAAAAGATCATTGATCAGATGGAAAATCTACTTTGATAGATCAAGAATGTATATCGGCTATATTCAATTCTTTCTGATTGGAATTGTATTTCTTCGATCTTTTAAGGGTAATCATTGGGGAGACCTGATATTCAAATATGCAATAATTTCAATCCCTATCGCACTAATACTCTTTGTTTTTCTTTCACTTTTGCTTGGCTATATGGATACAAAATTGGGATTTAGGGAGGAAGAACTTAGAAATCTTTCTAAATCTAATCCAATCATGATGGAAATGTTGGACGAACTTAAAGAGATAAAAGAGAAACTTAATACATTGGACAAGAAAACAAATGAAAATGTCTTATAATACAAGTTTTAGGCAAGGTTGCACCGCAAGAGACATAAGAGCCTCGTTAACCCATACTACTCATAGCCGTGTATGCTTATTCTTGATTTGTGCCATTCTTACACTGATTTTTTTAAACTTTGGCTAATCAAGTCATTTAGATCGTACATCTTATTCATAAATACTATTGTACATGAAAACAGGTAGGAGGGAGTATCCAAAAATCACATCTCCCTATTCCCCCGTGCTTTACTGGCTATAGTGGTGGGACAAGAAGAGGAACGACCCAAATTCCAGAAAATATTTTTATTTGCTAATAAAGTAAAAAGTCTATATATTTAAAATCTTGTTATTAAAGGAGTTAGCAATAAAGGGAAACTAAACCTATTTTTAATTAAAAACATTACTTTTTGCAACGTTTAATTAGAATATGGTTAGAAGAAAACTGTAATTATAAAAACATGAAAGGCAACTATCATAATTTCAGATAATTGCCTTCGCTTGTTTTTTGTTAGTGGGGTGGAAGATGGGGCTCGAACCCACGACTTTCGGAACCACAATCCGACGTTCTAACCGACTGAACTACATCCACCGTTTCCGGGGGACAAAATAAGATCAAAATTTCTATTTTACAAAATTTAAATTTTTATTTTCTCATGCTGAAGTCAATTACTATCTTTGAATGGTTCAAAAAAAAATGAACTTGCTGTGCAATTTATGATCTCTTTAGTTGTTATCAGGAGGTATTTGAATTAGAGCATTTTGGTTTGAGTAAAGTAAAATTAATAGATAATATTTCGGGGCTGCAGCTTTTCCAGGTGATGAAGCCGGTTATTTTCTTCATTATCAGCATTATTTTCACAAAGTACAAGATTTCCCACCTTAGCAAAGCCGATATCGGAGAATGGGAAATGTTCATGTTCATCAGCGGCCTTCTGACATTTTTTTGGGTCACCGGAATAATTCAATCGCTGCTTCCTCTTTATCACAGAAATAAAACCTACAGGAAAGTTGGTGATAATGGTGTGGATAAATCACCTGAAGTTTTTAATGCATTCCTGCTGTTGTGTTTTTTCAGCTTGCTATTTTTTATTCTCGGTCATTCATTAAAAGGCAATTTTTCTGTCTTTCATAACAGGGGAAATGTGCCATTCATAAATCTGTTATTGCTATATATTCTCTTAAGCAGTCCGGTTTGTCTTATAGAGTATATCTATCTTCTCAATAACCGTTCCTATCGGATTTTTCAATACGGGTTATATACTTTTACGGCGCAGCTGATCTTTATTATTACACCAATATTGTTAGGTAAGGATATAATCTGGTCAATTTACGGATTACTCCTGATTACCGGGTTCAGATGGATTTGGCTGATAATATTGTTGCGAAGGTACACCGAAATGAAAATATCGGTCGATTTTATTAAAGAGCATCTCTACCTGGGTATTCCTTTGATAATAACTACCCTGATAAGCGGATCAGGTCAGTATATAGATGGTATAATTATTTCAGCCTTTTACAAAGATCCGGCTACATTTGCAGTGTTCCGTTATGGGGCAAAAGAATTTCCCCTGGTGCTCATGCTTGCAAACGGACTGAATGCAGCTTTGCTTTCAGAGTTTGCGACCCGGGAAAAGATGAAGGAATCTATTGAAAAGATCAGGGTGAAGTCGGAGAAGCTTATGCACTTTCTTTTCCCTGCCACAATGGTAATGATGCTGATTGCACGCTGGATCTATCCGATAATGTTCAACCAGGATTTTGAAAAAAGTTCAGGCGTATTTCTTGTGTACGCATTGCTCATTATACCACGGCTTGTATTTCCACAAACAATAATTGTTGGAAGAAAGAAGACTCACATAACTCTGATTGCTGCAATAATTGAAATTGTTGTGAACATTTCTTTAAGCCTGTTGATGTTAAAATTGGGTTATAAACTTACAGGTGTTGCGGTTTCAACTTTTGTTGCCTATGTAGTCAGTAATTTATTTTTGGTGCTATATGTCTGGTTTAAAATGAAAATCAAACCGGCTGAATATATACCCTTGAAGGTATTCGCCTTATATTCTTTTCTCATCGGAATCCTCTTTATTCTCATTGACCACAGAATAATTGATATACATTAGAATGGCTGTCAGGCATCAGGCGTCTGGCAGAAGTGAATTTACTTCGGACTTCCGTCTTAGGTCTTCAGGCTTCTTGTTATCGAAATCTGTTTATATTTGCATACTATACCATTAAACTGATTGAATGCACAAATACTAATCTCCTTTTCTTTAAAATATATTTATGAAGGTAGTTGAGGTCAATATAAAAGAGGATAAAAAGAAGTTTATAAATTTCCCAAAGGAGTTATATAAAGACGACCCATTCTGGGTCTGTCAGCTTGATTCAGGTATCGAATCTGTTTTTGATCCGGCAAAAAATCATACTTTTAAGCATGGTGAAGCAATCCGGTGGATTCTTAAGGATGAGGGCAATCATACAATCGGGAGAATTGCCGCTTTTATAGACAAAGTCAGATCTTCCGCCAACAGGCAGCCAACTGGAGGTATTGGCTTTTTCGAAGTTGTTGAAAACAAAGAGGCTGCTTTTATTCTGTTTAATGTCGCATTGGAATGGCATCGGTCACATGGTATGGAAGCTATGGATGGACCTGTCAATTTCGGAGAGAATGACAATAACTGGGGATTGCTGGTGGAAGGATTTACCCAGCCTGGATTTGGAATGCCATATAATAAAAAGTATTACCGGAATTATTTTGAGGAATTCGGTTTTAAAAATTATTTTGAACAATACTCATACCACAGAGATATAAGGAGTACCAATAATAAAATTGTCGAGTTTCCTGAGAGGATAATGAAAATTGCGGAATGGCTGTCAAAAAGACCCGGCTACTCTTTTCAGCATTTTGAATTCAGGAACAAGGAAAAATATGTGAAGGATATAGTTGAAATTTACAATTCAACATGGTCGGTTTTTAAAGAAGATTTTACTCCTCTTGATCCTGCAATTCTGGAAGAATCTTTTGAAAATGCAAAGTTAATCATCGATGAGCAACTCATCTGGTTTGCTTATTTCAATCATAAGCCTATTGCTTTTTTTGTTCTCTTTCCTGATCTGAACCAGATCCTTAAACACATGGATGGTAAGATGAATCCCTGGAACATTATCCGTTTTGTATATTTTAAGATTACTCATGAAATAACAAGGATGAGGGCAGTTGTCGGAGGCGTTCATCCATCACATCAGAACAGCGGGGTGGAATCTGCTATCTTTTTTCAGCTATATAAAGTCTTTAAAAAGAAACCCTGGTTTAAAGAGCTCGAACTCTCCTGGGTTGGTGATTATAATCCCAGGATGATAGCAATCTATGAAGCTCTTGGCGCCAGGATTGCAAAAACTCACATTACTTACCGATATATGATAAATCATGAACTTCGTTACGTCAGATTTAAGGATGAAATGTCTGAAAGACAAGAGTATAGGGAAAGACATTTATGATATATACAATAAATTTGCAATTCCTTTTGCATTTTAAAGAATGTTAATTAATTTTGCAAACCCTAATCGGGGAAATTTATTAGGATTAATTAGGATAAAAAATATTGAGCAATGAAAAATGATATTCATCCAAGCAACTACAGGTTTGTAGTTTTTCAGGATATGTCAAACGGAACTTCTTTTCTTAGCAAATCAACTGCACCATCGAGGGAGAGCATTAAATGGGAAGATGGAACTGAATATCCTCTGATCAAGCTTGAGATTTCAAATACATCTCATCCATTCTATACTGGTAAAATGAAACTCGTTGATACTGCAGGTAGAGTTGATAAATTTAACACCCGGTATAAGGATCATATAGGGAAAAAGAAATAACTTTAAGTTTAATTATAAAAAATAGGGGCATGCCAGGGCATATCCCTATTTTTTTGTTATTGTATTATATGTGGCATAATCATTGCAATGCTCACTTTCACACCAATTGTAAAAATATTATGTAATTTTGGCACACCTACTGAAAACTAAAGAGAAGAATGGTTACAAAATCCCCCTCCTGGGAAGGGCAAGATGTGGGTTAGAAGATGTAAAGCAGCAAAAAGTAAGGAGTAACATATAAATGGAGAAAAAATTCAGGAAACCTGTCAACGAGATAATGCTTCCGGATATACTTGATGGAGATGGAGATATAATACCTATAATAGCCGACGGTGATGATGGGGAGCTCGAGGATGTTGAGGTTCCGGAGGCTATTCCTATTCTATCGCTCAGGAATACGGTTCTTTTCCCCGGGGTTGTTCTGCCTATCTCAATCGGCCGTCCAAAATCAATACAGTTGATCAAGGATGCATATCGTAACAATAAGATAGTGGGAACTGTTGCTCAAAAAGATCCTGATATTGAAAACCCGGAATTCCTCGACCTTCATTCCATCGGTACTATCGGCCAGATAGTTAAGCTGCTTGAAATGCCTGACGGGTCGACTACTGCGATTATCCAGGGCAGGAAAAGAATGGTGTTGCAGGAACTTGTTTCTGATGATCCCTACTTTATTGCAAAGGTCAGGACAATCCCTGAAACGAAACCGGAAATACTTAGCAAGGATTTTGATGCAATAGTCGGGTCACTTAAAGATTTATCCCTCAAGATAATCAAAATAAATCCCAATATAAGCCCTGAGGCCTCCTTTGCAATCAAGAACATTGAGAATAACACTTACCTCATAAATTTTATTTGTTCCAATACTGATATAAAAGTCCAGGATAAACAAAAACTATTGGAAATAAATACTTTGCGCGACAGGGGTTTTATGTTGCTCGAGTTTCTTGTTCAGGAAATACAGGTTCTGGAACTTAAAAATGAATTACAGTCAAAGGTAAAGAGCGACCTTGATCAGCAGCAGAGGGAATTTCTGCTTCATCAACAGATGAAGACAATCCAGAATGAACTGGGAGGGAACCCGGTTGAAAAGGAGATCGAGGAGTATATCAGGAAAGCTGAGACTAAAAAATGGAGTGTTGAAGTTAAAAAGGTTTTCGACAAGGAACTGGAAAAACTGCATCGCCTTAATCCTGCAGCAGCTGAATATTCAGTTCAGGTAAATTATATTCAGACTCTTCTTGACCTGCCATGGGATTTTTATACGGTCGATAACCTCGATCTTAAGAATGCACGTCGTGTTCTTGATTCAGATCATTTTGGTCTCGAAGAGGTTAAAGAAAGAATTCTCGAACATCTGGCAGTCCTTAAACTTAAGGGCGATCTTAAATCGCCTATTCTGTGCCTTTATGGTCCTCCAGGTGTAGGAAAGACATCTCTTGGAAGGTCCGTTGCCAAAGCACTTGACAGAAAATATGTCAGAATGTCACTTGGCGGACTGCATGATGAAGCAGAGATTAGAGGTCATAGAAAAACTTACATAGGAGCAATGCCTGGCAGGATAGTCCAGAATTTGAAAAGAGCCGGCTCATCAAATCCGGTTTTTATACTGGACGAAATTGACAAGGTCGGACAGGATTTCAGAGGTGATCCTTCTTCTGCACTTCTTGAAGTCCTTGATCCTGAACAGAACAGCACTTTCTTTGATAACTTCCTGGAAATGGAATATGACCTTTCAAAGGTTTTATTCATAGCTACTGCTAATAATCTTGCTACTATCAGTCCTGCCCTGGTAGACAGAATGGAACTAATTGAAATAACCGGTTATCTGGTTGAGGAGAAACTTGAGATTGCAAAACGGCATCTCTTCCCGAAACAGCTTGAAAACCATGGTGTAAAACCAGATCAAATTACCATCGATAATAAGGTGATGGAGACTCTTATTGAAAAATACACAAGAGAATCAGGGGTACGCGAACTTGATAAAAGACTGGCCAAAATAGTGAGGGTCACAGCCAAAAATATTGCATCTGATATAAAGTATGAAACTGAACTTTCGCAATCTTCCCTGATAGAAATGCTCGGCCCTCCAAAATATACCCGGGATCTTTATTCGGGGAATGAACAGGCAGGCGTTGTTACTGGTCTTGCTTGGACTGCAGCCGGAGGTGAGATATTATTTGTGGAAACCAGCCTGAGCAGAGGAACAGGTAAACTTACTCTTACAGGTAATCTTGGGGAGGTTATGAAGGAATCGGCAATAATTGCTCTGGAGTACCTTAAATCAAATGCTGAATTGCTTGATCTTCCTGATAATTTTTCTGAAAAATGGAATATACATATTCATGTTCCTGAAGGAGCGATTCCTAAAGACGGACCCTCTGCAGGAATTACAATGGCAACCTCAATAGCTTCTGCATTCACACAGAGAAAAGTCAAAAAATACCTCGCAATGACCGGTGAGATTACTTTGAGAGGCAAAGTGCTGCCTGTCGGAGGCATCAAGGAAAAAATTCTCGCAGCTAAACGAGCCAGTATAAAGGAATTAATACTTTCAGAGGAGAACAGAAAGGATGTTGAAAACATAAAGGAGATCTATATAAAGGGATTAAATTTTCATTATGTCCAGACAATCATGGGCGTACTCGAACTTGCATTATTGCAGCAAAAGGTAAAAAATCCCAAAAAAATAACATTTGAATGAAGAAAATAGCTGTTTTCCCCGGATCATTCGATCCTTTCACAATCGGGCATGAAGGAATCATAAGGCGTGCAATAAATCTTTTTGATGAAATAATTATAGCCGTGGGTACAAATGCGCTGAAAAAAAACTTTTATTCGCTTGAAACAAGGAAGGAAATGATCAAGAAGGTATTTAAAGATGAACCCAGAGTGAGAGTAGCTCATTATGAGGGTCTTACAGTAGATTATTGTAAAAAAAACGGTGCTGGCTATCTTCTTCGCGGGTTGAGAACGGCTGCAGATTTTGAGTTTGAAAGGGCAATCGGACAAGTAAATAAATCACTGGCGCCGGGTATAGAATCAGTTTTTCTACTTACGGTTCCCGAACATTCATTTATTAATTCCACAATAGTACGTGATATAATCAGGAGCGGAGGAGATGCTTCAAAATTTGTTCCGGCGTTAATTAATCTTAAAGATTATAAAGGGATAGAAGATTAAAACAGCATTATCTGAGAATTGAACAATTGATCAGATCCATCAGAGACAACCAGGCGCTGCTTTTAATCGAGTTCAGTTCATCAGGGAAAAGCCATTCGACTTTTGTTATACCTTCTGAAATCTGCGGTTCAGTTATCATCTTCCCATCATATTTCATAAGAAACCAGTTTGTTTTTTTCAGGTATGAAATACCTTCCCAGCTGTATGTATGGTAACTTGGACAAATTGGTTTTATTATCGTATGACCCGTTATTCCGCATTCTTCAGAGACTTCCCTTAAAGCACATGCATCAGGTTCTTCTCCCTTCTCAATATGACCTTTGGGCAGATCGAGTTTCCCTTTCTTTTCAATGAAGAGATACCGGCCTGAAGTGTGCTTTACCAAACCGCCTGCAGCTCCCACTTCCGTAAAATAAATTCTGAAGATTCTCCAGATATGCTTTATGTCGGGACCAAATACATTTATAGCAGTTATACTCTTATCCGACTGAAATTGAGCAATTATATCATAAAGTACATTTGTATCATGGAATTTATGGAATAAGCCGTATTTTTGTAACCTGTCAGGTTCAGGGCTTATCATTATAAATCTGTTCTCGAAATGAACTTTATACATATTCCAATGGGGAAATTTGAAAAAAAGACAGCTGAATATCTTTTACAAATTAAAGCAATTAAATTACAACCATCAAATCCTTTTACATGGGCTTCAGGATGGAAATCACCTATATATTGCGACAATCGTAAAACACTTTCTTTCCCGGAAGTGCGGTCTTATATCTGCGATTCCTTTGCTGCCATGATCAAAGACCTCTATCCGCATGCAGAACTCGTTGCCGGTGTGGCAACCGGCGCAATTGCACATGGAGTACTGGTAGCAGACAAGCTTGGATTGCCATTTATTTATGTAAGATCGGGAGCAAAGGAACACGGACTTGGAAACCAGATTGAAGGGTATTTTGAAAATGGGCAGAAAGTTGTTGTTATTGAAGATCTTATATCAACCGGGGGAAGCAGCCTGAACGCTGTGCAGGCACTCAGGGAATCAGGGTGCGAGGTTATGGGCATGGTTGCAATATTTACTTACGAATTTAAAAAAGCCTCAGATGCTTTTGTTTCAGGCAATTGTAAACTCGATACACTAAGTAATTATTCAGTTCTGGTTGATACAGCTTTAAAAATTGGTTATATAGGTCAGGAAGAGGTCGAGACTTTAACAAAGTGGAGACTTGATCCGGCAGGATGGGGAGGCCTCACCCCAACCCCTCTCCCAGGGGAGAGGGGCTAAATGCTAGTTGAAAGTTTTATCCTCCCCCTTCTCTCCTGGGAGAAGGGGGAAGAGGGGATGAGGCCATAAGCCTGAAAAGCATTGAAAATAACTAAATAATAATGGGATAGAAATTCTAATTTATGTCCGATTTATCAAATTTTGAAAGCAGGTCAGGAGAGTTATCCTGCAATTCTGAGGAGTTTTTTGTTTTTATGACCGATATCCGGAATTTTGAGAGATTCATTCCAAACAATAGCATTACTAACTGGTACGCTGAAAAAGAAATCTGTAGCTTCAGCGTGTCGATGCTTGGTAAAGTCACTCTAAGTCTGGCTCAGAAAGAAAAATTCACTAAGATTGTTTTTAACGGAGATGCTCTGAACAAAAATGATTTTTCACTCACTCTCAATTTTTCGGATGGCTCAGGAAACCTGGCGAATGTCAGAGCCGTTCTTAATGCAGACCTGAATCCGGTGATGAAAATGATAGCAGCTAAACCGATAAGCCAGTTTCTGGAAATGCTTATAAATGAAATGGAAAGATTCAGGGACTGGAAAAATACTAAAGAATAAATTCCACCTCTTTAAAATCATATTCGTTTGTTTTCCCGCTTTTCCTGTTAATTTTTATTCTGCCATTATCGTTGACGGTCAGAATTCGTCCTGTGTATATACCATCACAATCTTTAAATTTAAACCAATTATTATAACGGAATAGTTTAGAGATATACTCCTCTTTAATCTGTCTCAATTCTCCTTTAATTAATTGTTTATACCTGTCATCGAGATCCGCAACCAGCTTATCCAGGCAAAAACGAAGATCATAGCTCTGACCGGTCAGCAGACCCAGTGAAATTGGATTAGGAGCTGAACTTATGAATTCTTTCTGGTTAATATTCAGACCCAGTCCGGCAATAGTGGATTCAATCTGATTGTCAATAATGGAACTCTCTATTAAAATACCTGCTATTTTGTCATTCTTTACATAAATATCATTTGGCCATTTGATAGAACAATCAGGAATAAATTTCAATAAATAATCGCAAATACCAAGAGAAACTGCCATAGAAATATGGAACAGAACTTCAGGGTTTATAAATGAAGGGAATAGTACAATGCTGATTAGCAGATTTTTACCATCTTCGCTTTCCCATTGGTTCCCCGAATAACCTCTTCCTTCCGATTGATAATTAGTATATATAATTGTACCCTCAGGCAGATCATTATTTTTTAATAGCAGGGCAGCGTGAGTGTTTGTAGATGGCAGATTTCTAAAAAATAAAATATTTGAGCCTATTATCATGATTAGCAGTGATATAATTAAAGACCGGATATTTAAATCCTTGGTTTTTTATATAAGGTTAATATTGGCATTGAAATTGCAAATGAGCATTTCGGTAGCAAAAATACAGATTAAAGTGGTACTTTTGCGACTTAATATAAAACCTATAAATATTGATGAAGAAAAAATCTGACGGAACTGAGGTCCTTTTGGGAAGCGTGTTAAAAGGTATTTTTGAGAAGAAAGGGCAAAATGTTCTGAAAATTGATTTAAGAAAACTAGAGAACAGAATTGCTGATTATTTTATAATATGTCATGCTTCTTCAGGAACCCAGGTCGGTGCCATATGTGATTCTGTTGATGATACGGTTAGAAAGGAAGCGTTTGAAAAACCGTTGCACATTGAAGGACTTGACAACTGTTTCTGGGTACTGCTTGACTATGGAAACTTAATTGTTCATGTTTTTCTTGAGGAGTACAGAAGTTTTTACAGCCTGGAGTCGCTCTGGGCTGATGCAACTATAGATGTTGTAGAAGATAAAATAAAGTAAGTTAATTATTTATGGCAGAGAACAATAATAATAGCCAGGCACCGGAAAAGAAGCCGGACAAAAATGGCAAACCGCGTTTTAACACTAATTGGATTTTTGCAATCCTTGCTGTTTCACTGATTCTTTTTTCAGTATTCAACAACGGGAAAGCTGTACAGCAGACAACCACCAGTGAAATAAAGGGAATGATCGCCAATCATGACATTGAAAAGATTGTAGTGGTTAACAAGGAGCAGGCTGAAATTTACCTTAAAAAAGAAGCTCTGGAATCAGGAAGATATCCAAAACTGTCCAAACCAGGTACAGGTTTTGGTTTTGCATTGCCAAAGCCAAACTTCACTTATAACATTGGAGACATCAGTACTTTTGAACCTTTTATACTTAAGGCCCAAAAGGATGCTGAATATGCAGATAAGGACCTTATTTACCCCGATTATCAGACACGTAAAAACTGGGTTGGCGATGCACTCTCATGGTTGCTGCTTCCCGCTTTATTAATTGGTTTCTGGTTGTTTATGATGAAGCGAATGTCAGGCGGAGGCGCCGGTGGCGCTGGTGGCATATTCAATGTCGGTAAATCGCGGGCTCAAATCTTCGATAAGGATACAAACGTCAAGTTAAACTTCAGTGATGTCGCCGGTCTTGAAGAGGCCAAGACAGAAGTTATGGAAATTGTTGATTTTCTTAAGAATCCAAAAAAATATACAAACCTTGGAGGCAAAATTCCAAAAGGGGCACTTTTAATAGGTCCTCCAGGAACAGGAAAAACAATGCTTGCAAAGGCAGTTGCCGGTGAAGCGAATGTTCCTTTCTTTTCAATCTCAGGCTCGGATTTCGTTGAGATGTTTGTAGGAGTAGGTGCGTCGAGGGTGAGAGATCTGTTCAAACAGGCTAAAGAAAAGGCTCCATGTATCGTATTTATAGATGAAATAGACGCTGTAGGAAGAGCCAGGGGAAGAAATGCAAATTTTGGGTCGAATGACGAAAGAGAAAATACTCTTAACCAGCTTCTTACAGAAATGGATGGTTTCGGTACTAATATGGGAGTTATAATACTTGCGGCCACCAACAGGGCAGATATACTTGACCGGGCGTTAATGCGCGCCGGCCGTTTTGACCGTCAGATACATGTTGAGCTTCCCGACCTGAATGAAAGAGAAGCAATATTTAAAGTTCATCTTCGTCCGATTAAGCTTGAAAAAAGCTTTGACATTGGTTTCATGGCAAAACAAACTCCGGGCTTTTCCGGAGCGGATATTGCAAATGTATGCAATGAATCGGCCCTTATTGCAGCGAGGAAAAATAAGAATGTTGTTGAGAAGCAGGACTTTCTGGATGCTATCGACCGTATAGTAGGAGGACTTGAAAGAAAAACCAAAATCATCTCCCCCGGAGAGAAGAAAACTATAGCATATCATGAAGCCGGACATGCTACTGTAAGCTGGTTACTTGAACACGCCAGTCCACTTCTTAAAGTGACTATAATTCCCAGGGGCAGAGCTCTTGGAGCAGCATGGTATCTTCCTGAAGAACGTCAGCTTACCACACGTGAGCAGATCCTTGATGAAATGGCATATGCCCTTGGAGGAAGAGCAGCAGAGGAACTTATTTTCGGTAGAATTTCAACTGGTGCACTTAATGATCTCGAGAAAATCACAAAACAGGCATATGCTATGGTCTCCTTTTTTGGAATGAGTGACAAAGTTGGCAATATAAGTTTTTACGATTCGTCGGGCCAGTCTGATTTTGGATTCACAAAACCATACAGCGAGAAAACAGCAGAGCTTATCGACCAGGAGGTTAACCTGATTATATCCGAATCATACATAAGAGCAAAAGAAGTTCTTAAAAATAATATGAAAGGACTTACAGAGCTTGCTGAGCTTCTGCTTGAAAAAGAGGTGATTTTCAGCGAGGACCTGGAAAGAATTTTTGGCAAGAGAAAAGCTGATCTTCTCAAGGATGAGAAAGAAGCAGAAGAAAAAGCAAAATCTGCTCTTCTAATAAATAACCGGGAGACCGGTAACGAAGTTAAAAAAGGTAAAAAATCAGACAAATCTTCATCTGAAAAAACAAAAGTCAAATCAGTGAAAAATGAATCTGTCTCAGAAGATGCACCTTCAGGGGAAACTGTGAAAAAGCCCCAGTCAAAAGCGTAATATCTTAAGTTTTGAATACTTTTTTCAGAAGGACCTTAACCGGAGCATGGATCGTAATATTCATAATGGGTGGATTTTGGCTTCATCCTGTCTCATTTTTTCTGACTGCACTGGTGCTACTTACCGGCACTCAGTATGAGTATTACCTGATGATCAGAAACACGGGTGTAAAACCGCAGATGGTTGCGGGGATTATAACCGGCATTACTGCATATACACTTTCAACATTGGTCGCATGGGGCGTGATTCCGAAAAGATCTTTCCTTGTTTTAATCCCAATGATCCTGCTGATAATGATTCTTGAATTATACAGGAAACAGGAAAAACCATTTGATTCATTGTCGCATACTTTTTTTTCGATAATTTATTCAGTGGTTCCGTTTTCAATGTTTCCCTTTGCAGCATTTTCAAGAACAGGCCTGAAATCAATAATTCCTCACCCAGATATTGTTTTTTCCCCCGGAATTATTATAGGTTTTTTTATTCTTATATGGGCAAACGATACAGGAGCATATCTTACCGGGATGTCGTTTGGACGTCATAAACTGATGGAGCGGATATCTCCGAAAAAAACCTGGGAAGGGTTTATTGGCGGAATTTTAATCGCCTCCATTGCAGCCTGGTTTCTCTCTGACTGGCTGGGGGTGGTTGATAAAATCCACTGGATTATTATCGCAATTATAATTTCAGTGGCAGGCACATATGGAGACCTGGTCGAATCTATGCTGAAGAGAAGTACAGGAGTGAAGGACTCCGGAACAATAATGCCGGGTCACGGGGGATTTCTCGACAGGTTCGACAGTGCATTAATATCTTTCCCGGTTGTATATCTTTTTATATCACTTGTTGGATGATTGTCCGGACTTGATTAGATTTGTGCAAATTTTAGACAGATGAGGATTCATATTCATAAAGAGGGATATAAGATATTAGGCTTCGGTTTGATCATACTGCTGATTCTTAATATCATTGTTAATATTATATGGGCCGATTCAGGAATTGTCAGATGGACATGTTTCTTCTGTTCATTTCTGCTTTATATTTTTCTGCTGTTTTTTTTCAGACTTCCAACACGTTCCTTAGAAACTGATCCCGGTCTTATTTATGCTCCTGCCGACGGTAAAGTTGTGGTAATAGAAGAAACGATGGAAAATGAATATTTTAAAGATATGCGTTTGCAGGTTTCAATATTTATGTCGGCTTTCAATATGCATAGCAACAGGTATCCGGTATCGGGGAAAGTTAAATATGTTTGCTATCATCCCGGACAGAATATGGTTGCATGGCATCCTAAATCCTCGGAACTTAATGAGAGGAGTACTATCGTAATAAAGACAAATGACGGTACAGATGTTATGGTAAGGCAGATAGCCGGAGCTGTGGCAAGAAGGATCGTGACCTATGCAAAGGAAAATACAGATGTGCATCAGGGAGATGAGCTTGGCTTTATAAAGTTTGGATCGAGGGTTGATATATTTTTGCCTTTAGGTACCGAAGTTGAGATACCTATTCTGCAGCAGGTGAAGGCAAATAAAAGTATTATAGCTAAAATCTGAAAAAGTTTGAGAAATGACAAGGGCTGATGATAAAATAATTGATGTTACGGACGATGTAAAGTGGATAGGGATACTTGATTATGAAATCAGGACCTTTGATATAGTGATGAGCACTGATTTTGGAACGACTTATAACTCGTATTTTATTAATGCAGGGAAAAAAGCAATAATTGAAGTTGCCAAAGAAAAATTCAGTGAACCGTACCTTCAAAAATTAAGATCAGTTACTGATCCCCGGGAGATCGAGTACATTGTTCTCAATCATACTGAGCCTGATCATTCAGGAAGTCTCAGGCTCCTTTTGGACCTGGCACCTTCAGCAACTGTTGTCGGCAGTGGTAATGCTATCAGATACCTTGAGGATATTGTGAATATTCCATTTAAATCCCGTGTGGTAAAGGATGGTGATACACTAGATCTGGGGAATAAAACACTCAGGTTTTTTTCTGCCCCAAACCTGCATTGGCCCGATTCGATGTTAACACTGCTTGTGGAGGATAAGGTTTTATTCACATGCGATGTTTTTGGAGCTCATTATTGTTCTTCTGAGATGTTCAGCAATTTCGACGAACAGTATACAAAATCTTTTAAATACTACTTCGATGTCATAATGAGACCGTTCAGCAGGTTCATTCTGAAAGCCATTGAAAAGGTAAAACCTCTTGAACTTGAATATATCTGCCCTGGTCATGGTCCAATACATAAAAATAATTTAAGGAAAGCCATAGAGCTCTCGGAAAAGTTTGCTGAGGAATATATGAAGGTCATATCTGAAAAAAATCAGATGAATATTCTGATAGCATATGTTTCGGCCTATGGCTATACAAAAGAAGCAGCCCATATTATTGCCGAAGGGATTCAGGAGACCGAAGGTATTACAGTCGATATTACAGATATTGAAAATATTGCTCTTGAAGAACTCGAATCAAAGCTGATAAAGTCAGACGGGTTGATAATAGGTTCACCTACAATCAATCAGAATACATTGCTTCCCGTGTACAGGTTATTCGCCCTGATAAATCCGATACGTGACAAGGGTAAGTTAGGAGGCGCTTTCGGTTCATATGGCTGGAGCGGGGAGTCGCCAAATCTTATACTGGAAAACCTGCGGCTTCTGAAGCTTAAAATATTTGAAGAAACTGCTGCTTTTAAGTTTTCTCCCGATAATAACAAGAAAGAATATTTAAGAGAATTCGGAAGAAACTTTAGTCAGAGATATATTCAGGAATGCGGACATGTGAAAAATCCCGGTAATTAACCGGGATTTTTTTTGCCATTATGATATTTCTATCTTTCTTGTGATTTGATTTTTTTCCTCGTCTTTCTTGGGAAGGGTTACAGTAAGCACTCCGTCTTTATAATTTGCTTCTATCTTTTCACCGGTTACTTTTTCGGGAACATCAAAGCTTCTGGAGAATGCTGAATAACTGAATTCTTTTCTTTGGTATCCATTGTGTTTGTCTTCTGAATCTTTGCTTGTTTCAGCTGAGATAGTCAGAACATTCTCGTTCATATCAATTTTCAGATCTTTCTTGTCCATTCCCGGTATTGCCAGGTCCAATGTGAAATTCTTTTCATCTTCCCTGATATTGACAGCAGGTATTGAACTGGATTTGCTTGAAAAAACCTGGAAAAAAGCATCATCGAAAATGTCGGGCATATAAAATGGCCTGAAACTTCTTCTTGTAATTGTTGGTAACATGATTTTGTCCTCCTATAATTTAAGTTTAACATTTATTCTTGTATCAGCATATTTTCAAACATCGTTCCAAATTGATAAAAATGACATAATGACATGTATGTTATATTACAAGCAGACAAAGTGGCATATAAATATTTTTTGATGGGATTAAAGAATTGATATTCAGCAAACAACAAATATGGAAAGTGTTTAAGATAATTTGGATTTCTTATTTCTGACCATAAATGACCAGGAGTTCATCTCATTTCTTTATTTTGTAAACCCTTCCCCCCAAATCACTTGTCTTAAGAATAAGGAAAGGGTTGGGAGGGTTAAGAAATCAGAGTAAGGATTACTAAATATTATTTATAAGTGCTAATAAATGGCAATTATTTTTTGTCAGCATTCTACAAGCCACTTTTATAGTGAATTCAAAAAAATTGAAGTAGGTTTGCATGAAGAAATGGTTTTTATAATGAAAGGAACATTACGAAATATTCTTATCTTTTGTGGAATATTACTCCTTTTAGGCTGTGCCTGGTTTTTCAGGAATATTGTGGTTTATATTTTAGTTTCAGGTGTTTTTTCCATAATGGGCCGTCCTCTCGTTGATCTCTTTTGTAAAATCAGAATTAAATCTTGGTCCTTTCCGCGATCCCTCAGTGCACTTCTGACGCTGGCAGTAATCTGGGGATTCATTATATTGTTTTTTGTAATTTTTGTTCCCCTCGTAACAAGGCAGATAAATTATTTTTCTACAATTGACAGTGAAAAAATTGTTCAGATTATATCGGGTCCGATAAATAAAGTAGAGAATCTTGTCAGAGCAATAAATAAGGATATTCCCAAAAACATTACCATTCAGGATTATATTGTCGGGAAGGTTGCTGCCGTACTCAATATCAATATGATACAGACTTTTATCGGTTCGCTTATCAGTATTCTTGGTAATGTCCTGATTGCCATATTCTCTATTACATTTATAACATTTTTCTTCCTGAAGGACCAGAGATTGTTTTTTGAATCGATCCTCATGTGGGTGCCTGATAAGTATCTGGATAATGTGACCAGAGCACTTTATTCCATAAAGAACCTTCTTACCCGCTACTTCATTGGCATTGTTATTCAAAGTACCTGCATTATGATTCTCGTGACTATCGGAATGACTATTGCTGGCATAGATTTTCAACAAGCGCTTGTCATGGGACTTATCATCGGAATTTTAAATGTTATTCCTTATGCGGGTCCATGGATTGGGTTAGCAATAGCAATTACAATGGGAGTTGCTTCACATATTAATCAGGATATTAACACTGTGGTAATTCCACTGGTTACCTATATGATTATTGTTGAAGTTATAACACATTTAATTGATAATATTGTATTTCAACCGGTTATATTTTCAAATAGCGTAAGGGCTCATCCCCTTGAGATTTTCATTGTAGTACTTGCGGCAGGTTTTGCAGCAGGGATACCCGGAATGATATTCGGGATTCCCGCATATACTGTACTGAGAGTATTTGCCCGGGAGTTCTTTTATAATTTTAAAGCAGTGCAGAAGATCACATCGAGCCTCTCCCCGGAAAACATTGGAAATAAAACCCAGATGCCATTCAGGTCAAATGACGGACATTCCTCAGAGTAGCTGTCTGAAAGGCTGATTAATTTAAAATTATAAAAATTATTTTCCTATCTTAACCTGAGAATAAATGAAACCGGTAATTTCTTTTTTGAACCGACTTTTTTGTTTTTATTATGACGGATTCAAAAATATGTCCGGCTGGGGAAGAAAAGTATGGATTATAATCATCATTAAACTTTTTATTATTATTGTGATATTGAAAATTTTCTTTTTTCAGGATTTTCTTAATAAGAATTTCAATAGTGACAAAGAGAAAAGTGAACATGTACTCGATCAGCTAACTAATTCCGCCGATAACCATGATTGACAAAATTGATTTGAGTCTTGTAGACTGGTCAAGAGCTCAGTTTGCCCTGACAGCAGCTTACCACTGGCTATTTGTGCCACTCACATTGGGATTGTCTTTCATCCTCGCCATAATGGAGACTATATACGTTAAAACGGGTAATGAAGAATGGCGACGTATAACCCGGTTCTGGATGACTCTTTTCGGAATAAACTTCGCAATAGGTATTGCAACAGGTATTATTCTTGAGTTTGAGTTTGGCACAAACTGGTCGAATTATTCATGGTTTGTTGGTGATATTTTTGGTGCTCCCCTTGCAGTAGAAGGGATACTGGCATTCTTCCTCGAATCGACATTCGTTGCAGTTATGTTTTTCGGGTGGAATAAAGTGAGTAAAAAATTTCACCTGGTTTCAACATGGATGGTAGCTGTCGGAGCCAATCTCTCGGCGCTCTGGATCCTGGTTGCAAATGCCTGGATGCAACATCCTGTTGGTATGGTGTTCAATCCTGAGACAGCACGAAATGAAATGGTTAATTTTTGGGCAGTTCTCTTTAATCAGGTAGCAGTCGATAAATTCTTGCACACTATTTCATCAGGTTTTTTGCTTGCATCTATGTTCGTACTTGGAATCAGCGCATGGTATCTGATAAGAAACAGGGAAGAGCAAATAGCAAAAAAGAGCATTTTGGTTGCAGGGGTATTCGGCCTTTTATCTTCCTTAATGGTCGCCTATACCGGAGATCAATCTACCAGAACCGTATCAAAGGTTCAGCCTGTTAAATTTGCGTCTATGGAAGCTCTTTATGAAGGTAAAAATAATGCCGGATTAATAGCTTTTGGTGTTCTGAAAGATACTGATAAAAAAATAGGAGATAAAACTGAAAAGGAATTTGCCTTTAAGATCCAGATACCCGGTTTGCTTTCAGTTCTTACAGGAGGTGATAGGAATGCATATGTTCAGGGACTCAGAGATCATATTTTAGGGAATGAAAAGCTTCAGATTACCTCAGCCTCAGAAAAAATACTGAGAGGTAAATATGCAATGACCGTTTTGACATCTTATAAAAAGGCCAGGTATAATAATGATACAGCTTTGATTAGTTCTATAAAAACGGTTTTTAACGATAATGAATTTCAAAACAGATATTTCAGATATTTCGGTTATGCTTCCGTTGAGAAACCTGATGATGTTATCCCGAATGTGACTGCCTCATTCTATTCTTTTCACCTGATGGTTATTCTCGGATTCCTCTTCATTTTGATTTTTTCAGTGGCGCTATACCTCCTCTTTAAAGGAACCATTTCAGATAATAAATGGTTTTTGTGGATAGCACTATTCTCAATTCCTCTGCCATACATTGCAAGCGAGCTTGGTTGGTTACTTACTGAATTAGGCCGGCAGCCATGGATAATTCAGGACTTGATGACAGTAACAAGAGCTGTTTCCCAGATCAGTACAGGATCAGTGATCACTACTTTCATTCTATTTGCTGTTCTGTTTACAGGATTGTTTATTTCAGAGGTTTCAATTATGGTAAAACAGATTAAAACAGGCCCCAAACATTAGGAGGACAAATATATGACAGCAATTATTTCTCAAGCTTTTCTGCAACACTACTGGTGGATTATTGTATCTGTCCTGGCCAGTCTTCTTGTATTCCTGATGTTTGTACAGGGAGGACAATCAATGCTCTATTCGCTTCCTGCGAATGATATTCATAAGACAATGATAATAAATACAATGGGTCGAAAATGGGAATTCACTTTTACAACACTGGTAACATTTGGCGGAGCTTTTTTTGCCTCCTTCCCACTTTTTTATTCAACCAGTTTCGGGGGTGCATACTGGGTATGGATTGCCATCTTGTTCAGTTTTACCATACAGGCAATAGCTTATGAATTCAGATCCAAACCCAATAATTTTCTTGGGAAAAAAACCTTCGACCTGTTTCTGTTTCTTAATGGATCTCTCGGTCCCTTCCTGATTGGAGTGGCGGTTGCTACTTTTTTTACCGGGGCGATGTTTACTCTCAATCCGATGAATCAGGTCCGCTGGGCAACTCATTGGTACGGTCTTGAAGCTCTGCTGAATATACGGAACCTTACTCTGGGATTCGCCGTGTTGTTTCTTGCTAGAATTAACGGATTATTATATATTATCAATACTATCGATGATGAAGTATTGATCAAAAGATCAGGTAAAGCATTAATTGTAAATACTATACCATTTCTGATCTTCTTCCTTTTTTTCGTCATTTCCCTGCTTGTATCAAAAGGATTTGCAGCGGATCCACTTACAGGTGTAATATCGGTAGAAAAACTAAAATACCTGCACAACCTGGTTCAGATGCCGTTTGTCCTTATACTTTTTCTGGCAGGAGTGATAGGTGTTTTATATGGCATAGGGATTACCGTGCTCAGAAGAAGTTCATCGGGAATATGGTTTTCAGGGGCTGGTACTATTCTATCGGTTTTCTCAATGTTTCTTATAGCCGGGTTTAATGGAACATCTTTTTATCCGTCTCTGTTTAACCTGCAAAGCTCTCTGACAATCAGCAATGCTTCATCGAGCCTGTTTACACTGAAGACTATGATGTATGTCTCATTTATTATCCCTCTTGTTTTAGCCTATGTATGGTATTCATGGAAAGCTATAAATAATAAGAAAATCACAGAATCAGAGATGAATTCGGAGGAACATAAATATTAGGGCCACAGGCTTCAGGCACCTGGCGTCAGGAATTTTTTCCAGTAGCCTGTCGCCTGTTCCCGACGCCGTCAAACAGACTTTAGATATTTAAACAATAAGACAATTAGACATGTATATAAGTCAAATTCTTCAATACCTCATCTGGCCTGCATTTATTCTGATATGCTGGCTCGTAATTAGATATGCATTATCAGCTTACGAAAAGAAATTCTCCGGGAAATAATAACGATGTTATAAGAAGAGGAGCGAAATTGCAGAAGAGATAATATAGAGTGGTATTATTAAAGGGAATGCCATTACCTTAAAAATGGTGAAAGAGATAAGAACCAGTCCCACAAGAATATATCTCCCTTCATTTCCCTTAAACATAAAATTGGAAATTTTAAGGGATAGTAAGGGGATACGGGTAACCATTAGCAGTGAAAGAATAGTTGTAAAAACCATCAGGATAACAGGCGACCCGATTAATGATCTGAGAATAGCCGAATGAGAGTATTGCCCTGCAATTACAATTGATATCACAGCTAGCGCATTGGCAGGAATTGGTAACCCTTTAAAAGTTTTTACCTGTGTCGTATCGATGTTGAATTTTGCCAGTCGTAAAGCCCCGCATATCGGCATAATAACAGGAAATATAAGTATAATCGAGGCTTTCACTCCTGCAGAATTAACTATCACAGGTGAATATATTGAAAGTGAGTTATTAAGCAGCTGATAAATGATAAATGCGGGTGCAACTCCAAAGCTTACAACATCGGCCAGACTGTCGAGTTCTTTACCTATTTCAGAATATGCTTTAAGCAACCTTGCAGATAAACCATCAAGAAAATCAAAAATCATTGCAAGGAATATAAGCCACGATGCGGTTACAAGGTTCCCGTTGGCTGCAAAAATAATAGCAATGAATCCCGAGGCAAGGTTAAGGGATGTTATAAAATTTGGAACATGTTTCATTTTAAGCTGAGATATTGTATAGATCTGAAGAGAAGTAAAATTAAGATAAATTTTAGTAAGCTGACCTTTCCGGATACCTTAATTGGGTTTTTCTTGTCTCATTTATTATTAGATTTGCAGTAAATCTTGAAAATTGAATGGTTGATTTCAGCGGATTAAAAATTGCGGTTGATTTTGACGGGACTATCGTTGAACATGAATACCCCGAAATCGGCAAAGAGAAGCTTTTTGCATTTCAGACACTTAAGGAACTGGAAAAACTCGGGGCCATGTTAATTCTCTGGACATTCCGGACAGGGAAAGAATTAGATGATGCCGTGGATTATTGCAGAAAAAACGGCTTGGAATTTTATGCGGTTAATAAAAACTATCCTGAAGAGATTTTTGATGAAACAGTGAGCCGGAAGATCAATGCAGATATTTATATTGATGATAAAAATATCGGTGGATTTCCCGGATGGAGTGGCGTATGGCAGATGCTGACTCCCTATGAGCTTCAGGAACAGGAAGCCATGAAAAGAATATCTGCAGCCAGGAAAAATATTTTTAAACGATTATTTACCCCGAAAACCGAAGAAGAATGAAAAATGATTATCAAAAATATCTGAAGGCACTCTCTGTATTTCTTCTCATAATTTGGATACTCTCATGTTCCGGCCGCTCGGGGAAAATAAAAGAAAACAGAGTCAACCCTTCCAATACTGTCAACTCTGAAGTAACATCAAAACTTATCAGGATTGTTTCGCCTGAAGAAGATGCAGGTTTTAAGCTTAACCAGGCTGTAAAATTAACACTGGCTCTTGAAAACAAAAAATCAGTGCCTGATTCTGTTACAATTTACTTTAATGGGAAATTTGTGACGACTATTAAACCTGACCATCTGGAGTGTTTAATTCCACCTTCGTTCACTGTTGCAACAGGCAGAAAATCATTAAAGGTCACAGCCTACAAAGGAGGCAATTCACAAAATACCATTACCCGTTTTATTGTCATCTATTCTGACATTGTTCCAAAAAAATTTGGGTACAAGGTTATCCATACATATCCTCACGACAGGGAGGCATTCACACAAGGACTTTTTTATGATAACGGAGTTTTATTTGAAGGCACAGGCGAGAATACATCATCACTGAGAGAGGTGAATCTGGAAAGCGGCAAAGTTGTCAGACAACTTAATCTTGATAATTCATTATTCGGCGAAGGCATAACCCTTTACCGCGATCGTATCTACCAGGTAACATGGCAGAGCAAAGTCGGGTTTGTATATAATAAATCGGATTTTAAGCTTATAAATAAAATCTATTATCCCACCGAGGGTTGGGGATTAACAACAATAGATGACAAAATAGTTATGAGTGACGGATCGAATATATTATATTTCTTTGAGCCTGAGATGTTTACGGTTATATCTAAAGTCGAGGTATACGATAATGAGAAAAAAAGAGATTCACTGAATGAGCTGGAATACATTAATGGTGAAATATGGGCAAACATCTGGCTTAACAATCATATTGCACGTATCGATCCCAAGACGGGTAAAGTTCTTGGTTACATCGATCTGAAAGGAATTCTGCCAGCCGCTGACCGGCATGCTGATACCGATGTATTAAACGGTATTGCTTATGACAACAAAGGCAACAGGATTTTTGTAACCGGAAAAAAATGGCCAAAACTTTTTGAGATAAAGGTTACGGAATGATCCTGGTCCCATAAACAATCTTAATTCCATCCGGGATAATATTGAATTCAGCTGGAGTCTGACCAAGAGATTCTCCATCTGCTTCAGTGAACATTACAGATTTTGAACTGACCTTCACATTTTTACATTTATACCCGTCAATCTTCGGATGCTGAAGTATAGTGCCATCATAAAGTATCTTCAGATTCCGTATTATCTCAAACTTACCCATTCCGTTTATTATAGTTACGTCAAGCAGTCCGTCATCCGGTATTGCTCTGGGGGTTTGTCGCATACCTCCGCCGCAATACCGTCCATTGCCAACATTCAAAGAGAAAACATCAGCATTGATAATTTCACCATCAATAATAATTTCTGCTTTTGTGTTTTTATATGAAATAAGACTCATAAGAAGATTATAGAAATAAATGAGTTTGCCTCCATGACCCTTATCTTTCTGATCATTGGTCCTTTTTACCACAACTGATTCGAAACCCAATCCTGCTATATTTATGAAATATCTCTCTCTCTTTTCTGATCCCTCAAAGAAACTCACAAGACCTGCATCGTGTAACATCTGTTTATTCTCACAAATAATATTTATCGCCTTTTCATAATCAAGAGGGATCCCAAACATCCGGCCCCAATCATTACCTGTTCCTACGGGTATCAAAGCCAATGAGATATCAGTTGTTGGACAAACCCTGCTTAAAAAGACCCCGTTGACAACTTCATTCAGAGTGCCATCACCACCCACAGTTATTATTTTCCTGTAACCCGACGCAATGCCTTCAATTGTAAAATGGATAGCATGGCCTTTTTTTTCTGTGAATTTAACTGTAAAAGGCAAAGCTTTGCTTTTAAGAAGATTGGATATCTTTTCCCAGTCTTTTTTTCCTTTTCCATTGCCGGCATTAGGGTTTACGATTACCAGACATTCTTTCTGGTCGGAGTTTTGGTTCATCAGTCAATTATTTAATTGGCAGACAAAGATGGAAATAAATAGACAAACTTTTTATAATCCTCTGTAATATCACTTTAATGGTCTGTTAATCAGAATTACTGTTCTTATATTATTGAGTTTCTAAAGGAAGGTTCTAATAATATGAGATTAGTAATTCATCACAAAATCAGTTAGTTGTGTTTTTAAACAAAAAGGAATATTGTTAATAAAATGTTGAAAACCCCCAAAAAAATGTTTACAATTACATCTTTTACTGCCGGAAGCTGATGCGCATAAATAGTAAATTTGAAACTCAAAATATAACTCGATAACTGAAAAAGATGGGAAGGATTATAGCAATAGCAAATCAGAAGGGTGGCGTGGGGAAGACAACAACAGCAATAAATCTGGCAGCCAGTCTTGCTGCTCTGGAAAAGAAGGTGCTGATTGTTGATGGGGACCCTCAGGCAAATGCTACTTCAGGCATTGGAATAGACACTCGGCAGATACGATGTACAATATATGATTGCCTGATTGATGGTAAAGATCCCAGGGAAGCTCTGCTTAAATGTGAGGTTGAAAACCTTTTCATTATTCCATCGAATATTGACCTCGTAGGTGCAGAAATAGAAATGCTTGACAGGTATGAAAGAGAAAAGACGCTTAAAGAGGTGCTTAAAAAAATAGAACCGGATTATGATTATATTCTAATAGACTGTTCTCCTTCACTTGGTCTTCTTACAGTTAATGCACTTACAGCATCGCATTCGGTAATAATACCTGTTCAGTGTGAATATTTTGCCCTTGAAGGACTTGGGAAACTTCTTAATACCATTAAAATTATACAGAACAATCTTAATCCCGAACTTGAGATTGAGGGTTTTCTTCTTACAATGTATGATTCACGTCTCAGGTTATCAAACCAGGTATCTGATGAAGTGAATAAGCATTTCCAGCAAATGGTATTCAAAACTATAATACAGAGAAATGTTAAACTCTCTGAAGCGCCTAGTTTTGGTCAGCCGGCAATTCTTTATGATGCCGATTCAAGAGGTACGGTCAACTATCTCAATCTGGCCAAAGAGTTGATTGAGAAACAGGAAGCAAGAGTAAAACATTAATTACAAGGCATTTCAATTAGCGGAAACAAGATGAATATGACAAAGAAAAATGCGTTGGGAAGAGGTCTTGGTGCATTGATAGATGGTGTGGAGAAAGAGGTCCTTGAGAGAAAAGTTGAAGCAAACCAGGATATCTCTGTTGATTCTATAGAAGCCAACCCTTTTCAGCCCAGGACAAGCTTCGATGAACAAGCTCTTGAAGAACTATCAGTTTCAATCAGGAAACTCGGCATCGTGCAACCGCTTACAGTTCGTGAGGTTGGTGTGGGCCGGTACCAGCTTATTGCCGGAGAAAGAAGACTCAGGGCAGCTCGTCTGGCCGGTATTACTCATGTTCCGGCTTATATCAGAACAGCCGATGATCAGGCTATGCTTGAACTCGCGCTGGTTGAAAACATTCAGCGTGAAGATCTCGATGCTGTGGAGGTTGCAATCAGCTTCCAGCGGTTGATAGAGGAATGTAACCTCACACAGGAGCAGCTGAGCGACAGGGTCGGCAAACAAAGATCAACTGTGGCAAATTATCTTCGATTGCTGAAACTGCCTGCCGAAATACAGCTGGGCATTAAGAATAAGCATCTGATGATGGGTCATGCACGAACACTTGTAAATATTGAGGATCCGAAAAAGCAGATCAGTGTTTATTATAAAATTATTGATGGTGAATTGTCTGTCCGCCAGGCAGAAGAACTGGTAAGACTATTGCAGTCTGAAAAAAGCAAAGATCCCGGGAGGATTGAGAAAAAGCGAAAACTAAATGACGATTTTACCCGGCTTTCTGATCATCTTAATAAGATATTTTCAGCCAAAGTGAACTTCAGAATAAATGAAAACGGGAAGGGTAAAATAGTTATCCCGTTTGAAAACCCCGATGAGATGGAACGCATTTTAGGAGTATTTGACCGGCTTAACTCCTGAAAATAATTATCTTTATCGCGCCGTTATACTGGTTTTAGATTAAAAGACCGGTAATTTTTTATTTTGAGGACTTTTCATAAAATACCGATTATAATTATTGTGCTTTTGTTTTGCATTGAGCAGAGCATGCTAGCGCAGGATACTCTCGCTGTTGCCAGTCAGGTTAAACACAAGTTTAAACCCGAGACCCTCAGAGCAACAATGATGGCTGTTTCATTCCCGGGACTGGGACAGATATACAACAGAAAATACTGGAAAATCCCGGTTGTATATATAGGTTTTGGTGCTCTTATTTATAGTGCCGGGTTCAACGGGAAAAGTTATAACATGTATATGAAAGCTTATCAGGATTTTACGGATAATATCTTAACAACTGACAGCTACCTTAAAGTAATACCTCCCAGTGTTGATCGCAATACCTATGATCCTGTTTTTAATCCTACGGGTTATAATCTTTCAATTTATCTTCAATATAAAAATGAGATGCTACAAATGGTTGATTATTACAAGAGATATAGAGATCTTTCGTATATTGGCATCGCAGGGTGGTATTTGTTTTCGATACTCGATGCAAATGTTGATGCCAGCCTTTTTAATTATGATATAAGTCCTAATCTTAATCTTACTCTGGCTCCTGTGCAGATGGCATTACCAGGAGGATTCACCGGAGCAGGAGTAAGTGTGGGTTTAAAAATAAACTTTTAAACTAATTATATAAATATGAGATTTAGAGTATTACTGATAATTTTCTTCATAGTAGGTTTAAAAGCAAATGCTGCATCTGATGTCGATACTATAATCATTAAATCCGACAATAGCAGCGAAAGAATAGCAGCTGATCTTGATAGTCTGGTTAATACCTGGTATGTTAAAATAGCGATTAAAAACAAACCAAGCGATAACCCCGGTGATACAATAGGGTTTCAAATTCCTGATACAGTATATGAACACAGATTGAGCAAGATTAATTCAGTAATAAACCTTCCTTTCAATAATATTATCCGTAATCACATTGAAGTTTATACCATACGACAGAGAGAAAAATTCTGTGCGGTACTCGGTTTGAAAGATTATTATTTTCCGATGATTGAAGATGTTTTTGATTCCTATGGCCTTCCTGCAGAGTTTAAATATATGGCAGTCATTGAATCAGCATTAAATCCAAACGCTGTTAACGGCCGATCGGGTGCGGCCGGGATGTGGCAGTTCATGTATAGTACCGGTCGTTTGTACGGACTAACGATAAATTCTGTGGTTGACGAACGCAAAGATCCGGTAAAAGCAACCCACGCAGCTGCAAGATACATTAAGGACCTTTATGACATTTATAAAGACTGGGTGCTCGTCATTGCTGCATATGATTGCGGTCCGGGAAATGTGAATAAAGCAATCAAGCGGTCAGGCAATAATAAGGATTACTGGAAAATCTATTACAATCTGCCAAGGGAAACCAGGGGATACATTCCTCAATATATAGCTGCTGCTTATGCTGTTACCTATTATCAGGAACATAACCTACAACCATTGCCTCTCAACATACCTGTTGCAACTGACACTATAATGGTAAATAAAGATATCCACCTTGCCCAGATATCTGAAGTGATGAATATTCCTTTAGGAGAGCTTCAGGCCCTTAATCCTCAATATCGTACTGGTTTAGTTCCCGGATCTTCAAAACCTCAGTCTCTGACTTTGCCAATGAATCATCTGGGAGATTTCATTGACCTTACCGACACTATCAGGCATTATAAACCAGATGTTTATTTGAACAAGGTAACGCGTATTGCCGATCCTACCAGATCAACATATATTAATACAGATATTAAGGGTAAAACCAAATTAATTTATACCGTAAAGGATGGAGACAATATTGGATTCATAGCCGAGTGGTACAAGGTCGGATTGTCAGACCTTAGAAACTGGAATAATATTTACAGAAACAATATCCGGGTTGGTCAAAAGCTGGTTGTATACGTGGATCCTTCCAAATCTGAATATTATTCGAAAATCAATACTATGGATTTATCTGATAAACATTCATTAATTGGAAAGACAGCTCCAACAAATTCCCAGCCTCAGGCCACAACAATCGGGCCTGGAGAAATTGATGGAGATTATATTACTTATACAGTTCGCAAAGGTGATTCTATCTGGGATATTGTTAAAATGTTTGACAATGTTACAACAACGCAGGTACTTTCATTAAATAATATTTCTGATCCAAGTAAAATTAAGGTTGGGCAGAGGTTGAAGATCAAGAAAAAGAGTTGATTCTTTTTTAAAATATGCGCCCTTTAAGGTCATTCCTGTTATTACTGATCTTTCTGGCCTGTTTTACCGGTCTTCATTATCTAATTCGTTCAAATCAGTTTTTCCCTTCAATTGGTGAATTTATTCCTCCTGATGTTATAAGCAATTTTAAATCAGAAAAATGGAATGATGCCGGGAAGCAAATCAAGTTAACCGACAGCATTAAAATTGCATCTGCAGATACTCTTGAATCATTTAAACCGAATCGCATTGTTCCTGAAAAACCGGAAGGTAATCCTTTGCAAAGCTTTCTTGATTCTCTCACATATTCCAGACGACAGGTAAGGATAATTTATTATGGTGATTCACAGATCGAAGGAGACCGGATTACTTCCTATTTGAGGCATACTTTAAGAAAAGGCAGGGGCGGTACAGGGCCGGGATTATTTTTGCCCTTGATGCCGGTGATGTATACAAAATCCATTTGGTTACGGTCATCATCAAACTGGAAAAGATACAATTACCTGTCTTATAAAAACGGTGAAATTTCCCATCGGATACTTGGCCCGTTCATGGCAATTTGCAGGTATTTACCCGAAGGAGAAACAAAAGCATCTCCTGAAAAAGCTTTTTTAAGGATCTGCCCGTCAAATGTTGCAGACAGCGCATCAGCTGATTACGATTTTCTTCGGATATTTTACGGTAACACCTTAAGCACAGTAAAAATTGCGGTTAAATCAAACGGTATTGAACTTTTTACAGATTCATTAAAGACCGGAACAGGTATTAATGAGATAAAATGTCCTTTATACAGGAAGAGAGATATTGTAATAGAATTTGAAGGAAGAGTAAGCCCCGATATATATGGTATCAGTATAGAGAGTGAAACCGGAATCGTTATTGATAACATACCCCAGCGGGGAAGCGCCGGCCTGGAGTTTACCATGGTAGACAGGGATAATCTCAGAGAGTCATATAAGAGACTCGCACCCGACCTGTTTATTCTGCAATATGGTCTGAATATTGTAAAGAATGTACAAGACAATTACTCGTATTATCAAAAAGGGTTAATAAGGCAGATTTCACTGCTTAGGGAGATATCGCCAGCCACTTCAATATTAATAGTTGGAGTGACAGATATGGCAGTAAATGAGGGTGATAGTATTAAATCGTACAGCAATATTCCTGCCATTATTGAAGCTCAGAAACAAGCTACTTTGAAAACTGAAGTTACTTTCTGGAATTCATATTTTGCAATGGGAGGAAAATCCTCAATTATTAAATGGGCAGCAAAGAAACCTCCTTTGGCCCAAAAGGACTTCATCCATTTTACCTATACCGGTGCCGATACTCTTTCACAGATGCTTGAATCTTCAATGTTTACGATTCATGGGCTTGATACTTCGGAAAAGTCAATTTCCTGCATTCTGCCTGCCAAAGTTCCGCTTGCTCCGTTGGTGGTTATAGACGAAACCCAGACAGGAAACCGGAATACGGACCCTGTTAAATCTCTTCTGTTCTCGTTATTGAGTTTTAGTCCTGATAAACCTTTTATCTTTACTTCAGCCGCATTCTGGATTTTCTTTCTTTTTGTCCTTGCAGGATATAGTCTTGTATATAAGAAATTAGTTCTCAGGAATATATACTTGTTTTTGGTAAGTCTCTTCTTTTATTATAAAGCAGGAGGTTTCTTTCTTTTCATCCTGATATTCGTAACAATAGTTGATTTCCTATGTGGTTTGTTGATTTTTAAATCAAAGAGAGGAACAGTCAAGAGATTTTTTGTGTTCTTAAGCATAATCTCGAATCTTGGACTATTAGTGTATTTTAAATATGCAGGATTTATAATCAGCACAATAAACGGATTATTAGGCACTCAATTCAAAGCTTATGATCTGCTTTCAAATTTTTCAAATTCAATCCTGGGAACACATTTTGATGTTAGCTCAATAATACTCCCAGTTGGTATATCTTTCTTTACATTTCAGTCACTCAGTTATACAATTGATGTTTACAGGAAAAGAATGGAGCCGGTCAGGAACATAATTGATTTCGGCTTTTATGTTTCATTCTTTCCGCACCTGGTTGCCGGACCAATTGTAAGAGCATCAGTATTTATTCCGCAGATTTATCAGGAATTCAGGCTTTCAAAGCATGAGTTCAGCCATGCTCTTTATATGATTTCCAAAGGGTTAATAAAAAAGATAATCATTTCCAATTTTATTGCCATCAACCTGGTTGACCGCGTTTTTGATGCTCCCTCAATTTATTCAGGATTTGAAAACCTGCTAGGTATTTATGGATATGGATTGCAGATATATTGCGATTTTTCGGGTTACACAGATATTGCCATAGGTGTTGCATTAATTCTTGGATTCAGATTACCTGTAAATTTTAACTCGCCCTACAAGGCAGCAAGCATAACTGATTTCTGGAAAAGGTGGCATATATCCCTGTCTCAATGGCTCCGTGACTATTTATATATCTCTTTGGGTGGAAACAGGAAGGGAAAGATCCGTACATATTTCAATCTGATGATAACTATGCTTCTTGGTGGATTATGGCATGGTGCCTCATTAAAGTATATTATCTGGGGGGGACTGCATGGCATAGGACTGGTAATTAATAAGATATGGGATTCAATTTTTAAAAGACATCTGAAAAGAAGATGGATCGGAAGGCTATTAGGTGTCTTTATAACTTTTCAGTTTGTAAGCTTCTGCTGGATATTTTTCAGAGCTCCCGATTTGGAAAGCGTGAAGATTATGTTAAAACAGATATTTGAGAATTTTTCGCCGGGATCATATATGACTGTTCTTCCGGCATACAGCAGTGCCTTGCTGTTAATGGCAGTTGGCTATATAATTCATTTTCTGCCGGAAAAGACCAAAGAGTCATACAGGGGACTGTTTATAGAAATACCCCTGATTGCCCAGCTTGCAGTTATTTTTGCTGTGGCAATTCTTCTGTTTCAGATGAGGACAACGGAGGTAATGCCATTTATTTATTTCAGATTTTAATTGTACCTCACCTCAACCTCCCGCCGAGGCGGGGCAGGCTCTCCCCCAGGAGGGAGGGGGATGAGGCAAAAAGTCAAAATTAAAGCCACTGAGATTTCACAGAAAACCACAGAGTTGAATTACAAAGTACTACAGGTACGTATCCAGATATTTTTCATCCTTAATGAACGGAGCGATTGCCCGATTGTAAATACCTTGAACATAAGCTATTGCCATGCCGTAATTTGTTACCGGAACTCCCGCTTTAATTGCCGGCTGAAGCCTGTTATGCAGTTGTTTTCTTGTTATCATGCACCCGCCACACTGTATTACAAGTGAATAATCAGTTATTGGTCTCGTTATGGCATCAAGTCCGGCAACAACATCATAATCAATTTTCTTTCCTGTAAACCCGGTTATCCATCTGGGAATTTTTGTTCTGCCAATATCATCACAGGAGACATGATGTGTACAGGATTCCAGAAGAAGCACCCTGTCTCCGTTTTTTAATCCAGAAATTTTCGGTGTGCCTTTAAGATAATTATCAAAATCGCCTTTAAACCTGGCAAGCATTATGCTGAAACTGGTAAGAGGGATATCACTGGGAATTGATGCATCAGCTTTGATGAACACTTGTGAATCTGTAATTGCGAGGGCCGGTATGATACCGGTTTTTTTAAGGAATGCGTCAACTTCCCTTTCTTTTAATACAATTGCAACAGCTTCATTGTCAAGTATGTCTCTTATGGCTTGCATCTGGGGAAGGATAAGCCGGCCGGCAGGGGCTTCTATATCGATTGGTGTAATCAGAATTACAATATCTCCATAGCTTATAAGATCACCAAGTAATGTCGGGGTTTTATATGAGTGTTCAGGTATTGTGTTCCTTATCAGGGTTATAAGCTCTTCATAATTTCGCTTATCGGCAGATGAAAATTCAAATAGCGGAGTGCCAGTTAATTTAAGTATCTTCTGTTGAAATTCAGCTTTTGGCTCCTGTATGTCAGATTTACTGTGAATTACAATATATGGGAGGTCGTGATCATTAAATTTCTTTAAGAGATCATCTTCATTTTTTCCCCATGAATTATCTGCAACTACAAGTAGCGCCAGATCTATGATTTCCAGAGTTTCTAAAGTCCGGTCAACTCTTTTCTGGCCAAGATCTCCTGAATCATCTATGCCAGCAGTATCAACAAGTATTACCGGGCCAAAGCCAGTGATTTCGAAGGATTTTTTTACAGGGTCGGTCGTGGTTCCTGCATGGTCGGAAACGATAGCTATTTCCTGCCCGGCAAGGCAGTTTATCAGGCTGCTTTTCCCGTTATTCCGGCGTCCATAAATGCCAATATGAGGTTTTGACTCTCGTCCTTTAATAACCATTCAGTGAATTTTTGCTGCAAAATTAGCAATTTTTATTAGAGAATTTTCCTCTGTGTCTCTCTGTGGACCCTCCGTGGCTCTCTGTGTAACTAAATAAATAAAAGAACTGTCACAGAGCTGCACAGAGGAGACACAGAGTCTTATTTTAGATCATCAAGGGAAAAACCAAGTTTTAAAAGATTAGCCGGTTCAAGAATTGTCTTAAGCTTTGCCTCACCAATGATTTTCAGGATATTGTTTGCTTCAAATATATTAATCTTCTTTTCCTTCATAAGTCGTGCGAGTTCAGCAGCCTTGTGATAACCGATATGAGGGTTTAATGCTGTAGTAACCGACGGACTATTAATAACAGCTTCAAAACCGGCTGTTTCGTTAACCAATAGTCCTGTAAACAGATTGTCTAATAAAGTAACATTGCATGAGATAAGCAGATTAATACTTTCAATGATGGTTGATCCTATAACAGGCAAATAAGGATTCAGTTCGAGAGTGCCCTGCCCGCTTAGCGAGGATATGAGAACATCATTTGAATATATTTTATGAATCGCGGAAATAACAAATTCAGGAATAACCGGATTAATCTTTCCCGGCATAATTGAGCTGCCGACCTGACGATCGGGGATTGAAATAGTTTTTTTACCGACGAGATCAGAAGCGAGAATACGGAGGTCCGATGATAATTTTTCTAGATTTACGGCATGAGCCTTTAAGGTGGCGTGAATCTCAACCCATTTGTCCATATTTGAAGTAGCATCAGAAAGATTTTCACTATGAGCAACAGGAAGTCCGGTAAGTCTTCTCAGCTCCGGCACAACTTCCATGATGAAAAACCGTGGCAGGGATAATCCCGTACCTATCGCCCCGCCACCAAGATTTACCTGTTTAATCCTCTCAGAACATTTTGATACTCTCCACCAGTCGCGGGAAAGAGCTTCATTATAGGTGCTGAAGAGAATCGCAAATGAAGATGGTACGGCTTCCTGCATCTGTGTATAAGCCTGACGAAGCTTCTCTCTGTTTTTTTTCTCAAACTCTTCCACCTTTTGCCGAAGAGAGTTTATTTTATCTTCGAGCGATTGTAAAAGTTTCATGACAGCAATGGTAAGAGCTGTTGGAATTACATCATTGGTCGACTGATAAATATTAGTATGTTCAAGGGGATCTATAAATTTATACTCACCGCACTTATGTCCGTTTTTCAAAAGTGCTGAATTAGTTATTATCTCATTGATATTCATATTAATACTCGTTCCTGCCCCTCCCTGGACGGAAGGGACTATAAATTGGTCAAAATGGGAACCTTCCGAGACTTCATTCGCTGCGGCACACAGAGCATCAAGAATATCGTCGATGATTATTTTAAAAGGCAGGTTATTCCCGAGTTTACTTTCAGAGGCTGTCCTGAATTTTCTATAAGTGTTGTAACAGGCCAGCTTGGTTATTCCTACTGATTTGTACCATTCAATGGGAAATGGTGAATTCACCGGAAAGTTTTCAGTAGCTCTTACAGAATGAATACCATATAATGCTTCAGATGGTATCTTTTTTTCTCCTAAACTATCTTTTTCAATCCTGTGCATCAGTATTTTTTTTAACCACAAAGGAACACAAAGCCATCACAAAGGTACACAAAGGACTTTTCTACAACCAAATTATTCTCAGTGTGAGAATTAGCCCCCCAATTGGGGGGTTGGGGGGTAAAAAGCAACAGAATTACATATTACTTCCGGAAACGGGTTTTGCATAAGCCACCACATCATTTCCGGTAATTTCAGAAGGGCAAAGGATGATTAATCTCTCAAGAACATTCCTGAATTCTCTTATATTTCCGGACCATTGAATTCTTTGTAGTTCGTTGATAGCATCCGCATTAATTATTCTTTTGCCCATCCCGTACTCATTGCAGATTAATGCATTAAAGTATTCTGCTAGAAGCGGGATATCAGCCTCTCTTTCGTTAAGAGTGGGGACATGGATAAGAATGACGCTTAGCCTGTGGTATAAGTCTTCACGGAATCCATTATTCTCAATCTCTTTTTTTATGTTTTTATTTGTTGCCGTAATTACTCTGACATTAACATGAATATCTTTATCGGAACCGACCCTGGTAATCTTGTTCTCCTGGAGAGCTCTCAGAACTTTTGCCTGCGCTGACAGGCTCATATCTCCGATCTCGTCCAGAAAAAGGGTTCCACCGTTTGCCTGTTCAAATTTCCCAATTCTCTGCTTTATAGCTGATGTAAATGACCCTTTTTCATGGCCAAAAAGTTCACTTTCAATAAGTTCTGAAGGTATTGCTGCACAATTGACCTCAATAAACGGTCCTTTTGACCTGTTGCTTTTTTCGTGTATCTGGTGGGCAACAAGTTCTTTACCGGTTCCATTCGCTCCTGTGATCAGCACTCTTGCTTCGGTAGGAGCAACCCTTTCGATCATACTTTTAACCCTTTCAATTGCCTCCGACTCACCGACAATCTCATACATCCTGCTTACCTTATTTTTAAGCACCTGAGTCTGAGTGATAAGCGTCGACTTATCCATTGCATTTCGGATCGTAATGAGAAGCCTGTTGAGATCAAGGGGTTTTTCAAGAAAATCGTATGCCCCCTTTTTTATAGATTCAACAGCAGTATCGATATTGCCATGTCCTGATATCATTATGACCGGAGTATCAGACGAATTTTCTGATATTTTACCCAGAACTTCTATGCCATCCATCTTGGCCATCTTTATGTCGCAGAGCACAATGTCGTACATATTGGCGGAAAACATTTCAAGTCCCTTTGGTCCGTCTTCCGCGAGATCAACCTCATGTTTCTCATACTCCAGAACCTCTTTCAGAGTATTCCGGATTGCCCTCTCATCGTCGATGACCAGTATTTTTGACATCTGATTCTTATTATTACCTTATCATATTTAGTAAAGGCGTATGGCATCGGGCGTCTGGCAACCGGTCAAGGTAAAATGAATTCACCTGAAGCCTGCTGTCTGCCGCCTGTGGCCTCTAGCCGCTGTACCTCAGCCATTTCCACATCTCTTTCCAGGAAGTTTTCTTTCCATACATAAGTATACCTGTCCTGTAGACCTTTGCTGCCATCCATACAAATGCACCAAAAGTAATCATCATTATTACCATTGAAACAGCTATCTGCCAGCCTGGAACATCGAAAGGAATACGCGCCATCATAACAATCGGAGAGGTGAGTGGAATCATAGAGCACCAGAAAGAGAGAGAGCTTTCAGGGTTTTGCATTGTTCCCATTGCCACCATCAGTCCGAGTAAAATAGGTATGGTAACAGGTAGCATAAATTGTTGCGTCTCGGTTTCATTATCGACAGCAGAACCGATGGCTGCGAATATAGATGCATAAAGTAAATAACCTGTAATAAAGTAAAAGATAAAGCATATAATTATCAGACCCCATCGCTGATTTATTGCGTTGTCGAACATTTTAGATAATTCGGCAAGCTGCGGTGATATTGCTGAAGCCTGAGCTGTTCCTACAGCCTGTTGATTACCTGACATTAAATTCTGAGGTACAGATTGCGATATTTCTGTAATATTTGTTTTCTGAAGGATAGTGGTTTTAATAACCATTGCCAGGCTGGCAGTTAGAATAATCCAGATGAGGAACTGAGTAAGACCGACAAGCGCAATACCAATTATTTTACCCATCATCAGCTGTATCGGTTTCACTGAAGAAATAATAACCTCAACAACTCTGCTGGTTTTTTCTTCGATAACACCTCTCATAACCTGTGCCCCAAAAATGAAGACCAGCATATACATCAGGAAACCAAGTATGTATGCAAGTACCATTGCTATTCCTGTGCTGGTACCTTTTTCTACCCCGAATTCATCCAGTTTTTTTGTCTGAACTGAAACATTAGTCTCAACGTTTTTCATTATTTCATCAAGGTTTTCAACCTTGTACGCCAATAGCTTCTGGCGTTCAATTTCCTTCTTAAGAGCTGCCTCTATATATGAAAGCAGGCCAATAGGTGGTTGTTTGCTTGATATAAGATAAACAGCATTTGGGGTATTTACAAGCTCGGGAGAAATATACAGGATGCCATAATATCCTGATTTTTCGAAGGTTTTTTTAAGATCTTCAACTTTAACATTTTCAAGGTATACAAATTCAGCATCTTTTGTGTTTTTAATGACTCCTTTAAAAAGATTTGAGTTGTCTTCGATAACTGCAATCTTTTTAAGTTCACCACTCTGATTCATCATTACCAGAGTAGGCACAATGAAGATAGCGGCCATGAGAACCGGTGCAAGAATAGTCATTATTATAAATGATTTTTTCCTTACCCTTGTTACATATTCTCTTTTGATAATTACGGATATCTTGTTCATATTAATAGGTTTCGATGTTAATAGCAGGTTTTAATTACGGGCTTCAACTGCCCTGATAAAAATCTCATTCATAGAGGGAAGAGCCGGGTTGAAAGATATAATATTGCCAAATTTTATAGCAGTTTGCAGGATGTCATTCGTTTTGATTTCAGAGGTAGTCTTTAACCTGAAAACTGTATTATTATTTTCCTTCTGCTGTTTTAGAATATTATATTGACCATTTCCCTCAATGTTTACATCACCTTTGAAAACAAGATCATATTCATTGGCAGCCCACTTACTTCGGATCTCATGTACGCTTCCTTCGAGAATGGTTTTAGCTTTATCAATTAAAGTAATGTTATCACAGAGTTCCTCAACAGATTCCATGTTGTGTGTCGAAAAGATGATAGTAGCTCCTCTTTCCCTGAGAAACAGGATTTCATTCTTTACTATTTTTGTATTCAGAGGATCAAATCCTGTAAACGGTTCATCAAAGATCAGAAGTTTAGGTTCGTGAAGCACTGTTGTTACAAACTGAACTTTCTGCTGCATTCCTTTTGAAAGCTCTTCGACTTTTTTGCCCCACCAGTCTATAATGTCAAGTTTCTTAAACCAGTATTTCAGCCTTTTCATCGCTTCTGCCTTAGAAAGTCCTTTGAGTTGTGCAAAATACAAAGCCTGTTCGCCGACCTTCATTTTTTTATAAAGGCCTCTTTCTTCCGGGAGATAGCCGATAAATTGTACATCAGAAGGCATAAGTTTTTTCCCGTTGAGGAATAACTCCCCGCTATCGGGTCCTGTAATCTGATTTATGATCCGGATGAGAGTAGTTTTACCGGCGCCATTCGGACCCAGGAGGCCGTAAATACTCTGTTCCGGGACAGAAAGACTCACGTTATCGAGCGCCAGCTGGTTACCGTATTGTTTAGTAACATTCTTTGCTTCAAAAAGTGCCATAAGAAATTTATTTTTATAATATTTCAAAAGAAGTGTAAATATAAATAAACTCTGTGAAACTCCACTCTCTGATAATAACAAGTTATTCTACTTCTTAGCCCTCTTTGATTCATCTGTGGCTCTTCTGTGTAACAAAAGGAATAAGAACTGACACAGAGTTTCACGGAGAAACACAGAGTTCCACAGAGAAAAATGAAATATACAATAGGTTAATGAAGCCTGATCTATTCGAAGTATCCTTTCATCCTGTCAAAAAAGCCTTTATCATTTTTGTCAGGATCGGGTGTGAAGGAGTCAGATTCTTTAAACTTCTCAAAAATCTTTGACTCCTCCTTATTGAGGTTCTTTGGTATCCATACATTTACATTCACAAGGAGATCGCCACGGCCGTATCCGTTTACTTCAGGCAATCCTTTTCCGCGAAGTCGCAGTATTTTTCCTGGCTGGGTACCAGGTTCAATTTTAATTTTTACGTTATTATCGACAGTGGGTACTTCAACATGGGTCCCGAGCACAGCGTCGGGAATGCTTATAAACAGATTGTAGATCAGATCGTTACCTTCCCTGATCAGTTCCGGATGTTCTTCTTCATCAATCACCACAAGGAGGTCTCCATTAACACCTCCGCGTCTTGGCGCATTTCCTTTGCCGCCGACGGTCATCTGCATCCCTTTTCCGACTCCGGCCGGTATATTGATTTTGATTATTTCTTCCTTCTGTACTACGCCTTCACCATAACATGTGGTACATTTTTTTGTGATCGTCTTCCCCTCGCCGCCGCAGGAAGGGCAAACGGAAGTAGTTTGCATCTGTCCAAGCAACGTGTTGGTAAGCCGGGTAACATGTCCTGACCCATGACAGGTTGAACAGGTGGATAAACTTGAGGGAGTGGCAGCTCCCGTACCACCGCAGGAGTCGCATATATTGTATTTATTAACTTTAATTTTCTTTTCCACTCCGGCAGCAATTTCCTGCAGTGTTAACTTAACTTTTACCCTGAGATTGCTTCCTTTGTTCACACGCCGGCTTTGTCTGCCACCACCGAATCCGCCAAACCCGCCAAATGCATCACCGAAAATATCACCAAATGAAGAGAAAATGTCGTCCATAGTCATTCCCTGACCTGAGAATCCGCCGCCATTATTTCCCATTCCGGCATGGCCATAACGGTCGTAACGGGATTTCTTTTCATCACTGCTTAAAACCTCATACGCTTCGGCAGCCTCCTTGAAGTTTTCCTCCGATTTCTTATCACCAGGGTTCTTATCGGGATGATATTTCAAAGCCTGTTTCCTGTATGCTTTTTTTATCTCTTCCTTTGTGGCCTCTTTAGATACTCCAAGAACTTCATAATAATCTCTTTTTCCCATCCCGTATTATTTTAATTTTATTCAGACACTCCACGCTTTTCAGATCAATATCATATATTAATCACCAACTACCACCTTGGAATGTCTCAGTACTTTATCCTGCAAATAATACCCTTTTAGTAATACATCCACAACTTTACCTTTTTTGTCGGCTTCTTCAACGGGAACTTTTGATACTGCATCATGCAGGTCAACGTTAAAACTACAGTTAAGTGATTCAATTTCTTTTACTCCGTTCTGTTTGAGAAAGTCGCTGAACTTCCCGTAAATAATTTCAATCCCGTCTTTTAATACAACACAATCTCCTGTTGTATCCAGGTGTTTAAGGGCACGCTCAAAATCATCCATTAGAGGAAGAATACCCAGAAGAAGTTTTTCGCCGGCATATTTTGATAAATCCATCTTCTCGCGCAGAGTTCTTTTCCTGTAGTTATCAAATTCAGCTGAAAGACGGATATATTTATCCTGCATCTCTGCCAGTTTTTCTTCTCCCGCTTTCACTTCGAGGACAACTTTGTCAGAAGAAGTTGCTCCACCCTCTGAACCATCAAAAGCTGATTCAGCAGATCCTACAGAACCTGAATTATCAGATTCTTGCGGGTACAGCTTATCTTGATCAGTGGTATTTTCTTTAATTTCAGTTGATTTGCTAATATCGTTATGTTTCACGTCTCCATAGTTTTTCATCTTCTTTTTCATCATCACAGGCCGTATTTCATTTTATTAAACTATTTAGCAAATTGCCTGCCAACCATTGGGAATTGACAATTTGGCAGGGAAATTATGACTAAGAGACTGAGAGACAAAGAGACAGGGAGATATAATGAGACAAGACATGCAGGCTAAGACTCCCTTTGCTTTTTAGTTTCTTAGTCTCTAAGTCTCTTCGTCCCCAAGTCATTGTTATTGTACTCGTTGGATGTCCGCACCCAGTGCATTCAACCTTGTGTCAATACTCTGATAGCCACGGTCAATTTGTTCTATATTATGGATAACGCTTTTTCCGTCTGCAGAAAGAGCCGCAATCAGCAAAGCCACACCTGCCCTAATATCAGGTGACGTCATAACTGTACCTTTTAGCCTGATCATTTTATCCTGGCCGATTACGGTGGCGCGATGAGGATCACACAGAATGATCTGAGCTCCCATATCAATCAGTTTATCAACGAAGAAAAGACGGCTTTCAAACATTTTCTGGTGTATGAGCACAGCACCTTTTGCCTGGGTTGCTATAACAAGGAAGACACTGAGCAGGTCAGGTGTCAGTCCGGGCCAGATAGCATCAGAAATTGTCATTATGGAGCCATCAATAAAGGTTTCTATTTCGTAATGTTTCTGAGCTGGTATAAAAATATCATCGCCTCTTCTCTCGAAGTTTATGCCAAGGCGCCTGAAGGAATCCGGAATAATTCCAAGATTTTCAAACGATGTGTTTTTGATCGTAATCTCCGACTCTGTTATTGCTGCCATCCCTATGAATGATCCTATTTCAATCATATCGGGAAGGATAGTATGAGTACATCCGCTCAGACCGGTAACTCCGTCGATATAAAGCAGATTTGAACCAATCCCCTCGATTTTAGCTCCCATGGAAACAAGCATTCTGCAGAGTTGCTGAATGTAGGGTTCACAAGCGGCGTTATAAATGGTTGTTCGACCCCTGGCGAGAACCGCGGCCATAATAATATTTGCTGTACCTGTAACAGAAGCTTCATCAAGATGCATATAAGCGCCGGCCAACTCGGGGGCTTCAACTTTATAAAAAGGGTCTGAGGAGTCAAATTCAAATTTAGCTCCCAGCTTTTGGAAACCGGTAAAATGTGTATCCACTCTGCGGCGGCCTATTTTATCACCGCCCGGTTTAGGAATATAAGCTTTTCCGAAACGTGAAAGCAAAGGACCAACTATCATTATCGAGCCTCTTAAGCTCGAGCTTTGGGCCCTGAATTCACTTGTCTGGAGATAATCGAGATTTACATTGACAGCTTCAAAACTTGCAGATGAGCCTGATTCTCTTGTGACCTTTACTCCCATGCAGCCGATCAGTTCGATCAGCATATTTACATCGCTGATATCGGGAATATTCCTGATTGTAACCTTTTCTGAAGTAAGGAGAACCGCGCAGATTACCTGCAAAGCTTCATTTTTGGCACCCTGAGGTGTTATTTCTCCTTTTAGCGGCCTACCGCCATGAACAATAAAAGTACCCATTAATGACGGCTGTGTCCTTTTTTCTTGACAAAATTTTTATTTTGTAGTTTGCCATGAGGTTTTCCAATTGGTTTCCTTTTGACAGGAGGAATCAGTTCCCTCACTTCAAGGATTCTTACTCCCTCGGTCATCAGCAACTTCCCTTTTGACAATAATTTCATATCTTTAATTATCACCTCATCGGCGACCTGACCTCTGTTCCAGGTGATATATGATTTCTTCATCTGATTGACAATGAGAGTTGTAAGATATTCCTTCTCAGGCCCTTCTGCCAGTTCACAGGCTGCGTCAATCATTAGTTCTATAATGCGACCATAATGCAGAAACCTTATATCTCCCTGCTTGTAAGGAACCTGTTTTGGTTTTTCAACGAATTTTGATGGCTCAGGAACAGGATAAGGTGAATCAATATCAAGCTCAAAACTAGCAATCAAAGCAAGATGATCCCATAATTTATGTTTGAAATCGCCGACATCACGAAGATGAGGATTAAGGTTGCCCATAATTGAAATTATGGTCTTTGCTGCGCGGTTCCTCTCAGCCCTGTCCTCAATGGTCTTTATATGATCGACCATCTTCTGAACATTTCTTCCATACTCGGGCAATGCCATTCTTTTCCTCTGTGTATTATAATCGTAATTCAACATAAGCATAGTATTTTATGCAAAGCTAGTAATTTATAGCAAATTCACGATAGTGAGCTGAGGGGTAAACATAATAAAGTGATCCACGGATTCAAATATTACAGGAACTTTATCTTATTTTTTACACTACCTTCTTACCTTTGAGTAATTGCCAAACTATAAAAATTATGAAAATCATTTGGTCCGTTTTCCTTTTTCTTCTTTTATTTTTTCCACTTTCCGGGAAGGATGGTTATAAGCGAAATTCATCTGTTGATATTATTCATTATGATTTTTCATTATCAATAAGCGATACAAGTGATATTATTTATGGACAGGCTGTGATAAATGTTAATTTTATAGGATCTATAAAAACTATGGAGTTTGACCTGAAAAACAATGGAACTGACGGGAGAGGGATGTCCGTGCACAGTTTAAATTTTGACCGTGGATTGATCAAATGGATGCATACAGGGAATAAAATCATAATAACTTTTAATGATTCGGTGAAAGCAGGAACCAATGGAACTTTCAATATTGACTACTCTGGCGTACCTGCTGACGGACTGATAATTTCAAAGAATAAATTTGGGGATCGTACTTTTTTTGCGGATAACTGGCCTGACCGGGCACGTAACTGGCTTCCATGTGTTGACCATCCATACGATAAAGCAACTGTCGATTTTATTATAACTTCTCCTGATCACTATGAAGTTGTCGGAAGCGGATATCTTGTTGAGGAGAGCTGCATGCCACGACATACAAAACTAACACACTGGAAAGAAGATGTGCCTCTGGCTACAAAAGTAATGGCTTTTGCAGCTGCTCCTTTTGCCTCCAGACTGGAAGGCAATGTTAATGGCATCCCTGTCTGGAGTTGGGTATTCACTGAAAACAGGAAAGAAGGATTTTATGACTATGCAGTCGCAGTGAAACCTCTTGCATTTTATAGTACGCTTATAGGACCCTATCCTTACGAAAAACTTGCTGACGTTCAATCCAAAACTATATTCGGAGGTCTGGAGAACGCCGGATGTATATTTTATTCGGAGAATTCTGTTACAGGTCAGGGCAAAGCTGAAGATCTTATTTCGCATGAAATTGCACATCAGTGGTTTGGGAATTCAGTTACAGAAAATGACTGGCATCATATCTGGCTGAGTGAAGGGTTTGCTACGTATCTAACTGCAGTATACCAGGAAAAGACATATGGGAAAGAAAAGCTGAATGAGACAATGAAGTCGGCCAGGGACCGCGTAACCGGGTACTATTTAAGATCACCCAGGCCTGTTATCGATACATCTGTTACTGACCTGATGAAACTCCTTAATCCTAATTCATACCAGAAAGGAGCCTGGGTTCTGCATATGTTAAGACGCCAACTTGGTGATGATATTTTCTGGAAAGGGATCAGGTTATATTATGAAGATTTTAGAAACAAAAATGCTCTGACCATTGATTTTCAGAGTGTTATGGAAAAGGTCAGTAACAAGGATCTTGCAGGATTTTTTAACCAATGGCTATTTGTTCCAGGTCAGCCTGCGCTAAAAATTACAACCATACCTGGAAATGAAAAGGGTTTCACTGATCTTATAATTGAGCAGACACAGGATTATCTTTTTAATTTTGATATAGAGCTTCTCATTAAAGATTCAAATGGGTCGCACAAAATTAAAATACCGGTGTCGGACAGAATTACAATAAAGACCATCAAAACAGAAAAGATTTTAGAAATTCTCCCGGATCCTGATATTAATCTGTTATTTACACTGGTAAAATCGTAAATAATAATTCAATCTGTCATATACCTAAAATACTGAGCGAAATTTTTTTCAGTGTTTATGAAATACATAATGAGAATGGTAATGTTTATGTACCTCGTCCCCATGTTTATGAATATGCTCATGGATAAGGTTAACGCTTATCAGAAATTCCTGGTCGTTCAGGATCTCAGATGAGGTGCCGGTTTTCTGTATTGTGTGATCTTCTGAAAGAACGACAACTTTAGGTTGAAGGTGATCAATCAGATCAAGATGGTGAGTTGTAAAAATAATGGTTTTGCCTGAACGGTTGAGTTCAAGGAGAAGGTCAATGAAAAAGGTTTGAGTTTTTGGATCAAGACTTGCGAGAGGTTCATCTATAAGAAGGATTTCGGGATTCATTGTCAGAACGGATGCAATAGCGACTTTCTTTTTTTCCCCTCCTGAAAGCATTAATACCGGTCTGTCTTTAAGATATTCTATTCCCAGAAATGATAATGTCTTTTCCGCTCTTTCCTCAGCATCCCCAACTGGCATATTTAGCTGCAATGGAGCAAACAGAAGCTCATCAAATACTGTTGGACAAAATAACTGGATTTCGGGATTCTGGAAGATATAACCCATGCTCTGTCGCAGTGTCATTCCAAAATTTTTATCACTTAATGATTTTTCGGTGACCGGATTTCCTTTTAACAGAAATTCTCCGGAGTCGGGAAATATAAGTGCATTGATTATATTCAGCAACGTCGATTTTCCGCTTCCGTTCAATCCTATTACCGCAACCATTTCACCTTTTTTCACTGAAAGGTTAATGTTTTTTAAGGCAGCAATCTTCCCGAAATATGAATAATAAATATTTTTTAATGTTATAATATCCTCCATAGTCTTCTATAAATAAATGATCAAAATCCCCGATACGACAATAACAATAAGGGTTATAAAATCGATGGCCGTGAGTTTTTTTTGTGAATGAAACAGCACTTTCCCCTGATAACCTCTCGAAACCATTGCGAGGTATGTACTATCATAAATCAGCATTGATTTTTTAAATATAAAGAATATTCGTACGCTGATGAGTTCCCTGATCCTTCTGTTGCCGACATTCCCTGAGAGCCTCGATTTAAGCGCAAAATAAGTTTCCTCAATTGCACGGGAAAGTATAAAAATGTATTTGTAAGCCAGTGAGATAATCATAAGGAAAGTGTCGGGGATACCCAGGATCCTTAAAGACTTTATGAAAGCGGGGAAAGATGTGGTAAATATGACGAGCATTGCAATAGAAATGGAATTAAGTATTCTCAGGAAGATCAATGACACTACTTTAAAACCGTTTTCAGTAAATCCTATATGCTGAGGAATGTTATAGATCAGGAAATGCATGGGTTTATTAAAAGTAATAATAGTAAAGATGATTTTTCCCGGAGTTATAATATTCAGCGATGCCGGGAATACAATAATAATTCCGAAGAGAGTGGCCAGGAAAAATATTTTTTTGTAAACATCGAAAATTTTTAACCTTGCTATGAGAAACAGTGAAAAAATAAATACTGAAATAATCAATTGTGTGCCGGGACGATTGACAATGCTTATGACGATAACAGAATAAATAAGCAATATAAGTTTGACACGGGGATGGAGCCTTTGAATGTAATTTCCTGTTGATGCATTTTCTGCCTGAACATAAATAGATTTTAATGCGGCTGCCGAATTCATTATTGTCTTGTCAGGAAAAGAAAGTCTTGCTCCTTTTGATTTTGGAACTTCATATTGATCATTGAAGGTTTGCAGCAGATATGAAGGGATTTTATTTTCCATTTCTGACAATTAATTTGGAAATTAATATCATGACAAGATATGTCACAGTTGCCCCTATTATCCCTGAGACAATATAATAGCCTGACTTATGTGCAACTGATCTGTCTGTGCTTTTAACATTATAATCGGGCAGGGGTGCCTTATATATATCAGAATATCTTTCAAGTCCTTTAGGCACATAACCTACGAGTTCTTTGACTGTCTGAGCCGACCATTCTCCCCACGCATCTCCGGTATTAAAAAATGCAGGGAGTAAGATACCAGCAGGCGTGATAAGGCATAAAATAACCAAAGTGACAAGAATTTTTTTTTGAAGTTTAGTCATTTTTCATCCTTTTCCTGAAAGCATAAATTAACGTTTGTTCATTTTTCAAAAAGTAGTTAACAACTAATGCAGTGATGATACCTTCAACAACTCCAAAAAGCAGCATATGTTCAATTGCCATTGCGGGAACTGCTATACTCAGATCATAAGGACAATACAAAGCTTTACCATCAGAAGCGGAGGCAATTATGGGTTGAATACCGAATTCCACTGCCGTAAGTATTGCGGCCAGCACCAGGCTGAGATAGCCTGAAAAAAATGCAGCAACCGCCACTCCTGTTTTTCTTGCGGGGTTTCTGCTGAAAAGCTTAAAAATGTAATATGCTGTGAAAGGCATAAAAACAGCCATGTTAAAGCAATTGGCGCCGATTGCAGTAATGCCTCCATCTCCAAAAATCAGAGCCTGGATAATAATTGCCACGGAGACAGCTAACATCGCTGCCCACGGTCCAAAGATGATAGCAATTACTGCCGAGCCTACAGCATGACCAGTTGTACCTCCTGGTACTGGTAAGTTGAACATCATGATAATAAATGAAAAAGCTGCTGCCATACCAAGATATGGAACATTTCGCGCGGAAACTTCTTTTTTAACTTTTTTAACAGCTATGGCTGCCGTTGCTACAAATACTCCGAACAACGGGATATATGTTTGCGGGCTGAGATAACCATCTGGAATATGCATGTTTTCAGTTTATTCCTAAAAAATTGAAAATTACAGGTTCAAAGATATATCAAAACGTTGAGGAGTCGAGTTTCATGTCAAATATAACTTATCTTTCTCTTTTCTTGAGATTATGAACAAGCACGGAAGGTTCGTTTGCGGCTGGCAATCATTTCTCACATTTTTAAAATAAGGATTTAATTGGATTCCACTTTCCGGTGATATCTAAAATGTTCTTTGTGTACCTTTGTTGCCTTAGTGTTCCTTTGTGGTAAATCATAATTTATTGAACCACAAAGGATCACAAAGTAATTCACTAAGTAACACAAAGGGGGGGAAATATCTATTTTTAAGCGAATCCTGTGGATTTTATTCATAAAAGGAAAATGAAGAAAATTCGTGAAAAGAACAAAGCTGGCAAGACAATAAGGATAATTGTGCATTCATCTCCTTTTGTTCTTGCTACACTTGTTTTTCTCAGTATTCAGTTTGCAATCAGAAATCCTGAAATAGTCGAACATTATTATTCGCTGGGAGCATACCCCTCTATTGCGAAGTTTTTTTCCTTTTTCAGCAGTCTTGTTCCTTTTTCATTATGGGATATCTTCTGGGTTATAATAATTCTTCTGATAATTTGTGGGTTAATCCTGGTCGTGCTCAAAAAAATAAAATTTGGCTGGTATTTTTTGCATGTCATACAGGTACTGGCATTTCTTTATTCCTTTTTCTATATAGTCTGGGGCTATAACTATTTCAGGCCAAAGATTGAACGACGGATAGGATGGGAGACTTTAAAAGCTGATGAATTGAATTTCCGATCGGTACTCGATTCGGTAATTACGCATGCTAACAGCAGCTATACTTCTGTTTCAGCTTCCGATTATGCTGAAATAGATTCGCTCGTTGAGGCCTCTTATAGTAAAAACTGCCGGGAACTTGGAATCAAATATCCAAATGGCAAACGGCGACCAAAGACAATGTTATTTAGTTCGTTTGCAGGAAAACTTGGAGTAAACGGCTATTTCGGACCATTTTTCAACGAGATACATCTCGATTACTACCTCCTTCCAGTTGATTATCCTTTTGTTCTTGCTCATGAGAAAGCTCATCAGTTTGGAATTACCAGTGAAGCTGAGGCAAATCTTGTTGCATTTATAATTTGTGTAAAATCAAAAGATATCAGGCTAAATTATTCCGGATATCAGTCTGTGCTGCTTTATTTTCTGAAGGATGCATATCATATGAAAGATTACAAGGAATTTTTAAGTAAACTAGATGAGAAGGTAATACGTGATTTAAAATACCGGCAGAAATATTACCAGGGTCTGGAAAGCAAAAAACTTTCTGACATGCAAACTGCAGTAAACGATGCTTATTTAAAAGCCAATAAGATTGATAAAGGGGTTAAAAACTATGATCAGGTTGTTTCACTGGTTATAAGCTGGTACCATAATTCGAATAATTATTAACTTTGCCCGCCTTGATAAGAAGGTCCAGAAAATATTGCATGGAATTGTAATGAAAAGATCTGATCATCATCTTGATATTAGGAAGCTATCTTTTGCAGGTCTGATAATCACACTTGGTGTTGTTTTTGGTGATTTAGGCACAAGTCCTCTGTATACCATGAGGGCCATTCTTCTCGCCGGGAAAGCCAATATTAATGAGCTATTAATATACGGCTCTTTATCATGTATATTTTGGACTCTGACACTTCAAACCACCGTTAAGTACATTCTCATCACACTCAGGGCAGATAATAATGGTGAAGGCGGAATTTTTGCACTTTTTGCACTTATAAGAAGAAAATCGGCCTGGGCAGCCATTCTTACAATGGCAGGGGGCGCTGCACTACTTGCAGATGGAGTAATAACACCTTCAATTACAGTTACATCGGCAATTGAAGGGTTGAAATTATTCAACACTGATATCCCGGTAATTCCAATTGTCCTGATAATCTTCGGAGCATTATTTTTTATTCAGCAGTTTGGCACCAACTTTGTCGGAGGATCATTCGGGCCTATGATGGTGGTATGGTTTTCAATGTTAGGAGTATTAGGTTTTTCTCAATTAATACATTATCCCGATATTCTCAGGGCCATCAATCCGGTATTTGCAATAAAATTTCTTACTGATTATCCTGGAGGATTTATACTCCTTGGAGCTGTATTCCTGTGTACAACAGGAGCAGAGGCCCTATATTCAGATCTGGGACACTGCGGAAGGTCAAACATAAGAGTATCATGGATATTTGTTAAGACGACACTCTTGATGAATTATTTTGGGCAGGGGGCATGGTTAATGATGCACCATGTTTACGGAACAGATCTTAATCCTTTTTATTCAATTATGCCACAGTGGTTCCTGCTCCCAGGTATATTGATTTCAACTGCTGCCGCCATTATCGCCAGCCAGGCATTGATAAGCGGATCATATACTCTTCTCAGTGAAGCTGTATCACTGAATTTCTGGCCCAAGATCAGGATATTGCATCCTACATTCATACAGGGTCAGGTTTATCTGCCGTTTGTGAACTGGTTCCTCTGGATCACCTGCAGTCTGGTGGTATTCTTTTTTAAAGAGTCGGCAAATATGGAAGCTGCCTATGGGTTAGCCATAACTATTACAATGATTATGACAACTTTGTTACTCTCATATTATTCATATCAGCGAGGATGGAATCACAAGCTTGTATTTTTGATGCTTACTGTATATCTCACAATTGAAGGAAGTTTTTTAATTGCTAACCTTCACAAATTCAAATACGGAGGATGGTTCACTCTGATGCTGGCATCTCTTTATTTTATTATCATGTACGGATGGTATTTCGGGAGGAAATTGAAAAACAGGTATGTGACTTTTGTGGGCCTTTACAAGTATATTGATCTGTTTAAGGATCTGTCAAAAGATAATTCAGTCCCGAAAACGGCAACTAACCTTGTCTATATTATAAGGGCTAACAGGCAGGATCAGGTTGAATCAAAAGTGATCTATTCAATTTTTCAGAAGCAACCCAAACGAGCTGATACCTACTGGTTTCTTCACGTGAACAGAACAAATGAACCTGACACGATAGAATACCATGTTAACCAGATTATTCCCGGAGTCCTGATAAGGGTTGATTTTCAGATAGGATTTAAAATGGAACCGAAAATTAATCTATATTTCAGGGAAGTACTGGAAGATATGGTGGCAGCCGGAGAAATTAATCTCGAGAGCACTTTTGCTTCATTGAAAAAACACTGCATGCCAGCCGACTTTAAGTATATTCTCATTGACAGGATAATGCCTAATGATTATAAACTTTCAGGTATGGAAAGTGTGACGATGATTCTTCATCAACTCTCCAGGCTGTTGTGTATTTCCGATGTTAAAGCGCTGCAGCTCGATTCTGCAAACACAATCGAGGAGCAGGTTCCTATTACCATTAATCAACCGGTTAAAACAAGGATCAGACGGATAGATTGAATTCAGATTATATTGCATGATATATGAATGCAATGCCATTTGTAATAGGGACAATAGCTGTTAGTTCTTATATTATCCATAATGATATGTGTTGCGATTATATTTTCAAATGCACTTCCGAAATGGATAAGGGCTTATTGAGAAAGGAACTCATCCTAAGGTGGAAAGCCTTTGATTTTTTGGTTTAGTTGCAGAGCCCAAAAGAAATCTGGGCCCTTTGCGAGAAGACTATTCTTCATGGATTAGAAATTCGCGAAGTTCCCTCAACTCCAAAAATTTCCTCTGAATTCAGTAGTAGTTCAACATACTGTGCTCTTTTATAAACAAATGGATTGCCTGTGAGCTTGTTTTTTGACAGTTTGCCTCTGAACTCATCAATGTTTTTATAATTCTTTTTGTCCATCCATTCTTCCAATTCTCTTCTAATATCGCTTATCCGGGACAAACCATTTTTATATACTGTACTCACGATCTGAACGCATGTGGCTCCTGACAATAAAAGCTTAACAACATCTTCACCACTGAATATTCCGCGACTGCTGCATATATCTGCCTTAACGTTATCGAACAGCAGTCCTGCATATCTAAGTGATTTCTTATAGTCCCTTTCGTTGCTGAGATGAGATGTCTTAATATGCTTTTCGGTATTTATATCTATATCGGGCTGGAAAAATGAATTAAAAAGAACAAAAGCATCTGCCCCGGCTTTATCCAGCTTTTTAATGAAATTCAGAATATTTGAGTAATCGGGGCTCAGCTTTACACTGATCGGAATTGATATATGTTTTCTTATCTCTTTCAGGGTATTAATCTGGGAGTCTTCAACATCTTTGGAAGTCTTGTCAAAATCCTCCGGGATCTGGTAGAAGTTAAGTTCAATGCCATCAACTCCCGTTTCACTTATGAGCATGGCATATTTTAACCATGTATCATTGTTTATTGCATTAAGACTTGCTATAACCGGTATTGTTAAGCTCTCCTTTGCCTTCCTGATATTCATCAGATGCTCGTCGGGTCCGGCATGAACCATATTAGGATGTATCTGAACCATTTCAGCATATAGGTCATTGAATTCATTGAGTCTTTCTTCAAGCTGATAGCTCTCGAGTTGGATCTGTTCCTCAAAAAGAGATCTGTAAACAATTGCACCTGCTCCAAGTTCTTCGGCCTTTTTAAGATTGTCCAGATCCGTGACAAGATTAGAAGCTCCTAAAATTATGGGGTTATTAAATTCAATCCCCATGTAGTTTGTCTTTAATTTATTCATAAGATTGATTTTATATGTCATTCTGCATAATCCTCTTCCAGATCGTTGTGATCATCTCCGCCCAGACTGTAATAATTGTTCTCCTCATCTTCGCTTCCTATTCTCTCAAGCTCGTCATCGAGCTCAGAACCAGGAACATCCAGATCACTGCCTGAGAGATCCTCGTCAAAATCTTTTTCGTTATTTATCCCTGTCTTATTATTAAAACCAGCTTCTTTTAGATTGGAAGGATCTTCCGGATCTATTTTTCTGTCTTTTTGATATTTTCCATAAATGTCTTCACTGGGAGGGTATGCCGGGTATCCATGAAGGCGGTCATTCTCATTGTTATCTTCCTTATTGAGAGATGGGTTAGTTTTGCCGGGTTTTTCTTTCATGTATTGCTTCAGTCAAAGAAAATTTCAGTATGTAAACTTGTTCGTTATCTGTTTTTCTTAAAGAATAAACTTCTGAACAAACCATTTAATTATTACAGATTAAACAAACTCATTACTTTCATTGTTCATTACTAAAAATTAAGATCATATTCCAGAATGATTCATATTGAAGATTATAAACGGAAAACAATTTTATCCGGTATTTCCTGATTGAATTATACTGCAGAAAGAATAAACACAATAGCCTGATTTTTGATTAAATTCCTGATTCACTGAAAAAACTGTTTATTATAATATTTATGCTTTTTGACCTTAAAAAATCATATATTTAAATCAGATTTAAGTTTAATTAACTGAAGTAATAAGTTACATTCATCGCTTTATATATTATGGTGTTGGTTCAAGATATTACTTTCTGGCCGTTTATAGTTTTCGCAGTTATTGTAATCTCCCTTATTGGTATAATGATAGGTCTTTCATATGTGCTTGGAGAAAAACATAATGAAAAGGATACTGATGAACCATATGAGTCAGGGATTCCCCCCACCGGTGATGCGAGGCTTCGGTTTTCGTCGGGATTTTATATTATTGCAATGTTCTTCGTCATTTTTGATCTTGACGCTGCTTTCATTATGCTGTGGGCGGTATCTTTCCGTGAACTTGGGTTAGCCGGTTATATTGGAATATTAATATTCATAGGCTTACTGGTCGTATTATTGATTTACGAACTCAGCATAGGAGCGCTCGATTTCGGGCCGAACGGGAAAAAAATACTGCAGTATAAGAACAGGATTAAAAAATAGTTTGATGATAAGAGCCAATAATAAATTAGTGGATCTGGAATCAGGAATAAACGAAGACGGTATCCGGAGGTCTGTCCTGGTTGGCAAGCTTGATGAAATGATTTCCTGGGGACGAAAGAATTCATTGTGGCCGTTTGGTTTTGGTCTTTCATGCTGTTTTGTTGAAATGGCCACCGCCCTTACCAGCCGGTATGATATTGCGCGATTCGGCGGAGAAGTGATACGTGGTACACCCCGGGAAGCAGATGTGATGGTCATCGCCGGTACAGTCTTCCTTAAGATGGCTCCCATAATACAAAGGCTGTATGATCAGATGATGGCTCCCAGGTGGGTCATATCTATGGGGTCGTGTGCTAATTCGGGTGGTATGTACGATATATACAGTGTTGTACAGGGTGTTGACAAATTTTTGCCTGTCGATGTTTATGTATCGGGCTGTCCCCCGCGTCCTGATGCTTTTCTCGAGGGTTTGCTTCTTCTGAGGGAATCGATAGGAAAAGAAAAGCGGCCGCTGAGCTGGGTTATCGGACCACAGGGCATTCATAGGCCCGAAAAGATCTCGATGAGGGATAAAAAGCAGGAAGAACGTTCCAAAATGGGTATAATAAGGCCGATGAATGAAATTTAGCACCAGATATGTAAGATAAATATCAGAATGAGCCAGGTCAGTCAAAATATGATTAATGAAATAAGATCTAAATTTGGTGATCAGATTATCCTGTCTGAGCAGCTGACCAGAGATGATACTACCACAATCTGGATTGAAAGGAACAACATTGAAAAGATTTTAAAGTTTCTTAAGAGTGAGATCATCCGGCCTTTTAAAATGCTTTATGATCTTACATGCATTGATGAACGGACCCGTACAAAACGCGACGGTCAGCCCCCAAGTGATTTTTCAATTGTTTACCACCTTACATCTTTTCAAAGAAATCAGGATATCAGGATCAAGGTGGCTCTGAATAATAGCGACCTTTCTATTCCTAGCATAACTACTATCTGGGAATCAGCTAACTGGTATGAACGCGAAGTGTTTGATATGTTTGGCATTAACTTCACCGGGCATCCAAGGCTTACAAGAATACTGATGCCAAAGTCGTGGAAGGGCCATCCACTGAGGAAAGAACATCACGCAAGAGCTACTGAAATGGATCCGTTTGTTCTGACTGATGCTATCAGGGATGAAGAGGAGGCTAATCTCAAATTCAATCCTGAAGAGTATGGGTTGGATTCAAAAAGCGAAGACAGTGATTTCATGTTTCTGAATGTAGGACCCCAGCATCCGGGAACCCATGGATTATTGAGGCTGATTGTTCAATTGCATGGTGAAGATATTGTAAATATAATCCCTGATATCGGGTTCCATCACAGGGGAGCCGAAAAGATGGGAGAAAGACAATCGTGGCATACCTTCATTCCATATACCGATCGGATAGATTACCTCGGGGGAGTAATGAATAATCTGGCCTATCTGCTCTCCGTTGAAAAACTGGCCGGTATTGAACCGCCCGACAGGGCACAGGTGATCCGTATAATGATGAGTGAACTCTTCCGGATAGCCAGTCATCTGGTATGGCTAGGGACCTTTGCACAGGATATGGGACAGATGTCACCTGTTTTTTATGCATTCAACGACAGGGAAAGAATCTTTGATATCGTCACAGCAATTACGGGTGGCAGAATGCACCCGTCGTGGTTCAGGATTGGCGGCGTTGCCCATGATTTACCGGATGGTTGGGATAAACTAATCCTGGAATTTGTTAAATACCTTCCTAAGAGACTCAAAGAATTTGACAACATTGTTCTTAAAAACCGGATATTAAAAGCACGGACTATAGGCATTGGGGTATTTACGACCGAAGAAGCTATAGAATGGGGGATAACCGGTTCGGGCCTCAGGGCTACAGGCTTTGACTGGGATTATCGGAAGAAGAGGCCCTATTCAGGTATTGAAAAATTTGAATTTGATATTCCTCTCGGGAAAAATGGTGACTGTTACGACAGGGCTCTTGTACGGATGGAGGAAATGAGGCAGAGCCTGAGGATCGTTGGGCAGTGCGTCAATAATATGCCGTCTGGTCATTATAAATCCGACCACCCATTGGCAATACCTCCAAGAAAAGACAAAACAATGACAGATATTGAGACTCTTATCACTCATTTTGTAGGCGTTTCATGGGGACCGGTCATTCCTGCCGGTGAAGCCATGATACCCGTAGAGGCAGCCAAGGGAAGCAATGGCTATTACCTTATCAGTGACGGTAGTACGTCATCATACCGTTCAAGAATCCGGACTCCGTCCTTTCCTCATATGCAGATGCTGCCATTAATAACGAAAGGATATACGATACCTGATTTACTGGCCATTTTAGGGGCAATGGATTTTGTTCTGGCTGATTTGGATAGGTAAGAAGAAAGGAGAAAGTTAACTGTAAAAGACAAAAGATAAAAGTAAAAAGACAAAAGATTGCTTCGCTTCGCTCGCAATGACGTTGCAAGTAATCAAGGTCTGATTTTAACAAGAATTGAAAACGAGAAACAATGAACGAGGAACAAGCAACCAGCACCAAACACCAAAATTAAATACCAATGCTGACTGAGAAAGAAATAAAAGAGATACAGGAAGAGATTAAACAATATCCTTATCCCGCAGTGGCATGCATAGATGCTTTGAAAATTGTACAGCATCATCGCGGATGGGTTTCTGACGAAGCTGTTAAGGCTATTGCAAATCTTCTCAGTATTTCGAATGAAGAAGTAGATGGGGTTGCAACTTTCTACAGCAGGATCTATCGAAAACCTGTAGGTAGAAATGTAATACTAATCTGCGACAGTGTCAGTTGCATGATAATGGGGTATGGATCAATCTATGAATTTATTTCAAAAAGGCTCAGCATTAAGTTTGGAGAAACAACATCAGACGGAAGGTTTACACTTCTTCCGATCTCATGTCTTGGCGATTGCGATAATGCACCGGCCATGATGATAAATAATGATCACTTCAACAGGTTGACAGTGAAAAAGGTTGAAGAATTGCTTGAGCAATATAAATAGTACCTATGGAAAAGCCCTTAACCAGATATATTAATCCAGCCTCAGATCCTTATAATCTTGAAGATTACAGAAAGGTTGGCGGTTACGATAGTCTCCGGGAGGTGCTTAAAAATATGAAACCGGCAGCGGTGACAAGCCTGGTCAAAGATTCAAATTTGCTGGGACGCGGAGGAGCAGGCTTTCCTACAGGAGTAAAATGGAGCCTTGTGCCAATGAATGAAGACAATTCAGAACCAAAATACCTGGTTTGTAATGCAGACGAAATGGAACCTGGCACCTTTAAAGACAGGTATCTTCTTGAAGGAAATCCGCATCAGCTTATCGAAGGGATGATAATTGCTGCTTATGCAATTCAGGCTGGTAAAGCATATATATTTCTTCGCTGGGCATATAAGAAAGCTGAAAAGGTTCTTCGCAAAGCGATCTATGAAGCATATAAGGCAGGATATCTGGGTAAAAACATTCTAGGATCGGGTTTTGATCTTGATTTATATTTACATTCCAGTGCCGGCAGGTATATCTGCGGAGAGGAAACAGCTTTGCTTAATTCGCTCGAAGGCAAAAGAGCTCTTCCACGGACAAAACCACCATTTCCAGCAATAAGCGGTTTGTTTGGCAGACCAACTGTAGTAAACAATGTTGAAACCCTTTCGTGGATCTCTCATATCGTGGAAAATGGTGCAGCATGGTTTAAGGGATTGAGCCTGACGGGCACTGGTGGTACAAAGTTGTATGGAATAAGCGGGAAAGTAAAGAATCCCGGAACATGGGAACTTCCTCTTGGAACAACAATGCGTGAGCTTCTTGAGGTACATGCAGGTGGAATGGCAGAAGGTCACAAGTTCAGGGGAGCATTACCGGGAGGTGCCTCCACAGATTTTCTTGTTGAAGAACATCTCGATGTGAAAATGGACTTTTCAACTGTGGCGGCTGCCGGCAGCAGGCTTGGAACAGGAACTATGATTGTGCTTGACGACAAAACCTGTCCGGTTGCATTTATTCATAATGTTGAGAGGTTCTTTGCTCTTGAAAGTTGTGGATGGTGTACACCATGCCGGGAAGGACTTCCATGGGTTGAAAAGATGCTGGCATCGATTGAAGCGGGTACGGGTAAAATGGAATACATTGATCTGCTTAAGTTTAATGCAAAATATTTTGGACCAGGCAACACATTCTGTGCCCATGCTCCGGGAGCGGCAGAGCCTTTACAGAGCGGACTTAAATATTTTCATGATGATTTCATAAAGCATATTACTGAGAAAAAATGTCCCTGGAGGTAAAAATGGTAAAGATCAGGATAGACGGGAAATATTATGATGCAAAACCTGAGAAGAATCTTCTCGAGACATGTCTTGCTTTCGGAATAGACATACCGCATTTTTGTTTCCATCCTGCTCTCGGGTCAATAGGTGCCTGCAGACTTTGTGCAGTAAAGAAATTCAGGGATAAAGATGATGCCAAAGGCCGGATCGTTATGTCGTGCATGGAACCGGTAACTGAGGGACTGATTGTTTCAGTAGAAGACCCTGAAGCAAAAGCATTCAGGGCCTCCGTGATTGAGGGCCTTATGACAAATCATCCTCACGATTGTCCTGTTTGTGATGAGGGAGGGGAATGTCATCTGCAGGATATGACAATTATGACAGGCCATAATTACAGACGATTTGATTTTCCAAAAAGGACATACAATAATCAGGAATTAGGGCCATTCATCAGTCATGAGATGAATCGCTGCATTCAATGTTACAGGTGTATAAGGTTTTACAAAGATTATGCAGGGGGAAAAGATCTTAACGTTTTTGGCTCTCGGAATCATGTTTATTTCGGACGGCATGAAGATGGTCCACTTGAAAATGAATTCAGCGGAAATCTGGTTGAGGTATGCCCGACAGGTGTTTTTACCGACAAAACATTAAAGAAACATTTCACCCGTAAATGGGACCTCTCAAATTCTCCTTCAATATGTGTGCATTGCAGTATCGGATGTAATACAATAATAAGCGAGCGTTATGGTTCACTCAGGAGGGTAATGAGCAGGTATAACGGATCTGTTAACGGGTATTTCATCTGCGACAGGGGAAGGTTCGGATATGAATTCGTAAATGATGAAAAACGTATAAGAACTGCCTTTATCCGCTATGAAAAAAGTGGAAAACCGGAATCAGTTGATAATGAAGAGCTATTATTATCTCTGGAAAACTTATTTTCAAAAGATAAAAAGATGATTGGTATCGGTTCTCCGAGAGCTACCCTTGAGTCTAACTTTGCATTATTGTCTCTTGTGGGTGAAGAGAATTTCTATCATGGTATTTCAAAAAAAGAGCATCATTTGAGCAGAATAGTTTCAGAGTTCCTGCAGAACAGCGGAGTCAGAACCCCTTCATTAAATGAGATTGAAAAAGCTGATGCTGTACTTATTCTAGGTGAAGATCTTGTAAATACTGCACCCATGATCGCCCTCGCATTACGTCAATCTGCACGGAACCTGACCAATGAAGAAGCCAATGTGAAAGGTATTCCCTTATGGAACGACTCCCCTAGAAGAGAACTTGCTCAGAAGAAAATGAGTCCTCTGTTTATTGCTTCAAATTATAATGTTTCTCTCGATGAAATTGCAGAAGGCTCTTTTCATGGTTCATCTCAGGAAATAGCCGCCCTGGGTTCTGTAATTGTTTCTGAACTTGATGGGAAAGCTTACAGTTCAGGAGACTTAGGGGAAAATGTAAAAAACCTGGCTGCTAAAATTGCTGAAACATTCAAAAATGCAAAAAATCCTTTGATAATTTCAGGTATAAGTTGCGGTGCTGAAGAGATCTTGCTTGCAGCTCTTAATATTTCCAGTGCACTTTTATCTGCCGGTTCAAAAATTATGGTCAGCATGATAGTGCCGGAATGCAACAGCATGGGGCTGTCATTGCTTCCGGGCAAGGCATTTGAAGATATTTTAGAATTAACTGAAAATAAAGAGATTGAAACATTAGTTGTTCTTGAAAATGATTTATACCGAAGGGCAGGTAAAGATTCAGTCGATGAACTCTACGAAAGAAGCAGCAGAGTAGTTGTTCTTGATTATCTTGTTAATAATACAACAGAACACGCTGATATTCTATTGCCGGCTGCGACATTTGCAGAATCAGAAGGCAGTTTTGTAAACAACGAGGGTCGTGTCCAGCGATATTATAAGGCAATAGCCGGCAAAAGCCAGGTAAAGGAAAGCTGGAACTGGATAAATGATTTTATAAAATTAAAGCATGGAAATCCGGCTGTGCCATGGAACAGGCTGGATGATATAATTGAATCTATGGCTGAAGAATTTCCAGTCTTTTCCAAGTTATTGAAATACAAACCTGATGCTGATTTCAGAATGCTGAATTCAAAGATACCAAGGCAGACAATACGTTATAGCGGCAGAACCGCCATGAATGCCAACATTACTGTTAGTGAACAGAAACCTTCATTAGATAACAACTCCCCATTAGCCTTTAGTATGGAGGGACAACAGGAAAAACCTCCGTCAGGAAGGGTTCCGTTTTACTGGACACCGGGATGGAATTCAGTACAGGCGTTGTATAATTACCTCGATGAGCCTGACGGATCCATGAAGGGTGGTGACCCCGGGATCAGAATCTTTGAACAGGCAGAGTGGATTAAACACATTTATTTCGATCAAACCAATCAAATCACTGAACTTAGGAAAGATGAATGGCTTATTGTTCCGGTAGCTCAGATCTTTGGAAGTGAGGAACTTAGTTCTATAAGTCCATCCATAGTACAAAGGACTTCAGAAACATTTGTATTGATGAACCAGGATGACGCTGATATTATTAATGCAGATAATGGCGACTACGTACAACTGGAAACTGGTACATTTAAATTAAAGGCTAAAGTTAAAATCACAAAGAGTATTCGGAAAGGACTGGCAGGATTGTCTGTAAATTTACCCGGGATGTCATTTGTTGATATTCCAGGTATTGGGAAATTTCATAAACTGTAATTTATTATTCATGAAATATGTATTTATCATAGCAGGCGTACTCTTAATACCATTGTCCATTGCGGCCGGACTAATATGGGTTGAGCGAAGGCTTCTTTCCGTATGGCAGGACAGGCTGGGACCCAACCGTGTAGGTCCGTTCGGTCTGGGGCAGGTTGTTGCAGATACGGTAAAGCTATTCTTTAAGGAAGATTGGGTACCTCCTTTTTCTGACAGGCCGGTTTTTGTGCTTGCTCCTGGTATACTTATGATAACAATACTGCTGACATTTGCGGTCATCCCTTTCGGTCCTGGTTTCTATGTATTTGATTCAAATATTGGCATCCTTTTTTTCCTGGGTAATTCATCACTGGGTGTTTACAGTATTGTGCTGGGAGGCTGGGCTTCAAACAACAAGTATTCGTTGATTGGCGCTATGAGAGCTTCAGCGCAGATGCTTACTTATGAAGTGTTCATGGGACTTTCCCTAATGGGCGTGGTAATGATGGCTGACAGTTTCAGTTTCTGTAAAATTGTGGAAGCACAAAAGGGAGGGTGGTTTTTCATTCCACAGTTTATAGGATTTATTGTCTTCTTTATCGCAGGGATTGCTGAAACGCATCGGCTGCCGTTCGATATTCCTGAAGCTGAAGGAGAACTGATTGCCGGGTACCATTCAGAATATTCCGGAATGAAATTCGGTATGTTCTTTGTTGGTGAATACCTTGGTATTACTCTTATTTCCGCGCTTATCTCAACATTATTTTTTGGAGGATGGCTTGGACCTTCATTCCTTCCGCCTGTTTTCTGGTTCTTATTTAAAACCTTCTTTTTTATTTGTGTATTCATCCTGCTTCGGGCATCATTGCCAAGGCCACGATATGATCAGCTTATGGAGCTTGGATGGAAGGTTTTGTTGCCTTTGTCATTACTGAATCTTTTGATTACAGGTGCGATCCTGATATTTTTAAAATGAGGGCATTATTATAAAAATGATAAACAGTGAATTGAAAATAGTTGGTTTAGTTTTACCCCCATCCCACCCTTCCCCCAAGGGGGAAGGAGTTAAAAATTCTGGTTCCATTGACATCATTTCCCCCTTGGGGGAAATAAGAAAGGGGGTAAATAATACTATTCTGAATGTTAATAAGATAAGAAATTAATTATGATCAGTATTCTTCGAAGTATGTGGCTGACTTTCCTTCATGTGTTTCACAAAACTGAGACTGTGGAATATCCTGAGGTCAGGCCATATCTTCCTCCACGTTACAGGGGAAGAATTGTTCTCACACGAGATTCGGAGAATAAGGAAAGATGTGTTGCCTGTTACCTGTGCGCCGCAGCTTGTCCGGTGGATTGTATTTCACTTCAGTCAACAGAAGATGAGAACGGCAGAAGATATCCTGAATTCTTCAGGATAAACTTTTCACGGTGTATTTTCTGTGGCTTCTGTGAAGAAGCATGTCCTACTTATGCCATTCAGCTTATCCCCGATTTTGAAATGGCTGAGTATGACAGGCAAAATATGGTATATGAAAAAGAGCATTTACTAATCAGCGGCGAAGGAAAATATGCCGGATATAATTTTTATAAAAATGCAGGTGTTGATATGGGGATAAAAGGAAAAGGAGAGGGAGATAATGAGGAGCTGCCAGTAGATGTCATTGACCTTTTACCTTAAAAATAATGCACATAAGATGGATGTTTTTTTCTATACAGCTGCAATTGTAGCAATTATTTCAACGATAATGGCTATCTCAGGAAGGAATGCAATCCATTCACTTCTGTTTCTTATTTTGTCTTTATTGGCAATATCTGTCATTTTTTATTTGCTCAGTGCACCTTTTATTGCTGCTCTGGAGGTAATAATTTACGCCGGCGCTATTATGGTACTTTTCATTTTTGTGACAATGATGCTAAATATAGGACTTGAGAGAGAAACAGAAAAGAAATGGCTGAGGCCACGAATGTGGATAATTCCATCAGTATTATCTGCTATTCTTCTTGCCGACCTCATCCTTACAATAAAAAGTGTACCGGAAATCCCTTCCGTTAAAGAAGCAATAATGCCTAAACAGGTTGGTATTTCGCTGTTTTCAACGTATCTGCTTGCGGTTGAGATTGCGGCTGTCCTTCTGATGGCAGGAGTTATTGGAGCTTACCATCTGGGAAGTCAGAAGAAAAAAGTTAAACATAGGTTTTTAGATATAAAATAGAAATATGCTGACAGTATCCATCGGAACACAAATATTGTTTGCAGGAATAATCTTCTTCCTTGGACTGATAGGTTTGCTTGTTCGAAGGAACATGATTTTTATGTTAATGTCAATCGAGATTATGTTTAATGCCGCGGGACTTGTTTTTATAATTGCCAGCACGCACTGGAAACAACCTGATGGTCAGGTGATGTTTATATTTATTCTGGCGGTAACTGCAGTTGAGGTATCAATAGCTTTAGCTTTGATCCTGCAGGTATACCATCATTTTAAAACACTTGATGCTGATGCAGTTAATAATTTGAAGGATTAAAATTGATTAACGAATGTCCACAATTATCCCCCTGATACCTGCAATCCCCTTCCTGAGCTTTCTCATCCTGGCTCTTTTCGGTCATAAGCTGACCCGGAAGGTTGCAGGTATAATCGGAGCGGGATCAATAGGTATAACTGCAGTTCTTACATGCATTATTGCTGTTACATTCCTTAAATCTTTACCTGAAGTCAAATCTTATTCAGTTCATGTTTGGGATTGGATAAATGCAGGCAATCTGAAGGTTGAAATATCATTTAGTCTCGATTCTCTTTCACTGGTATTCTGCTTTGTCATCACTTTTGTAGGATTCCTGATACATATTTACTCGATTGGCTTTATGGAAAAGGATGGGGGATTTACACGGTTTTTTGCCTATATGAATCTTTTTATTGGTTCGATGCTGGTACTTGTTTTAGCTGACAATATTTTACTAATGTATCTTGGATGGGAGGGCGTTGGTTTATGCAGCTACCTGCTCATCGGCTTCTGGTATAAAGAGCCTGCCAATGGTTATGCAGCAAGAAAAGCATTCATTATTACACGGGTTGGGGATACTGCAATGATCATAGGTATCTTCATCCTGTTCATAAATTTTGGCACTGTTAATATAAATGAACTGATGCAGCAGGCTTCTGCAAAGTGGGTTGCAGGTTCTTCTTTAGCGGTATTGACTGCAGCCTTATTGTTAGGCGGCGCTTTGGGAAAGTCAGCTCAGCTTCCGTTGCAAACATGGCTTCCTGATGCTATGGCAGGCCCATCTCCCGTAAGTGCACTGATTCATGCAGCAACAATGGTTACTGCCGGCGTCTACCTTATTGCGCGCACACATGTATTATTCAGTCTGGCTCCGGTTGTACAGTCTACCATCGCGATAATTGGAGCTCTCACTTTGCTGATTGCCGGCTTCAGCGCCCTGGCCCAGCACGATCTAAAAAGAATTCTTGCCTATTCCACTATAAGCCAGATAGGTTACATGTTTCTTGCCCTGGGTGTCGGAGCTTGGTCGGCTGCCGTGTTTCATTTTATGATACATGCCTTTTTCAAAGCACTGCTTTTCCTTGGTGCAGGAATTGTAATACTGGTACTGGACGAAGAACATGATATCTTCAAAATGGGAGGCCTCAGAAAAAAAATGCCTGTTGTATTTTATACCTTTCTGATAGGCTCTGCTTCTCTTTCCGCCTTGCCGCTCATAACTGCCGGCTTCTACAGCAAGGATCAGATCTTATGGTATTCCTTTTCATCGCAAAGCGGAAGCATAATGCTGTGGCTGGCAGGGATTATCGGTGCTCTCCTGACTGCGCTTTATTCCTTCAGAATGATTTTTATAGCCTTTTATGGTGAGGCTAAAACCCAGCCATCATTTTCGCCAGGTAAGCTGATGACTGTTCCTTTAATCGTTCTGGCTGTATTATCTCTTGTCGGCGGATTTGTTGAAATGCCGTCGTCAATCGGAAATATTCATCTGTTTTCAAATATAGTTGGCAATACATTACCTGCTGTTGTTATTAAGACAGGTGAAGGCCAGGAAATTGTGTTTCAGGTACTTTCAGCAATAATAGCGCTTTCAGGGATCTATATCGCATATATTATATACTTAAAAAACCCTGCTCTGTCAGAACCATTCGATCACAGCAGGATCAACAAATTCTTTGAAAAGGGATGGGGCTTTGATAAACTCTACGATACCCTATTTGTAAGACCGGTTCTATGGCTTTCGGTAATTGATAAAAACGATTTTTTTGATCTGTGGAACATTGGATTATCGAGGCTGGCACTTTTTTTAAACAGGCTTCTCAGTTACACTCAAAACGGTAAGGTACGCTGGTATCTCTTGTCATTCGCCATAGGTATTGTAATAATATTGACTTATATGCTTAGCAGATGATACTGATTTATCTTATAATAATATTGCTGGCAGGTGCATTTTTTGCATGGTTCACAGGTACCAGGAACCCTGTCTGGCCTCGCATTATTTCCATTTCAGTATTGTTAATTGATTTGATTATCATCCTCATATTTGTTCTGCAAAAGACATCGACAGACAAGGGATGGGCGGCTGAAATTAAACTTGACTGGATTCCTGCATTCGGAATCAGCCTGCATCTTGCTCTTGACGGACTTAGTCTCGTAATGATTATCCTTACTTTTTTTCTTGGTTTGATCTCTGTAATTATATCGTGGAAAGAAATAGACACTAAAGTCGGATTTTTTCATTTCAATCTTCTCCTGATTTTAGCAGGGATAACAGGAGTATTTCTTTCTCTGGATCTGTTTCTTTTTTATTTCTTCTGGGAGCTCATGCTTGTTCCCATGTACTTTATGATTGGTATCTGGGGACATGAAAACAGAACTGCTGCTTCAAATAAGTTCTTTCTATATACACAGGCGAGCGGTCTTCTTATGTTAATCGCGATCATAACTTTATATTTTGTGCACGGACATTCGACAGGTTCTTATACATTCGATTACCTTCAGTTGCTGGGGACCAGGATGCCTGCCTCAACTGAACTGCTTATAATGCTTGGATTCCTCGCAGCATTTCTTGTAAAACTTCCTGTTGTCCCGTTGCACAACTGGCTGCCGGACGCCCACACTGAGGCTCCAACTGCGGGGAGTTTAATTCTTGCTGCTTTGCTCCTAAAAACCGGAGCATATGGTCTTCTCAGATTTATAGTGCCGCTATTCCCCTCAGCATCGGTTACATTCGCCCCAATCGGAATGTTATTAGGTGTAGTGGGTATTCTGTATGGAGCCAAGCTTGCATTTGCACAGACTGATTTGAAACGACTGGTCGCCTACACAAGTGTAAGCCACATGGGTTTTGTAATACTTGGTGTTTTTTCCTTTAATGAGATTGCTTACCAGGGGGTTGTTATTCAGATGATTGCACATGGGATAAGCACGGGTGCACTGTTTATTCTTGTCGGTCAGCTATATGAGCGAATTCATACCAGGGACATAAATAAAATGGGTGGCCTATGGGAGAAAGCCCCTGTTATGGGAGCTGCAGGGCTTATTTTTTCAATGGCTTCACTGGGATTGCCCGGCTTAGGCAATTTTATAGCTGAACTCCTTATTCTGATCGGAGCTTTTAAAGCAAATATTTTGATGTCATGTCTGGCAAGCCTGGGACTTATTGCAGCAACAATTTATTCGCTGCGGATTGTGCAAAAGGTTTTTCTCGGGAAAGAGAATACAGATTGGAAAATAAATGATCTTACACTCCGGGAAAAAGCAGTTTCAGCGTCATTGATTATAGCCATCGTCTGGCTTGGGCTTTTCCCGAAACCGGTGCTGGATACAGCAAAGCCTGCTGTTTTAAAAACCTTGATCAAACAAAAAGAAATTATACTGCAGAATCCGGGAAGTAACTTTGAAAAAATCCATTGTGGTCCTTCGTATAACCATTTGTGTGTCTTAGTGGTAAGTAAAAAATCATTTAACAACAAAGGTTGTTCCCCCCACCCCCCCCAAGGGGGGGCTAATACTCTGCCGTTTAGTATATTTCGTCCTGAAACTGACAATAATCTACCCATAATTAGTGGACCAATTTTGGGATTACAATTAAAACTACCTGAAGAACAGAAAATTAACCCCCCCTTGGGGGGGATGAGGGGTGGAAACTCCGTGTTAATGGATTTAATCAAATTTTAGGATATGACCGAAAAAGATTTTTTATGTTTAACCCCTTTTCTCATTTTATCGATAGCTCCTGTTGTGATAATGATTGTAGTTTCCATTTTAAGAAATTACAAAGTTGTTTATGGTTTTTCTGTTCTGTCATTATTAGCCGCATTTGGATCAATATTCTTTGTATTACCTTCTATTCCACATTTTATAGAGCCATTATTGATATTTGATGTTTACAGCATGTTTTTTCTCGGGATAATAATCATTTCTGCACTGCTGGTTACTTTCCTTTCTTATGATTATATAAAGCAGCTCGAAGGAGTGAGAGAAGAGTACTATATAATTATCTTCACTTCAACACTCGGAGCATCATTGCTGACCGTAGCGAATCATTTCGTGCTATTTTTCCTTGGTATTGAGACATTGAGTATTTCATTATATATACTTATAGCTTTTCAGAGAACTAAAAGCAATTCAATTGAAGCAGGGATTAAATACCTTATACTTGCTTCGGTATCATCTGCATTCCTGTTATTTGGGATGGCCCTGATATACACTGCATTCGGAACAATGCAGTTCAGTGCAATAGTTGCAGCGCTTGTAACCGATGAACATTTATCACCTCTTGTTATTTCTGGATTCGGGATGATGCTGGTTGGAGTAGGTTTTAAGCTGGCATTAGTACCGTTTCACATGTGGACGCCCGATGTTTACCAGGGGGCACCTGCCCCGGTTTCAGCATATATTGCCACAGTTTCCAAAGGGGCTGTAATGGCAATTCTGATACGATTCTTTTTTATTCTCAAGGGGTTCAGTAACCATTACTTATTTGTTGCAGTTTCAGGTATCGCTATTCTGTCAATGTTTGTTGGAAACATACTCGCAATCAGACAGAAGAACATAAAAAGATTATTGGGATATTCATCTATTGCAAATATGGGATATCTGATAATTATATTATTGACAGGAAGCAACAGAGGAATACAGGCCTCAATCTTTTACCTCATTTCATATTTTTTTACCACAATTGGTGCATTCGGAGTAATAGCACTCCTTTCAACTAAAGAATATGAGGTTGAAAAAATTGAAGATTTTAAAGGCCTCTTCTGGAAAAGACCATGGCTTGCAATTGTGTTTACAATCTCACTTTTGTCATTGGCTGGGATCCCGGTGACTGCCGGTTTCATTGCTAAATTCTATGTCATTCTGGAGGGGATGAAGGCCGGGCTCATGGTATTAATTATTTTAATGATAATCAACAGTGTGATAGGATTATACTATTACCTTAGGATTATTACCACGCTATTCTCTGCACCAAATGATACAAAGCTGCCGGAACTCTCTCTTTTCGGAAATATTACTCTTGCCATAGTAGCTGTTGGCATATTATTACTGGGAATTTATCCTGGCTGGTTAATTGACATCATTACAAGATTTGTTAGTCTTTGAAAAGTCAGTCATAATGTTCTCTTACAGTAATATTTTCAGACATTCATTCATCCCGGTATGTTTCCTCGACGTCTTTCCATTTTGGCTTTCCCGCAAACTGGCACGTAATGAACTATAATTGGAATGTGCTGTTAATAATATAACACTAACTAAATAATTTATGATCAATATTCCCAGAACAGATAAAAAAAGAGTTGTAATGGTAGGATGCGGATTTGCCGGGCTGACCCTGGCTAAAAAGCTTAAGAATAAAGATTATCAGGTAGTTATCCTGGATAAACATAATTATCACCAGTTCCCGCCTCTGTTTTACCAGGTTGCATCTGCAGGACTGGAAGAGAGTTCAATCCTTTTCCCTCTCCGAAAAATATTTCAGCACTATAAAGATTTCCATCTGAGAAAGGTGGAGGTAAAATCGGTGGATACTGTCAAAAATATTATTAAAACATCTTCAGGAGAAATTGATTATGACTTTCTTGTTCTGGCTCATGGCGCTACAAATAACTATTTCGGCTCGGCTCAGATGCAGAAATATTCAAGGGGAATGAAGACAATTGCGGAAGTACTTGATCTTAGAAATTCTCTATTGATGAACTTTGAAAATGCCCTTACGGCTGAGAATGCAGAAGAACGTGAAATGCTGATGACAATTGTTATTATCGGTGGAGGACCATCAGGCGTTGAGATTGCAGGTGCTTTGGCAGAGATGAATAAATATGTCCTTTCAAAAGATTACCCTGAGTTTAAAGAGATTAGAGCAAAAATATACCTGATAGAGGCCATTGACAGGGTACTGAGCTCAATGTCCAGGAACTCGTCTGATAAAGCCAAGTGGTTTCTTGAAAAGATGGGAGTACAGGTGCTCACAAAAACCAGGGCAACCGGTTGTGATGAAAAAACTGTATTCATTGATTCAGGAAGAAAGATAAGCACGGGGATGATAATCTGGACGGCAGGTATTGCAGGGAACAGCATGGAAGGTCTTAATGCCGATTGTTTTTCAAGAAACGGACGGATCAGAGTCAACAGTTATAATAAAGTACTAGGATATTCAAACATCTTTGCCATAGGGGACATCGCTCTGCAGACTGAGGAAAGTTATCCTCAGGGACATCCCCAGGTTGCACAGGTAGCCATTCAGCAGGCAGAGCTGTTAGCTGAAAATCTGTACAGGATCAAGAACGGCAAGTCGTTGAAAGGTTTTAAATATAAAGACCTTGGAACTATGGCAACGGTTGGTCGTCACCTTGCAGTTGTTGAACTTCCTACAGTCCGTTTTCAGGGTATCTTTGCCTGGTTTGTCTGGATGTTTGTCCATCTGATGAGCATAATAGGTGTAAAAAACAAATTGCTCATTTTCATTAACTGGGCCTTTAAATATTTTACATACGATCAATCGACCAGGTTAATACTCAGGCCAAAAGGTTGTGCGGATATATCATCAAACAATTATTCTATTCCGGAATAGAGCTTCATGAACTGAACCCTTTCAATGGCAGCCGGATTTTCGAGATTAGATTTGCTAAGCTTTGCTCTGAATGAATCGATCGAATTAAAATCATGCCTCTTCATCCAGGCAGATGTACCTCTCAGTATTTCAGGAATTACATCAAATCCCTCCTTATATAAAGCTGATGCAATCTGAACAGTTGTTGCGCCTGCAAGCAGTTGCTTTATAAAGGCTTTATGATCATGTACACCTGTAGATGCTGAAAGATCGCACCCGACATGTCCGGATAAGATTGATATCCACCGCAGTGTATGTGTAAATTCTTCAGAAGTGCTGTAGATCGGACCATGGCTCAGTTCCATTTTCTCAATGTCTATATCCGTATTATATGGCCGGTTGAACAGAACGAGTCCTTTTATACCGCATTCTGACAACTTTTTGATTGATTGAGCCAGTGATGAAAAATAATATCCTATTTTCACAGAAACCGGAAGATTGACATAATTTCTGACTTCCCTGATTATGTCATAGTAAATCTTCTCATTGTCTTCACCACTTCTTCGCCAGTCGGAAGGCAGAATATATATATTCAGTTCAAGCGCATCAACACCTGTTTCCTCTATTTTTTTGGAAAATGAGTGCCAGTCCTGATTTGAGACACAATTTATACTGGCAATCACGGGGATGTCAACATTTTTCTTTGCCTCATTCAAAAAATAGAGATATTTTCCAAGAGTATTGCGTTTGGCGAAATCGTATATATAAGAATAAGCTTCATCGTAGTCGTATATTCTTTTGCTTAAGATTGTATCAGGCGCGTGGCTGAAGGTACTTACCCCGTCGGTATTGTTTTTAATAACCTTTTCGGCTTCAATATGTATCTGTTCCTCAAAAAGAGATTTGATTACAACAGCCCCGACACCTTTTTTTGCAAGTTCCTTAATATTAGATAGTGAATTTGTAAGTCCGCAGCTTCCTGCTATAAGCGGATTTCTGAGTTTTAAACCTAAGTAGGTTGTATGCAAGTTTTCCATAAAAAATTATATAATTTAGCCAGATTTTAAGTTAATATTTCAAAGTTAATAATTCGGAATTAATAGAGAAATATAAGCTGATACATCATTTAAAACATTTTTACCACAAAGGAACACGAAGGATGCCACTAAGGTTCACAAAGACTTTTTAAATTTTATTTTCTGAATTTATTTTTATTTTAATAACCTTATTTGAATTATACTTTTTTCCCTTTGTGTTACTTTGTGGTACTTTATGGTTTAAGGATTTCCAGAGCAGAATCCCAATAACATTCAGCTATGAAAAAAACTATTGTATTATCGCTCCTGATTCTGACGGTAACAGAATTGTATGGTGTAATTAATTCATTCGCGAGATGGACCAAAACAGAGTTGATCCTCAGCAACGGCATAGTGAAGAGGACCATAAAACTGCCATCAGCCGGTGGCAGATTTCTTACTCTGTCATATAAACCGTTAAACGGCGCTTTTGATGCTCTTTCTGATACCTGTACTGATTTTCAGTTTGAGGTTAATGATGTAATATACTCAGGAAGAGATCAATGGAAATTGAAGGATATCCAGGTTATCACTGATAATAATGGGGGAAGCGGAGCTTTGGTAAAGCTCATCAGCGACGACAAGAAGGTTGAACTTACCCTCAGGTTCTTATTGTATCCCAATTCACCTGCCATACGCAAAAGTCTGGTTGTTAAAAATTTAACCGGGCAACCTGTTAAACTCGAGTCGGTCGATGTTGAGAAATTTGAGGTTCCTGGTTATTATCCAGTGACATTCAACTGGATATTTCACGATTATGGGAGAAGGCGACATATCGGTCCATATGACGGTAACAAGCAGGATGCATTAATAATAGTCCACGATATGAACCGCGAGCAGGGTATTGTCCTCGGCAATGAAGCAACCGGTGTAATGAAACATACTTCTGCGTTCTATGAGACTCAGGATATTTGTATCGGAATGACTCATAAAAATGCTGCGTTCCCCTTCCGTAAATGGATTCAAAAAGGAGAATCATTTGAGACTCCACAGGTATTTACAATGGTATATAATCATCAAAAAACTGTCGATGATATACTTAATATCGCTGTTCCGGATTTTGTAAGGAAATATATGGGAATAAGGCTTTCAGAACTCAAAGACAAACCGACGTTTGTATATAACACCTGGGAACCATTTTTTAAGAACATAAATGAAAAACTGGTTATGGAGCTGGCTAAAGCGGCTGCCGATGCCGGGATGAAAGAGTTTGTAATTGATGACGGATGGCAGGATAGTTACGGAGACTGGGGCATCGATATGAATAAATTCCCCAATGGTCTTAAGCCAGTGTTTGAATATATCAAATCACTTGGTATGAAGCCGGGATTATGGGTAAGCATCGGCAGCGCCAGCCCTGAAAGTAAAGTGTATAAGGCACATCCTGAATGGTTTGTACTTGACAAAAACGGTAAGTCTACGTCGTTGTATGCTCCTGATGACAGAGAAAAATTTACTGCATGTTTTGGTACGGGGTGGTATGATTATATTAAGGGAATCCTGCTGAAACTTTCAGTGGATTACGGGCTGGAATATTTTAAGCTTGATTTTGCAGTAGTAACCAGTGCTTATACTTATGATCATATTCAGTCAGGTTGTTATTCAACAAATCATCCTGGTCACAAAGACCACAATGAATCGCTCTATACAAATTATGAACGTTTATGGAAGCTTTTTGATGAACTCCATGCTGCAAAACCTGATCTTTTCATCGATTGTACATTTGAAACAATGGGAGGAACACAACTGATAGACTATGCCTTGCTGAAACATGCGGAAGGAGACTGGCTGGCAAATTTTGATGGAACTGCCGGAGAGAAGACTGATATGCGGATCCGAAACATGGCGTGGTGGAGATCTCCAGCTGTTCCTGCGACTTCCCTGGTTATAGGCAATCCCCAGATGCAGGACAAAGACTGGGATTCACATATAAAATCAATTGCTGGAGCTCTCCCGATCATGCTGGGCGATCCCAGGAAACTCTCAGAATCGGATCTGAAGAAGTACCGTAGTTATTCGGATTGGCTACAGGAGATGGAAAGGAAATACAACTTCATGAGTTTCAGACAGGATCTGCCCGGATTTGGAGAACCAATGGAAGGAATGTGGGACGGATTTCAGCGAATCAATACTGAAACAATGAAGGGAGGGATCATTGGTGTTTTCAGGCATGGAGCAGTTGAAACAAAAAGAATAGTTACTGTTAATTATCTCGATCCTGTAATAACTTATGAGGTGAAAACAATCGCCGGAGATCTTGTAACTACATTAACCGGAAGCGATTTACGGGAAAAGGGTTTTTATGCTGAACTTAAAGGGCCATACTCAGGAGATCTTTTTGAGATAGGTAAAAAAAAATAATATTGTACTTCGTGCAAAGAAGTGCAGAGGCAAATACTTACATATTGGCTCCGTTAATTGTGTCCCGGTGTCTTAACAAATCAGATCCTTACTAAAATAATAGTGTTGACAATAACAGGTAAAAAGATTAATATTGCCATCGAACCGGTCATGGTTTATATTTTATTATTGAGTTATCGAAAATAATATGGCATTTTTTCAGACACTTTTCGATTGGTACATGGCCAATCTGAATTATTTCACTATCGCATTGCTGATGCTGATTGAAAGCACTTTTCTTCCTCTGCCATCAGAGGTTGTGATTCCTTTCGCCGCATATAAGGCAGGTCAGGGGGAGCTCAATGTATTCATTGTAGTATTAACAGGAACTATCGGAGCTCTTACCGGCTCATTAATCAATTATACTCTTGCTTATTATCTGGGGCGCCCACTTGTGTACAAATTCGCGGAATCGAAACTTGGCAAAATGTGTCTTCTGTCAAAGGAAAAAGTTATACATGCAGAGGAATATTTCATCAGGAACGGAAAGACATCTACATTCATTGGCCGACTTGTTCCCGGTATTCGTCATCTGATTTCTATTCCTGCCGGATTAGCAAAGATGAGTCTCAGGGATTTTATGACATTCACATTTATCGGAGCCGGTATCTGGAATATTATTCTGGCAATAATCGGATATTATTTATATGCTGTCAGGGAACAGATATTTCCTTACATCGGGCATATTCTTCTCGGAGGGGGTGTGATATTTGTTATTTACCTCATAATCAAGGCCAGAAAGAATGGGAAGAAATCCTGATTATTTCACTCGCAGGTTCTTTGCAGCTTCATAAAGGATTTTATCTTCTTCATTTATAGGATTGATCTGCAGGTGAGGGGGAGAAGGCCTGGTATTTTCATCAACATGAATAAATGTAACAAAACCATCGACCAGTGATTTTTCCGCTCCATTTTTCTCAACATGCACATATGAGGTAAGACTGGTATTGCCTGTGTCTACTCAGTGAAACTCTCCCGCCGAAGCGGGACAAGTTGTGTCAGTTCTTATTTATTAGTTACATAGAGGTCCACGGAGGAATCACATAAAACCACAGAGTTGTTCTGCGTTTATATGTAAAATCTATAAAAGAATTTTGAGAAATTAATACTCAATAATAATTCAAATCGTCTCTTTGAACAATATCCGGGGAAAAGGCCGGAAGGCATACAGAAATATATTCAGCTCCTCCCGCGAAAGGAGTACTGTATTGGACCCATTCGTCTTGTAAAGTCATTATCGCCTGACCCTCAGATAGGATATATTCTTCACGCTTTGTGTTGATCTTCAGTTTGCCTTTCAGAACCACCGTGTATTCATTGAATTTTGGAGTTTGTCCTGGCTCAACCCAGCCTTCAGGGCTCGTCATATAAGCAATGCTGACTTCAGCTGTTTTGCTGTTAACATGACCAAAAAATTCCCTGATGATTTTTTCCTTATTACCGGCAGCTTTAATTATTGACGGGGATTTAATGAATTGTGCCATAGATATATGAATATATTTAATTAATCCTCAAGATATCCAAATTTACCTGTTTTGAAGTCCTCATAGGCCTGTTTAATTTCAGATTCTGTATTCATAACGAATGGTCCATATGATGCGATAGGTTCATGAATCGGTTCCCCGCTTAGTACGAGCACAGTACTTTTTTCGACAGCTTCAATAATTATATCTTCTCCCTCATGTCCGAAAAGAATAAAATAATTTTCAGGTGCATTTTTCAGATCATTTATTTTAATCTCACCATCGACCACCAGCATGCCTGTATTGTAATTTTTGTCAAAACTAAAAATGACTTTGGCCCCTTTGATAAGTTTTGCATTAAACATATCTACCGGAGAGAAGACAGATGCAGGCCCTTTCTTTCCTTTAAATTCACCGGCAACGATTTCAACACTGCTTTTTCCATCATCCAGCAATACCTTTGTCATATCCTTATTTTCGATTGTCTGATACTTAGCCGGTGTCATTTTATATCTGGCAGGCAGGTTGATCCAAAGCTGAACCACCTGGAAAATGCCGCCCTTCCGGCTGAATTCCTTTTCATGATACTCTTTATGAAGTACTCCGGCTCCGGCAGTCATCCATTGCACGTCACCTTCGGCTATTACACCGCTGTTACCGGCGCTGTCGTTATGTGCTACTTTCCCGTGATAAGCTATGGTAACTGTTTCAAAACCTCTGTGCGGATGAACTCCAACTCCCCTTGGTGTCTCTGAGGGAGAAACAAGCCATTTAGATCCATAATCGAGAAGAAAAAAGGGACTCATTCCAGTTAATCCTATTTCAGGCAATGACGGGAAAAAATTATGGACTCTGAATCCGTCACCGACCATATGAAAATGTGGAGGTGGCAGGACTGCCTTAATTGATTTCAAGTTGTTATCCATATAGATTTTTATATACTCAACAATTGGTCGTGTAAATAGTTGTTAATATTACTTTCTATTAACAATTAAAATTTAGATTACATAGCATGACTAAAGAACATGCAATGAGTGTTTCAAGATCCAATATTTACACAATTCGTTTTTTCTGACCAATCGGACATGCCGCAACACAGATTCCACATATCCTGGCATCTATTCCAAGCCTGGTTCTTCCAAATTCAGCACACTGCTCGCGGCATTTAAAAGGATCAAAAAACTCTTCTCTTTCAACAGTTATATCCCAAAGTTTACCATTTGAAGCCTTTGTAGGACAGATCTCAACACAGATATTGCATTTTCCGCACCTGCTGATATTGATAGGACTGGATTTGGATTTTACCGGAGACTTTAAGAGTATTGAAACCAGGCGAAGCCTTGGCCCGAATTCCCTGGAAATGAAGAGATCTGTTTTACCTATCCAGCCCAGACCGGCTCTTGTAGCAACCATTTTATGTGAAAGATCTGTACGCAAAGAATTAAAATAGATTGTGTCTAGATCGGATGTTGAAACCGTAGGACTGACGTTAAATGTTTCAATTTCATTTGCATTTAGTTCCCCACAAATCTTTTCAGTTAACAAAGCAAGATCTTCGTTGGCTTTTTTGTAATGTAGATAGTACTCAGGAGTAGGGCCATTAATTATCTTATCTAAAATTATCGAATCAAGCCTTAGTCCTATTGAAATTCCAAAATTGAATCCGGTGAATTTCTTTTGAAGTAAACCGGTGAGATCAGCAAATCCGAATATGAAATTTTCAGCGGGGAGAAGATGTTCCTTAATTATATTCTCGATAATAACTGTCATAGTTCTTTTCATTGATTAAGCAGGACTTTTTCCGGTAAAAGCAACTGGCTGAATTCTTCCATTTCCTTATGAGCATCCTCAAAATTAGAATACTTATTTAGGACAATTTTTTTAGAGCCATTCCTGTTGATCAGCAACAATTCGATATCTGAAACATTCATATCGAATCTCACATTTGCTCGGCTGTAAGTTGTATATTTCTTCGTGGCTTTTATGATGCTGAACCTGGTAAACTGGTCTGCATCAATCCATTTACCTTCTATGAGAATACCAAATAATGCGGTGTAGGGTTTTATCCTTTTATTTTCAATATCTATAAATGTACCATTGTATGTAAATGCCATAAAGAATCCGGGTATGAGCAATGTAAGAGCCAACAGGGAGTAATTTGCAGCAACAATCCCGCTAATGATGAATACATAACCCATATAACTCAAGGATGGGCCGAAAAATTTACCGAGATTATTATTGCGGATTGGCATATGATCAGTTTTGGAACAATTTTTCTTATCTGTGTTCCACTGTTTTTATTTCAGGACAGATTTGAGCCATTTTTCTGCAAGAACTGGCCAGGTTTCTGCGGCAATTTTACCAGGTCTCAATCCATAACCATGTCCGCCTGTGGATAAAAGATGCAATTCAACAGGAAGTTTAGCATTTCTCAGAGCACCTGCCATTACAAGAGCGCTGTTGCCATATGGATCATCTGCTGTCTGGAATATAAAAATAGGAGGTACATCTTTACTTAATTCCAATTCGGGGGTAAGAGTTAAATTCGGTCCCTGGTCGAGATAAGCCGGATAGATCAGCATTGTAAAGGACGGTCTGCACGACAAGCTATCAAATTTATCAACAGGTACATAGGTTTTCTTATTGAAATTGGTGCTTGTTCGTGCGCTGAGGCTGCCTCCTGCTGAGAAACCCATTATACCTATATTTTCCGGAGTAATATTCCACTTTTGAGAGTTACCCTTTACAATTCTGATAGCACGTTGTGCATCCTGCAAAGCGCCCTCTCTTTTATTGGGTATTCTGTATTGCAGAACAAACGCTGTATATCCAAGTTTATTAAGCCAGGCTGCAATCTCGGTTCCTTCAAGATCATATGCCAGGATCTGGTATCCGCCTCCCGGACAAACAATTACAGAAGAGCCATTTCTAAGCCGGGGATCAGGAAGGTAAACCTCAAGGGTTGGATTTGTTACTTCATCGAATCTAACTATTTTATCCTTGTTTGAAGTGTCAATAACGGGAGGTTGTTTTTCTTTAAGTTCTCCTGGAACTTTACCGGGCCATAGATTGATCATTTCTTTTTTTTGTGAAAATGAAGTAAGGGAACACATTATTAAAAAAATTGCAATAGTTTTTTTCATATGGTTAATTGGTTTTGAGTATAATTTATTATGATGCTTATCCTCTTTTATCTTTTTGCCTCACCCCCTCCAGTTCCCTGCTCCCAGGAGGGCCGGGGAGGCCTTTTATTCCACTATCTCGGCATTATCGAATTTCTGATTCTGAAAGTGTACCCGGCTTGTCCTAACTTTGTTTGCTCCCTTGCTTCCAAAGAAACCCCATCCGCCACTGCCCAGAAGAAATCCCAGGGCATATAAGCCTCCGTTATTGTTCTGTGCATACATCGTTATTTTGTCATTAAACAGCATGCCTATAAAATCGAAGGGAGCAATAAACCCATGCCAGAGCCCCCCTAAAAAACCATAAGTATGTCCGGTAAGGCACTGTTTAACAGCTTCATTATTAGCACATCCGGTAAGGAGCAATACCAATAACATGAAAGTCAGGAAAATGATATTCTTTTGAGAAATGATAGTTTTCATTTTATAGTTGATTAAGTTAAGTGATTTAGTTAAATAAATTATCAGAATAAAGAGAGGTCAACTGGCTTCCCGGAATATTTTCTCTCATGATCGAGTAGCCATTTCTTTCTTCTCAGACCTCCACCATAACCGGTGAGACGTCCGTCAGAGCCAATGACTCTGTGGCAGGGAATTACAATAGAAATCCTGTTCATCCCGTTGGCATTAGCGACGGCTCGCACTGAATCTCCCTTGCCGAGTGCCGTTGCCTGTTCCTGGTAAGACCTTGTTGTACCAAATTGAATATTCTGCAATTCCTTCCAGACGGTTTGTTGAAGTTCTGTACCTGGAGTGACAAGAGAAACTGAAAATTCCTTTCTCGTACCCTTAAAATATTCTTTAAGTTGTTTCCTGAGAGTTTTCAGATGTTTGTTTTCGCCGTCTTCATAAGTTGTTTTTAAGAACCTTGTAAGATCTTTATATTCAGTCGGCAACATTCTCCTATCGGTAAACTCCAACAGACAAACACCTTCATCAGTTGCCCCGGCAACCATCTCTCCAAGAGGAGTTTCTATTTTAGCTATTTTAATCATTATAAAAAAGATTTAGGATTGCGGATTCCGGATTGCGGAATGAAATCCGAAATCAAAAAACCGAATTCCGAAATTATTTTGTAAACCGGTTAGAAGTTGATTTGATATATTTTTTATTTCTGAATCTCAATGCGGACCAATCTTTATCTATAGCAACCATACGTATACCGTAAAGACCTGAATCATTAAGCACTTTCCACCCATGGTCGCGATCAATATCAGAGCTATACTTTTTTGACGTTTTTTTCGGATAACAGAACCACAGCACGCCATCATCCATAAGATTATGGAGGGTCATAGGTGTCAGCATTTCAATTTCCGAAATGGTTTTTACAAAAATAATTATGAACTGATACGGATAACGGGGATCGATTTTCCGATCAATAATTACATCTCTAAGTTCTGTAGAAATTGATTCTACAAAGTGTTCTTCTGCATTTATAACTGATATTCTTTTCTGTCCTTTATAATTAAGTTTATCGAGCAGGTTTTTCATTTCATCTCAGGGATTTGAATGCTAATTTAACAAAAAATTGATAAATCAGCTAAAAGATCTTACCTTTGAGGTATCATCAAATGGGGTGCCTTATAATGACGGGCTGAGATCACACCCTTAAACCTGATCCGGATAATGCCGGCGGAGGGAACAGAGAGTATTTAACAAATCAGCTTTATTTAATAGCCTCATTTTCTTGATCTTGTAGATGAATTAATTTACAGAATTATGAGAAAATTGATTTGTTTGATCGTTCTTGCCGGAATGCCATGGATTTCTTACGCGGCATTATTCCAGGACAATAGTTCAGTGATAAAAGGTAAGATTACTGATACCAACGGATCTCCTCTGGCGGGCGCAGGCATAACTGTTGAAAAAACTTTACTGGGTTCCCATTCTGATCAGGAAGGTAACTTTTCCCTGTCTGTCCGCAAAGGTGGCGTATATGTGCTTCATTTCTCCTTTATTGGATATGAGTCAAAGATCTGTCAGTTCAGACTAAGCAGGGATACGGTTCTTAATATAGTCCTTTCAACAAAAACAGTAATGACTGAAGCAGTTTTTGTAAATGCCACCCGGGCTGGATATGAGACCCCAATGACTTATACAACTGTTACCAGGGAAGAAATTTCAAAAATCAATACAGCTCAGGATGTGCCATATCTTTTAGGTTATACTCCGTCTCTTGTTGTATCCTCGGACGCCGGAACCGGAGTAGGATATACATATATAAATATCAGGGGAACGGATGTGAAACGCATTAATGTCACAATCGACGGGATCCCTGTTAACGACGCAGAATCACACGGAGTCTGGTGGGTCGATTTGCCTGATCTGGCATCATCGACAGATAATATTCAGATTCAGCGAGGGGTTGGTACCTCAACAAATGGAGCTGGAGCGTTTGGGGCAACAATAAATTTCCAGACAACCCTTCTGAATCGTGAACCTTATTCAGAAGTCAATTCCTCATATGGATCGTTTAATACTTCAAAAAACACTATTAATTTTGGCACAGGGTTAATTGATAAAAAGTTTGCTATCGATGCACGTTTATCAAAAATCTGGTCCGACGGATATATCGACAGAGCTTTCAGCGACCTGAAATCATTCTATGTCTCAGGGACGATGTACGGGGTAAACTCCATTTTGAAACTAATAATATTTTCAGGTGTTGAACATACATATCAGGCGTGGGACGGAGTTCCCAAAGACTCGCTTAAAACTCATAGAACTTACAATTCCCATACCTATAAAAATGAAACGGATAATTACTGGCAGGACAATTACCAGCTTCATTACTCTAGAGAAATAAACAGTAGTTTGAGTGCCAACGCAGCTTTGCATTATACGCATGGCCAGGGATACTATGAGAATCTGGTACAGAACACTAAATTCAGTTCTTTTAATTTACCGGATGCAATTATTAAATCTGATACCATAACGAACTCAGATTTTATCATACAGAGATGGTTACGCAATGATTTTTATGGTTTTACCTATTCATTGAATTACAGAAAAAACAAAATCAGTGCTGTAATAGGAGGTAGCTGGAACCAATATATCGGGAATCACTTCGGAGATATTGTCTGGGCAAAAGTCGTAACTTTTAACAACGAAAGCTACAGGTGGTACCAGGGAACAGGCAATAAAAAAGATTTCAACACATTTTTAAAGATGAACTATTCCCTTACTGATAAATTAAATCTTTACGCGGATTTACAATTAAGGAATATTAATTACTCGATTGGTGGATTTGACGAAAATCTTAAGAATGTGACACAGAATCATAAGTATGACTTTTTTAATCCCAAAGCCGGTTTGGTTTACAACCTGAGTGAGAAACAAAAGGTTTATGCTTCATTTGGAGTTTCTCAAAGAGAGCCTAATCGGGATGATTTCGTTGATGCTGACCCCGGAAAGACACCTGTTCCCGAAAAATTATTCGATTATGAAGCCGGTTACGAATTTCATACATCAAAATTTTTGCTTAAGGGGAATCTGTATTATATGTATTATCTCGATCAGCTGATATTGACCGGAGAAATAAATAGTGTTGGTGCTACAATATTAACAAATGTGCCAAAAAGTTACCGGCAGGGAATTGAGATTGAAACCGGGATTCAGATTTTTCCAAATTTAAACTGGTATGAAAATCTGACAATCAGCAGAAATATAATACCTCTGTTTGTCGACCTTACAGATAACTGGGATACTTCGTTACAGGACAAAGAGACCTTAAAAAACAGGACAATTTCTTTCTCTCCTTCAATAATTGCAGGTTCAGTTATAGATTACAATCCGTTTAAAAATTTTCACCTGAGTCTGAATACCAAATATGTAGCAAAACAATTCATCGACAATACACAAAACACCAACAGAATGCTGAATGCATATCTGGTTCAGAATTTATCATTCATCTATACAATTAAAAATAAAGTATTTAAAGAACTTACATTCCAGTTTGTGGTTAACAACCTGTTTAATGAAATGTATGAAACGAATGCATGGGTTTACAAATATATTGAAGGAGGAACTCTGCAGACTACGGATGGATATTTTCCTCAGGCAGGAATTAATTATATGTTTAAACTGGGATTAAAGTTTTAATAATAAAACTTGTATAATGGTAATTTATAACTGGATAACCAATAATTTAATAGAAGTATTCGGTGCAGTTACAGGGATAATATATGTCTTTCTTGAAATAAGGCAAACCATATGGCTATGGCCTGTGGGGATAATAACATCGGCTGTCTATATATGGGTATTTTTTACCAGCAAGTTTTATGCAGATATGAGTCTGCAGGGATATTATCTCGTTATAAGTATACTTGGATGGTATTGGTGGGCTAAGGGCACAGGGCACGGGGCTCAGAGCTCAGAGAATATGAAAGAAGGGGAGACAGGGAGAAGAGGAGAGTTGGAGAAAACAGAATTGCAGGTAACACGATTAAAATTAAAGACAGGCGCTGTTCTGTCTGTGGTGTTTGTTATGTTGTTCACACTAATGTGGCTTGTTCTTACCCGGATGACTGATTCTCCGGTGCCGGTAAGGGATTCATTTATTACATCTTTGTCTATTGTTGCAACATGGATGCTGGCCCGAAAAATTTATGAACACTGGTACCTGTGGATTGTTGTAAATTTTGTATCAGCTATTCTTTTTTTGACACGGGGGCTATTCCCGACTTTTATTCTTTATATTGTTTATGGGATCATGTCGTTCGCCGGACTTGTTGCCTGGAAAAAGACAATACCGCATCCTCCGGGCCCTTGAGAAGTTATGACCTCATCCCCCCTGCCCCTTCTCCTGAAAGAGAAGGAGTGAAAGAAAAGTCCCTCTCCTTAAGGAGAGGGATTAAGGGTGAGGTAAAATAGAGGGGTTGCGGAGCGGCAAAAACACAGAGAATTATAAGAGACTGTAAGAATTAAATAAATAACCGAAACAATGAATGATTTTCAATCTGGAGAATACACAGTTATAGTTGCAGATGGCACCTTTCCGCAGCACGATATCCCTCTCGGGTATCTTAGGAATGCCAGCAGGATAGTCTGTTGTGACGGAAGCGCACAGAACCTTGTTCTTGCAGGAATGATACCTGATGCCATCGTTGGAGATATGGATTCACTTAATGATGATTTTCTGAACAGGTTTGCGGATCGTATCTATGTTGATGAAAATCAGGAGACCAATGATTTGACAAAGGCTGTCTCGTGGTGCAGTGATATGGGTTATAAAGACATTGTTATTATAGGAGCGACCGGCAAACGGGAAGATCATACACTTGGAAACATCTCCCTGCTCGCTGATTATATAAAATATGTGAATGTTATAATGGTCACCGATACAGGAATTTTCCGACCTTTGGTTACGACTTCTGTAATATCATGTTTCACCGGCCAGCAGGTTTCGATTTTTTCCCTGAATCCTGAGACAGAAATCACTTCATTTGGATTGCGGTATCCGCTCAACAGGAGGCGAATAACAAGCTGGTGGCATGCAACACTGAATGAAGCACTGGGAGACAACTTCTCACTTGATTTTAAGGATGGAAGTGTGATTGTATACCTTAAATTTTCGTGACCTGACTACACTATCTTCATTTCCTTTACAAGATAGATTAACTGAACGCGGCTCTTTACGTTGGTTTTAATATAGATCCGGTGAGTATGATCTTTTACTGTCTGCAGGCTTATAAACAATTTTTCAGATATTTCCTTGTTGCTTAAACCGTTGCAAATTTCTCTTATTATGTCAGTCTCCCGGGGTGATACTTCAAATTTTTTACAGAATTCTTCAAATGAAATATCCTTTTCAGGGCCTGATGTGAATACGGTAAACAAAGTACCATAATTAAAATAAATTGGAAGAAAAGTGTTGCCTGCAAAGAAAGCTATCGTGAAAATAAGGGCAATATATGGCTGTGTACTGTAAAATAACAGTGGCAGACATTGTAAAATCATAACCAGGAAAATTGCTGGTCCGATTCTCCTGCTGTCGTAATTATGAATTATTGCTCCTCTTTTTTTGTGGAATATTATCAATAAGGAAGAAATCAGTGAATAGAGGAAGTGCATTGATATGAAATAATATTTAATAAGCGAAACAGGTTTCAGTCCCGTTGTTTTTGTTATGAAATACCCTACAACAACAATTATTGTGAAATTCACAAGAAGGAACATTAAAATAAACCAGTTATTATTCTTTCTTCCTGATATTCCGAATGAAAATTGTATTAACATAAGCCAGGCGAAAACAAGGAATGGCAATCCGAGAAGAATCGAAATATCCGAGAATCGCGAAAGGAGTTCAGGTGTAATATATGGTGAGAGAAATGCTTTGATTACCACCTGACCCCATATCCCGTAAAATCCAAACGTAAAAATAAAAACCTGGAAATAGAGCAGGGTTGAGAAAATTTCCAAATGGTATTTGTTCCTTATTCTTGAAGTTAATACCACTCCTCCTGAAGCCAGGGCAACTGATAAAATAAAGACTAAATAACCCAGGTACTGCAACATTTAATAAATGTTATATTAATTCATTTAAACACGAAGTTCAAAAATAGACACTACCAAAGTATTGTATTGCATACTAAAGTAGGAAAAAATATATTCACTACTATGGTATTAAGACCATGAAAAGGCATAATCCTAAATTTGCTTCATAAATGTTCGGTGGTTTATAAAATTTAATTTTAGTAAAAATGGAAACAAGTAATGAATACAAATTAGTACCAGGTTTTGGGAACAGCTTTAGTACAGGATGGAGAGTCATGTCAGATAATTTCCTGAGATTATTCCTGGTCGTACTCATCCTGGTTATAGTGACTGCACCATTTAAAATGTTTGATTTTAAGTTCAATCTGTCTGATCTGCATAATCTTCCGTGGAGCCTTGGCCATCATTTTGAACACGGAATGAATTATTTGCCTGCTCTGGGTGCTTTAGGACTTTTTGCAGCGTTCTTCGGATTGCTGGCTATGCTATATTCATTTCTGGTAAAACCAGTATTTGAATATGGCAGCAGTATTATTTTTGTTCAGGCAGTCAGGAAAATAAAACCCGATTTCGAATACCTGATTAAAGGATTTATGGAGAACTATCTTCATATTATTCTGGCAAACCTGCTGGTCTTTGCCCTTGTAGTTCTTGGGTTATTTGCCCTCATTATTCCTGGAATCATAATAGGATGCCGGCTTGCTTTTGTTGCCTATATTATAATGGACAAAAAACTCGATCCTATTGAAGCAGTGGAATTAAGCTGGAAACTTACCAGGGGACACGGATGGCAGATCTTTTTCATGGGTTTTGTATCAATCTTTATTGTCATCTTCGGCCTTTGCCTTTTATTAGTTGGAATTTTCCCGGCACTAATTTGGATAGAAAGCTCCTTTGCCTCTTTGTATGAATCGGTTCTGAGAGAGAAGGAGAAACCGGCAGAAGCTGTAGCAGCATAACTGGAACTAATTGTTCAAATTCGATTTAAACTTTATGAGGTTACATTAAAATGTAACCTCTTTTTTATCTGAATAACAGCGACCATATAGCAATAATAAATATAAATCGCTGTAAATTCCGATTCAGAAAGTCATATAAACAAAGCAAAAACTGGTGAATAGCAGAAAAGTTAAAATAATATGTTTATTATTTTTAAACTTACCTTATGCAATATTTGATACAGTTTAGTAACTTTATGGTCTAACTTATTAAAACTCCATAACATGAAAACGCGGTCATTTATTATGCTAATTGTAATGTCTCTAATGTTGTCTTCCACATCAAATGCCCAGGCCTGGCTTTTAAGAAGGGCAGTTGACAGGAAACTTGAACATAAAGTTGACTCGGCAGTCGATAAAAGTGACAAGGATGAAGCCAAAGCTAAACAGCAGGCCAATCAGAAGCAATCTGACACCACTACAACCCAGAGCAAAGGGGGTACAAAGGCAACAGGTCGCGGATTGTTTGGTGGAAAAATCGACATCAAATATGATGATGAATATAAATTTACAGGCAAGATATATATGCAGATGGAGACTTATGATAAGAAAGATGTTATGAAGTCGGACTATTACACTTATTACAATAGCAATTCCATGAACGCCGCAATTGAAATGTTGCCAGTAGATGCCAAGGAAGGAGATAAAAATGTGCCAACAGTATTCCTGTATGATAATGACAATAAATGTTTTATGATGCTTTTGCAGAATAAAGATTCTAAAACCGGTATTATCTCAACCCTTCCTTCTGATTCAGCCATGGCAGCTCAAACAAAGAACCAGAAAGGTACTAATCCGGAAAAAGCAACAATAACAAAAACTGGAAATTCGCGTGTTATTGCCGGATATAAATGTGATGAGTATAAAGTTGTTGATGCTAACCAGGAGGGTTATTCTAATGTATGGATGACCAAAGATGTCAGAATCAAGGCAGATAAAAAATACTGGGGAAAGTCAGGCATGCCAACTTATTATAATTATCCCGGATTTGAAGGTGCTATGATGCTGGCAATGGAGGGATTCGACAAAAACAATAAACCGACTTTGAAAATGGAGACTAAAGAGATCAATGATCACTTTAATCATTCAGTATCCACGGCAGGAATTACATTCATGAAAATGAATTTCGGCCAGGCCGGTAAAAAATAAGCTAAACTCTGTGGTCCTCTGTGTCTACTCTGTGAACCTCTGTGTAACAAAAAAGAAGAACTTACACTGAGTTGCATTGAGAAGCACAGAGATACACAGAGAAAATCCATTTATTAAGTGACCACGGAGTAGGTCCCACTTTAGGGAGAAGGCCGCGAAGCGGACAGGGGGCCATTGAGAAGTATTAAACCTTCCTGAGTTTTGCAAATCTTAAAAGCAGCTTTTTGCTTCCATCTTTTTCGAAATTAACTGTGGCTGTGGTGTTTGGTGGTTGTCCCTCAATGGATATTATGGTGCCTTTCCCAAACCTTTCATGTTCTACTATGTTCCCGACAGAAAACTGTGAGGGATCACTTCCGGTGAATGGAACACCGGATGAAGGATCTGTCTGCCGGATCTTTTTGAACTTGTCATTCTTTGCATCAGAATGAGAATCTTCATAAAAAGAAGCTTTTACAGCGGGTGAACTATTGGACGGAAAAGGTTTTCCTCCGGTCTGGGGATAGTTAAGAAATTTCTGATCCACTTCACGAAGAAACCTGCTTGGACTACATCTCTCGAGATTACCCCATTTGTAGCGGTTAAGAGCATAGCTTAAGGTTGCCTGTTTTTCTGCACGGGTGATTGCTACATAAAAGAGCCGCCGCTCCTCTTCTAGTTCGCGTGCGCTTCCTGACGACATGGGAGAAGGGAATAAAGTATCTTCCATACCGACAATATATACATGCTTGAATTCCAGTCCTTTAGCTGAGTGCATTGTCATTAATGTCACTTTGTTCTTGTCTTCTTCGTTTTCGGTATCCTGATCTGTCAGTAAAGCAACATTAGCCATATAAGCTTCTAATACTGATGGCTCCCCGTTGGTTTCAGCAGCTTCTGTAAACACTTTTATTGCATTCAGAAGCTCTTCAAGGTTTTCATAGCGGTTGACCTCCTCGGGTGATTTTCCTTCTTTAAGTTCTTTCATAATCCCTGAACCCAGTGCAATCTCCCTTGCTTTTGTAAAGGCATCAGACGAATCTGCATTCAAACTGAGATTATTGATTACCGCAACATACATATTCAGTTTTTTGACAGTACCGGAGTTAAAGTGTTCAGGATATTTCCTGGCTTCGCAAAGGATGTTCCATGGTGTTTCATTTAAGGTAGAAGCCAGTTCAAAGATCTTTTGAATTGTAGTATCACCAATTCCTCGTTTAGGATAGTTAATAGATCTTTTCAGCGCTTCTTCATCTTCCGGATTGATTATCATCCGGAAATAAGACAGAACATCTTTTATCTCTTTCCTTTCGTAAAAAGACAGACCACCATATATCTTATATGGTATATTTTTCCGGCGTAGAGTCTCCTCAAATATCCTCGACTGGGCATTTGTCCTGTATAAAATTGCAAAGTCATTCCAGTTCAGCTGCTTTGAGAGTTTTTTATCAAATATATCCGATGAAACATTAAAACCCTCCTCAGAATCGGTCATTGCCTGCATTACCTGTATCTTTTCACCGGCTTCATTCATTGAATATACATTTTTTCTGATCTGGCCTTCATTATTGGCAATAATTGTATTGGCAGCATTAACAATTGTCTGGGTGGATCTATAGTTTTGTTCAAGTTTATAAAGCTGGTAATCGGAGTAGTCGTTTTTAAATTCCAGTATGTTTTCAATCCTGGCGCCACGAAATGAATAAATGCTTTGAGCATCGTCGCCAACTACACAGATATTCTGATGCGAAGCAGCAAGCTTTTTAACTATAAGATACTGTGAATAGTTGGTATCCTGATACTCGTCGACGAGTACATAATTAAATTTTTGCTGATATTTAACGAGAACATCTGGAAAATCCCTGAAGAGAATATTTGTATTTAGCAGAAGATCGTCAAAATCCATCGCATTAGCTTTGAAACAACGTGCGGCGTAGGTTCTGTACACATCGGCAAGCATAGGCATCCGGCTCGATTTGTCATATTCCTGCATAGAAGAATCAGCCGCATACATGCTGGAAGTCACCAGGTTGTTTTTCGTCGTTGATATTCTTCCGGAAATAACGCCTGGTTTGTAAATATTATCATCCAGATTGAGTTCCCTTATAATGGATCTGATAAGACTTTTTGAATCGGAAGAATCATAAATAGTATAATTCGATTTATACCCCAGTCTTTCACCTTCCATCCTTAAGATCTTGGCAAAGATAGAGTGGAAAGTGCCCATCCAGAGATAACGGGCTATTTCAGGACTGACAATTCTGGTGATGCGTTCCTTCATCTCCTTTGCCGCCTTGTTCGTAAAAGTCAATGCCAGAATCCTGCCTGCAGGAACTCCTTTCTGAAGAAGATGAACAATCCGGTAAGTCAACACTCTTGTTTTCCCTGCGCCTGCACCTGCTATTACAAGAGAAGGTCCTTCAGTGTTAATAACTGCTTGTTTCTGAGACTCATTAAGATCGTTCAGATAATTGGTTGTCATGTTTTTGTTTGAATTACAGCGTACAGGCCGGTCAAATTTAGTAATTACATATTCAGGTAAACATTGAACGGATTAATAAAATGAATAATTTTATGAACATTTGTATGGTAGAGACGCCCAATTTGGGCGTCTCTACTATGATTCCATATAATTTGTTGTATTTTTAAACAGTAATAATAAAACCGGAATATCATGAAAAGATACGGACAGATAATAGGAGTAAGGCCTGAAGATTTTGAACGGTATAAGAAATATCATTCTGCTGTCTGGCCGGAAGTTCTTGATATGATTAAGCAATGCAATATGCAGAACTATTCTATATTTCACAAGGATAATATGTTATATGCATATTTTGAATATACCGGGAATGATTTTGCTGCAGATATGGCTAAGATGGCTGCACATCCTGAAACACAGGAATGGTGGTCAATTATGGAACCGATGCAGGCTCCCGTAGGGACCCGGAAAAAAGGAGAATGGTGGGCTGATATGGACGAGGTGTTCCATTTGGATTAACACCTTTTGTTGCCCTGAATTTTAGTATAATTGTAAAATAAGAATACCAAATAGATTCAGAAAACGTTTACCATACAAAGATCTGATCGCCTGTGCGTTATTTTTTATTAATAATGATCTTAATGTTATCTGCTACAGCTGAAGCTCAGCTTACGGCACCGGGAATGAGTGCAGTCCGGTATACTTCTTACCCTTCAGCTCCGTCAGAGAAAGATCCTGTTTTTATATTTTGCAATTCAGCCGGTTCGCAAAAAGGCTCATTGGATGTTACTAGTCCACGAGGAACCGGTCCTTTCATTTTTTCCTGGTATCAATGGAGCGACGTCTCTAAAAGTTTCAGTACTTTCTTAAAAACTGACTCGTTAGTTTCAACTTCATCTTCCGTTAACCTCAATGACGGAGGCTATAAAGTTGTTATATCGGGAGGATTTGATACGACTCTTATTGCCTGGATATTTAATGATAATCCTGTTTCATCAGCATCGCTTCAAAATCGCACTTGCGATTATGTAGCCTTAAAAGGCCAGGCAGTTATCGACACTTTTTATTACAGAAATATTGCAAATGGACAGCCCGTAAAGTTACCAAATACTATCAAGTTTTTATGGTCATCGAATCCTGTTTCAACAATACCTTCGCCTGATTTCTATCTGAATCCTCAAACATTTGATCCTCCACTGGTAGATGTTACTTATAATCTCCAGGTGAGCGACAGTTTTGGCTGTGTAAGCAACTCATCATTCTTTTACCAGACTATTCGGGTTAAAGCTGATTTCACTGCTGATCCATATACCGGCGAAGCTCCTCTTACAGTTACTTTCACCGATAAATCAATAAGAGCGTTAAAATATCTCTGGGAATTCGGCGATACAGCAACATCAAAGGATAGCAATCCTCCACCCCATATTTATTATAAACCCGGCGAATACTCTGTTAAACTGACAGTTGAAAGCGATCTTCATTGCATTGACTCATTAAGACTCGATCAAAATATTGTTGTTGATCCATCCGAACTTGGGATTCCGAATGTCTTTACCCCTAACGGAGACGGGTTAAATGACAATTTTATGGTTGAATCAAAATCGCTCAGGAACTTAAGTGTTGAGATTTTTAGCCGCAGTGGCATGAAAGTATATTCATTTTATGGTGAGGGAGCGACCCTGAAAGACTGGAAAGGATGGGACGGGAATGTGAATTATTCATCTATCAAAGCCTCACCCGGTGTATATTTCTATATCATAAAGGCATATGGATGGGATGATATTCTCTGGACAGGCAAAGAATACAGGGGATTCTTATATCTCTATAGGTAACGGCTCAATGGTGTAACGGCACAAAGGCATAAAGGTAAAATCAAAAGTTATTCCATTCTACTTCGGGTTTTAACAAGTAGCTCACTTACACATTTCGTGTACTTGTTCCCTCATGCCGTTACTCCTTTGCGCCTTTGCGCCTTTATGCCCTTCCTACAATGGCAGATTCTTCTTCAGAAAGCTTATCCAATTGTCACTTAAAATGTTTTTAATATCTGAAGCGGAATAACCGATCTTTGAAAGCATAGCAGGAACCTTCTGAAGATCAGCTATCGTATCCAGGTCATAAGGGCATTGTTCCCTGCCGAATGCTCCATCAAGATCCGATCCGATACCAGCGTGCAAAGAGTTGCCTGTAAGCTGACAGATATGGTCAATATTATTAATCATCAGTTTTAATGATACTCCCATTGCTTTCGGATCTGATTTGCCTCTGATCCATCCTGGAACCATCATCCATGCGTCGAGCGCAATACCAATCACCCCATTTCTGTTTGCCAGTTCAGTTATCTGTTCATCTGTGAATTGCCTGCTGTGAGGTACAAATGAGCGGCAGTTATTATGGCTTGCCCATACGGGTCCTTGATATAAATCCAGAGCTTCCCTGAAGCTTTCGTCACATAAGTGGGTGGCATCAAGTATGATACCAAGTCGTTCCATTTCTTTCAGTAACTCGCGCCCTTTTATACTTATTCCACCATTGGAATCGGTACCATAAGCATAGGTTCCCGGGCCATAATGAGCAGGGCCGATGGCACGTAACCCATAGTCATATGCTGTTTGAAGGTGATCCATTGAAATGATTGAGTCAGCACCTTCGAGACTCAATATATAACCTATTGCCTCTTTCTCTGAAGGATTCTCCCATAAGTGAAGATGTTTTTGAAGATCATTGGGGGTACGAATCTGAACAATTTCACCATTATCTTCCATGGTTTTATACCAGGCAAGCTGGCCCTGTGTCTGTGCCCATGCCTGTTCCGGAGAGCTCCATCCCGGAATATTATTTCCGCGTTTCACATATCTTGCAATTTGGGTGGCAATACATAAGCCAACCTGGCCTTCACGCATCGAAGGCAGACTCACTGTCCCTTTTGCCCTGTCGGGCTTATCGGTCATTCCTTCCTCACTCTTACGTATATCTTCAACTCTCCACCTTAAATCACGGTTCCATTCGAGTGCATTCATCGCAAGGTCGAGATGCGCATCAAAAATCAAAGACTTAGTTAACATTTGGTCAGGATTGTATCAAAGAGTAATCTTCCGTTTTCTTGCTTCAACGTTCCATTGAGCTGTAACTTTATGATCATTTATCACATAAGCAGTATCATGACGGTCAACTGTCGGACAAATATGCCAGGGTATTCCGTATAAATGATCCCCGATTTTAAATTTATCCGCCGAAGGTGTACTGATGACCATATGTTCTTCATTATGACCGACGATGGTATATTTTTCAATTTCCAGGAGTTTGATTCGTGGCTGAGGCATCTCAGATGCAACAGCTTTATGACCAAGGTCGAGACATAACAGCTCTTTCCCCGGTTTGCTTATAATTCGCGTAAAAATCAATGCAGCATGAAAAAAACTCAAATCAGCCAAAGAGCTGCTGTAGCCCCAATCCCATAAAAGGACAGTTCCTGGACTTGTTTCAACATTTTTACGCAGGGCATGAACAGGGAATGTTGGCGATCCGCCGGCTATAATCTTAATGGGAGAAATACCATCATTTTTAAGTTCTTCAGTAAGGCTGATGACAGATGCAAATGCATCATCGCATTTTTTCGTCCTGACAGAAATATCAGATTCATGTAAATGACCATCATAAACATGAAGTCCTTCAGCAATAAGCATAGGAGAATCCAATATTCTTTTGTAGAGTCTTAAGGCTTTTTCTCCGGGAATGACCCCTGTGCGGTTCATCCCATTGTTAATGTCGAGCCAGACATGAGTTTCGAGTCCGGTTTTTCTGGCCATATCTGAAAGCTGTATAATAACCTCTTCATTATCAGCAATACAGGAGAACTTTATATTTTTGAATTTTTGCTTTAATTTGAAAAATCTTCCGATATTCGGACCGACAGGTTGCAAGGCAAGTAGTATATCCGGAGCTCCACAGCCAGCAACCATTTCTGTCTCAGATATTGTAGCACATTTAAATTTATTAATGCCATATTTCATCTGCATTTCGATGACATCGGGCATTTTATGCGTTTTTACATGTGGCCTGAGCCGATCTGCACTTCCTGCAATCTCAACCATTTTCCTGATATTGGTTTCAATACGATCAGGATAGACCAGTAAAGCCGGAGAATTGACTTCATCCGTGTTGGTAATCTTATACCAAGTGTCACTCAGTTCAGATGTGTTTTTCATCAACAGATATTGGGTTATTCTAAGGCTTTCTCTGTGAATCTCAGTGCTTCTCTGTGAACCTCAGTGTAAGTTCTTATTTTTTTTGTTACACAGAGGGCCACGGAGTTTCCACAGGACCACAGAGTTCAAAAGAGTTAATATTTTTTAATAAAGTTCAAACATCGCTTCCACTTCAACGACAATATTCATGGGTAGCATCGTCCCGACAGCGCTTCTTACACCAACCCCATTATCTTCCCCAAAAACCTCAGCCATTAGTTCACTGAATCCGTTAATAACGGCAGGATGGCTTTCGAAATCCGGTGTACTGTTAACCATTCCCAGTACTTTCACTATCCGTTTGATTTTTTTTAGTTCTCCAAAATGAGCTTTGATCGTTGAAAGCATGGTAAGTCCCACCTGTCTGGCAGCCAGTTTTCCCTGCTCCATATTGAGATCATCACCTACCTTACCTTTCATCATTGTTCCATCTGACAAAATAGGCCCTTGTCCTGATACATAAAGAAATTTATCTATTACCAGAACAGGTTTATAGACACCAACAGGTTTTGGCGCCGGTGGCAGTATCAGACCTAACTCAATGATCCGCAAATCAGTATCTTGTTTCATAATTTATAATTTATATTATGTGAATATACAAATTATTCACTGTATAACAATGATGCAGGGACGTTGCATTGTGTGGTTGTAGGGGCGTTGTATGCAAAGTTCCTACTAAATGAACAATTCCGCTTTAAAGATGGTTTTAGCCTGGCCTGAAATTTCAACCCTGAAACTTTGTGCTACTCTATGCACCAATGTGTCAGTACTTATTTTTAATTACACAGAGAGGCACAGAGGAATCACAGAGTTACACAGAGTTAAAACAAAGCCGCCTCAAGGTTTAAGCGGCTTTTAAATATTCTAAATATAAGCGAATTAACCCCTTTAGGAGGGCTGGGGGGTAAATAATCTCTATTCTTCCTCTTCTTCCTCAGAGTATGCTTTGATAACCTGATCCTGTACATCCCCCGGAACCTGAGCATATTCGGCGAACTTCATAGAATACATTGCACGACCTCCCGTAATGGAACTGAGAGCTGTGGAGTACTTATTCATTTCTGCAAGTGGTACTTTTGCTTTGATAACCTCAAAACGTTTTTCACTTGCCATACCAAGTACCATTCCGCGTCTGCCCTGAAGGTCACTTATAACGTCACCCATGCGATCTGATGGCACCATTATTTCCACATCATATACTGGTTCGAGGATTTTAGGTCCTGCAATTTTGAAAGCCTGGCTGAATGCGTTCCTTCCGGCAAGGCGGAAAGATATTTCGTTAGAGTCCACAGGGTGCATTTTACCGTCATAAACATAAACCCTTATATCACGTGCGTATGATCCTGTGAGCGGACCAATTTCCATCTTCTCCATAATACCTTTGAGGATAGCCGGCATAAACCTTGCATCAATTGCACCACCAACAATACTATTTACATAGACAAGTTTTCCTCCCCAGGGAAGGGTAATTTCTTCTTTGTCACGGACAGAAATCTTAATCTCCTTGCCATTTATTTTTTGCATTGTTGCCTCTTTTGAACCCTCTTCGAAAGGTTCAATGATCATATGGACTTCACCAAACTGACCAGCACCACCTGATTGTTTTCTGTGTCGGTAATCAGCCTGTGCAGTTTTTGTTATTGTTTCGCGATATGGTATTTTAGGAGCATTATAGTTTGTAGGAATCTTATAGATATTATCAAGATGCCATTTCATTATATTAAGGTGGTATTCACCTTGTCCGTGTACGATTATCTGTTTTAATTCTTTTGAGTATTCTATTATAATAGTCGGATCCTCAAGATGTATTTTGTTTAAAGCTTCACCTAATTTCTCATCGTCACTTTCACTCTGAGCCTTAATGGCAGTTCTGTATTTTGGTTCAGGATATTTTACTCCTTCATATTTCCAGTCGTTCCCAGGAGCATTCAATGTGTGACCAGTCTTTGTGTTTTTCAGCTTCACAAATGCTCCTATATCTCCCACATGAAGTTCAGGCACCCTGGTCCGGTTCTTACCTGCACTGACATAAAGTTGAGCAAGACGTTCTTTGGAACCATTGTTAGAATTAATAACATCAAGGTTTTCAGTTATTTTTCCGGAATAAACCCTGAAATAATTTATTTCACCTATATGCTCTTCAATTGATGATTTAAAAACATATACAGAAGCGGGTCCTGAAGGATTTGGTTTTACTTCATTTCCCTTGCTGTTAACAGGAACTGGCATATCAGTAAGCGAAGGTGCCTCAGTAGCAATAAATTCCATGAGACGGTCAACACCTATATTATATTTTGAAGAGAGACACAAAACCGGGAACATGCTTCTTGTTCTTATTCCTTTGGCTATCCCTTTTTTAATTTCGTCTTCAGTAAGAGAATCATTTGAAAAAAACAGTTCCATCAGGGCTTCATCACTTTCGGCTGCTTTTTCAACGAGTGCGTTATGCAAGTCAGCAGCTTTTGCTGCCTGATCAGCCGGAATATCTAAAATTTCTGCCTTCCCTCCGTCTTTGGAGTATCTGAGCATTTTCATTTTCAGGACATCAATAATGGAATTGAATCCGGTTCCTTCATTTAGCGGATACTGAATAAGGATTATATTGTTGCTTAGTCTTTCTTTGAGCATTTCGAGGGACTTCTCAAAGTTGGCTTTTTCGTGATCCAGACCGTTAACTACAATTATAAGGGGTTTGTTTTCTTTTTCAGCATGCCTGAAGTGTATCTCAGTTCCCACTTCAACTCCGTTCTGAACATTAATAGTCATCACAGCAGCATCCGATGCAAAGAGAGAAGAGATGACTCCGCCACTGAAATCATCCAGTCCAGGTGTATCAAGAATATTTATTTTATGATTTAGAAATTCAGTGTACATGACAGTTGAAAAAATCGAGTTTCCGTTTTCATGCTCAATCGGACGATAGTCTGAAACTGTATTATTCCCTTCAATTGTACCTCTTCTTTCGATAATGCCGCCATTAAAAAGCATTGCCTCAGCAAGGCTCGTTTTGCCTGAACCCGAGTTGCCCAGAAGGGCAATGTTTTTAATCTGGTCCGCCTGGAATGTTTTCATGTTTCTCTGGATATTATATGTAATACTTATTTATTTATATGCTGTTTAGGAGGTGACAAAAATAATAATTTTTTAAAAACAGATTAAGAAAGAGGTGATAATTACAAATTTTTTATTTCCTTTGCAGCAGTTTTTTGAAAAACAGGAGTACCGTTTTTTCTTTCAAAGTAAGTTTACAAAACGTTTTTCGCAGGGAAAGATCGGGAAGGAACCTGTTAATAACTTACATTTTTAGTAAGATATATTGTTTTTTTAGCATGCTTCAGGGTGTATAATAGTTAAGCTATTTATTGGCAATACTTATACTATTACCAGCTGATTATTAATAAAGATGATTATACGATAAGCTTTATTACACACCATGGAGGCCTGAATAATTAAAATTTTCAGGTATATGATACATGTATTTCATATTGTTTCAAAAAATAATGTAATATGAATTTGATTTTTAAAATTTAAACAATACCTTTGCAAACCATTTTTTTAAGTAAAATTTAATGCTAAAATAATTGGAAATATGCCGACAATTCAGCAATTAGTAAGAAAAGGCAGGAAGAAA
>Ga0182011_10000029_pt1 | contig 105193 bp, 105 predicted proteins | sample 711E1DmetaG_FD_120481 | JGI IMG/M metagenome (GOLD analysis project Ga0182011, IMG submission 120481) | Permafrost microbial communities from Stordalen Mire, Sweden - 711E1D metaG | ecosystem: Environmental > Terrestrial > Soil > Wetlands > Permafrost | place: Sweden: Stordalen | collected...
CAAGTAGGTTGGTCTGCACTACATCGCGTTTTCAATCGACCGAAGTTGAAAACAAAGTACTTCCAAAAGAAAAAAGAGAACACAATGTCAAAATCTCAGTGTTGGTGACGAACTTCGGCTAGTCAATTTCGACTTGTCCGTTATTAGCATTTCGTGCTGGTTCGACAACGACACGCTGGCCGCTTCTTTCTCGGGGAGCGCCGTATATCAAGAGCGGTTCTACTCTATTGTCCGCACCATCTCTGCTCCTAGCGGTGCGGGTTGAAAGGGGGGTCGCGCACCCTGAAAGCGCTGAGACGATTTCGGGTGGCCTACCCTTTGCGCTTCAGGCAAAGGGTGGGCTCTTCGTCTTCTCTCTGCCTTCATCCGCACCCTTCTTCCTCGCACCAGTCTCGAAACAAGTACCTCACAATATCTATTGACAGTTGGTAATTATAGCGATATAATCTCTTATGAATACTCGGTACAAGCCGGCCCGCGCTCCGCAGATCCCCAGCACAGTCACCCTCCGCACCAACAGTGCGCATCGATATCAAAACAAAGGCTTTGCAAATCAAAATAGTCAGTTTCTAACTCCCCTATTTTCACATACTTGCGCACTCTCGCGCCTGCAACCCCTTTGTTTTGACATGCTTCACAAAAACACCCAGGGGGAGGGGGTTACTCCATCGCCAACAGTTCCCTCCCGAATCGGAACGAGAAACATGGCAAGACACGAGGAGGCAGAGGGATCCCTCTCCCGCCCATGCGGGATCGGGATGACGGAGGGAGAAGAGAGGCGGAACGGAAGCGCGCAACCATTGCCGGATGCGGCACGCACCTGGAATTTCGCCCCAAGCCCACGTACAGTGGGAATACACCGTCTCAGCCGGAGAGAGGGGTTCCATGCGACATTTTGCCAAGTTTCTTACGTGTAGCGCGCTTTTGCTGGCCGCGGCGGCCTTGCTGTGGGGTCCGCAATTTGCTTCGTCTCAGGCCCCGCCGATGCCTGGGATGCAGCACGCCTCCGCTGATGAACCTGTGCCGGCTTTCCACGCACAGCCCCCGCAGGGCGAGCTGCCGCCAACGATGGAGCCTTCCTTGTTCACCGACAAGCTCATTTTCAACGCCTATGTGGTGGCGGGGCGCGTGAAGAAAGTGCTCTATCAGCAGCCCTGCTATTGCCACTGCGACCGCAGCCAGGGGCACGGCAGCCTGCTCGACTGTTTTGTCAGCAGGCATGGATCGGGCTGCGACATCTGCATGAAGGAAGCGTTCTATTCCTACGAACAGACGCGCCGAGGCAAGAAGCCGGAGCAAATCCGCGAAGGCATCATGCGCGGCGATTGGCAGAAGGTGGACATCGCTAAATACCAGCGGGATTATCTTCCTCCCGCAAGCAGGTAGAAAACTCTCCGCTTGCAGGCCATCGCCAGCATGCGCCCGCAGCCGCGAACTTTCTCTTGACGGCCCGCAGGAAACAAGTTGAGAGAGTAAGCGAATCGCAAAGTGACTATGACGCACAGCCATCGAATTCTTTCCTTCGCTCTTCTTTCTTGCTTTTCTCTTCTGCTCGCGAGCGCCGCGCCCGCCAAGTGGAAATACTTCCGAACCGGCAAGGAAGCGGATAAGGTCGTCCAGCCGCGCGGGGGCTTTGCGCTGATGGGTGGCGGAGGCAAGCTGGAGCCGGCCTTCCGTTTCCTGTGCGAGCGCGCCAACGGCGGCGACTTCCTGATCCTGCGCGCAAACACGGAGGACGACTACGCACGCAAATTCAATGAGGAGATTGCCGCGCTCTGCCCGCTCAATTCGGTGGGCACGATCGTGTTCTCCGACCGCGAAAATTCCGACGATAAGAAAGTCGTGGACATCATCGAGAAGGCGGAGGTCATCTTCTTCGCCGGGGGCGACCAGTCGAATTACCTGCGCTTCTGGCAGGACACGCCCGTGCAGGACGCGCTCAACCGCCATATCGCCGCGGGAAAGCCCATGGGCGGCTCCAGCGCGGGCCTGGCGATTCTGGGAGAGTTTTCCTTTGCTTCCATGATTGATACGATTTATTCGCCGGAGGCGCTCGCGGACCCCTACGGCAACAAAGTCACTCTTTCCCGCGATTTTCTGCGCGTCCCCTTGCTTGCCGGAACGATCACCGATACGCATTTCGTGAAGCGCGACCGCCTGGGGCGCCTGCTGGTCTTTATGGCGCGCATCCTGCAGGACGGCTGGGCGGATCAAGTGCGAGCCATCGCCGTAGAAGAGAATGCGGCGGTGCTAATCGAGCCCGATGGCCAGGCCAAGGTCGTGGGTGGGCCGGCCTATTTTTTGGAGGCGAAAACTCGCCCCGAGGTTTGCCGGAGAAAAACACCGCTCCAGTTCAAGGGAATAGCCGCACACCGCGCGACGAAGGGAATGACGTTTGATGTCGCGAAGTGGAAAGGCGAGGGAGGTGACTACACGCTCTCCGTAATCGACGGCAAGGTCGTGGCCGAGGGCTCGAACCACGGGATTTACTAGACTCGGGCCGCCGTGGCGCGGAATCAGACCACGCGGAGTGAGACTGCTCGAGCCGCCAAATGTGCTATTAAGTCACTCATTGAAAATGACTTGGCAGTCATTTTGCTGCTGGGTTGCATCCGGTAATACCTTTCTCCCAGGCACCGAGCGGAAAGTGGGGCAATCGGACGAATTTGCTCGCGAAGGTCACTGGCCTATATTCTTTATCGCAACCTGCCAACTTGCGCTATCGTCTAATAGACAGAGGGATGCGCCCCCATCGAGGTTTCCCATGAAACGCTTCACATGTTCCATTGGCCTGCTGCTTTTGGCCGTATGCGTGGTGATGCCTTCTGTCGCATTGGCGGATGCAAGTCACGCGCGCATTGTGCGGCTGAGCCTGATTCAGGGCGATGTCCGGTACGCTCGGAGTTTCCATGACGATCCTCTCGCTGAAGGCAATGCCACCTGGGAACAGGCTGCTCTAAACCTCCCGCTCCGCGAAGGTTACGTCCTGGCCACCGGCAGCGGGCGCGCCGAGGTGGAATTCGAGAGTGGTGCGATGGCTTTCTTGAGCGGGAACGCGGTGCTGGAGTTTTACGATCTGTCGTTGCATGACGGCGGGCGGATCACGCGGCTGGTTCTGCGACAGGGAAGCGCGTCCTTTTATGTCAATCCTGCAAGCGGCGATTACTTCAGCGTGACCGGCGGGGACTTTACCGTGGAAGCCAGTGGCCGGACGACGTTCCGGGTGGACAATTTTGACGACGGCAGCACGGTGAAGGTGGAGCGGGGCAGCGCTGCGGTGCTGCGCAACGATCATTCCACGCCGCTGGAAAAGGGGCAGTCTCTTTCAGTGCATGCGGGGAGCGCAGGCGACATGGTCATCGGGCGCGCGGTGGATCGCGATGATTTTGATCACTGGGTTTCCGGGCGCATCGAGAGCGAGGTCGCGGCCACGAATTCTTCCAGCCAGTATGTGAACTCGCCCAATTACACCGCGGGCTTTGCGGATCTGTACACTTTTGGTTCGTGGTTTTCCATGGGAGGCTATGGCAACTGCTGGCGGCCGTTTGGAGCCGGCTTGGGTTGGTCTCCATTCTCGTTCGGCGATTGGTATTCCGATCCGGTCTTTGGCTCGACGTTCATCGGGTCCGCGCAATGGGGCTGGCTGCCCTATCACTATGGTGGCTGGATCTCCTCGCCAATGTACGGCTGGTGCTGGAACCCCGCAGGTTTTGGCTTCGGACGCCCGGTGAAGTGGCACCCGGTGACCGCCGTGTGGGTACGCTCCGGTACGAAGATGGGCATCGTGCCGCTTCATCCGCTAGACAAGAGCGGCAAGACACCGGTGAATTTAGGGAAGGGCGTGTACCCGGTACAGGGGCGAGAGATCGAACAGCCTTTGGCGTTAACGAGCACGGAAAAATGGTCCGTGGTGAAGCGGGCGCCGAGGGAAACTCTCACGAGTGGCCTCGTCGCCAGTGCGGCGCCGCCGCGGGTGTCGCGTACGATGTATGCGGGGAATACGACGGGCCGAGCCGCGACGCCGGTGGTCGGATCGTCGATCACCTACGATCCACAGGAACATCGTTTCGTGAACGCGAACAATCCGCCGAACCGCGCGAACGGCGCGATAGCTTCAAATGAGGTCAAGACGCCCACGGCCATAGTGGGGAATGATTTGCCGCCTAATGCAAGGGCGATTCAGCCGGCGAATACGCCGTCAACTCCGGCTGTGCCGCAGGCTTCTCTCCCACCGCGTCCGGCCATGACGCCGCCGCCAGCGCACACTTCGGGGGGTGGCTCCTCACGGCCCAGTTCCGGCTCTTCGGGTGGAGGAGCTTGGGGAGGCAGTCGCAGCTCGGGAGGTTCTTCCGGCTCCTCGTCTTCCTCTTCATCGCATCCATCGGGAGGCGGCGGGGGCGGGAGCGCGCATCCGCACTAATCGTTTCGGAGATCGTGCAGCTTTGTGGCGTGCTTCACCGCGCCCTCGTAAGACCCACATTCCCCTTCTGTGTAGCGCGCAGAGTCTTCTGCATGCGCGTCAGGCAAACGTCATACCCGCGTAGCCAACCACCGCGTCGCGATCGCCCGCGGCATCTCCAGAAGTGGCATAGCGCACGAGTTCCGCTTTCTTTGCGCCGAGGCGTTGCATCGCTGTGAGCATGGCAACGGCGGGCCCCAGTCCGCACATAGAGATCTGCTCATCCCGGCATACCTGATAGAGCCCTTTGGCATCGAACTGCAGCATGCGGTCGATGGCCTTGCGGTCTTTGCTGCGGGTCGTGGCGTCGTCTTCGTAGTGATTCATGTCCGAGGAGGTGACCACGAGAATTTCTTCCTTGCCTTCGCTCAGAACGCGGGCGATTCCTTCTCCCACCTGGACCAGTTGATCGAAGCGGATCGTACCGAGCACCACCGGTACAAACGAGAATCCTGGATCGAGTTCCTGCAGGAATGGCAGTTGCACTTCCAGAGAGTGCTCCTGGCTGTGCGCGGCGGCGTCTTCGCGCAAAGCCGGGCAGGCTGCACGTAAACGCTGGGCCAGCGAAGAATCGATGGCGGCATCTCCCAGCGGTGTTCGCCAGGATCCTTCCGAGAGGATGGCCAGCGGTTCTCCGCGCGGGAAATGGCGCACGCCCAAAAGCAGAATACTCTTTGGCAGAAAAATGCGGGAAAACACGGCGCCGGCAACAACTCCGGAATAGACGTACCCGGCGTGAGGCACCAGGCACGCGCGCACGTGCACCGGCTCAGCCGCAGATTTCCTGTCTGTGAATTTTGCGATCAGGGAGGTGAGTTCCCTGGGATGGCCAGGATAAAACTTCCCAGCAACGGCAGGAAGGCGTAGCATGGCTCGCTTCCTTTAGAGGGGCGGCGACGGTTTACCCTTGAACTTGATGGCCTTCAGCGACCGCGGGTCGTAGTACACGGTGATCTTGTCGCCGTACTGATAGCCGCCTTTATCGACGATTTGCTGCATTTTCGCGGAAGCCTTTTCGCCGAGCGGAAAACTCTGAATCGCCCGTTCGTCGTCCTTGGCCCGCACGGTAACCTGGGCAATATTCGCGTGCATCACAAAGCCCTGGAACTTTACCAGCCCTGTCGCCTTGGGCTTCGGCTTGATCGCGTTCACAATAATGGGCGCCGCGGTATCCACAATGATCGGAGTGACCACCGGTGCCTGCGCCGCAGCGATTGAAACACCGAACGTGCCGGTCACTAAGAAAGCCAGCGCCCCGATGCCCGCGAATAGGAGATCGCGCTTCATTCGATATCGTCCGTTGCAATCCGAAGTGATTTCAGGAACCGTACATCCTGGGGAGTCATGGTGAGCCGCGCAGCGGGCCGCTTCTCGGGTTGCTGCTCCATGGAATCCTGGTCCACCTGTATGCGCAGAGACTCCAGGAAGCGGCGGTCCTGTGTGCTCATACCTGGCTCTTCCGCGTTGCTGCCATCGCGTTTTGCCAGGCCGATGGTGGCATCAAGTTTCAGGACGATGTCGTAGCCATGCGCGCGCACTCCGGCGATTGCGCCCGTAATGCGGTCCGATTCCGAAACCGTGTCGTTGATGGCATGGCCCAGCTCGCGAAGCAGATTCTTGAGATGATCGTCAAGTTGCAAGGGTGGCTCCCCCAGTACTCCTGAGCTGATTTTAGGCCTACACCCGATTCGACACAAGATGCCCTTTTGGCGTTGTCTTCAATCTATTCACAGACATGAAACTGTACTTTGGGACGGGGTGCGGTCGGCTGTTCGCGGCAATCTGCGCTAAGATGGCAGGTATGAGCACGGCTGGGGAAAAGGTATTTCGTCCGGGGGAACCACGCGGATTTCGCCGATTATGGCGGGTTTTCAGGCAGTTGTTTCACGAAATGGTCGGCGCGTCGTTTGCGGTATTGGCGCTGGGCTGGCTGAATTTGGCGTTCCGCGCGTGGACCCGCGACGTCGCCCACTGGCTCATCGGAGTATCGGTTGGCGTCGCCGGTGTGTTCATCGCCTTTGCCGTCGGTTCGTTTCGCCGCGCCCGGCAGTTGTAGTACATCGCGGCTGTGCACCCGCAGCCACTTATTCTTCGAGTGAAAAGTTCGCTCCGGAAGCAGGTCTCTTTGATGTCAGACGGCAAAGCCAAATCTGATACACCCGCGGAACGCAAGCCGCGCTTCACCACTCTTTCGGGTCTGCCCTTGGAGCGTTTGTATACTTCCCATTCCCTCGAGCACTGGAATCCGGAGCAGGCGCTCGGCTTCCCCGGCGAATTTCCGTACACCCGCGGAATCTATCCCAGCATGTACCGCGGACGATTCTGGACGATGCGGCAATACGCGGGCTTCGGCAGCGCCGTCGAATCGAATAAGCGTTACCGCTATCTCCTGAGCAAAGGGCAGATGGGGCTTTCGGTGGCGTTCGATCTTCCCACGCAGATCGGCATGGATTCCGATCACCCGCTGGCGCTCGGCGAGGTCGGTAAAGTCGGCGTGGCGATTGATTCGCTGGAAGACATGGAAACGCTCTTCGATCAGATCCCGCTCGAAAACGTCTCCACCTCCATGACCATCAACGCGACCGCCGCGATACTGCTGTGTCTTTATGTCGCCGTGGCTAAGAAACAAGGCGCCAGCCTGGCGAAACTTTCCGGCACCATCCAGAACGACATCCTTAAGGAGTACATCGCGCGCGGCACCTACATTTATCCGGTGCGTCCGGCGATGCGTATCGTTACCGACATTTTTGCGTGGTGCCGCGGCGCGCTTCCGAAGTGGAATACCATTTCCATTTCCGGCTACCACATTCGCGAGGCAGGCTCGACGGCGGTCCAGGAGGTAGCCTTCACTCTTGCCGATGGCATCGCGTATGTGCAGGCGGCGCTCGATGCGGGCCTGCAAATCGACGAATTTGCGCCGCAATTGTCATTCTTCTTCAACGCGCACAGCGATCTGCTGGAAGAAATCGCCAAGTACCGCGCGGCGCGGCGGCTGTGGGCGAAGATCATGCGCGATCGTTTCCGGGCCAAGGATCCGCGCTCGCTGCTGCTGAGGTTCCACGCGCAGACGGCTGGGTCGTCTCTCACCGCGCAGCAGCCCGAAAACAACATCGTGCGCGTGGCCATCCAGGCGCTGGCCGCGATCCTCGGGGGCTGCCAATCGTTGCACACGAATTCGATGGATGAAGCGCTGGCGCTGCCCACGGAAGAATCGGCGCTGATCGCGTTGCGCACACAGCAGATCATCGCCAACGAGACCGGCGTGACCAACACGATCGATCCTGTTGCCGGGTCTTACGCCATCGAATCGCTCACGGAACAGATCGAAACGCGCGCGCAGGAATACCTCTCGAAGATCGACGCCATGGGCGGGATGATCAAAGCCATCGAATCGGGCTTCGTACAGACGGAAATTCAGCGCGCGGCGTATGACTATCAGCGCGGCGTGGAATCCAAGGACAACATCGTTGTTGGTGTGAACGACTTCGTGACCGACGACCATCACCAGATTCCCACGCTGCGTATTGATGCGGAAATCGAGCGCGCGCAAGTGGCGCGGCTGAGGGCGCTGCGCGCGAAACGTGATACGCCCAGGGCCAAGGCGGCCCTCGCAGAACTCCAGCGGCGTGCCGGAACACCCGAAAATCTGTTGCCGGCTATTCTCGCCGCCGTCGAGGCCTACGCCACGGTCGGCGAAATCTCCGACGCCATGCGCCAAGTCTACGGAGAATACCAGGAATCTGTGGTCATTTGAGCCACGTTCCTTTGCGCCAAAGCACAGGCTGCCAGCGCACGCACCCTGTAGTATTCTTCCGACTAGGCGGGTTTCATGAGACTCATTCTTGCGTCTGCTTCACCACGGCGCGCGGAAATCCTTCGCGATGCAGGTGTGTCGTTCACCGTGGTTTCTTCGGCCGTGGATGAGACTCCCTACCCCGGCGAAGCGCCGCAGGCACTCGTCCAGCGGCTGGCCGACGTCAAAGCGGATCTGGTGGCCGCGCGCGCCGTGGGTCCGGCGATTGTGATTGCCGCGGACACCGTGGTGGTTCTCGATGGCCAGGTTCTGGGCAAGCCGCGTTCCACCGACGATGCGCGCCACATGCTCGAACAACTTTCCGGACGCACCCACTCCGTGCATACGGGCGTCTCGCTGATTCGATTGCCGGATGCGCAGCGCCTGCATTTCGTGGAAACCACGCTGGTGCATTTTTCCCGGCTCACGGCGGAGGACATTTCGCTGTACCTCGCTACCGAAGAGCCTTATGACAAGGCCGGCGCCTATGCGATTCAAGGACGCGCCGGCCGCTTCATCCCGCGGATCGAGGGCTGCTACTACAACGTCGTCGGGCTGCCCCTGGAACATCTTCTGGCGGCCCTGCGGGAACTGGGCTGGACGGAGAACGAACCAATGTAGTGCAAGCGCGAGTCTTGGCGCTTCGCCGGGCCGCCGCTTTGTGGCCAAAAAAACGGGCGGCCGCACGGGCCGCCCACTCCAAATTTTTCAAATTGTAACGGCTGTGACTACTTCTTCTCTTCTGCAGGTTTCTCGCTCGAGCTCTGCGCCGGTTGTGCCGGCGGTTGCGGCTGGTTCGCTCCGCTCATGCCTTCCTTGAAGCCTCGAACGCCTTCGCCCAGTCCCCGCATCAATTCCGGAATCTTGCGTCCGCCGAATAGAATGAGCACGACGACCAGAATAACTAGCCAGTGCATTGGGAATTCCATGATGTCTCCTTCACCCGCCAACGAAAACCTGTCGTGCCACCCCTCGGGCCGTGGACACCGGCTATCCTCAGCATCCTAAATTATAACACGCTCGTCCCCTGCCCGGCGCGTCAACCGCTGCCGATCGAGGTATTCGAGTAACGGTATGGCGTGCTTGCGGGTGATTCCAGTGAGTTCCTTGAAGGCTGGCACCCCGATTCGCTCGCCTTTCGTCTTTTTGTAGTCTCTCAAAAGCGCCGGCAGGCGATGCAGCGCGGCAGCGTGAAAAATGAGCTCTGGCGAGATACGAACAAGCGCCTTTTCCCGAAGCAGAATCTGCAGCAGCTTTCCCGCGTGGGCCTTCTCGATGGCCAGCAGCGCGAAAACTTCCTTCGCCGAGGGCGCTGCCAGACCGGCTTTCGCGAAGGCCTGCTCGATCTGTTGTTTGGCGCGCTCTTCTTCCGGCGTCAGGGTGATTTCCGCGCCCGGTTTTTTTACAAGCTCCGCTTGCAGCGCCAGTTTTTTCTCCTGTACGAGCGCCTCAAGCGCTGTCCGGAAAGACTCTGGGCGCACGCGCTTGCCGAGGCTGGCTCGCAAGTCTTCCCGCGCGATGCCGGGCAGGAGTGGGTTTTCCTTGTGGAAGCGCTCCATGCGGGCGAGCAACTTTTCGCGAATGTCGGTGAAGACTTTTTCGGAGAGCACAAGCAGAGGCACGAGCGCGACGATACGGACCTGCTTGGTCCGAGCTAGGTCTTCGGCCACGGCATGCACTTCGCTCTCCAGCCATCCCGTTCGGGCGACAACCTCCTGCAACGGGACACCAAGAATGTTGCGCTCGGCGAGCGCGGCTAGAATTTCCTCGCGCGTGTCCTTCTCCAATGTCGCGAGATACGCGACACGTCCGGTGTCTTTTCGCGCGGGACGCCGTGCCAGCGGGTCGAGGATCGCGCCACCACCGATGGTCATCACCGGCGAAAACTGGCGCACGATGAAGCGGTCGCCGCGCTCCAAAACGATTTCGTCTTGCAGCTTGAAGTGCGCAAAGGCACTCGTCCCCGGCAGGATGGAGGCTCCTTCGTGCAAATAAACCTCTGCAATGGTCTCCGCCGTTCCTGCGTGAAAATGAACTTGCGCGCGGTGTCTCAACTTTGGGGCTGTGGGCAGCAATTCCAAGCGAACGTCAACGCGGCGTGTTGCGCGGAAACGCCCCGGCGAAGCAATGACCATGCCGCGTTCGATCGCGGTGTGCTCAATTCCGGAAAGATTGACCGCGCTGCGCTGGCCTGCTTGTACACGCTCAGTAGCTTTTCCACCGCAGTGCAATCCGCGAACGCGCAGAACTTGATGCGCCGGCAGCAATTCAACCTCCTCACCGGCGGCCACCTGGCCGGAGATCGCTGTGCCGGTCACCACGGTGCCAAAGCCTTTTACAGGAAACGAGCGGTCGATCGGTAGCCGGAAGTAGCGCTCCGTGTCTCTTGCGCCTGAATCGCGCGCGGCTTGCACGAGCGCGGTCTTCAGCTCCGTGATTCCTGCGCCGGTTTTCGCGCTGACGGGCAAGATAGGCGCGCCGGCCAGAAACGATCCCTTGACGAATTCCTCGGCTTCCAGGCGCACCAGACCCAAAGTATCCGCGTCCGCCAGATCGCTCTTCGTCAGAGCAATCACGCCACGTTGCACGCCCAGCAAACGGCAAATCTCGAAATGTTCGCGGGTTTGCGGACGAATGCCTTCGTCCGCAGCGATGACGAGCAGAACGAGGTCGATTCCCGAAGCACCCGCGAGCATGTTCTTTATGAAACGCTCGTGCCCCGGCACGTCCACAAAACCAAAGCGCACGCCGCTTTCTTCCAGGAAGGCGAAGCCAAGATCGATGGTGATGCCGCGGCGCTTCTCTTCTTCCAGGCGGTCCGGATGCGTGCCCGTCAACGCTTCGATCAGCGTGGATTTGCCGTGGTCAATGTGACCGGCGGTGCCGATGATGAGACTCTTGCGGGGTGAGTTTAGAGAATGATTCACAACGGTTTTACTATTTGGCGCTGGCGATTTCGTCGACAATTTCCTGGGCAGCGGCGCGCGGATCGGTCGCCGCCAGAATGGGGCGTCCCACGACGATGAAATCGGCGCCGGCACGAATCGCTTCGCGGGGAGTCGCGGTGCGCGTCTGATCGTCATTCTTCGCACCGGCCATCGTCTCTTTGCGACGCACGCCCGGGGTCACAATCAGGAATTCCCTCCCACAAGCTTTGCGAATCGCCTTGGTTTCCCGTACAGAGGCCACTACGCCATCCACGCCGGCCTTCTGCGCGAGTTTTGCGAGTTTCACCACGCGTGCTGCCGGTGGCCCGCCAATACCCACTTCACGAACGGCCTTCTGATCCATGCTGGTCAAGATGGTCACTGCAAGTAGCCGCGGACGGTCCGCGCCCATAGGCACGCCAGCGCTGATGGCCTGCGCCGCGGCGCGCAACATCGCGCTGCCGCCAAGCGCGTGCACATTGACGAGCTGCACGCCGGGCATCGCGGCAGAGGCAAGCACTGCTCCCGCCACCGTGTTTGGAATGTCGTGGAATTTCAGGTCGAGAAAAATGTCCGCGCCCAGTTGCGCCACCTGGCGAACCGCTTCGGGCCCTGCGGATGTGAACAGTTGGCTGCCAATCTTGAACATGCCGACAAGATCCGCCACCTGCTTGGCGAAGTTCAGCGCTGTGGATAGAGAGTCAAAATCGAGGGCAACAATCAGACTGCTGCGTGGATGGGCGTCAAAGGTCAAGGTTCGGGACGTGCCCGAAACAGTTACTTCTGGCTTTCGTCGGCTCGGTCGCGCTTGGGCGGCAGTTGCATCAGTTCCAGCCGCACCTGGCTTACTCCCGAGTGGATCAGGCCAATCTTTCGGGCTACCCGATAGGATACATCAATTTCGCGGCCTTCTTGGTAGGGACCCCGATCATTAATACGTACCACTTCAAACTTACCGTTACGAGGGTTGACGATGCGCACCCAGGAGTTGAAGGGTAGATTCGGATGTGCTGCGGTCAGAGCCTCGCAGCTAAAGGTCTCCCCGTTGGCGGTCCGCTTGCCATTGAAGTCCGGACCATACCAACTGGCGTTGCCGCTCCAGACCTTTATGGGTTTGACTGGCTCACTCAAGTGAGCGACTAGGGGAGCTTCCATGACGGGTGCGATGAGAAACATCAGCGGCACCCACCGGATAGCAGCCCAAGCGATGAAGAGTGGTCGTTGCATAGTGTGTTCTTTTCACTACAAACGTTCAGGAAGTGTAGTAGAAAAACAGCATTATGTCAACCAAAATCGGTTCCAAATCTATCCTTTAATTCTCTGATAGTATTGCACTTAACCGTACGTACCAATGCTCCCAAACCTTCGATAATGGCCTCACTGGCCCTCGGGTCAGCAAAACTGGCCGTTCCGACCTGTACTGCCGACGCGCCTACGCAGATATAATCGAGCACGTCTTCTGCCGTCTCGACCCCTCCCAAGCCAATGACAGGGATCTTCACCGCCTTCCGCGCCTCCCAGACCAGCCGTAGTGTGATCGGCTTGATCGCTGGTCCAGAGAGCCCACCAGTGAGGTTCCCCAGCTTCGATCTTCCCGTCCTAACATCAATGGCCATAGCAGGATAGGTATTGGCCACGGTCAAGGCATCCGCCCCGGAAGATTCCGCCGCTTTGGCGATCAGACCGATGTCTGTGACCAACGGCATCAGCTTCACCCAAAGGGGGCGCTGCCTGGCGACCCGACGGGCTGCCATAACGACTTCCGCGACCAAATCGGGATTACTTCCAAACTGCATCCCCCCCTTTTTTACGTTGGGGCAGGAAATATTGAGCTCATAGGCGGCAATCCCGGGGGCATCCTCAAGTCGCCGTATGACCTCCACATAGTCCTCGAGAGCATATCCGAAGACGTTGACGATGACGGTGGTGTTGTATTTTTGCAACAGGGGCAGCTTGTCCTTGACGAACAATGCTACCCCAACGTTCTGCAGGCCGACCGCGTTCAGCATCCCGGAAGGAGTTTCACAGAGCCGGGGGGCGGGCGCACCTTCTATTGGTTCTAGGGAAATGCCCTTGGTGACGAAGCCGCCCAGGCGGTTCAAGTCGACCAGATGAGCAAATTCTAAGCCATAGCCAAAGGTGCCGCTTGCAGCGATGACGGGATTAGCGAGGCGCAGGGCGCCAACCTGCACATGGAGGTCAACGCGGTCAGAGGAACTCACGTTGCGGAGAGAATAGCACGAAGCTCCTTGTCCATCCGAAAAATCCTGCGCAGCTTGTGGAATTATTCGGACGCGCGTGTATGCAGAGCTTCCGCCAGGACACGCCCATCGCGCGTGGCCAGTGTGATGCCGCAGAGCGCGGCAAAGGTGGGTGCGATATCCGCGGGTGTGACGGCGGCGAAATATTCGCCGGGCTGGATTCGGTATCCCAGCAAAAGCAGCGGCACATGCTGGTCGTAATTGTAAGGAGTTCCGTGTCCTGTGCCGGAGCCACCTCTCTTGCCCGCGGGCGATCCACCCACGAGCCAGTAAGGCTTCGGAACGAAGAACAGGTCGCCGCTGCGGCCGGGGAAATAATTGAGCGTCAAGGCTGTGCGGATTTGCGAACTGCTCGAATCTGCTCCGCTTAGGTCTTCCGCGCGATAGACCGCAGCCACGCCCGGCTGCGTCAGCGCCGCATCCACCACTGCTCGCAGCGCCGCGGGGTCCTGCTTGAGCCGGCCATAAATTCCGGGGGAAAAGTACACGTTTCCTTCGGCCATACGGGCGATCGCGGGCTTCGTGTAGTTGAACGGCTCCAGCGCCTTTTCCATGCGTTCCTGCAAGTCGGGAACAATCAACACACCAGCGTCAACGCCCGTCTTGGCCATGTCTTCCGGCACCGGCACGACACCATGGTCGGCACTCAATGCCACGATATAGTTACCGCGTCCGACCTTCTGATCGAGGTGCGCCAGCAACTCGCCGAGATCCTTATCCAAGCGCACCAGAATGTCCTGGATCTCACGGCTGCGCGGGCCAAAGGCGTGTCCAACGTAATCGACCGTGGAGTAGCTCACGCCCAGATAGTCCGTGCCGCCCGCTTTGCCCAAGCCTAGAGAATCAATGGCAGCCTCCGCCATGCGCGTCAAATAGGTATCGGCAAACGGGCTGCTCGCCCACTGCTCGACAAACACCTCATCGGCGGATGAGCTTCCTTCTTTCCCGCGCAATGCGTGAGGAAAACTGGCTGACCAATCCCCCGGCGGTGCAGCGCCCGTGGCCCTCTCGTCATAGAAGTAGGCGCTTTCCGGGAGGGAGAGCGACCACGTTTTTCCGTAGTCCTCCGACACCGGGTGTTTTTTCGCGAACTCCTCCACAAAGGGCATCGTGCCGTAGGCTGAGGAAGTAACCCACGCGCCCGTGCCCGTATCCAGCCAGGTGACGGCATCGGCTTTGTGTCCCGCCAGGGTGATTGCGGCGCGGGCCTTCAGAGAGAATGTGACAACGCGTGTGGCCCCACCCGTCTGAAATCTGAGTTCCTCGGCAAACGAGGGCAGTTGCATCCTCACCGCGGAATCGCCGCCATTGGTGCTGCCGCCCGCATAGGCCACATTTTTCGCATTGGGATCGCTGGTGCAGGTGACCATTTTCTGTTGATCGCGGTCCCACCAGGCATTGGCGATCATTCCGTGGGTCGCCGGGAACGCTCCTGTCGAAATCGTGGCGTGGCCCACGCAGGTCTCCGTCGCTGCATAGGGATAGGCCGCTTCATGGAACCACGCGCCTTCCTCTACCAATCGCTTGAGCCCGCCGGTCCACTGACCACCGAATTTGTCCACATAGTCGCCGCGCATCTGATCCACGACGATCATCACAACGAGTTTCGGGTGCGCGGGATGCGGGATGCTCCTGACGGGGGGCTTCCTCGGCGCTTGGGCCCCGAATGCCAGTGCTGTGAACAACGCCGAGGCAAATGCTATGCCCAATAAACGCCTTGCAATGCAGACCGCCGCCGCCCAGCGCATTTTCGTTGACTCCCTTCCTCTATCAGCGAGAGTCTAGCATGCCCGCGGGAATGGCCCGTAAATGCGCACGCGATTCTGTGCCGGGCGTCACGCCATTTGTGGCCGCCAATTGTGCTAGGATTACGCAACTATGCGACTCGTCGAAAAAAGTCAGTTGATGTCCGCGGCGGAAATCGACCGCACGTTACAGCGTTTGGCGCACCAGATTGTGGAAAAAAGCGGGGGCACCCGGCATCTGGCGTTGATTGGGATACGCCGGCGCGGCGTGCCCCTGGCGCAGCGAATCGCGCAGGCTATGCGCGGGATTGATGGCGTGGAAGTCCCCGTGGGCACGCTGGACATCACGTTATACCGCGACGATTTGTCAACGGTTGCGCCACAGGCGGTGCTGCAGTCCTCGCATATTTCGTTCCCGGTGGACAGCCTGGACCTGGTCCTTGTTGACGACGTGCTCTACACCGGGCGCACGGTCCGCGCGGCCATGAACGGCCTGTTCGATCTTGGCCGGCCCAAACGAGTTTCCTTGTGCGTGCTGATTGACCGTGGCCACCGCGAAATGCCCATTGAGGCGCAATACGTGGGCCGCGACATCCAGACCAGCGACACCGAGATTATCGAGGTTCGCTTGCGAGAGATCGACAACGAAGAGCGCGTCATCCTGGTGGACCGCGTGGAGTCCTAAGGGGCGCCAGCGAATTTTTTGCGTCGTGACGCCGGTCCGCGTAAAATGAGATTAAGGAAGGGGCGGAGAACTCCTCGACGCTCCGAGGCCCGCCGCGTGATCATCTGAGCCCAAATGTGACCTATCGTTTTCGTGATTTGCTCGCCCTTGAGCCGCTCTCCGCGGACGAACTGACTTTCATTCTCGATCAGTCCCAGCCATTCCAGGAAATCCAGCGCCACCCGCTGAAAAAGCTCGCCACGCTGCGCGGCAAGACCGTGGTGCTCGCCTTTTTCGAGAACTCCACGCGCACGCGCTTGAGTTTCGGCACGGCCGCCTCGCGCCTCGGCGCGGACACCATGAACCTGCAGGCGGAAGCCTCCAGCCTGAAGAAGGGCGAAACGCTGCTGGACACCGCTAACAACTTGAACGCCATGAAGCCGGATTGTTTCGTAATGCGCCATTCCTCTTCAGGCGCGGCGGACTTTGTGGCGCGGCACCTGGAAATTCCCGTGGTCAACGCGGGCGATGGCACGCACGAGCATCCTTCCCAGGGACTGCTCGATGCGCTGACCATCCGCGACCGCAAAGGCACGTTGAAAAACCTGAACGTGACTATTCTTGGCGATATCTCCCACTCCCGGGTGGCTCGCTCCAATATTCACCTGCTGGGAAAATTCGGCTGCCGCTTCACGCTCTGCGGACCCGCCATGTGGGTTCCGCGCGAACTGGAGAAGATCGGGCCGCCGGGAACGCCCATCCGCTGCGTTTACCGCGTCGAGGAAGCGCTGGAAGATGCGGACGTGATTATCGTCCTCCGCGTGCAAACCGAGCGCTTGCACGAGCCGTCTCTCGCGCAAAACGACTACATTCTGCTCTACCAGCTCAACGCAGAACGCATGCGCCTGGCCAAGAAAGATGCGCTCATCCTGCATCCCGGCCCCATCAACCGCGGCATCGAGATTACTCCGGAAGTGGCCGATGGGCCACGCTCCGCCGTACTCGAACAAGTGACCAACGGTGTGTCAGTGCGCATGGCCATTCTCTATCTACTGATGGTGGGCGCCACGGAAGGCACGCATCCCGCGCTGGAAGTAAAAGGCGAAACGAAGCCCAAGGAATCCGCTCATGCTTCTGATTAAGAACGGGCGCGTCCTCGATCCTGCGTCCAAGACCGATGCGCCGCGCGACATCCTGTTGGATGGCGAGCGCATCGCGAAAATCGCCCCAACCGGGAAAATATCCCTCGCGAACGGGGCGGAGGTGTTCGACGCCGCCGGTTTGATCGTTGCGCCGGGTTTTATTGACATGCACGTGCACCTGCGCGAGCCCGGTCAGGAAAATTCCGAAACCATCGAGACCGGGACGCTAGCCGCAGCCCGCGGCGGTTTCACGGCGGTCTGTTGCATGCCCAACACCAAGCCGGTGAACGACAACGCGTCGATCACGCGGTTCATTGCTGATCGCGCCAAGGCGCACGGCCACGTGCGTGTCTGGCCGATTGGCGCAGCCAGCGTGGGCAGCAAAGGCGAAGCCATTGCCGAGATTGGCGCCATGCGTGATGCGGGCATTGTGGCCGTTTCCGATGACGGCAAACCCATCGCCACTGCCAAACTGGCGCGGCAGATCATGGACTACTGCCGCACGCTGGAACTCCCCGTGATCGAGCACGCCGAGGATGTTTCTCTGGCTGCGGGCGCGGTCATGCGCGAAGGCATTGCTTCCACTCGCCTCGGTTTGCCGGGCATGCCGGCGGCCGCGGAATCCGTGTGCGTTGCCCGCGATGTCCAGCTCGCGGAGCTTACCGGCGCGCGGCTGCACATCGCGCATCTTTCGGCGAAAGCTTCGCTCGATCAGGTGCGCTATGCCAAGCAGAATGGGCTGCGCGTCTCCTGCGAAGTCACGCCTCACCATTTCACGCTGATCGACGAGGATGTGACTTACGATTCGCGCTACAAAATGAATCCGCCCCTGGCCGCGCGGGCCGATCGGGAAGCCCTGTGGCAGGGCCTTGCCGATGGCACCGTGGACGCCATCGCCACCGATCATGCCCCGCACGAGCCGGCTTTGAAGGATGTGGAGTTCGATAAGTCGCCCTTCGGCATCCTGGGCTTCGAGACGGCTCTCGGCCTGGCGCTGGAGCAACTCGTACACAGCGGCAAGCTCTCACTGATGCGCATGGTGGAGCTCTTTACCACGGGGCCCGCGCGCGTCTTGGGCAAAGAACGCAAACTCGCCGTCAGTGAGCCCGCGGACATCACCATTTTTTCGCTGGATCGGGCATGGACGTATAACGTGAAAGAGTCGGCGAGCAAGTCGCGCAATTCGCCGTTCGACGGCAAATCGTTCAAGGGTGGACCGGCCGCGACCATCGTCGCCGGCAAGATTGTCTATCGCGCTTGAGCTGTAGCGCAGGGCGAGTCCCGGCGCTTTTCAGCCCGCCGCATTCTGGCGCGAGCCGTTCGGGTTTTTCCACCTGCAGTCCGTTCCTGCTGTTGCTGATTAGCAATTAACCACCTCAGCGCGACTCCGTGTATGCGCGCTCTGTTACAGCTAGACTGAAATGGAGCACCTCACCATGCGCCACTTGTTGAATAGCTGTGTGTTCCTCCTCGTCGTCGCTCTGCTTGCCTGGGCCGCGCCATCCCGTGCCCAAACGGAGCGCATCCTTGATTTCCATAGCGACGTTACGCTACAGGACGACTCTTCTCTCCAAGTCACGGAGACCATCACTGTGGTCGCGGCAGGCGGCCAGATCCGCCACGGCATCTTTCGCGAATTCCCCACGCATTATTCCGACCCTTACAACAATCACTATGTTGTCGGCTTTCAGATGCTCTCGGCAACGCGCGATTCCGCGGAGGAGACATTCCGCGTCGAAAACTATTCCAACGGAGTGCGCATTTACCTTGGCGATCCCAATGCGATGGTTCCGCCTGGGCGTCACGTCTATACGCTGACTTACGCAATAAACCGGCAGTTGGGCTTCTTCTCTGATCATGACGAGCTTTTTTGGAACGTCACCGGGCTGGGCTGGAATTTCCGCATTGACCACGCCAGCGCCATCGTGCATTTGTTGTCCGCGATCCCTGCGGACCAGGTGACATTAGCGGGCTTCACGGGACCGAAAGGTTCGCGGGAATCCAAACTAACCAGCTCGCGCGACACCGATTCGTTCCAATTCGCCACGACGCGCTCACTGGCCCCGCGGGAAGGCCTAAGCGTATTGCTGAGTTGGCCCAAGGGCTACGTCACGCCTCCCACGTTCTCACAAAAAGCCGAATATTTCTTCCGGGACAATCGCAACGCGCTTCTCCTGGGTACCGGCCTCCTGGTCCTGCTTCTCTACTATCTGATTGCCTGGGCGGAGGTGGGCCGCGACCCGCGTCCTGGGGTCATCATGCCGCTCTATGATCCACCTGCGACTCTCTCGCCGGCGGGTATGCGCTATCTGGTCCGCATGGGCTTCGACAACAAGACGTTCGCCGCCGCAATTCTGGACATGGCCGCGCGCGGCTACTTGAAAATCAGGGAAGAAGCAGGTTCCTATATGCTCACCCTCGCCGACAAAGATGAGCGCGTGCTCACTCCGGACGAGAAGCAGATCGCCGGCGTGCTGTTCGAGGGGCGCAAGGAAATCTGGCTGCGTCAGGAAAATCATGAGGTCATCCAGGCCGCTTTGCTCGCCGTCCAGAAGTGGCTTAAGAGCGCCGAGTACAAAGTCTATTTCGTCACCAATTCCCGCTATCTCTTGCCGCCGGTTCTCCTTTCCCTTGTGATTGTCGTCGTCTACCTGATGGCGCAAGGTGGCCCGCAGCTTTTCATCGGCGCTTTTCTGTGTTTCTGGCTGACCTTCTGGTCCATTGGCGTAGCCGCGCTGCTGAAGAATGTTGTGCAGTCTTGGCACGCCGCATTCTCACGCGGGGAGATCCCTTTCGGCAACACGGTCAAGGCGATATTCATTACGCTTTTTTGCATCCCGTTTGTCGGAGGGGAATTCATGGGACTCGCCTTCCTCGTGAAAACCTCCTCCGTGGCACTGGCCGTTTTCATGGTCGCCAGCGCCGTACTTCACATTGTTTTTCTCTATTTGATGAAAGCCCCGACGTATGCCGGGCGGCGCCTGCTGGACCAAATAGAGGGCTTTAAAATGTTCCTCGGCGCCGTGGATAGCGACCGCCTGAACCGCGCGATGCCGCAGCAGCAGACTCCCGCGGTGTTTGAGAAGTTTCTTCCGTACGCATTGGCGTTGGACGTCGAGCAGGACTGGGCGAACAAGTTCTCTGGTGTGCTCGCCGCCGCGGGTTCTGAGCCCAGCAATTCCAGCACCGTCTACGCACCTTCGTTCTATTCAGGCGCTTCCTTGGGTGCATTCGCTGGGTCGAACTTCGCCTCCTCGTTCAGTAATTCCTTTACCAGCGCCATCTCTTCTTCGTCTTCGGCTCCAGGTTCCGGCGGAGGCGGCGGTTCGGGAGGTTCCGGAGGAGGTGGAGGAGGCGGCGGGGGTGGAGGCTGGTGACGTGAAGTTGCGCGGGCCGATCCGTCATGAGGTACAAACGGAACGGAGGGAACGCGTAGAAGAGGCGAAGAGTGGAAAGGCGCCTAGCGCGTGGCGATGCGCTGCACGTTGAACTTGTCGCCCTTCGGCCACATCACTTTGTTCTTGGTTTTGCAGTAGGGGCAGCGGACCACGCGCTCGACCTCCTTCCCCAACCCCGTGGATCCGACTACATGCATCCCACGCTGACAGTTCTCACATCTGAAGATTTTCTGCACATGCCCTCCTTATCAGACTCGGAGGAACCTGGGCTCTGAACTTCTTCGTCAGTGCGCCGCGGGATCGGCCGCAGGATGAAACCCGTGCTGCGGCACCTCATGCGTTCCCCGCGTGAGCGGTTCAATCTTCATGCGGTAAAAGTGGTCGAGCGGTAATCGCCCCTTTCCTACAGGATAAGCTCGCTCGATGGCCTTCATGACATAGGCCTTGGCCAGCGTGGTCGCCTCCAGCAGCGACCTTCCGGCGGCGAGTTGTGCGGCAATGGCCGACGCGAAGGTACAGCCGGTTCCTTGCGTGTGCTCCAGCTTCACCCTGTCGCCGCTTAACAGGTGGAGTTCGTTCCCATCAAGGAGGAGGTCCACGGCCTTCTCCATGTGGCCGCCCTTTACGATGACGGCGTGCGCGCCCATTTCCACCAGCTTGCGCGCCGCCGCCTCCATGTCCCCCACGTCCTTGATCGTGAGGCCGGACAAAATCTCCGCTTCCTGAATGTTGGGAGTGATCACGCTGCAGCGCTTCAGAAGCTCCGTGGCCAGGTACTTGATTCCCGTCGCATCCAGCAGCTCGGAATCGCTGGAGGAGCACACTACGGGATCGTGTACCACGTGGGCAAATTTGTTGGCGTCGAGAAACTCCGCCACCACGACGGCGTTTCCGCGGTTTCCCAACATGCCGATTTTCACCGCGGCAATGTCGCAATCTTTCGTCAGGACTTCCAATTGTTCGCGCAGTTCCGCGCTGGGCGTGTTGTGTATGGCTTCCACGCCCTGGGTGTTCTGCACGGTCAACGAAGTAATGGCTGCCACACCGTAGCAGCCGTAGGCAGCAAAAGTCTTGAGATCCGCGCCAACGCCTCCGCCGCAGCTCGGGTCAAACCCCCCGATGGCCAGCAGAATGGGCGGGGCGGCAATCCCTTGCGAATGGAGATGGCTCATGATCGTCCGTGTTTGCTCGCGTTCCGTGAAGAAAATAGCCGGACACGTTTTGCCTGGCACGCCCTTTCCATACCGCGCACCAGAAGACACCCGGCACTTGCGAATGTACGCGCACTATTTTCTCCCTGCAAGAAGTATTTCACTTGCAGGGAAATCAGAAAGACGTTCGGCCCCGAGTCGATGAGTTTGGGAAGAAGAAAGAGCCCCTGCGCGTCAGGGAAGAATGGCGTTGGTTCGGCCTACCATCACGGGAAGAGGCCGCGGACCAGCGTGGCTTCGGCAACGCGGCCGACCGCGAGCACCATGGCGCCCGCGCGCGGCGGCACGTGGTATTTGCGCATGGCGTCCACCATGTCGTGGAACGCCTGCACCATGATCTTTTGCAGGCGCGCGTTCACTTCGTCGACATCCCAGAACAGGCCTTCCTGGTTCTGCACCCATTCAAAGTAGCTGACCGTGACGCCGCCGGCATTCGCGAGGATGTCCGGCAAAATGGTGATGCCGCGGCGCGCCAGAATTTCGTCGGCATGCGGCGTGGTCGGGCCGTTGGCCGCTTCGGCAACGATGCGCGCCTTCACGGCTTCCGCGTTCTGAAGCGTGATCACGCTTTCCAGTGCCGCAGGCACCAGGATGTCGCACTTCATCGTCAGCAGGTCTTCGTTGGAAATGCGCGAAGCGCCGGGCATGCCGACAACCGTCCCGGAGCGCTCCTTATAGCGGATGGCCTTGATGGGATCGATGCCGCGCGAATTCGTCACGCCGCCGCGCGTATCGCTCAGCGCGATGATCTTCGCCTTTCTGTCCGCCAGAAGGCGCGCTGCGGTGGCGCCGGCGTTGCCAAATCCCTGAATCGCCACGGTCGCGCCGCGCAAGGAGATCTTCTTCATCTTGCAGGCTTCTTCGACGACATATACCAAGCCTTGCGCGGTCGCTTCCGCGCGTCCCACCGAACCGCCGATCGAAAGGGGCTTTCCAGTGACCACGCCCGGCACGGTGTGGCCCACCATCATGGAATAGGTATCCATGATCCAGGCCATCGTCTGCGCATCGGTATAGACGTCCGGCGCGGGAATATCCTTGTCCGGCCCGATCACCGGCAGAATCTCGCTGGCAAATCGCCGCGTCAGCCGTTCCAGCTCGCTCTTCGACATGCGCTTCGGGTCGCAGATGACGCCGCCCTTCGCGCCGCCGAACGGCACATTCACCACGGCGGTCTTCCAGGTCATCCACGCCGCCAGGGCCTTCACTTCGTCCAGTGTCACGTTGGGATGGAAGCGGATCCCGCCCTTGCCGGGCCCGCGCGCAATGTTGTGCTGCACGCGGAACCCGGTCAGCACCTTCACTTGGCCGTTGTCCATCTTCGTCGGCAGCGACACTTCCAGAATGCGTTTGGGAGTGCGCAGCACCTGGCGAAGTCCTGGATCCAGTTTCAGGACTTCGGCCGCCATATCGAATTGAATTTGCGCGATGCGGAAGGGATTAAGTTCTTCGCGCGGCGCGATCCGCGGCACCATTGGAGGGGCACCCACCGGACGGGTTGGGACTTGAGGTTTTGCGACCGTGGCCATCAGCTTCGGTCCTTTCCATTGCGCTGGATTTCTGTAGCAGCTTACGATTGCGTTGAACTACTTTTCTTTCTACAAAGTCTTTGGCGTCAGCCGTTCGCGGCGATTTTCCGCGTCTCACTCACATACTTGTCCCGGCAGGCGGTGGAACAAAAGTGCAGCAACTCGCCATCCTGCCGCAACGGCAGCGCCAGCACTTCGGCGATGTGCATGCCGCACACTGGATCTCGCACAAGTTTCCGCGTCATCGCGTCGTTTGGCACATCCACAGGCGCCTGCGATTGTGCCGCGCCCTGTCCCATGCGCTGCACCAGGCGGCGCAGCAACGCCACGCCCCAGGAAACCACGACGACCCAGAATACAAACCGCAGTAAGCGAGCAATAAATGTCATCTCTGGATGCGAGTGTGGCCGCCGCCTCACTCGACCTTTCTATCCCTTGGACGGCGTTGAGGCGAGTGTATGCAGGGGCCCACGGGGAGTCAAACAAAAAGCTGTACTTTCAAGAGGTTGCGCGGCGAAAGGGTCGCCGGAGGCGAACACGCGGCGACGCTCAAAAGGATTGCACCTTATTGCATACAAAAGAGTTACGCATTTGGGACCGCAATCGCCCTGGCGCGGCGTTCCTGGCTATCTTCCCGCTGGGATCCGTTCAACGCCCATATACGGGCGAAGCACTTCCGGGATCACAATCGAACCGTCGGCTTGCTGGTAATTCTCCACCACGGCAATCCAGGTACGCCCCACGGCAAGTCCTGATCCGTTGAGCGTATGCACGAATTCGCTCTTTCCGCCGGCCTTAGGCTTGAAACGGATGCCCGCACGGCGCGCTTGAAACGCTTCGCAGTTCGAGCAAGAGGAAATTTCCCGGAATTCGTTGCTTGAGGGCAGCCAGACTTCCAGGTCGTAAGTCTTCGCCGAAGCAAAACCCATGTCGCCGGAGCAGAGCAGCACGGTGCGGTAGTGCAATCCGAGTTTCTGCAGGATTGTCTCGGCATTGCGCACCAAGGCTTCGTGTTCGTCGTAGCTTTTTCCCGGATGCGTGAATTTGAAGAGTTCCACTTTCTGGAACTGGTGCTGGCGCAGGATGCCCCGTGTGTCTTTACCGGCCGCGCCGGCTTCGGAGCGGAAGCAGGAAGTCCATGCGGTCACGAGAATGGGCAATTGCTCCTCGGTGAGCGTGGTGTCGCGATAGAGGTTGTGTAGCTCCACTTCCGAGGTAGGAGTCAGCCAGAAATCGGTGTCCTGCAACTTGAAAAGGTCCGCGGCAAACTTCGGCAGTTGGCCCGCGGCCAGCAGTGAAGCAGTGTTCACCAGGAAAGGCGGCAGGATTTCCGTATAGCCGTGCTCGCGCGTGTGCACATCGAGAAAGAAATTCGCCAGCGCGCGCTCCAGCCGCGCTCCCCAGCCCTTGTATACGGCAAACCGCGCGCCGGTAATTCGGGCAGCCGCTTCCAGGTCCAGGATTTCCGCGCGTTCCCCAACCTCCCAGTGAGGCTTTGGTTGAAAATCGAACTTCGGCGGCGTACCCCAGCGGCGCACCTCCAGGTTGTCCTCGGGGCCATGGCCCGCAGGCACGCTGGAATGCGGAACGTTCGGAATGGTCAGCAGCAGTTCGCGTTGTGTGGCGTCCAGTTCGGCGATGCGCGCGTCGGCCTGCTTGATGCGCTCGGAGAGCTGCTTCATCTCCACGAGGATGGCGTCCGCGCTCTGCTTTTCCTTTTTGAGGCGCGCGATTTCGTCGCTGGCTTTATTGCGTTGCGCCTTGCGATGCTCGTTTTCGGTAATCAGTTCGCGCCGCTCTTTGTCCAGCGCGCGAAAACCATCGAGGTCGAGTGTGATGTTGCGGCGCTTCGCCATATCGGCGAAGACGTCCAGATGTTCCCGAAAGTAGCTTAGATCATGCATGGTGCTAAAAGCATAGCCCAGGCAGGAGCCGAGAGAAAGCGGGCGAACCGTAAAAAGGTGATCTTGTGATTTGCATAAGGGCTTCGCCGACGCTGCGAGCGTTCAAATCACTCCCCCAAAGATCGCTGTGCTGACACGCTGGTAAGAGAGTACTAAAGGAACGCCCCAATAGTCCCGGGGCAAGGTACTGGTGCGAATGAACCCGGCGGACTAGTGACGCAATTCCGCGTGTCCGGCATCCTTGTGGATGTGATCGGGAGTTAAGTTCGGCTCCTGGAGCGGGTGGAATGATCGTAGGGATCTTAATCCTGTGTGTCGTTCTGCTGCTGGCGAGCGCAGTTGAGCGGCCAACCCCTCCAGAGCATTAGGGAGTCGAACCGAGCTTCAGGTCCGTACCCTCCATCCCCCACGCCAGAGCGGCCGGCACCCCCACCGGCCGCTCACTTTTTTTGGACCGCGTTTTCAGATTATGGCGAATGCAAGGAATCTCAGCAGCTTTCAGTCTTGGGGGAGGCCGTGGACAAAAAATAAAGGGGGCCGGTGCAAGCCCCCTTGTTTAATTGATTCGACCCCCCAATAACCGGATACTCAGTCGAGGTTGAGTACCAGCCACCCCGGGAAGCCAATCTCATGAATTGTTTTGATACAATGCACGCGCTTTGCCAAGTCTGTGCCAGTGTGAGAAAAGGCACTTTTCTATTGAAAAGCAAGCACTTACTACTTTAGAGCCTCGGCGAGAGCGTCTTGCCAAACTGCCAATCTACAAAATCCCACAGACCAACTCGAGTTTTCCTACAGTCTTTGGGAAGAGTGCAAGTCTTTCAGCCCCAGCACCCTATTCAGACGATCTGAACCGGCGTTCCGCCCTGAAGTGCGGAGTGCCGCCAACGACGCCATGCGAATCGCGCGGGCAGATAGAGGATTGCGATCCACAGGAGGAAAACAGGGCCGCGGCTGATGAGCAACATCAGTAGGGCGGAGAGGCTCAGTACCGCTTCCGAAAACCCCGTGACGGCTGCGTTGCGAAACTGTGCTCCGAGGGATTCCGTTGGCGGAGTGATCTCCTCCCGCAATGCAAAGAGGACATTCGCGAAGACGACGCGGTGTTCTGCCGTGAGGCGGTCCGCTTCCAGGCGATTGATGTCTGCATTCACGCTGGCGATCTGCCGCTGCAGCTCCATAACGTTGCGATCGGGATATGTCTGCTGCTTAAGCAGTTCCTGCAAGTGATGCAGCGTGCTCTGCGCATTGGTCAAGCGGGCTTCCAGGTCAGCACGTTGTTGGGTGACCTCATCGGCAGCCTCCTCCTCCCACTCGACTTGGCCAAGAGTTTTCAGCTCGCTTAACGTTGCGCCATATTCCGAAGAAGGAATGCGTAACGTCGCCGAGAGAGTGCTACCCGTCGGCTTCCCTACCATCCGGAGTTTTGCCACATAGCCCCGATGACGGTCGAGGATTTCTTCGAGGGAGGACCGAGACTTAACGAACTCCTTCGTGGCCACCGCGAGTTCCGCCGTGTGCGCAATCAACGGGTCCCCCGGCAGCATGATTCCACCCACCCTGCTGGCCGGAAAGTCGCGGGAGTCCACTGGCGCAGGCGACATCTTTGCGTACTCCTTCAATTCTTCCTTCGCACGGCCAGCTTCCATTTGGAGTTCGCTCGTCCCAGACTCTGTGCTCTGGAACGCAGCAGTAGTCCGGGAATGCTCCATCATGGGCTGCGGAGTCATTCGGGTAAAAACAAAAAGGCCAACGATGATGGCCAGCACTACGAATAACCCGCGTCGAATAGGGGAGAGGGTACGGAACTTCGCAAGGAGCGAAACGATAGCGTTTCTCACGGGATTGCCTCCTACGGCATCTCCCTTAGAACGAAGGAGGCAGGTTTTCTTGCAAGGTGTGCCGGCTCAGGTCCCTATCGAGGAACGCAGGGCGTTGGCGATGGATTGCGAATACCGTTGGACATCCGCGTCGCGCTCCGCTTCCACCATGACGCGGGCCAGCGGCTCGGTGCCCGAGTAGCGCAACACAATTCGGCCATTGTCTCCGAGCGCCGCCTCCGCTTCCGCGAGCGCGCGAGCGACTTGGGGCAGGGAATCGAGCGGCGGCTTCGATTTCACTTTCACGTTCACAATCTTCTGCGGATAGTCTTTCAAACCCTCCACCAACGATCCCAGCGATCCGCGCAAAGCCACCAGGCAGGCGATCTTCACAGCGGTGAGCAAGCCGTCACCTGCCGGGCTATCATCGAGGAAAATAATGTGGCCCGATTGCTCGCCGCCAAGGTTATTTTCTGACTTCAGCATTTCCTCAAGAACGTAGCGATCCCCCACGGCAGCCCGCGCCAGGGAAATGCCCTCGTGCGCCAGCGCGCGCTCCAGCCCGAGATTGGACATGGAGGTTGCCACCACACGCTGGTTCTTGAGTAATTGATGTGCCTTCAGGTAGCGCGCCACAGCCAGCAGCACGCCATCGCCATTGACGACATGTCCAGACTCGCTGACGAACAGCGCACGATCCGCATCGCCGTCAAATGCCACGCCAAGGCGCGCGCCCTCGGCAAGCACGCGTTTCTGTAGTCCCTCCAGGTGCAGCGATCCGCAGCCGGCATTGATGTTCCGTCCATCAGGATTCACGCCCGTGGCCACGACATCAGCATTCAATGCGCGGAAAAGCTCAGGTCCCAACTGGTAGGCAGCTCCATTCGCGCAATCCAGAACCACGCGAAGGCCCGAAAGATTGGCGTTGTCGATCATGCGGCTGCGCAGAAAATCGAGGTATTCCACATGCCGGGCGTGATTCGCCACCAGTGCGGGACGCCCGTCGGAGACCGGTTCCGAGCGCAGGCGGAGAATCTCCGCTTCCAGCGTTTCTTCCACGGCATCGGGGAATTTCATGCCCGCATGCGAGAACAATTTCACGCCATTGTCGTGATAGGGATTGTGCGATGCGGAGATCACAACGCCGGCCTGGAAGTCATTCTGCCGCACCAGGCAGGCAATTCCGGGAGTGGTGATGACGCCGGCAAACTCGGCGCTCGCGCCGGCTTTCTCGAGACCCGCTGCCAACACGGCCGCGATATGCGGACCCGATTCACGCGTGTCCATGCCAATCAGGGCATGCGCGGAGCCATGCTCGCGGAGCAAAAAACCGCCCAGTGCGCGGCCGGTAGCGAAAAGGGTCTGGTCGTCGAGCGGCGGCGTTCCGGGAACACCGCGAATTCCATCCGTGCCGAAGAGTTCTTTTGCCATGCGTGCGTGAAAGCCTGAGTGGGTGTGGCCTCGTGGCAGTCTAGCATACGCGCGAATTCACACTTTACGCTTTGATGAAGGGGTTTTCCAAACCGTCTACACAGCCTCCGACCCGCTTCGCAACCCTTGTTAATAGCATGTAACCTCGGTTTTGCGGGCCACCCGGAAACTCTCTGAGTATGTTACCGTGTTGGGCGAGAGGGGTTACTGGTGTCTACACCGGAAACACCGCCAACTGTCTATCGCGTGTCAGGCTCGAATTTCAGCCTGCGCATCGTCGCGGCCGCGATCATCCTGCTCTTTTTCTACTACGCTGCCGGGGTCGTCATCACCCTGCTTTTGTCCGTCCTTCTGGCTTACTTTCTCGATCCGGCCGTGGAGTTCCTGGAACGCCTGCATATGCCGCGAACGATTGGTTCCCTAGTGATGGTTCTGCTCCTGATCACGGTGGTTTTCTCGGTGGGTTACGGCTTGTGGACGCGCACAACGGATTTTGCCGCGGATTGGCCAAAGTACCGGAGCATCCTGCAGGAGGCAACGGGTACCGTGCAGGGAAAACTGCGCGGCATCGAGGGGAGCGTGACCGAACTCACAACGCCGGAAGGCACGCCGAAACCCGTGGTGCCCAGTAACACCAGCAGCGACGTGCACAGTTTACTGGTCCGCGGCATCGGTTCGTTGTATGCCCTCGTCCTGGAGGCCACGTTCGTTCCTTTCCTGGTTTTCTTCATGCTGGCGGGGAAACGCGAGGCGTGGCACAGTACCTTGCAACTCTTTCCGGTGGCCCGGCGCACACAAGTGAAGGAGACGCTGGAGGATTTGCGCGATGTGTTGCGCGATTATCTGGTGGGGATGACGGTGGTATCGCTGGTGGTGATCGCGTGCAGCAGCATCTTCTTTCTCGCGCTTGGGCTCGACTATCCCGTGCTCACGGGAATCGTCTCCGGCCTGTTCAACATGGTGCCGTACATTGGCGCGGTGCTCGCCTGGCTCCCGGCTTTTCTTCTGGCCATCGTGAAGTGGAAGTCCATCAGTCATTTCGCGCTGATCGCCATTGTGCTGACGGGAATCCACATCGTGGCGCAGAACCTGATCGCGCCGCAACTCGTCGGGCGTCAGGTGCGTCTGAACGCCGTGGCGATCACCATCTCGCTGCTCTTCTGGGGCTGGGTGTGGGGCGGCATGGGGCTCATCCTGGCGATCCCCATCACGGCGGCCTTGCGCGTCATCTGCAAGCACTCGGAGTCGGCAAAGCCCGTGGCGCGCTGGCTGGGCGCTTAGCACTCGATTTTTTCAGAGTGAGAACATGGCACACGAAATGAGGCCTGTCCGCCTGCTTGCCGGGGCAGCGTTTTTTCTTCTATTCGATATCGTCGCGGGAATTCAGCCGGCCCATGCCTGGGGATGCAAGGGCCATCAGACCGTGGCCCTGATTGCCGAAAGGCACCTCACACCGGAAGCGCGCCAATTGGTTGAGAAACTCCTTGAAGAGAATCCGGTTGATCCGCAAGTCAAACGCTATTGCGGTTCCGCGATTCGCGATTTGCTGGCGGAGGGATCAACCTGGCCGGACGACGTGCGCAATGAACGCAAGAACGGTCCGTGGCATTACATCGATATTCCGCGCGGGGCTCCTCGCCATCCGCTTGAGGAGTATTGCGGCGCGCAGGGCTGCGTCACGAAGGCCATTGCCGAGCAGTGGGCCGTTCTCAAGGACAGCCATGCCGAACCGCGCAAGCGCGCCGAGGCCCTCCGCTATGTCGTCCACTTCGTCGCTGATCTACACATGCCTTTGCATGCCTCCACCAACAACGATCTGGGTGGCAACTGTGTACCGGTACATTACCTACGGCGCCGCCCGCACCAGTCGCACGACTCTTTCTCTCCCAATCTGCATGCGATTTGGGATACCGCCATCCTCGAACGCGACATGGAAGGCGCCGACCCTGCGGAATTCGCGGACTATCTGGAGCAATCGTTCGGCAGTGAATTGGAGCAATGGCAGAAAGCGGGGATACACATCGAAGATTGGACCTGGGAGAGCCACGATTTGGCGGAATCCGTGGCCTACGGTGGATTGAAGCCCACGATCCCGGTGGAAGCGCCCGTTTCCGTGCACTCGTGCGCCGACGACAATCACGTGGGTGAGCGGTTGTTGCAAATGCATTTGACTGCCAACCAAGCCTATCAGGATGCCGCCGCAGCCGTGGTCGAGAAGCGCCTGGCGCAAGCGGGTCTGCGGCTCGCCATGATTCTCAATGACGCTGCAAAACCATCTCCGGCAGGGAACTAAGGATTGCTTGGCTGCGAGGCTCGTGCGGAAGCCGCTCCCAGCGATAGCCGGTGAGTACGGTGCTGCCGCCGAATGTAGTCTGGCCGTCGAGGTACAGCTCGATGGTCCACCAGGCGGTTGCGCCATATTCCAATTCTGCCCAGTAGGCATGAAAATCCGGGCCGCCACGCTGCGTTCCAAAAGTGGAGAAGTATTCGACCTCCAAGCTTCCCGGTTCCTCGAGATTGTGGTCATAAGCAACGATATAGGGGTTTTCCTGGGACCAACCTGACGGAGGATGGACGAGAAGAGAGAGCAAGGCAAGGACAATGGCCATGAAGCGCAGTGCGAACAAACAGAAAGAGTTAGGGGAAATGATGCGCATTAATTGAGACTAGCTTGGTCCTATATTTTATGCAACTTCTTTGCAGCTGTACACGCCGTGCTTCTTCATTCATCACCTCTCCTTTCTTCTCCCACTCTCTTTCCACTTCGGTGCTAATCTTGCTCGTACATTCTTGCTGTCTGGGTACTGCTCCTCCTGACGGGCTTCCCCTCTTGCCCCCGGGTTTTTTGCCCTGCTTCACGGCAACTCCCTCCCAGTGCCGTTTGCGCGTATATTTCTTGTTTACGAGAGCATTGGGATGAACTATGTCCACAATTCTGCCTTCTGAAACGCTGCTCGAGCATCTCCTGGCCGGCTCTGACGAAGCCCTGGTGGGATTCCGGACGGATGGCACCATTGTTTTGTGGAACCGGGCCGCGCAGGGCCTCTATGGCTTCACCGAGTCGGAGGTTTTGGGAAAGTCCATCACGCAGTTGCTGCCCTTGTACGAATTGCCGGCCCTCGAGGAGTTGCTCGGAAGCCCGCTACGCATCGATTCCAGCGAGGCGGAAGTCACGGAGCGACTTCACAAGGAAGGCATGCGCGTACCCGTCCATTTGCAGAGGTCCCTGGTACGCTCGGCAACCGGTGAAATTCTAAGCGTCCTTGAAAGAACACGAACGCTTTCTTCCAATCCTGCAGGCGCTCCCTCGCAAAATCATTTTCGCTTGATGGTCCAGCAGATGCCGGTGCTTTTCTGGACTACTGACCAGCGTCTGCGTATCACTTCGCATTGGGGTCCCATGCTGGGCGTCCATCGGAGGATGCAACCGAAAGCCATCGGACAGACCATTCATGAATTTTTGCGCTGCCCGCAAGACGAAGATGCGCCGGTGAAGCAGCACCTCGCCGCGCTCAACGGAATCTCCTCGCGGTTTGAGTACAAGCGCCGCAAGCATGTATTTGACATCAGCCTTGAGCCGCTCCGCGACTCCAATGGAAGCATTCTTGGTTGCATCGGTGTGGCTCTGGACATTACCGAGCGCAAGAAAACGGAGGAGGAAATCCGCCACCAGGCTACGCATGACGGCCTGACCGGGCTCGTCAACTATCGCGAATTCTATGGCAGCCTGGAAAAAGAGGTCCTCCGCGCAGAGCGCAGCCATCACTCTTTTGGTTTGCTCCTTCTCGACCTGGACGACCTGAAAGGCATCAACGACCGGCTGGGCCATCTGGCAGGCAACCGCGCCCTGCGGCGTCTGGCCCGCGTGATGAAGGAGAACTGCCGTGCATCCGATATTGCCGCGCGTTACGGCGGCGACGAATTCGCCATCCTCCTGATTGATGCGGACGCGGAGAGGGCCCAGCAGATTGCGCAACGCATCGCCAATCGCCTGAGTGAGCAGCCCGATGAGCCGCGGTTGTCCGTCAGCATCGGTTCGGCGGTATATCCGGAAGACGGTCAATCGCCCCAGGATCTTCTGGAAGCGGCGGATCGCCGCCTGTATCGCAACAAGAAGGCGCTGCGTTGGCAGACCGCGGACGCGGATTGAAGCCTTGCAGGGCATCCCTTCAAGGATCACCTGGACCTCGCGTCATCTTCTACAAGCGTTTGCACAAATGTGTAAAATGAGGTCGGCGGCCCTGCTATTGAGGAGTCCGCATTTTTTGTGGGGTTCGTTCCAAAGCCTGCCTGATCCAGTTCGTTACACGATTGCCTTGGATTATCAATGTGAGGTCTTCATTAGAATCGAGGCGAAGTAGCTGGGGTGACCGCCATGGACAAGAATGAGTTGCTTCTCGCGTTGCTTGCGGAGGGTTTCACACGATCCGCCTGGCACGGGCCCAACCTGCAGCAATCGCTGAAAGGCGTCCGCGCGAAACAGGCGGCTTGGCGCCCTGCTCACGGACGTCACAATGTTTGGGAACTCGCGCTTCACTCCGCGTATTGGAAATATGCGGTGCGCCGTAGGATCGAAGGGGGAAAGCGCGGCTTGTTTGTCCTGAAGGGAAGCAATTTCTTTACGCGGCCCGAAAAAGGCAAGGCCACGGAAGCAGCCTGGCGCGCCGATCTCGCCCTGCTCGAGAAAGAACATCGCGCCCTGGAGCAGAGCGTGCGCCGCGTTTTGAAGACGAACCCCTCGAGAAAGCTTCTCCGCATGCTCTACGGCATCGCCTTCCACGATATCTATCACGCGGGGCAAATCCGGCTGCTTCGCCGCTTGATGGCGCGCTGAAAAACTTCTTTGAGAGGGCGCTCCGTCGAGGCAGCCGACGCCTTCCGATCAGCTACGGAGCCAATTCGCAACTCAGGAATTGGATCCGGGCGGGACCGGCGCGGGGCGCGGATTGAAAAGGCCGAAGGCCACGAAGATGTCCAGCACGCCGATGCCGCTGACGATCCCGCGCATCGAAGGATGCAGCACAATGGGTATCAGCCAGGGAAAGTGATGCAGGAAGTAGTTCTGTTCCCAGAATGCGGACCACGGCAGGTACAGCAGCAGCGCACCCATTTCAAACAACAACACAACGGTCAAGGCGCGCAGAATGCGGTTCATCGAGGAATGCATGACCCCTGGCTAAGTTTGGACCTGTGGTCAGCGAGCGGGTTTTTGAAGCGCACTGATGCGTTCGGCAACGTCGCGATAATCGATGTTCACCGCGTAGACCTGGGAAAAACTCTTGAGTGCCGTATCCAGATCGCCGGCCGACTCCTGGGCCACTCCCAAATCATACCGCAAGGCGAGTTTACTTTCCGAGTCGATCCCGGGGGTCAGCAGCGCGCGTTCGTACCATATGGCCGCGATGCTCGGTTGGCCCTTTTCCATGAACGCGAGGCCCAGCAGCGTGCAGCACTGCATGGCATAGCGGAAGGCCTTGCCGCGGTCGTTGGCTTTGGCTACCTTCTGGAACTCGCCGATGGCTTCTTCGAGGAGGCCCATTTCGCGGAAGGCAATGCCGAGATTGTAGTGGGTCTCCAGATCCTCGTCTTCGGCGCCCATCTCGCCGAGTTCTGCGCGGAATTCTTCAAAGACTTCTTTCAGCGGGGCCGATTCGCCGTCAGCTTCGGCGTGCTCCGTGGACAATTCTTCTTTTTTCGCAGCCGGAGTGGCGGGTTCGGGCTCGACAGGGGCGGGCGGCGTCAGTTCACCCATGCCCAGCTGATCGATCTCTTTCGCCAGATCCGCCATGAAATCTTCGGAAGTGAATGCGTTTCCATTCGACGGCACGCCCGCGGGTACTTGTTCCCTGGGTCCGGGCTTTTCCGGAGGCGTGCTCTTTGCGGGCTCTTCCTTTTTCGGGAGAGCCGGCACCTGCCCCAACATCTCGTGGGCCGGCACGACGGGTTCCGGCTCGATCACCAACTCGAATTCCTGATCCAGTTCGAATTCAGGCTCTGCGGGTAGAGGCTTGGGCAAAGCTGCCTGCGGCAGTTCCAGGGCGGGCTCTGGCCCCTCGGCCGCCACTTCGCCGTGTTCTGGCAGAGGCAAAGCGGTCAATTCCTCGTCCGGCAGCAGTTCCTTGTGCTGAGCAGCGATCTCCGCGGCCTGCGGCGTACTCGGCGCGGTCGGAGCACTTGCTGGCGAAGCAGGCGTCCCTGCGGAAATTTCCTCCAGCGGGCTGGTCCAGCCTTCCGGGTCATCGGCGTCCGTGGGGACCGCAATTTGCGGCGTCCCGATGTCATCGGTCGGGGCCACCAGGATCTCGTGCGGCAGCAACTCATCTGGAATCTGCACCGGAGTTTCATCTTCGAGCACCAAATCGGGCAGTTCCACCTCTTCCACGTTCGATGGGGCAGCGACCTTCGGAACGGGCGATACACCTTCAGCTTTGGGTTCCGGCTCCTTCGTCTCTTCCAGCAGCGAAGCCCATTCGGAAGAGAGGTCGACTTCTTCGGCTGCGGAGACGGGCTGCGCATCAGCCACTTCCGGCACCGGTTCGATTATCTCAATTTCGGGTACGTCTTCCTGCACTCCAGCAGCGGCATCTTGGGCGACCGGGCTGGCTTGCACGGGCTGGGCAGCTACTTCCGCGGCCGGCTCTGCGCCCGCTTCGACGGGGAACTCTTCCACGCCTTCCGCCGAAATCGCGGTGGCCGCCTCTTCGACGGGTTCGGTCTCAACGGGTTGCGGCATGGCTGCTGCCACGGCGGCGGCGATTTCGTCATCCGTCAAACCGGCCGCGCGCTGGAACCTGCGTCGCAGCTCGCCAAAGCGTTCGCTGCTGCGCACGTCCCCGCGTTGGGCATGAATGTGTTCGAGCTGCGCGGCCAGCTCCGCGGTGCGCCGGTCGTCGCCGGCTCCCAGCACGAAATCCAACAATTTTTCGAGGGTCGGCGCGTGCGTCGGCGCGCGCCGCAAAATTGCTTCGAGCAGTCCGATGGCCTTCTGCGTCAGGCCGTAGCTGGCAAAAAGATCGACGTCCGTCAGGGATTGCGCTATGAACTTCTGGGTCTCTTCATCGAGGTCCGGTTCGGCCGGCGCGGACGCCGTTGTCTGCGCTGCCACCTCTGGAATTTCCGGCTCCAGACCAGGTCGCACTTTCGGTGCGTGTGCCTCGGGCAATTCGGCCTGCAGCGTCTCGTGTGCTTCCACGGGCTTCGCTTCTGCCGCGGGCTCTCCTGGCAGCAAACCCAACTTGCGAAGCACATCGTTCAGCTTGCGTTTCGGCGAATCGCTTTCCGGCTCGCGGTCCACCAGTTGCTGGAAGACGTCCTTGGCCCGCTGCAGTTTCCCTGCGGCGACCAGCGCATCGCCAAGGTGTGCCAGGGCATCGGGCAGGCGGAAAGAATCACTGGTACGGCCGTAGGTGTCCACCAGCCATTCGAGCGGTTCGAGCCGGCCGGGCAGCCGCGTCGCCAGCTCATTTAGCAGGTGCACCACGCCTTCGTGCTCCCCGGCGTCAATCATCGGGATGCGGATGCGCGAAAGCACGGACATGGCGCGCTCGCCTTGTCCGGACTCCAAGAGCGCTTCAGTCACTTTCTGCGTGGCCGTGAAGTTCTTTTCGTCGGACGAGAAAATCTTTAACGCCAGGGCCGTGGCTTCGTCCCACTTGGCGTTCTTCAGGTATAAATCCATCAGCAACTCAGCCGGCTCGCCGCCCTTTTCGAGGTCCGGCACGCGCTCCAGGATCTCCGCAGCCTGCGCGATTTTCCCGGCGGTCGTGAACGCCCTTGCCTTGATGATCAGGGCATCCAGGTTTTTCGGACTGATATGCAGCGCCTTATCCGCAAGCTTTTCACATTCCTGCTGCTCGCCGCGGGCCAGGGCGCGCTGCGCCGCGGAAATGTACGTTTCCAGGGCTTCCCCGGACTGCCCCATGGCCTGATAAAGATCGGCCAGGCGGATCTGGATCCGCAGGTTATCGGGTTCCGCCAGCAAAAGCTTCTTCAGCAGCGCCACCGCTTCCGGCTGCTTGTTGTTCTTCAAGTGGAGTTCGGCGAGTTGCAGGAAGAGCGGTCGCGCCTCGCTCATGACCCCTTGCTGCACGTACAGGTCAGCCAGCTTTTCGAGCGGACGAATTTCTTCGGGGGCGAGTTTCGCGATGCGCTTGTAAACGGCGATGGCCTTCGTCAGGAAACCATCGCTGACGAACAGTTGCGCGAGCCGCTCGAAGTAATCGATGGCCTGGAACGTCTCGCCCTGGCGGATGTACAACTCTCCGACGGTCATCAGGGTAACTTGATCCCGCGGCTCGTACTTCAGGATTTGCTGATATTCGGCGATGGCTTGCGCCACCTTGCCCTGATTCAGCAACTTTTGTGCGGTTTCAACGAATTTGCTCTTGTTGTAGGCCATGCCCTTATGGGACAGCTTCCCTACGAAAGCCGTCCACGACTTTCTCCCTGATGGCGTTGTAGGCGCTCGGAAGTCTACAACGCTTCATTTTCACGCTACAGTCCCTCATGGGGGGGCGTCAATGAAAGCGCGGCAGCTTGTTAGCAGGCAGTTATCCCCGTAGCTGATACGCCACCTCAGGGGAAGAAATGGCGAAAAAGAATTCACCTTTCGGTGGGCCAGATTCCCAGCGGCAGCGCTTCCTGGATGGCTCCCGCGGCCCAGCAGCCCGCATCCCTGACCGGCGCAAACGAATGGCGGTGCAACGGCGTCGGCCCATATTGCCGGAGCGCTTCCAGGTGGTCCGGCGTGGCGTAGCCCTTGTGCCGAGCGAGGCCAAATAGAGGGTAGATGGCGTCCCACTCTTCCATGCGGGCGTCGCGATGCGTCTTCGCCAGGATGGAAGCTGCGGCGATGGACACGCTGCGTGCGTCGCCTTTGATCAGCGACTTTTGCTCCATCAAAACATCGAGCTTCATGGCGTCAATCAAGAGGTAGTCCGGCTGAATGGCCAGTTGCTGCACTGCGGCGGTCATGGCCTGCCGGCTGGCCTGGTAGATGTTCCAGGCGTCGATGCGCTGGGCGTCCACTTCCGCCACCGCCCAGGCGATGGCGTGCTCGCGGATGCGCTCGGCAAGCTCCACGCGGCGCTCCGCGGTGAGTTTCTTGGAGTCGTCCAAGCCGACGATCCTACGTTTTGGATTCAGAATTACCGCAGCGGCGACAACGGGTCCAAACAGCGCGCCGCGCCCGGCTTCATCGAGCCCCGCAATGCGGGTCCAGCCGAGCTTCCGCGCCGCTCGCTCGAAACGGGAAGAGCAGAGTCGCGCCATGATCGAAGGAGGTGCGCGGGAATCTTACCACGCGGAGCAGCGTGTACGGCCAGCGTTCTGAGACAAGCCATTGCTCTCGGTGATGTAAAGAAAAGGGACAGGCGCTTGCCTGTCCCCGATGAATTCAGATTGGAAAGACTGCTTAAGCTTTGACGGCGGGCGCGGGAGCGGCTTCTTCGCGGGCGGCGCGCTTGATGCGGGCGGCCTTGCCCCTGAGGTCGCGCAGATAGTAAAGGCGGGCGCGTCGCACGCTGCCCTTGCCGACAACGTCAATCGAAGCGATTGAGGGCGAGTGCAAAGGGAAAATGCGCTCCACACCGGTGCCAAAACTGACGCGGCGCACCGTGAACGTGGCGCTGCTGGCCCGGCCCTTCTTCGAGATCACCACGCCTTCAAACGACTGGATGCGTTCCTTGACCTTTTCGCCTTCGCCTTCCAGCAGGCGGACGTTTACCCGCACCGTGTCGCCAGGGCGAAACTCGGGTAGGTCTTTGCGCAATTGCGCTTCGTGCAGCTTACGAATTACCGGATTCATTTTCTGTGTTCCCTGCAGACCCACTCAGGCGGGGCCAGCACTTCCAAGGCAAACTCTAATTATAAACAGGATGTGACTGAAATCCTAGTCGTTATTCGAGCGGCGACGTGCATCTACAGATCGGGCCGGTTTCGCCGTGTCTTCTCTGCGGCCTGTTGGCGGCGCCATTTGGCCACTTCGGCATGATTGCCGCCGATCAGGACCTCGGGCACCTTCCAGCCTCGGTATTCCGCTGGCCGCGTGTAGTGCGGGAAATCGAGTAGGAGTTTCGCTTGGCGTGACCGTGGATCCGCGGCGGTGTGAGCAACTTCTGACGGATCGAGATGACTAAACGATTCGTTTTCCGTGGAGGCTTCGTTGCCCAGCGCTCCCGGCAACAACCGCGTCACTGCATCCACAACAATTGCTGCCGGCAGCTCGCCGCCGCTCAAAACGTAGTCCCCCACCGAGATCTCTTCGGTGGCCAGGAATTCCGCGACGCGCTCGTCCACCCCTTCATACCGCCCGCATATCAAGATCAACCTGTCGAGTTTCGCGTAGCGCCGTGCCGTCTCCTGCGTGAACAAACGCCCCGCCGCGGACATCAACACGATGGCGGTTCCCGTTTCCGGCGGCACGCGATTCTCTGCATCTCCTACACTATGGCCCAGCAGCTTCTCGACTGCTTCAAACAGCGGCTCCGGCTTCAGCACCATGCCTTCGCCGCCGCCGAACGGCCGGTCGTCCACGGTGCGGTGACGGTCCTTGGTGAACTCGCGCAGATCTTGCACATGAATCTCTGCGATCCCCGCCTCTTTGGCGCGGCGCACGATGCCGTGGTCCAGAGGCCCGGCAAAGAATTCGGGAAAGATGGTGACGAGGTCAAATCGCATTGCAGGAAAGTCTAACAGAGGCCCAGTTCGCGGGAAGGAAGAAACCCGCCCGGATGCTACGTAGCATCCAGGTCCTTCAATCCCTCCGACAATCGAACTTCAATGCGCCGCGCGGCCACGTCGATGCGCGTGCAAATTTCTTCCGCCAGAGGGATTAGCACTTCGCCGGCAGAGGTCTCCACCTGAAGGAGCGGCGTGCCGGCCACGCCCTCCCCGGGGAAGAAGACATCGCGGACCGTTCCCAGCACGCGCGGCGCTTCTTCCGCAGCACAAGCGGGCGACGCCAACTTTGTTGCGATTTCCGGCAACTCGAACACCGTGCAGCCTATCAGGTCGGTCACAAAATAGTGGCCTGCGGGCAATTCCACACGCTCTTCGATGGGGAGCAGCACATCGAGCCCCCGCAGCGATTCCGCTTCGGAGATGCTGCCGCAGCCCTCGAAATGGAAGACACCCTGGCCGGGATGATTGCGGTCGATCCAGAAATTCTGCAATCCGACGCGCTTGGGCTCGCCGGCATCTTTTCGGAGATAAATGGATTTCAGCGAAGAAAGGCGTTCCGGAAAATCGGTGAAAAGCTCGGCCAGCACTTCACCTTTGTTGCCGCGTGGACGAACAATGCGCGCGACCTGCACCCAGCTTTGCTTTTCGGGAGAAGGATTCAATCTTCGAGTATCTCGAGGGTGAAGCGTTTGTGAAGTTTCATGCCCGCCGCCCCCAGCAGCGTGCGGATGGCCTTCGCCGTGCGCCCCTGGCGCCCGATGACTTTACCCAAATCTTCCGGATGGACCCGCAACTCCAGGACGGTTACCTGTGATCCCTCAACCGCCTTCACCTGCACGCCTTCCGGGTGATCTACGAGGGCACGAGCGATTTCTTCAACCAGTTCCTTCATGGGGTCCTCCGCGCGAGCGTCTGACTACTCAAGCGAATGCAAGCGACCCCTCCCCGATTCCGTCAGAGGACGCGAAAAGAACTATGACCTGACCCGGCTTGCTAGGCAATCTTCTGATGCTTGATAAAACTCCGCACCGTATCGCTGGGCTGGGCCCCCTTGCCCAACCAGTACTTGATACGCTCGGAATCCAACTTGATCTCAGCGGGCTTCTTCAGCGGATCATAGGTTCCCACTGCTTCTCGTACGCGACCGTCGCGCGCCCGGGTCCGCTCAATGACAACCACGCGGTAAAACGGCTTCTTTTTCTTGCCAATTCTGGCCAAACGAATCGTTAGCACTAAAGTACGTCCTCCTAAAGAGCTTCTATTCTAGCGTGACTCCGCGCCCCCCGGCAAACATTCCCGCGCCGGGTAAAGGGAGGCCCACAAGTGCGCTCACGCCCCGCACATGACCTCTGGTGCAGAATAGACCGCGATCTCGGGCTGTCTTTCGGATAGGCCGGTTCAGCCCAGCCGGTTCAGGCCGTTGAATGCCGCGGCCTTGTAGCACTCCGCCAGAGTGGGGTAATTGAAGACAGTGTTGATGAAATAGGTGATTTTGCCCTTCAACAAGAAAACCGCTTGACCGATGTGCAGAAGTTCCGTCGCGTCTTCCCCGAAAATGTGGATGCCAAGGAGTTCCAGCGTCTGGCGATGGAACAGCAACTTCAGCCGGCCATCGGTGTGCCCGCTGATCTGGCCGCGCGCGATTTCGCGGTAATAGGCGACGCCCACTTCGTACGGCACATCCTCTTCGGTCAGTTGCTCTTCCGTCTTGCCGATGAAGGAAATTTGCGGAATCGTTCTCAATCACGCGGTTCACGCGAAAATTGAGATCGCTCATGGTGATGTTTTCTTTGGCGTGATAACTCGTGCCGTAAAAGGCTTGGTCGTTGAATCCGGAAAGATGCAGCATCGCTTCCCGCATGGTCTTGCTAGGAATCGTGCCGGTATTGATGCACACCCCGCCGATCATCGTCTGCTTCTCTACGACCGCAACGTGTTTTCCGGATTTGCCCGCCTGAATTGCGGCGCGGAGTCCGCCCGGCCCCGACCCGATCACTACCAGATCATACGGTTGCATTTGACGAGTCCTGCTCTTCCAGTTCGAGCGTCACCGCGGGTTCCGAGGGGGCGGTCACTTCCTGACTCCTCGTATAGGAGACCTGCGACTGCCGTTCTTTGGGATGCGCCGAACCGTTCACCCCGCCGAGCGCCTGACTCATCAGGTGGTCCTGCGCAAAGAAGCCCTTGCCGTTGCGGCTGCGCCTTGAATGCGTGTACAGCCCCTCCGGCCCAAGCAGACGCGCCTTGCGATTATCCGACAGGTAGGCCCGGCAAAATCTCCTTGCAAATGCCTTCGTGGAGTCGCGCGCCTCTTCCAGGACGCGCTGTTTGAAAGCCATCCATTGCAAATGGCGGTTGACGTAAAAACGCGGTTCCTCAAGCGCGATATGATTCATGAATTATCCTTGGACGGTCAAACACCATGTCTCAGCCGTGTTACGGCCAGATGAACGACCGTTGAGGTGCTACAATGCCGCCCCAGGTGAGGGCAAAATGCGAATGAATCGGCGAATCCTGTTCGCGTTCTTGCTGATTGCGGGGGCTCTGTCTTTGCCGGAGGTTTTGCTTCAGCCCAGGCCGGCGAGCTTGCCTAGCCCTTTCATCTTCGCGCGCGCGGCCATGGCGCCATACTGCTTCATCATCTGCCGCATCTGCATGTATTGCTTGATGACCTGATTGACTTCCTGCACGGAGGTGCCGCTGCCTTTGGCGATGCGCTTGCGCCGTTTTCCGTCGATGACTTTGTGGTCGCGGCGCTCCTCATTCGTCATGGAGTTGATGATCGCTTCGACCTGCTTCAGTTTCTTCTCGTCCACCGACGCATCTTTGGGCAGATTCTGAAGCGGCCCGACTTTCGGCAGCATGTCCATCAACTGGTCCAGCGGCCCCATCTTGCGGATCTGCCGCAATTGGTCGCGGAAATCTTCCAGCGTGAACTCTTCCTTCCGGAGCTTGCGCTCCAGCTCCATCGCCGCTTTCTTGTCGAAGGCTGATTCGGCGCGCTCGATCAGCGAGAGAATATCGCCCATGCCCAGCACGCGCGAAACGATGCGCTCCGGGTAAAAGCCTTCCAGCGCATCGTATTTCTCGCCAAGGCCGACAAACTTCACCGGCGCTCCGGAAACCTTGCTGATCGAAAGGGCCGCGCCGCCGCGCGCATCGCCGTCCAACTTCGTCAGGATCACGCCGGTCAGGCCCAGCCGCTTGTGGAATTCACCGGCCGAGCGCACCGCGTCCTGGCCAATCATGGCGTCGGCGATGAACAGCATCTCACTCGGCTGCAATTCCTTTTTCAGCACGGAGAGTTCGTTCATCAAGTCATCGTCAATGTGCAGACGGCCCGCGGTGTCCACCAGGATGACGTCGCTGGCCGAAAGTTTCGCTTCCTTGATCGCGCCGCGCACAATTTCAAGGGGCTTATCCGTGCCTGCGCCCGGCCAGATGGGGATGCCGACGGATTTGGCGACCTGCGCGAGCTGTTCGCGGGCTGCCGGGCGATACACGTCCGTGGAAACCACAATGGGGCGATGCCCGTGCTGCGCGAGCCATTTGGCGAGCTTGCCGGTGGTGGTGGTTTTGCCCGAGCCTTGCAGGCCCACGATCATCCACACCGAAGGCGGGCGCGAAGCGAAGAGCGGTTTGGCGTGTTTGCCAAGTAGCGCGAGCAATTCGTCGCGCACGATCTTGACCACCTGTTGATCGGGTGCAAGCTGCAGCATCACTTCCGAGCCCAATGCTTTCGCGCGGATGTTCGCCAGCAGTTCGTCGGCGACCCCCACGTTGACGTCGCCTTCGAGCAGCGCGTCGCGGATTTCCGCCAGCGCCAGGTCCAGGTGCTCCTCGGTGAGCTTTCCCTGCCCGCGCAGGTTCTTGAATGTTCGTTGCAGCTTCTCTGTCAGGTTCTCAAACATGGGTGACCGTTTACTTTAGGCTTCCACCTCTATTGTACAGGGTGCGATGCGAAGGTACAGCGGGGTGTAGCTTGTGCGCCCCGGTGCGCTGCGCCGGGAGCAGAGGGATCCCTCCTCGTCGGACGTCGCTTCGCCTCTCATCCCAAATCGGGATGAAACTGATGTCACCGAAGGTACCTCCTCCCCCCGGGTGTATTTGTGAAGCGTGTCAAAACAAAGGGGTTGCGGGTGCAAGAGTGCGCAAGAGTGTGAAAATAAGGGACTTAGAAAGTCGCTGTTTTGATTTATAACGCCTTTGTTTTGATACCGATGCGCATTGTTAGTGCAGAGGGTGAATGTGCTTGGGACCTGTGGAGCAAGGGCGGACTTGTGCCGAGTATTCACAATGCATTATACAGCACTATTTACTAATTGTCAATAGACATTGTGAGGTACTAGACCCCAAACTGGAATGAGGGCCTGGAGGCAAGGAAAGAAAGGCTCTTCTCAAGCTATCAGACACCCGCTCCTTTGGCTTTCCTAACCCCCAGGTTAAACTCCACAATGATATCCTGCTCACGCGCAACCCGAATTCAGGGCAGAGGATGCGCAATCCGCTGGAGAGTGAAGACTGCCAGAAGTGATGACATTCGGCTCATGGGATCGGGGGACACGATGACTCAGGATGTTTGGACTGCCGTAGACAAGTACATCACAGACTTGCTGGTGCCTTCCGATCCCGCGTTGGAAGCCTCTCTCCAGGCTGCAAGCGCTGCCGGCTTGCCGCCCATACAAGTCTCTCCGGTTCAGGGCAAACTGCTGCATCTCCTGGCGCGTGCATGCGGGGCTCGCCAGGTACTGGAGATCGGCACGCTCGGCGGCTACAGCACCATTTGGCTTGCGAGAGCTCTGCCCGCTGGCGGGCGCGTGGTCACCTTGGAGGCCGATCCGAAACACGCCGAAGTCGCGCGCGCTAACTTTTCTCATGCCGGGCTAACTGGCGTGATCGAGCTGCGCCAGGGACCCGCGCTGGAGACCTTGCCGAAACTTGCTGCGGAGGGGCGCGGCCCGTTTGACCTGATTTTCATCGACGCCAACAAATCCAATATGCCCGAGTATTTTGATTGGGCTTTGAAGCTGTCGCGCGCCGGGAGCGTCATCATCGCCGACAATGTGATACGCAATGGTGCGGTGCTGGATGCGGCCAGCGGTGACGACAACATTCAAGGCGTCCGGCGCTTCAATGAGCGCCTCGCCGCCGAGAAGCGCGTATCCGCCACGGAGATCCAGACCGTCGGGAGCAAGGGCTACGACGGCTTCGCCTTAGCGGTGGTCAATTCCGATTCCTAGCGCATGCTTCCATCCCCCGGTAGTGGCGTCATTTGCTGTTTATCCCTCAAACGGTAAGTAGGGATTGTCGTCTTGTTTCTTCTGACGTCGCACAAAATGTCCCAAAAGGGGAACGGCCAGCGAATACTTGCCATGCCTGTTCTTGTAAACCAACCCAGCATCTGAAAGCGCAGAGAGTATCTGATTCACATGACTGCCACTAAATGACTTATCTGGCTCCTGGTTAGATGGATGTTCAGTGATCTCTTGGACAGTAAACTCTCCATCGCAATTTGGTAATTCTGCAATCACTCGCAATAGTTCGCGTTGGCGGTCCGTAGCCCTGGCCCATCTGCCTGAGAAGAAATCCGTATCCAGTTTTCTTGTTATCTCGTCCAGCGGAACCGGCGGTGGTTTTTTGCCAATCTCGGAGGATTGTACCCACACGTCGAATACTTCCCGACAAACATATTGGACAAAATAGGGGTAACCTCTTGTGAATTCCCAAATTGTTTTGATCGATTTAGGCACTATTTTGATTGGACAACCTTCTTGCTCGATTGGTTTCCGAATCGCCTCAGTAGTCTCTTTTTCGTTGAGCGGCCCTAGAAAAATGATAGTGAACATACGTTCGGCGAACGTGCGCGCCTCAACGAGTTTTGGAAATAGGGTAGGCAGCCCAGTTAGGGCAAGCATGAATCGGCATTCTTTACGCTGCAAAGATTGAAAAAGGTCTAGGAGTAGAGATAGAGGAAATTGGTCCTTCGACGTGTGGTCTGCCAAGTTTTGTGCTTCGTCGTATGCAAAAACTATACCTTCATGTCTAGTATCTTTCAGACTAATCCAGACTATCTCCAATGTGCCCTTGAGCTTATCTGACACAAGGCCGGGGATGCTGTCATAAATCCCTCTCAATGTGGAATAATTGAGTGTTACATCCACTTGTTCACGCCGCCGTATAAATCCAGCGCTTGTTTTCTCTTTCGAAGTGTAGACGATAGAACTTGTTGCAACCGCCAAATCTGTGAGAAGGCGCGTCGCCATGTTGTCTTCGCTTATACTCGTGGATTCTGACAGGTCCGTTCCGGCCCAAAGCCACCCCTCAGACATTGCCATCGGCTTGAAGGTTTCCAACAGCACGGTCTTGCCTAGCCCCCTCAATCCTGTTAGCACGAGATTCTTAAGTACGGTGTCCTGCTTGAGAAGGTGCTGGAACTCACCGATCTCCTTATCCCTTCCAGCTAGATGCGGCGGCATATGCCCCGCCCCCGGGCGGAATGGGTTCTTAAACCTGGCGTATTCCTTTGCCATCTTCATAGTCGGGGCCATTGTGCTCCTCCTCGCCCAAATCGTATTTAGCTATAATCCTAAAGTTATGTCAAGGCATAAGTTTAGCTTGACATCTAATTCATCCTCATTTCTGTTCTCGATGGCAGCAGGAATAACAAATTCAGGCTGGGTATCAAAGCATCTGATATGATGATTTGTAGTTTATCCCCGTTCCCGCCGAGGCCGTATGCTTCTCAACTTCGACATTGAAAAGACAATCGCAGCAGTGGCATATCTCGTCCAGAGAGAAGGTGGGGAATTGGACGTGTTCCTCGCCATTAAGGCTCTCTATGTGGCGGACAAAGATGCCTTGATTCAATGGGGCAAAACAATCACCGGGGATTCCTTTGTTTCCATGGATAAAGGCCCCGTTTTGAGCACTACCTACAATCTTTTCAAAGGTGAAGGCCCGGAGTCCGAACAAGCCGTCTGGAATGCAAACATCAGCGGACGGGTGAATCACAAGGTGCACTTATTGCATGACGTTCCCCTCGACGCCCTCTCAGAGCGAGAGATCGAGGCTCTTGAGAGCGCACGATTGCAAATTCAGAGCATGCCACCTTGGCGTGTCGCGAGATGGCTCCATGATAACTGCCCCGAATGGCAAGACCCTCGCGGCAGTTCAATGCCTATTGATCCAAGTGTCATTCTTCGGGAAGCAGGGATAAGCGAGGAAGAAATCCAAGGAATCGAAGAGTCGAATCAAGCAATTCAGTTTGCCAAATACCTGCTAGGTTCTCGCTGAAAAGAACTCTCCATGCAACTCGGTGATACGTTTTTGATGCCGTGTCCAGGTTTCATCCCCAAGATTCCCCATCTTTGGATTGTGATTTCCGATCCAGCAAAGTGCGGCGGCTTCTTCGTCATAGTGAATCTGACAAAGAACGTAAATAGGGCTGGAAAGGACTGTGAGTTGAACATAGGAGATCATCAGTGGGTAGATCAGAAGTGCTATGTGAATTTCGCGGATGCTCTGGAAATTACCCCAATTCAAGAGAAAATGATAAATCAACTTATTGCTTCTAAAGCGATTACTATGCATTTTCCCATAGATGGAAACGTCCTCCAACGAATCATTAAGGCTGGCAAGCAGTCCAAGGCCCTTGCGCCCAAATATAAGAAGTATCTGTGAGCCAAGCACTCTTCAAATGACACCACAAATCATCCCGCCGTTTTCTTGACCCTGTGCGCGCCGCGCAAGTACACTAGTGAATTCGGAAAGCTGCCTGGAATCAGACAGTCAGGCTTAACGAACACGACCCCAAGGCCATCCTGGTTCGCTGTGTGAACAGGCGGCAAAAAGCTGCCGCGGGATGAAACTTGGGAAGTTCGCGGGCCGTATCCAGATCGTAAGGGGGAGTGCTTTGCCAAAGCGTACATTTCAACCGCGGAAACGCCGCCGCGCCAAAACGCACGGATTTCGTTCGCGCATGAAGACCAAAGGTGGCCGCAAAGTCCTTGCGGCACGCCGCAAGAAGGGACGTCATCGCCTTACTCCCGAGTAATGGGGCAGCCCCAGCATCGCCGCTGGCGAAGCGGGGCCACACGTTTCTGCGTGAGGCGCGCTTGGTGCGCAAGAGCGAATTTGACGCGGTTTACAACACCGCTAAGCGCCGCTCCAATGCCTACTTCACCGTGTTCGTTCGTGCCAATGAACTGCCACTGAGCCGCTTCGGTTTCAGCATCAAGAAGGCACTCGGCGGTGCCGTGGTACGCAACCGCATGCGCAGAAGGTTGCGCGAGATGGTCCGCTGCCACCGCGAGGAGATACCAGCAGGATGGGACATCGTCATTCACCCGAAGCGTTCCGTCGCGAAGGCGCCCTTTGCGGCGCTGACGGCGGAGTTTCTGCGCCTGTTGAAGAGCCCGTGAACGCCTCGGCAAACGGGGCGCAGCATCATGCTGCGCCGCTACAAGAAGAAATGCGGCAAACGCCGAAATCGGCGGGGGTGCGCGCGGCACTCTTTGCGCTCGGTTTCTACAAGGCTTATCTGTCGCAGCTCTTCGCCGGCACTTGCCGCTACGAGCCCACCTGTTCGCGCTACGCCTACGAAGCGATTGAACGATTCGGAGTGTGGCGCGGCATCTGGCTTGGGACAAAGCGCCTGCTGCGTTGCCATCCGTTATCCCGCAAATTCGGATTCGACCCGGTTCCCGAGAAATGGCAAGAGATGCGAGCGAATTCGACGATGACAACTGAAGCGCATGAGGTCCGCCCGTGAGCACCCCGCCAGTGAATCAATTCCCGCCAATCGGGCCCAAGAAGGATAAGTTCACGCCAGAGTTGCGTATCCTCGTCGCCTCCCTGCTTTCCGTGGCGGTAATCATTCTGTGGACGAAGTACTTCGGGCCAAAGCCTCCCGCGCATGTGCCACAACAGAATCAGCCGGTCGTCTCCGCGCCAGCGATCAGTGGACCTTCTGCGGCGACTTCTGAACCGGCCGAGCCGACTCCTTCCGCGGCGCCTTCAACCGTTTCCGCTGCTGCACCCCCGGCGGCCCCGCTGACTGAAGATACCCAGGAGCGCACCATCGTTGTTGAGAACGACCTGTACCGCGTGGAGTTTTCCAATCGCGGTGCGGTCGTCAAAAGCTGGCAGTTGAAAAAGTACACGGATGATTCGAAGCCCCAGAAGATTCTGGACCTGGTCCACCCGAAAGCGGCTGCGGACACGGGCGGCTGGCCCTTCTCCATGGTCATTGACGACCCGCAATTGGAAAAAGCGGCGAACAGCGGCCTCTACAAGCTTTCCGGCGATGCCGCTTCCTTGGCTGCACCTGCGGACCTGGCTTTTACCTGGAGCGACGGTCATCTTGAAGTGTCCAAGAAATTCCACTTCGACCATTCCTATGTCCTCACCGTTGAAACTTCCGTAACCCACAACGGGACGCGCTTGCTCGGCGGATTGGCCTGGCGCGGCGGCTTTGGCGACCTTACGGTCACCAATCCCATTCCGGTCGAGACGGTCAGCACGTTCTATAGCGAAAATGGCAAGCTCTCCACGTTCGCTCACAAGAAGCTCGATGCCCCAGAAAAGTGGGGCAATATATGGATGGGTGGAAAGACGTTCGCGGGCATTGCGGATCGCTACTTTACCGTGGCCTTTCTGCCGCCCAACGATTCGCCCGGTACGCTCCTGGAAACGCGCTATTGGAAGGTATTCCACTCGATTCAGGTCGATGGTAAAGACCAGTCCGAACCGGTACCGGAAGTGGCCGTCGTTACGCGTTCCCAGCCGATGGCTCTGCGCGTGTACGTGGGTCCCAAGGACTATGACGATCTCAAGGCGATCCATCCGCCGTTGCATTCCCTGGTTCAGTTCGGGTGGCTCGAGATTATCGCCGACCCATTGTTCCACGGTTTGAAGTGGCTGCACACCTACGTCCCCAACTGGGGCTGGGCGATTGTCGTTCTTACGCTGATCGTCAATATGGTCCTCTTCCCGCTGCGCATTTCCAGCTACAAGACGACCATCAAGATGCAGCGCGTGGGGCCCGAGATTAAACAGATCCAGGAAAAGTACAAGAAGTACAAGATGAACGACCCGCGCAAAGCGGAAATGAACAAGGAAGTGATGGCCATTTACAGCCGCGAAGGGATCAATCCTATCGGCGGCTGCCTCCCCATGGTCCTTCAGTTTCCCATCTGGTTCGGGTTGAACCGCGCGCTGAGCTACGCCATCGAACTACGCCATGCCAACTGGCTCTGGGTGCGCGACCTCGCCTCAAAGGATCCTTATTACGTCTTGCCCGTGATGGTGGGCGTTTCCATGTATCTCGTCTCCAAGATGACCCCCATGACGATTACGGATCCGCAGCAGGCCAAGATGATGAAGCTCATGCCTGTCAGCATGGCCGTGATGTTTGTGGTTTTTCCGTTTTCCAGCGGCCTGGCGTTGTATATTCTCACCAGCAGCTTGGTGGGAATCCTGCAACAGTGGTACCTGAACCGGACGCACCCTCTTCCTGCCCCGGTCAAACCCGTCCACGCCAAGAAGTAAGGGACGGTGTGATAGCGCAGTCTGCTTGGGTCAAATCAGAAGTTTCGAGAGTCTTATGACCAAGGAATTCGTACGCGATGGCAAGCTGGACCGTTTGGCCGCAGCCGACGCCCTGCGTGATTTTCTGCCGAGGATTGTGCGTGCCGCCGGTTTGGAACTCTCCGTGAACGTGCGCGTCGCCGAAGCGGGCGCCGGCTCGGTGGAAGGCGAGGCGGAGATTTTCGCCGACCTCGATGGCAAGGATAACGAGTTCCTCATGGCGCGAAGTGGAGAAGTTTTGAAGGCCCTCGAGCATATCGCATTCCGCGCGCTTGGCCTGGAGCCCGTTTTCCATGAAAAGATTCACCTTGATTGCGGCGGCTTCCGCGCTCTGCGTTTCGAGGAACTGCGCATGACCGCCCGCGTGGCCGCGGAAAGGGTTCAGGCTACGCATCAGCCCTTCCGGCTCAATCCCATGTCTTCGCGGGAGCGGCGCATTGTACATCTCGCTCTGAAGGATTTGCCCAGCGTGCGCACCGAAAGCGTCGGCACGGGCGAAGAACGTCAGGTGGTTATTCACCCGGCGAAGACTTAGCCCTCCGCAAAGCGATAGACCCCAGGGCAATTGCAGCGTCACGGTACTCGTCTTTACCGGCGCACCCAACCCTGCGCGATCACGCTTCCGTCACCCGAAAACCGCACGCGATACGTGAACGACGCCGGCCGGTCTGGCCGTATGTGCGGGAAACGCAAATCCGAAAACTCCACCACCGCTTCATCGCCTTCCTTGTGAAAGAGGGTCACGGGAAACCGCGCGAACCATAAAACCTTCTGAACTTCCGGCAAATGCCGTGCCTGTTCAATCCAGGGATTCGGAAACGAGTCAGGATAGTACGTGTGCGCAATCATGTTGGGATCGGAATAGCCGGCGCTTGGTGCGTTTTTCTGGAATAAGCCTTCGCTTAAATCCATGCGCATTTCGTAGACTCCGCGCGGCGCTCGTACCAGCCCATCCCAGTGCCACAACGATGGCGGCAAAGGCAGCGCACCAATCGCTTCGACCTGCAGGTTCTCTTGCGCGGCGAACTGCTGGATCCGCCCGAACGCCGCGTGGTGCGCATAGGTGGCCGCAACGAGATAGCCCACCGCCATGACAAGACCCGCGCGATTCCAGTTGGCGTAGGCCACGCGCAAGCCCCAGCCCCGCACTGCCGGGAGCAGGAAGAGCACCGCAAACAGGACGGTGGCCACAAGAATCGTGACATTGGAAATCGGCGCGCCGACAATTTGGCCAATTTTGGCAATCAGGAACGGCGCCGGCGTGAACACCAGCCACATCAGAAGGGCTCGCCACCGGATATGCGCCGGATCTTCATAAGTCCAGGAGAGGAGTTGCGGAATCAGCAGGATGGCCGTGAAGCTGAAATCGACGATGAAAATAATGTCCCAGGCGGGCCGCGACCATGCGAGCGGCGACCAGATCATCGTACCGAAGGTGGTCACCAGATCCAGGAAGATGTGGCTCAGGATTCCGATTGCCCAGATACCACATAGCGCAAGGAAGGAGGGCGCTTCCCACTTTCGCCACTTTGCCACCACGATCGTCAGCCCCGCCAGGATCACGGTCCAGACTGGCAGGCAGAGCAACGAATGCGTGATGCTGCGATGCCAGGTGAGCATCAGCAATTCATTGTGCGAAAAGAAATCGCGCAAGACATCGCTGTCCGGGAAAACCGCGCCCAGCATCAAGCACCAGGTGATGAGGCGCTGCTTGCTCAGCGACCGCGGCGAAAACAGGTCTCGCCCGCCAAACACCGCTTTGCTGATCAGCGCCCCTGCGATGCCGTGTGTGATGGTGTCCACTGTGTGCTCGTCGTCTCCGCTCTTAGACCACCATCAGGAGCTTGGATGTCTTTGGCACGACGCGGCCGATTCGTTTGGCGCTCACACCATGACGCTCCAGACTCTCCCGCGCCGCTTTCTCATGTTCGGGGGCGAGCGCGATCAAAAGCCCGCCAGACGTCTGCGGGTCGAAAAGTAGCGCGCGATTCTCTTCCTCCACGTTTGCTGCGAAGACAACGCAGTCGCCTAAAAACTCACGATTGTTTTTCAGTCCCCCGGAAATCATCCCCTGGCGCGCGGCATCGAGAGCACCGGGAAGCAACGGCACATCCGCAGCGACAATTTCGAGTCCTACTAACTCAATCCCCGAAGCCGCGTCTCCCAACCCCATTTCCCGCGCGTGCCCCAGCAATCCGAAACCGGTAATGTCTGTTACTGCGTGCACGCAGCGATTCCCTGCTTGCACCTCCAGTTCGCGCAAAGCTTCGGCCGCCGTGCGATTCAATTGCGTCATCGAAGCGATGGCCGCATCCAGCGAACTCCTTTCGGCCCGCCCATTCTTAAGTGCTGTGGAGATCACGCCGGTGCCCAGCGATTTTGTCAGAAGAAGTACGTCATTTGTCTGCGCGCCGACATTTCGCCAAACCTGCAACGGATTGATCACGCCCGTGACGGCATAACCAAACTGGATGTCGTCGTTGCGAATGGAATGCCCCCCAATCACGCTGCATTTCGCTTCACTCATCTTGTTGAGCCCGCCGCGCAGAATCTGCTCCAGAATCGCTGGATCCCCTTTTTCGGGAAATCCCACGATCGACAGCGCGGATATCGGACGCCCGCCCATTGCGTACACATCGCTCAGCGAATTGGCCGCCGCGATTTGCCCGAACGTGAACGGGTCGTCCACAATTGGGGTGAAGAAATCGACCGTCTGCACCAACGCCAATTCTTCGCCGAGCAGGTACACCCCGGCGTCGTCGTTGGTGCTGAACCCAACGAGCACGTTCGGATCAGTTGGCAGTGGCAGGCGCCGTAGTATTGAGTCCAGCGTCCCGGGACTCAGCTTGGCCGCTCAACCCGCTGCCTTGACCATCGCCGTGAGTTTCACGGAATCGGTCAAGCCACACCTCCCTGTGCTGCGCTTTGATTATAGCGATGCCGCGCCCTTCCTGCGCGCCACCAGATAAAAACTTGGCCTTCGAGACAACTTGCGCGGGTTGCCCGGAAAGTGTTCTTATCAATCAATGCCTTGGGACTTCTGGCTGATCTTTTTTTTTCTTGGAATTGTCGTGCCCTGGCGCGGTGCCGTGCGGCTGAAGAAACTCCTCGCGCTCCCTTCCGTCAGCACTAAGGAAAAGCTCGTTCTCTATGGCTCGACCATCGCCGGTCAGTGGGTGATCACGGGTTTTGTCGCTTGGCGTGCTCTTGCACGAGGTTTGTCATCGAGTAGCTTGGGTTTAGCCAACTATGGCGGCCCCAGCACAATTCTGGGGAGTCTGGCCTTGGCTGCGATCGCTGGGGCTTTGCACTGGCTGAACCTCCGACGGGTCGGCAAATCTCCGGGCAAAGACCCAGAGCTGATGCGCTCGCTCGCGTGCCGGATTTTTCCTGTCAATTCCGTGGAACTGCTCCCCTACTGTGCACTCGCTGTGACCGCCGGCGTCTGTGAGGAATTTCTTTATCGGGGATTTGCCATGGGCGTGCTCTTTCGCGTGGGATTCCCCGCTTGGGCCGTCGTGATTCTGACCGCAGCCCTCTTCGGCTTAGCCCACGCTTATCAAGGTCGCAGCGGAATCCTGGGCACTTTTGTGATGGGCATCCTTTTCGGCGTCGTCCGCCTGGCCTACGATACACTGGTGCCGGTGATGATGATGCACGCGATAGTGGATCTGGTGGCTGGGATTGCGGGGCCGCACTACTTCTTGCCGAGGGTCGCGGAAGAGCAGAAGTGATTCGGAATCGGATCGTTGCGGGATAATTACTCTTATGACAACAGAAGTCGAAAAGCCTATTTCGGAAGTGACGATCCGGCGCGCCTTGGGGGAATTTCAAGTCACCCCAAATGAACAGCAAGTCATTTATATTCAACAATATATAAAGATATTGCGGCACTGGAATGAGAAGCTGAACTTGACCGCTATCCGCGATCCCCTGGAGATACTATATCGTCACTTCTGCGAATCCATGTTTGCGGCCGTTGCTGTGCCGGTCGAAAACGGTCGGTTCGCCGACATCGGTTCAGGCCCCGGATTTCCTGGCATTCCGATAAAGATTTTGCATCCGGAGTTGGAGCTTTTCCTGGTGGAATCGAACATCAAGAAGGGCACATTTCTCGCTGAAGTCATCCGCGAGTTGGGACTTGACAACACCCATGTACTGATCAACCGCTATGAGGAATTGGGAGAGGAACTGGCCCCGCTGGATTTTGTCTGCTCCCGTGCCCTCGGGGAGTTCGGCCCATTCCTCGAGTGGGCCGCGTCGGACAATGTCGCGGCCTCCCGCGCGATTCTGTGGATCGGCGGCCGCGACCTCGAGGAAGTTCGTAAGTCGGATCGGTGGGAATGGCAAGAACCAATCGCCATGCCGCAGTCGTTGCAGCGCTATCTTCTCGTGGGCAAGAAAAAGCCTCTTTTGTCGGCGTAACGACATAATAACAAAAGGCTTTTCACAATTTACCTCGGGTGTGTTTCGATTCTTGCGCGATTTTTCTCTCGCGACGTTCCACGTGAAACATCCCGTCTATCGAAGGAATTTCAGACCCCTTTGTTCCACGTGGAACTCTCCACCCCATGCGCATCGCGATGTATCTTACGGGTCACTTCGCCTACTTTCGCAAAATCCTTGTTCCACGTGGAACGAAAACAGCCTCACGGTCTCGTGTTAGAGCAAGACTAAATATGTTTCGCCAATCCCGCCAAGTTCGGCCCTGGACTGTTCCACGTGGAACACCCACTTTCCAACAGAATTCCCGCAGCTCAGTCCCTGTTCCACGTGAAACATCTTGCGTCTAGCCGACGGCTCTGCTAGTTTCCCTAGGTTGGGGAGACCGTCTTGGCCCGGGTCATTGCTGTTGCTAACCAAAAGGGTGGGGTAGGTAAGACCACCACCGCAGTTAACCTTGCAGCCTGCCTCGCGGCTGCTGAGCAGTCCACTCTCCTCATTGATTGCGATTCCCAAGCCAATGCTACAGCCTCTATCGGATTCCAGAAGGACCCTGCCCGCCACACCATCTATCACGCCCTGATCTTGAACGAATCTTTTGAGAAGTTGGTACAAAAATCCCAAGTGGAAGGCTTAGATGTCGTCCCTGCCGACAAAAACCTTGCGGGAGCTGCGGTAGAGCTCGTTCTTGCTGAGAGCCGTGAATACAAACTGCAATCCTTCCTGCAAAATGTTCGGCCAAATTACAAATTCATTGTGCTGGATTGCCCGCCTGCGTTGGATCTACTTACCCTGAATGCGTTAGTGGCAGCCGATGCCGTGATGATACCCATCCAGTGCGAATACCTGGCCCTGGAAGGCGTATCGGAATTGCTGGATACCCTGATGCGTATTCGTCGTACGCTCAATCCCAGCCTCGAAATCGAAGGTATTCTACTAACGATGTACGATGAGCGCACTACTCTTTCAAGGCAAGTGGCCACCGACCTACGCAGTTTCTTCGGCACTCAGGTCTTCCAGAGCCTGATCCCGCGCAACGTCCGCCTTGCCGAAGCACCTAGTTTTGGCAAGCCTATTATTTTCTATGATATCCATAGCAAGGGCGCAGAGGGCTATACGCAGCTCGCCCAGGAGGTTATTGGCAATGCCGAGAAACGCGTTGGGGCGGGGGCTCGGAGCGCTCATTCGGGAGCCTGAACCGACAGCTCCAGCAACGCCAGCCACATCGACAACTCCACACGCTGCTCCCGTGGCGCACAGCTCGGGCGGCGCTGCAACAGCTGCGGCACCGGCCTTGAGTCCCGTATCTTCGGGCCCGCTGCAGATCGACATCGACCTGATCGACCCCAGTCCCTATCAGCCGCGCACACGGTTCCGCGAAGAGGCACTCGATGAGCTGGCCCGCTCAATTCAAACCAGCGGCATCATCCAGCCACTCGTCGTACGGCCCATCGGCCAGCGCTTTCAACTGATCGCCGGCGAACGGCGGTGGCGTGCTGCGCAGCGTGTCGGCCTCAACAAGATCTCTTCCATTGTTCGCCAGGTTTCCGACGAACTGGCGCTGGAAATGACACTGGTCGAAAACATCCAGCGCGAAGACCTCAACGCCATGGAAGCGGCGCGCGCGTTTGAACGGTTGATGGACGAATTCCAGCTCACCCAGGAATCGGTGGCCGAGCGCACGGGCAAGGATCGCGCGACGGTCGCCAACGCCATCCGGTTGCTGAAGCTTGAGCCGACCATTCAGGAATGGATTGAAGAAGGGAAGCTGAGTGCGGGGCACGGACGCGCGCTCCTCGCTGTCGCCGAGCCGCAGTTGCGCATGCGCTATGCGCAACGCGCCGCTCGCGGTGGGCTCACTGTGCGCCAGATTGAACGCCTGGCTTCACGACGCAGCCGCGGGGCAAAGCTGCCCACAGAAGTCCATCTTGATCCCAACATCCGCGAGGCCGTGGAAGAACTGCAGCGGCACCTCGGTACGAAGGTACTTTTGCGGCAGAAAACAAAATCACGGCCGGGCCAGCTCGTCCTTGAGTATTACGACGACGCGCAACTCATGGGCATCTACGACCGCCTGATGAAATAGCGCCGTAGCAGCAGCGCGCTGCCACTGCACCAACGTTCAGGCATTTCATTCGACAACTCCCTCTGCAACGTGCGTTGACTTCTCGCCGCTTCACGTTACATTGGAATCAGCACACACAGGGAGTCTATCTATGGCTTGGAAGTGGCCAGGCACGTCGAAGGATGGTAGCAGTGAAGAGTGGACCGGTTTCATTGATCAAGGCGTGTCGCTCGAAGGCACGCTGACACTCACCGGAACGTTTCGCATTGACGGACACATCAAGGGCAACATCATCTCCGAACAGACAGTGATCCTGGGTGAGAACGCGAAAGTCGAAGGACAGATTGAAGGCAATCGCGTGGTCATCGCGGGTCGGTTTGATGGCGTCATCTTCGCCCGAGGTCGCGTGGAGATTCAGCCCAAGGGGGTCGTAACGGGCGAAGTACACTCGCCCTGCATGGTCATCGATCCTGGGGGCATTTTCGACGGACGTTGTCACATGCTGGCGTCCTCGGAGGCAGCAGCCGGTGTGACGATTCCCATTCGAGCAGTGAGCCAGGCGTAGAGTTGCAAGGTCCGGGAAAGAATAGAGTTGCCATACTAACCATTAAAGTATAATACAGCAGTTAGTATGCGCTACGTTTCTTTCTCTGCGCATCCCGTTTCAATAATCAATAATTAGAAGAAAGCCCCTTAGCGGGGCGCCCCAGCAGGGACCTAAGTCAGGGCGCGTCCGGCATCCTGCAGGCTAGCCTGAATGTTTGACTCCCAATCCAGATGGGGGACCTTGGAAGGTGTCGCGGTCTTGTAGAACTTCAACGCATCTTCCGGACGATTCAGTTTTTTCAAGCACACACGCCCAGCCGCCAATAACGCCAGCAGCGATTGTTTTTCTGCGGGGTAGTTTTCAGCAAGGCGCTCGTATTCGCAAACGGCACGATCGAAATGCTGCTGCGATTTGATGGAGCGGATGATCTCCAACCAGGTGGCCGCCGGCATCTTGTCAGGATTCTGCTGTTTCAGGTTAAAGGTGCAACGGGCAGAACGTACAGAACCGAAGTACAGCTACAGATAAGTAGTTAGCTTGACGGACACGTTACGCGGTGAGGCGTGCAATCAACCTTGGTGCAGAGCCGATTTGAGGGGAAGCGCCCGGTAACATGGCGAGCTCAATTGACAGTCCCTGACCGGCAGACTATCGTTCGGAAGACGTGATTATGAGGCGAAATTCATGAAGATTTTGGTAATTGGCGGTGGCGGGCGCGAACACGCACTGGTATGGAAACTGCAGCAAAGCGCGGGCGTGGAGAAGGTCTGGTGTGTGCCCGGCAACGGCGGAATCGCAGACGAGGCCGAATGCGTGGCCGCGGATGCAGGGGATGTTGCGGCGCTGGTGGCGCTGGCGGAGAAGATCTCGCCGGATTTGACGGTCGTCGGGCCAGAGCTTCCCTTGGTAAACGGCTTGACCGACGCCTTCCGGCAGCGCAAGTACGCGGTCGTTGGGCCGTCGCAACAAGCGGCACAACTCGAAGGCAGCAAGATCTTCGCGAAGGAGTTCCTGCAGCGGCACAGCATTCCCACGGCGGCGATGTATGGCTCCTACGATTCACCCGGGGCCGCGTATTCGGCGCTTTGCGCTGTGGATTGGCCCGTGGTCATCAAAGCCGATGGCCTCTGTGCGGGAAAAGGCGTGTTTCTGGCGGACGATCCCGACGCCGCCACGGGATTCATCGAGCGCGTCATGGAGAAGGACGAACTGGGCGCGGGAGGCAGGCGCATTCTGCTGGAAGAAACGCTGGAAGGCGATGAGCTATCGTTTATCCTGCTGACCGATGGTGAGCGTTCCACTTCACTCGTGCCCACACGGGACCACAAGTGCGTCTTCGACAACAATGAAGGCCCGAACACAGGCGGTATGGGCGCGTATTCCTCGGACGAGCTTTTGCCGGAGGCTTTGCGCCAGACGATTCAGACCACCATTGTGGAGCCGACCTTGCGCGGCCTGGCCAAAGACGGCCTGCGCTATCAGGGGTTCCTCTACGTCGGCCTGATGCTGACTAAGAAGGGTCCCAAGGTGTTGGAGTTCAATTGCCGCCTGGGCGATCCAGAAACACAGGCGATTGCCGCGCGCATGGATTTTGACTTGGCCGAGATGCTTGCTGACGTTGCGGCGGAGAGACTGGAGCCCGCCAAGCTGAAGTGGAAGCGCGGCGCCAGTGTTTGCGTGGTATTGGCATCCGGTGGGTATCCGGGAAGGTTTGAAAGCGGCAAAGAGATTAAGGGGCTCGCGGAGGCTGGGCAAATTCCCGATGTAAAGGTATTGCACGCGGGAACGCGCCGGCAAGGCGATGCCATCGTCACGAGTGGCGGGCGAGTCCTGGGCGTCACGGCAACCGGCGATTCGCTTGCCTCGGCTCTCCAGAAAGCCTACCAGGCTGCCGCAAAGATTCATTTTGACGGCATGCACTACCGCAAAGACATCGGCCGACATCACCAGCAAAGCACGACTGCGGGAGATTGACGCCTTTGGCTAAGATCCTGCACCTGTTCCGCGCACCGAAACGCCACGCGCCTATGGAAAAACTCGCCACCGCCCGCGCCGTCGAGAATTCAGGATTGCAGGGCTGTGCCCACGCGCGTTCGGGTGGCAAGCGCCAGGTGCTGCTGGTGGATGCGGAAACGCTCGGGAGCTTGAATCTGGTGCCGGGAATCATTCGTGAAAACATCACCGCACAGGACCTGGACGTTGACGCCTTGCAGGTGGGGCAGAAACTGCGCATGGGCAGCGTGGTTCTGGAGGTCAGCGCCGTCTGCGAACCTTGCGAGTTGATGGAGGCGATCCGCCCCGGTTTGCAACAAGAACTGCAGGGGCGACGCGGGATGCTGTGCCGCGTCTTAAGTGGCGGCACGTTGAAGTGCGGGGATGCGATCGTTTTGCAGGCAGCGCGAAGCACGCCACAGTCGGATGTGGCATCTTAAGGCGTTGGCTTGCGCCGCAGCGTGGGCGCGTCTGGAGGCCGATTTTTGTCCTCGGCCGGTTTTTCCTTCTCGATCGGCTCCTCCGGCGGAACAATCCACTGGAACGTGCCGCTCTCGCCCATAGCTCCCTCGAAGAAGTTCGCTCCGCCCGCCAAGAGCGGCAAAACCGCCTGCATGAAATCGGCCGAATCTTTGCTGTCGGCCTTTTGCGCCTGGCCGCGCTTGATCAACTCGATCAGCTTCGCAAAACGCTGTTCGGAGGACTTCAAGCGCGCAATGCGGGGATCGTTCCGTTGAATAAGCCCCAAGAGAGGCACATCCTGGGAGTCGTTCGGAAAACGCACTTCGACCAGTGTGTGCGCTTCGCGCTTTTCCGGGGGATAGAGCTGTGTAAACCGCGGGCGTAACGGGCGCGTCTGCAAGTAATCGGCTTGCGAGCCGACGGACTCCTGCTCCACGCGATACTCAATCAGCCAGACTTCCGGACCGTACTGCTTTGGCGCGTAACCGATTAGCACGATTTCCAGGAGCGGTTCGTCGGGTTTCAAATCAATTTTGTGGTGAAGCTGAGAAACGAGCGGCCGCAGTTTTTCGAGGAATATCACGCCGAGCTGTTCCAGATCGCTTTCGCTTTCGGTGGGCTGCTGGTAGTGCGGGTCGGCCCGGCCGACATGTTCGATGTCGCGATCCAGGCGAATGGGCCGCGGCTGGGCGGGCAACTGCCACTCCTCGGCACCAAAGAGAATGCCAATATGTCCCGTGTCAATTTGCGCCACGCGCGGGGGGACGCCATTTGCTTCCAGCGGTTGGTTGATCGCGCCAAAGATGATGGAGTCGCGGGCCACGTGGACAAGGACTCTCCCGCCAGACAGGTTGGCGACAATCTCGTCCTCCTGTGCCCGGGTGGACCCAGCCGCCAACAGCATTGCGCCAAGAACCAGCAACTCCCGCATCGCAATCCCTCGGCCGCAGACCAGACCCCCGCTGCCTCTAGCATACTCCGTCCGCTGCCCGTTCAGGCGTTCAAGCAAACTCGGCGGGGCGGGGGCAATGAGTCAGTTTCCAGCTGGCACGGCTTACCGGTAACTTGGGTACCGGGACCAACTTTGCCGGTTACCGCTGCCGGCTCACTTCTTCTGGGTTCCGATGGGTTTGACGCAGGTCAGCTGTCCAGACTCGGTTCTCGTCAGCGTCACCGGTTTCGGGCAGGCTCCGAATATGATGCGGTTATTGTCCGCGAGTTCCACAAAGTCACGGACAAACTCTGAGAATTTGGTGACTTTATACACGACGAAATGGATGTCGCCCTCGGAGTTCCCAGTCAATCCACTCGAATCCCACCGCCACGCGTCGTCGTAGGTGACATAGAAAGGCTTTCTATGCTGAAAGGCCGCGAGAGCACAGCCTGACGAAGTACTAGCGTCTTGCCCCGGTTTCACTCGCCCGCAATTGACCGCCTGAGTCCCGGCAAACATAGCTAATCTGCTCTCGAAGCTGCTTGGTACAGCCCATTCCGTGAGCAGAAGTGGTTCGAGAGCACGCGCATCCTGCAAGAGTATCTTCGCGCCATCGAAAGCTTGATACCTCAGGTCCCGCTTTTGGGCTTCGCGTCCGGCACCCGAGAGCACGAATAGACCGGCCAAGAGGACTGCGCCAGACCTGTCGTCGTAGATTGTGCATCGATTCGCATGGGAAGTTTCCTCAATCGAACAGTCGATGAAGGCTCCGTCAACCCGAACAGCACCAGCAGGGACGTCAGAAGGACGATGCTGAGACTTGCTACAACCGCATAAGAAGATAAACAAGGACAGAAATGCAGCACTGATTCTACGAATCATCGAAGCCCCGCTCGGGACACGGAAAGCCGAAACGGTGAGTATCCACTCACACTATAGTAGACACTGGCGAGAATAAAATAGTGCCCAACGGCGACTTGCTGTTGGCAAACCGGACATCTTCGTACTGGGACCCGAACGACCAACTCAAGCGTCGCCTGATCGCAAACTGGCCCACTACCCAGGCGGGTTCGGCGTTTACCGCCCGGCGTTTCTTCCGTTAAAATGGAGGAACACTTACAAGACAAGAGAAAACATCACACTATGGGACTTCGGAAACTCAAAAGCATTCAGCATAACGGTAAGAGCGTGGCGGCCATCCTAGAGGCGCACAAACGCTTCTTCAGTGGGAAAGAAGGCGGAGCGCGGGCCGATCTCACCGGTGCAAACCTTTCCCGCGCGGATTTTACGAAGATCGATCTCGCCGGGGCCATTCTGCGCAATGCCAATCTCGAAGGAAGCGACCTTCGCGGCGCGCGCCTGCCGGGCGCGGACCTCAGCGGGGCGCGGCTGCGCAAGGCCGATTTGCGCAACACGGACATGACCGAGGCGGTGCTTCCAGGGGCGGACCTGAGCGCAGCGCAAGCCAGCGGCGTGGAATTCTTCCGCTGCGACCTGACCGGCGCTAATTTCCAGAACGCTTCGCTGCGGAATGCCAACTTCCGCGATGCACGCGTGGATGGCGCGAAATTTTCCGGTGCGGATATGGGCATCAGCATTCTGCGCGAGACGGATCTGAGCAAGGTGGATTTGACCGGCGTTGATCTGTCCACGGCGCTCCTGCCCCCGGGATACTCGGCGAAGGCGCGCGGAGCATAAGGGCCGCAGGACCTGCAGACTCGCTCTGCACCACGGGCGCCATCGGCGGGGATGGCAAATCGCCGGAGCGCGTGTTAGCCTCTCGCGAAGCCCACAATTCAGGGGAAACCTTGGCGACCATCTCGACACAATTGGACCTGCCGGGCGTACGCGAGCGCGTGCTGGAGGTGCTGCGCGGGCTCCTCGAAGAACTCGGCAGCCAAGGCGCCATTCCACAGCTCTCCATCACCTCCAACCTCGATCGCGATTTGGGACTCGGCAGCCTGGAGCGCGTGGAACTCCTCACGCGACTGGAGAACGCCTTCGACATGCGGCTTCCTGACACGCTTTCGGCAGAAGCGAGCACGCCCGAGGAACTTATCCGGGCCATCCTGACGGCTCCTGGCACGACTGTGAGCGAAGAGGAAGAGACCTCCGCATTGCGTGCCTCCGCGGCGGTGCAGATCTTGCAGCGGGAAGCCGAGGATTCCATCGTCGAAAAAGCAGAAACGCTTATCGATGTCATCCGCTACCGCGGAATTCACGACGCCGACCGCGCGCACCTGCTGATCACCGAGGACGACGAGCACGGCGAACATCACTACACGCTGACGTTTGGCGAGCTCTACACCGCCGCACAAAGGTGCGCCGAAGAACTGGCGCGGCGAGGCGTTCCCGCGGGAGGGCGCGTGTCGCTGATGCTGCCCACTTCGCGCCAGTTTTTCATTTGTTACACCGCCATTTTGCTGGCGGGCGCCATTCCTGTGCCCATCTACCCGCCGTACCGCGCGGACCGCATCGAGGAGTACGCACAGCGGCAGGCGGCTATTCTGAACAACGCGCGAGTGTGCCTGCTGCTGACGTTTCGCCGCGCGGAAGCCGTCGCCAAACTGCTGAAGCCGCGCGTGAAATCACTGCTGGGAGTTGTGGACGCGCGGAAATTACTGGAAGCCGCCGAAAAAGAGCCGCCGCCGGCACCTGGCGCCTTGCCCGCGTTCCTGTCGGGCAGTCGCATGCGCAAGGGCAGCGACATCGCGCTGCTGCAGTACACTTCGGGTTCCACGGGCAATCCGAAGGGTGTGGTGCTGACCCACGCGAACCTTCTGGCGAATATGCGCGCTCTTGCGGAAGCGGTGCGGATGGGGCCGGGAGACGTCGCCGTAAGCTGGTTGCCGCTCTATCACGACATGGGATTGATTGGCGCGTGGCTCACTCTATTTCTCCACGGCCTTCCAGTGGTGGTGATGTCGCCCCTCGCTTTTCTGACACGCCCGGAGCGCTGGCTGCACGCGTTCAGCAAACACAAAGGTACGATCGCCGCCGCGCCGAATTTTGCCTACGAATTGTGCGTGCGCAAGATTTCCGATAAGGCGATGGAAGGGATTGACCTTAGCTCCTGGCGCGCGGCGATGAATGGCGCGGAGCCCGTCAATCCGGAAACGCTGGAGCGCTTTGTCCAGCGTTTCGGGAAGTACGGCTTCCGGCGGGAATCGCTGTTGCCGGTTTATGGGCTCGCGGAGGCGTCTTTGGGCGTAACCATGCCGCCGCTCGATCGCGGGCCGCTGGTGGATTGCGTGGAGCGCGACGCTTTCACGATGCAGGGGCGCGCCGTTCCCGCGTCATCGGACGATGAGGGGAGCATCTCGTTTGTCTCGTCGGGGAAGCCGCTGGCGGGCCATGATGTGCTCATCGTGGACGCCGAGGGAAGCGAACTGCCGGACCGCATGGAAGGTTTTCTGTGGTTCCGCGGACCTTCGGCGACAAGCGGCTATTACAGCAATCCGGAAGAGACCGCGAAGCTCTTTCCGCGCGGCTCGGCAACCACGCCGGGCGAGTATCCGTGGCTGAATTCCGGCGACCGCGCCTATCGCGCCGATGGCGAAATCTACGTCACCGACCGCGTAAAGGACATCATCATCAAAGGGGGACGAAATCTTTACCCGCACGAAGTGGAAGAGCTGGCGTCAAACGTCGAGGGAATCCGCAGAGGTTGCGTGGTGGCGTTTGGATTGAAGGATGAGGATAGCGGGACGGAGAAGCTGGTGATCGTTGCGGAATCGCGCGAAACGCAAGCGTCCGGCCGCGCCGCGATTGCCGCGAAGATTACGGACCAGGTTTCGCGCGGCCTGGGCCTTCCCCCCGATCGCGTGGAGTTGATTCCGCCCGGCAGCATCCCGAAAACGTCCAGTGGCAAATTGCGCCGCGATGAAACGAAACAACTCTACCTGGCGGGCACGCTGACGGCGGCGAAGCCTCCGGCATGGGTGCAAATCGTGCGACTCGGCCTGGGTTCCTCCGTGAAAGGGGCGTTGCGCACTACTGGGGGCGGCCTGCGCAAGGCATTTGAGAAGGTCTACGGTGTCTATTTCATTGTCGTGTTTATCCTTTGGATTGTGCCGGCATGGCTGATGGTAAGGCAATTCAAGGATCACAAGGCCGCGGGGCGCTTCACTTCGGCGGCGCTGAAGGTCCTGTTTGTGCTGGCGGGAATTCGCGTGAAGGTCGTCGGGAAAGAGTACATGGATACGCCGGGGGCAAAGGTTTATGCCTCCAACCACGCCAGCTATTTCGATGTGCTGCCGTTGATGATGGGCCTGGGCGTGCCGTATCGCTTCGTTGCCAAAGGCGAAGTGAGCGCAATGCCACTCATCGGAACTTTTCTCAACAAGATGGGGCATCTTTCGTTCGATCGCCATGACGCGGGCTCGCGGCTGCGCCAGGTGCATGAGATCGAGCAGTACTTGCGCCAGGGCGACTCCGTGTTTGTTTTTCCCGAGGGCACCTTCGTGCCGGAGGAAGGCGTGCGGCCATTTCAGCTCGGAGCGTTCCGCGGAGCCATAGCCACGGGCACGCCGGTTGTGCCGGTATCGTTGGCTGGCACGCGGAGGTTTCTGCGTGACCGCACATTTCTGCCGCGCCCCACGAGCGTCACGATTACGCTTTCACCGCCGATTTATCCTTCGGCAGCGATGCCCAGCGGCGGTCCTCGCCATTTGCCAGAGATTGTGCGCCTGCGTGATCTTTCCCGCGAAGCGATAGCGCGGCATTCCGGCGAGCCGATTACTTAAGCTGCGTTTCCACTCGATTCTGCAATCATTGCCGAATCCGAACAAATTCCAGCCCGAGTCCCACTCGCATTTGAATGGGCCTCGGGCTGTCGATGAATTGCCGTTTCCCGCTACACTAGGGTTGTGGGCACTGACGCTCAGTGATTCAGCGTATAGATCACACTGATTTGCGTCTCGACCTCGACGGCATGTCCATCCAGGATAGTGGGCCGGTATCGCCACTCGCGAACCGCAGCGAGCGCGGAAGTATAGAAGAGCGGATCGCCGGACTCAACTTCAAGCGCTTGGATCGAGCCGTCTGTTGCAATGATGGCGCGAAGCTCCACGCGGCCTTCGCGGTGCATCTGCAAAGGCAGTGTCGGATAGACCGGCTCCACGCGATGAACCAATGCGGCTGCTTCGATGTGGCCAAGACTGATGCGCCTTTTCTCAGTGTGCGCCACCACTTGTTGCGGCGGCTGAGGAACTCTGTCTGGTCCTGTGGCGGACGGAGCACCTGGAATATTCGGTCCATCCAGCACGCCTGGGATCTGCGGGCCAATGGGCTCGCTTGGGTCACTTGTCGGGTTTCCGGGAACCGTGGCCGCGATTGTCGTCGGGATACTAGCGGGCTCGCAGAACCGGCAGACCGTTGTTGGAGTCTTCCCCGGTTGCGTGTTGTTGCCCGGCGGGCGTGCGGGCCCTCCGGGATATGAGTAGGGTGTGACAGGAGTGAAGACGGTAAACGCGAGGCGTTCGCCGTGGCTTAGCAGCGGGTACATCACCAGCATGGCGAGTACCAGTATCTGTACGATGATGGACGCAATCAGTGCGCGGCGGCGTGCTTGGCGTGCGCCTTTCTCCTCATCCGCGTTGCCTTCCATCAGACAACTTGTCAGGGAACCCAGACCTTCTTTGGAGACACTCGTTCGGTCTTGACTCATCACACACCTCTGTAGACTGGCCCGCGAGCGACGGGGAAGTTTTGCGGCACCAGCCTCCTGTGGTTGCCTACAGGAGGCCGGCACCGCGCTCGCAGGGATGTGAGGTGCGCGCGTCCTCTATTCCATTGGACACCGTGACGCAACACAAGTTCCCCGGGAAGGCCGGCTCTTCGCTGCTTTTCGCCAGGGGCCGCTTTCACGAACGCCGAATTCTTCAAACCATTCGCCGGCCAGCGGGTTCTTCCGGGGTGCATCTAGCCTTGTTCCCCAAGCATCTAATTTGTTGGACGTGGATCCGAGGAGAAACCCAATGGACAGGCGTATTCCCGAAGTTGTCGGTGTGCGCCGCACGGGCTGGGCGGCTCTGGCCCGCGATCCGCAGTTGGACCTTATTGAATTCATCTGTCCTCATTGCGGCGCGGAAAGCCAGAAGAAGGCGCGGCGCGAGCGCACCGAGTATCGCTTCACGGATGGCTTCATGCAGGATCTGCAGGGCGAAGGAGTGCAGTGCCACCACTGCCGGCAGTCGTTGCGTATCGTGCCGGTGGTGATGCTGCACGATCAGGAAGAGGTCAAACGGTTTGAGGCAATGCGCGCGGAAGAGCACGTGCCGGCGCAATAGTTCGCTCCAAGAAAGAGAGGGCGCTCCGGTCAGGCCGGGGCGCCCTCTCTGGTAGAGATGTTGCGCGGGATGCGGAATCAGTACGCCTGCAAAACAGGGTCTACCGGCAACCCGAACTTTTCCAGGCGCTCGCGAACCGTTTTAAACGCTTCGTCGACGGTATCAGCAAAGCTCAATTTGCCAAATTCTTCCCGGTTGATCGTGCCCCATCGCACCATGGCCTTCAAGTTCAGCACGTCATTCCAGTATTTGCGTCCGTAGATCAGGATCAGCGTATTCTTGTTCATTTTCCCCGTTTGCGAAAGCGTCATCATCTCCCACATTTCATCCATTGTGCCGAAGCCGCCGGGGAATACGATCAGGGCTTTGGCAATCTGAGCAAACCACAATTTGCGCATGAAAAAATAATGGAAATTGAGGCTCAGCTCGGGGCTGATGTAAGGGTTCGCGAACTGCTCGTGTGGGAGTTCAATGGATAGTCCGATGGATTTTCCTCCGGCCTCGTAGGCCCCGCGATTCGCCGCTTCCATGATGCCGGGGCCGCCACCGGAGCAAATCACAAAGCGCCGCGGTTTGGGCCCCAGGGAAAGGGCCCAGGTGGTGATTCTGTGCGACAGTTGGCGCGCTTCTTCGTAATAGCGGGACATCTCCAGAGCGCTCTTGGCTTCACGCAAGGCCATGCGGTGCAGCTTCAAGCGTTTTTCGCTGAGGTTGCCGGTTTTCTCCCTTTTCAGGCGTGTGTAGCGCGCTGCCGCGGTTTCGTGCGATTCGATGCGCGCCGAGCCGAACATCACGATGGTGTCGCCGATGCCTTCCTTCTTGAGTTGTGCCAGGGGATGAATATATTCCGCGAGGATGCGGATGGGCCGCGCGGGCGTGCTGGCCATGAAATGGCGATCGTCGTGCGGGGCTTTGGGGGCGTGCTGAGGTTTGGGCCGTTTTCCGTCGGGCATGAGCGGTTCTCCAATCGAGACGAACTATGATTGTAGGCAGCGCGCGAGGCCCCCGGCAACGTCTTTGGCCCTGGGTGCGTCGAAACAAGTACGCAGTGCATCCCGGAGGCAATCTATCCGCACGCGGGTTTTCCGAACGGACTGTGCTAGCGTGAACCCCTAACATGGGAAAATCACACCATTCGTTGAGGTTTTCATTCATTCTCGTGCTGGGCTGCTTTGCCGCGACAGCCCATGCCCAGGCGCCCGAGGGCCCCATGACACCTCCGCCGGGCGTCGCCATCCAGCAGGCACCGCCGCAGACAAAATTCAAGCTGCAAAGCATTCTGGTGAATACGCCGGTGACCGTGCGCGATGCCAAGGGCGAAATGGTCCACGATCTGGAGAGCAGGAATTTTCGCCTCACGGATAACGGCGTCGAGCAGAAAATCTCGCACTTCGATTTGGGCAGTGATCCCCTTTCCTTGGTGGTTGTTGTCGAAACGAGCTCGCGCCTGGACGCTATTCTTCCCGAAATGCGCAAGGCGGGTATCCTGCTGACGCAAACGGTCATGGGCCCGAGTGGCGAGGCGGCACTCGTGGGCTTTAACGATTCCGTGGACAAGTTGCAGGACTTCACGGTGAACGCCGACGCCATCGAAACCGCGATGACGCGCCTCAAGGAAGGAACGTCCGGGGCGAAGCTTTACGATGCCATGGGGCTTGGCGTGGAAATGCTCAGCGGCAGGCCAATGGCCACGCCAACGCAACCCGGGCGCCGCCGCGTGATACTGGTGCTCGCGGAAGCCCACGATGAAGGAAGCAATGCGAAGCTTGGTGAGGTGCTTCGCCGCGCGCAATTGGCCAACGTGACGATTTACAGTGTGGGGATTTCTTCGACGCGCGCGGCGTTGCAGAAGAAGGCCGAATACAAGCGCCCGCCCAATCCCGCGCCGGATGGCACGTTTGGCTTGCCGCCTATTCCCGGCAGTGTGCAGACGCCCACAACAGAAAACGACCGCTACGGAAACATTGATCTGATGGCGCTGGCAGTTTGGGCCGTGCAGCACATCAAGGATCAGATAACCGACCACGCGCTGGAAATTGCCGCCACGGCCACCGGCGGCGCGCACATGGCCACGTGGAAAGACCGTTCGATTGAAAACGCGATTGATGAGATCGGCGGGGAGCTGCACTCGCAGTATTCTCTAACGTACACGCCCAGCGACACGGAAGCCACCGGCTATCACGAGATCAAAGTCGATGTGGATCGCGCAGGCCTGAAGGTCCGCGCCCGCCCAGGCTACTACCTCGCCGGCCCGGAGAGCTGAGAGATACTCTCGCTTTTCGGGGCACAACGAAGAGTTTCCTCAGGGCCTAAAGCCCAAATTATGGCGAGCCAATATGTCGGAGCTAAAGCTCCGACCCCCAAGACAAAATTCACGAGCAAAGCTTAGGCGATCTGCTGCCAGAAGGTGGCTTCGCGCGCGGCCAGCAGCGCATCTTTGCGGGCGTTCCAGCGGAGAAAATGCGGCGTCCTCGTATGCGCGGTGTGGTGCTCGCGCGTCTCCCAGACTTCATGCAGGAAAAACTGGCCCGTCAGATCCGTCGAGCGGTGCAAATCGTATTGCAGGCAGCCTTCTTCCCGCCGCGTCGGCGCCACAAGCGCGCGCAACTCCGCTTCCAGGAGCAGTTCCTGGCCCTCTTTGGCACGGACTATTGCGGCAAGCGTCACCGCGTGCTTGGGAAGTTTGGCGACCCTCACGCCTCTGGGCCTTCTGCGGGTGGCCCGGGGCCGTGCGCTTTTCTTCGCTTTTCGTTTGGCCATGTCGGCGGGGATTGTACTCCATCTGGGGCCAAGAGCAACTGGGATTTGTGAGTGGAATTGGAAGGGTACATCCTTACCCCCTGGTGGAGTTGAGATGTGCCCAGGCTTGCCTAAACCTGTCTTCCTCTAAGCAAAGGCGGTTTCGGCTCCCTTCCTATCGATGCCAGTGCCCGCAATTCGCGCTGCAAGACGCCGCTCAATCCATCGCTCACTGGCCTTTCAGAATCGTCTTCAGGAATCCCGTCTCCTGCGCATTGTAAGGCGTCCCATCCATCTGAAAGATGTCGTGGTGCCACTGCGCGGGCGCGTGATCCGTGTACGGCTTCTGCCAGGAATCCCAAGGAAAATACGTTTGGGTCTTCCCGGCCACCAATCCCCAGTTGTACGCCGCCACATGATATTTTTTCGCCAGCGGCAGAATCCCCTGGAACGTGCTCCCATTCCCCCGCGCCATGTATTCCGTGCAAAGAATTGGCCGGTGATACGTCTGCAGCCACTTCACGCGTTTCTCGAACTCCGCCGGCTTGTCGTAATTGTGAAAGGAAATCACGTCCGAGAGCTCCAATTGTATCTTCGTCATCGCCCCCAGCTTCTCCGGCTCTGACCAGTCTCCCTCCCAAACCGCGCTGGTGAGAGGTTGCGTTGCCCCGGCCGCCCGCGCCCACGAAAAAACTTTGGGCAGTAATGCCTCAACCAGCTCCTTTTTGTTAGTCGCCTCTTCCTTTTCGTAGCTTCCCTCGTTCGTGTTGCTCGGCTCGTTCCACACATCCCAACCCAGCACGCGCTCATCCCGGCCAAACGCCCCGACGACTCCTTTCACATACGCTTCCAACCGCGGGTATTGCGCCTCGTCCTTCAGCGCCGCCGCCCCCGGACTTTGCACCCAGCCGGAATTGTGCACGCCCGGGGTCGGCTCATGTTGTTTTCCGAGTTTAGGATTGGGATCCCAGCACGAATCAAACAGCACAAACAGCGGCCGGATGTGGTGCTTCTTGGCGATGTTCAGAAATATATCCAAACGCTTCTTGAAGCCTTCGGGGTCATGTTGCCACAGCAGATCGTGGAGGAACACCCGCATGGTGTTGAATCCCAGCGACTCCGCCCAGCCCAACTCCAGATCGATCCGCTGCGGATCAAACGTCTCCGCCTGCCACATTTCCAGTTCGTTGATGGACGTCGCGGGAATGTAATTGCTGCCCACCAGCCACGGTTGCTTCGCATACCACTCCTCGGCCTTCTGTTCGCTCCACCGTGACGTCTGCGCCGGGCACCCCATCGCCACCACCAGCAAAACGATCGCGCCTAACCCCAGCTTCCGCATCGGCACTCCTTTTTCTAACCTAATACCTCGCCAATTCCTTCGCCGTCGCGAACACCTTCTGCGCGTTCGGCAGAAACGCTGCTTCCAGCGTCGGCGCGTACGGCACCGGCGTATCCAATGAAGTCACCCGCAACACCGGCCCATCCAGTTCTTGAAACGCCTTTTCGCACAGCAACGCGGTAATTTCCCCGGCGATGCCTCCCGTTTTCGTGTCTTCGTGCACCACCAGGCACTTGTTCGTCTTTTTCACCGACTGCAGAATCGTCTCTTCGTCCAGCGGCAACAACGTTCGCAGGTCAATTACCTCCGCCTCGATCCCTTCTTTCGCCAGCGCCTCCGCGGCTTCCAACGACGTGTGCATCATGGCCGCGTACGAAAGGATCGTCAGGTGTTTGCCCTCGCGCCGCACCACGGCCTTCCCGAGCGGCACCGTGTAATCCCCCGCGGGAATCTCTTCCTTGAGACGGCGATACAGGAATTTGTGCTCGAAGAACAGTACCGGATTGTTGTCGCGGATGCTCGCTTTCAGCAGTCCCTTCGCATCGTACGGCGTCGAGGGGTACACCACCTTCAGCCCCGGCGTGTGCACGAAGTACATCTCCGGATTCGCGGAGTGAAATGGCCCGCCATGCACTCCGCCGCCCGACGGACCGCGAATCACCAACGGCGTCGGCGCGTTCCACAAATAATGCCCCTTGGCCACGAAATTCGTGATCTGGTTGAACGCGCACACAATGAAATCGATGAATTGCATCTCCGCGATCGGACGCAGCCCCAGGTAGCTCATCCCGCATGCCGCGCCGATGATGGCGCTCTCGCTGATCGGCGTATCGATCACGCGCTCCCAACCGAATTTCTCCAGCAATCCTTCGCTGGTCTTGAACGCGCCGCCGTATACCCCCACATCTTCCCCGATCAGCACCACGCTCGGGTCCACGGCCATCTCTTCAAACATGGCCTGCTTGATCGCTTCCAGGAATGTGATCGCAGCCATGGTCAGCGCCCGCCTTTCTTTGCGCTCTTTGTTGCAGGCTTCCTGTCGGACTTCTTTGCGGCCCGTCCCTTAGTCTCCTGTGCCTTGTGTTCCGGTTGCACATCGCCAAAATGAATCGGCGCGTTCTTGCCGGAGGAACTCTTCCCTTGCCCAAATCCTTCCACCTTCCACACCGGTTCGACGCTGCTCTTTGGCGGCATCACCTCCGCAATTGGCCGCTCCCATTTCGGACGAATCTTGTGGCAATCATCCCCGCTGCAGTAAACACCTCCGTGGACGGTCTCCTCCGGCGGCATCGGCGAATTCTCCGCAAACTCACGCTCCTTCTCCAGCAGGCTCGTCAGTTTCCCCTCCATCTCTTTCTTTCCCTTCGCGTCCAGCAGCTTTTCCTTCAGCAAAAAGGCTTCGCACAACGCAATCGGGTCGCGCTTCTCCCAGAATTCGCGCTGCTCCGTGGGAATGTATTCCGCGGGATCGTGCTGCGCGTGTCCGCGCCGCCGGAAAGTCTTCGCTTCAATCAGAATCGGCCCTTCGCCCGCCCGCGCACGTTCCACCGCCTCTTTCGCCGTGGTGTACACCTCCACCACGTCATTCCCATCCACAATGTAGCTGGCGATGCCGTAGGCCTTCGCGCGGTCCGCCAGATTCTCCAGCGGCACCTGCCTCTGCACCGGCGTGGAGTACGCCCACTGATTGTTCTCCAGGATCAGCACAAACGGCGCTCTCTGCGACGCCGCAAAATTCAGCCCCTCGTGAAACACACCCGTCGAGCTGCCGCCATCTCCGATCCAGGTCATGGTCACAATCTTCTGCCCAAGGTACCTTCCCCCGATGGCCACACCCGTCATCACCGGAATCAAGTCTCCCAGCATGGAGATCGGTGAAACGATGTGCAGGTTGTCCAGGTCTCCGAAGTGGCTCGTGCCATCTCTGCCCTTCGTCGGCGACGTGTATTTCGCCATGTGCTGCGTGAAAATATCCCGCGGCGGCACGCCCTTCACCAGCAGCGCTCCGATGTTGCGGATCATCGGCGCCATCCAGTCGCGCTTTTCCAGCGCGTACGCCGTCCCCACCGAAATCGCTTCCTGTCCCAGGCTGGAGTACAGCCCGCCGACAATCTTGTTCTGCCGGAACAACCGCGTCATGGTCTCTTCGACCTCGCGGTTCAGGCGCATGTAGTAGTAAAGATCCAGATACTGCTGGCGCGTGAGCGGCGCTTTCTTCCGGGGCTCAGGCATGGTCGGCGCTTCTCCGAATTGGCATTCGGCCCTTTATCTTAAGGCCAAGCGCACGCCATGCCTAATCCGTGCGAGCCCCTGTTGGTGCTGCCGATGCTCAGCTTCGGACTATTGGGCTGTGACGTGCATCGATTCTTCAACTTGGGTGAGCTGATTCAGCAGGGAATCACGCGGGACCGCATGGGGCTCAAGGCCAAAAAGCTGCGCGAAATGTTGCACCAGCCGCGGTTTGACCTCTTCTGTGGAAATATTCCGCGAAAGCAGTTTCTCGAGCGATGTCGCCTTTCGATCCGCGATCCCGCACGGCACAATCAAATCAAAATAGCGCAAGTCCGTCGAAACGTTGTACGCAAACCCGTGCGTCGTCACCCACCGGCTGATGTGCACCCCGATCGCGCCCAGCTTTTCTTCCGTGGCTGCGGCGCGCTCGCCAACTTGCACCCAGATGCCGGTCTTCCCTTTCACGCGAAGCGCCGTCACCCCAAACTCGCCGCTTGCCCCGATCATCGCCTCTTCCAGCGTGCGCACATACCAACCCACATCCCGCTTGATGGCTCCGAGATTCAGGATTGGGTAGCCCACAATCTGCCCTGGCCCGTGATATGTAATATCCCCGCCGCGATTGGTCGCGTGCAGCTCAATACCCTTCTGGCGCAGCACGTGTTCCGACACCAGCAGATTTTCCCGCTTCGCGTTCCGCCCCAGTGTGATCACGTGCGGGTGTTCGCACAGCAGCAGCACGTCCCCAATCGCTTCGGCCTTCCGCGCCGCCGCCAGGCGTTGCTGCAGAGCATAGGCTTCGGTGTATGAGATGAGACCAATGTCGCTGATAAGGAGAGGATTCATAGGGAAGAGCGGTTTTAAGTTGTAAGTTCTCCGTTTTTAGTAAAGCAAGGGCACATCCCTCGCTCCGCCCGTGCGCTGCCAGCTGTGACGGATCTTGCTTCGACTAAGAACTGACAACTTATTACTTAAGACTAGACGTTGATTTGCAGACCGCGGACCGACGCGAACGCATCCCCCATCGCTTCCCACACCGTCGGGTGCGCGTGGATCATGTTCATCATGTCGTCGATGGTGCCTTCGAGATGCAGCACCGTGGTGGCCTCCGCAAGAATTTCCGTGGCCAGCGGCCCGATGATGTGAATTCCCAGCACTTCGCCGTAGGTTTCGTCGGAAACGACCTTGACGAATCCTCCATGATTTCCTAGGATCGTCGCTTTGCTGTTGCCGACGAACGGGAATTTCCCGATTTTCACCTTGTAGCCCGCTTCCCGCGCCTGCTTTTCCGTCAGCCCGATGGAGCCGATCTGCGGCTCGCAATACGTCGCATTCGGTATGCGCGTCTTCACGATCGGCTGCGTCGGCTTCCCCGCGATGTGCGTGACCGCGACGATGCCCTCCATCATTGCCGCGTGCGCCAGTTGCGGTAATCCCGCCACGATGTCGCCTACCGCATACAAATTCGGCTCCGCGGTTTCCATGAACTCGTTCACGTGCACGAATCCCCGCTCCACCTTCGCTTTGGATTTTTCCAGCCCGCAATTTTCCGTCATCGGCTTGCGCCCGACCGCCAGTAGCAGCTTTTCCGCCCGCAGTGTCTGCGCCTTCCCGTCCTTATCCTTAAACGACACCGTCACGCCTTTGGCGTCCTTCTTCACGCCGTCCACCGTGCATCCCGTCTGAATGTTGATGCCCTTTTTCCGGTAGGTCTTGTCCAACTCCGCCGAGATCTCCTCGTCTTCCACGGGCACAACGCGAGGCAGCGCTTCCAGAATCGTTACCTGCGAGCCAAAGGAATTGAAAATCGATGCGAACTCCACTCCCACCGCGCCCGCGCCAATCACAATCAGCGTCTTGGGAATTTCCGGCAACTCCAGGATTGACCGGTTCGTCAAGATCGTTTTATGGTCCGGCTCGATTCCCGGCAGCGCCTTCGCCTCCGAACCGCTCACCATTAAAATGTTGTTCGCTTCGATCGTCGATTTCTTGCCGTCCTTCTCGACGCTCACCTTGCCGGGGCCTTCATACTTTCCCCAGCCCTGCACCCACTCCACCTTGTTTTTCTTGAACAGAAACTCGATGCCTTTGGAGTGCTTCGTGACAATTTTCGATTTGCGCGCCAGCACCTTGGCCCAGTCGATCTTCAGCCCGCTGACCTCTAAACCCAGCTCCGCGGCGTTCTTCATATGATCGTAAACATCGGCGTGATGCAGCAGCACTTTCGTCGGAATGCATCCCACGTGCAGGCACGTTCCGCCCAGGAAAGGATCCTTCTCCACGACCACGGTTTTCAGACCGAGCTCGCCCGCGCGTATCGCCGCCACATAGCCACCCGGTCCGCTGCCGATTATTGCGATGTCGTACTTAGCCACGCGCATTCTCCCATCTGAAAGGCCGAGGCCGATTTGGATTGTGGGCCGGGCCGGAATGCCGCTGCCGCCGAAATTGCCGCGTCGGCAGCGGAAAGTCACGCAGGGATGCCGGTGTGGCGCCCGCAATTCGCAGCCTGTGCCACGTCAAAAAAACAACCGACAATTCTGCAGTGTAGCAGCCCGTTGCAAAAGTTAGCAACTTGCCGCTCCCTCGACTCCGGCCCGCCTGTTTGAGCCCCAGGCAGCCCGTTGGCGTTCCGAAATGGAACTCCTTCACACTCTTTTTCGGCATCCCTAGCGAAGGAAACGGGAAACTCCGCAGCCTTCCCAAATTGGAAACTCTCTTTCCCCCGCAACCGCTTTTATTTTAATTTTTTCTCTTGCGTCTATTACTGCATAGGTATATGAGACACAATATACATTCCCAGGAAGTACCACCGTTTACTGTGGACGTTTTAATAACCGTGGGGTCCGTTATGGTGAAAACAGAGGAAGCAAATTGGCTTTGCGAAAATCATGATTGCCATTGCTCCGTAACCTTGTCCCTGTCGTTAAGGGAAGAGATTATCCCCCGTTGCGTCTGCGGCTGGCCTTTGAAGCGTGCTAACGCACCCATAGCCTCTACCTACCTGGAGTTTCTCCACAATGACGAATCGTTAGGGAAGCAACGGCAAACCCGGAAGGAGTAGTCTTCCATGCGCATCATTCGAAGTGATTCAGAAGTTGCTCACTGCAAAACACCGTTGGTGGTTCGCGCCAGCCTCCCACGCACGTTTTGGAGCCTCGGCGCGTTTGTCGAGCTCGGCCTCATCTTCTGCGGAGTCTATTTGCTCGCGGAGGCCAGCCTCAAGCCTCTCGAAGCCGATCAAGTTTCCATCATATCGGCAGGCGTGATCCTCGCGTTGGCCAGTGTTCTGCTCTTTTATATGATTCGTCCGCGACGCAAGCAGGTTCTCCCCAGACCCGAGGCATCCCGCCTTTCAAGCGATCGGTCTAATAAGTTGCCCCTCACAGCGCATGGAATTGCCGTCCCGGCGCGTCGGGAAGCCGGACGCGCGCTGCAAAAAAACCACGATCTGCCCGGCCCCATGTGATGGATAGTCAGCCTCGCGGCAACCCCGGAAAGTACCGCTCCTGCAGCACCACACGATGGTGACGCTCGTGCCCCGCAATGATGAACGCCTGCGCTCGCACGCTGATCTCTTTCTGATTGGCCACGCCCCGCCGCAACCACGCCGCTTCGTCCAGCGACCTCGCTAACGCGATCGTCGCCCGCCGCGCAGCCGTAAACTCTTCCAGAAGTTCCGCCAGCGGCCGCGCCGAAAAATTCCCCGTCTTCACGTAATCATCCTGCTCAAATCCCGCCAGCGGCGTCTGGTTTCCGCGCGCAATCCGCAGCATCCGGTAGGCAAAAATCCGTTCCGTATCGCTGATGTGTCCCAGCACCTCTTTGATCGACCATTTCCTCGCGGCGTACTGAAACTCCGCCCCTTTCTCGCTCAGGGTTCCTAGCAGCAGCTTCATTTCTCTTAGCTGCGCCTCCAGCGTTTCCACAATCTCCCCATCGGGCACCAGCGCAACATACTTTTCGTAATAGGGCGCGTATTCGCTCGCTTGCGGACGATTCTGTGTCATGATGCATTCGCCTCCCAAACAGTGACAGACCGCCAATTATAGCCGGCCATGGCGCGCAGGAGACAACATGCCGGCTGACGGAAGCCAAACATGGGTGAACTGAACTTCAAGACCATGCGCGTTGCCTTTCAGGGCGAACCCGGCGCCTTCAGCGAAGCCGCCGCCGTGCAATTGCTCGGTGAATCCATCCACACGGTTCCTCGCCCCACCTTCGACTCTACCTTCCGCGCCATCGCCGAGGGCGCCGCCGATGCTCTGCTCTTGCCGCTCGAAAACACCCTGGCAGGATCCGTCGTCCGTGTTTATGACCTCTTGCTGGAAAGCCCCCTCGAAATTTGCGGCGAAACCATTCTCCCCATCGAGCATCACCTCATCGCCTGCCCCGGCTCGACCTTCGATCTGCTCCGTTCTGTCGCTTCCCATCCCATGGCTCTTGCTCAGTGCGAGCGCTTCTTTGAATCATTCCCCCATCTCAAGCGCGTTCCCGCCGAGGACACTGCCGGCAGCGTCCGCGAAATGATGGCCCGCAAGGACAATTCCTGCGCGGCTATTGCAGGACGCCGTGCCGCGGAATATTACAGTGCGGTCATCCTCCGCGAAAGCATTCAGGACAACGCCGAAAACTTCACCCGCTTCGTCCTGCTTCTTCCGCCCAACCAGGCCATGCAGTTTCGCCAAACCGGCGCCACCAAAGTCTCTCTGGCCATGCGCCTCGCTCACAAGCCCGGCGCCCTCCTTGCTTCCCTTGAGCCATTCGCCAAACACGGCGTCAATCTCCTCAAAATCGAGAGCCGCCCTATCCATGGCAAGCCTTTCGAGTATCAGTTCTATCTGGATGTCGAAGCCGGTCGCCAGGATGAGCTCGAACATGCTTTGAAGGAAGCGCGCCAAGCCACCAGTGAGTTGCGCGTCCTGGGCCGCTTTGCTCCCGCTAGCCGCTACTCCATGGGCGCAAGAAAATCCAAGGTGGCCAGTTTCTCTGCTACATTCACCACATGCTGACGGCCATCACCCGCGAAGTAAGTTCCTCGCTCGCAAACTGCGAATTGAGTTTCATCCCCCGCCAGCCGATCGATCTTGCCAAGGCGCGCGCGCAACATCACTCGTACGAAGGTGTCCTGCGTAATCTCGGCGCCCAAGTGGTTTCTCTGCCCGAGGAGCCGGATCTCCCGGACTCCATGTTCGTCGAAGATCCCGCCATCGTCCTCGATGAGCTGGCCGTGATCTGTTCGCTGGGCACGGAGACGCGCAGGAAAGAAACACCTTCCCTGGCGGCCGCCCTGGAGAAATACCGCAAATTGGCATGCGTGAAATTGCCGGGACTTCTGGAGGGTGGGGATGTCTTGCGGGTGGGGAAAAGAATATTCGTGGGCCTCACGCGCCGCACCAATGCGGAGGGCATTCGCCAACTCGCGGTAATCGTTTCGCAGTTTGGCTATGACCTTACGGCCGTACCCGTATCGGGTTGCCTGCACCTGAAATCAGCGGTCACCTACCTGGGCCGGAACACCCTTTTGGGGAATCGCGTGTGGTTTCAGTGGTCACGAATGGCTGGCTTCGAATGGATCGACGTCGACCCGGCCGAGCCGCATGCCGGCAACGCGCTTGCCATCGGCGATACCGTCGTTTTTCCCGCTTCGTTTCCGCGTTCGCGGCAGCGCATTGAGGCGAAGGGCTTCCATGCTACCTCGATCGAAATCGGTGAACTCCAGAAAGCGGAATCGGGATTGACCTGCTCCAGCCTGCTCTTCGATGCCCCGGAATAGCTCCGCGAAACCTGCGTGAAAAGTGGAAGGTCACTGTATTCCTGGAAACACCCGCCTGCGCGCCGTCAGATTCCGGTTGGAATTCTCAGTTGGTGTGCTACTCTATTGAGGATGTCGGCTAACCTCATGAAGCGAAAGCCCTCCTGTGCCACGCGGTCGATCATTTCGGCTACGACTATTACTACGATTATGTGCACTACCACCGCTTCGGGCGACGGGAGAAACGGCTAGCTACCAGAAAGTTTCCAACCCACCGCCAGAAGCGAAACTGGCGGTGGGTTTTTTAGTTTCTGCCCTCCCCAAGAATCGCTTCCGCGGTACACAACCAAGGAGCATTTGCCATGTGCCCGGAACGCCAGGAAGTATCTCTAGCAGCAGGGGACCATTTAGCCCCGCCCAAAGCAAACGCACTCTTCCCACGGGATGTAACCGCCGCAACGTCGACTCGCTGCCCAGAGCGCGGCATCGCCTTCAAGTTCGGCGGCTCTTCCCTGCTCGGGGCCGATTGTATATTGCATGCCGCCGCGTTGGTGCGGGATGCGGCCGCTGCCTCACCCGTGACAGTGGTTGTCTCCGCGATGAAGGGAGTTACGGATACGCTCTTGGAAATCGCCGGAAAACTCGCGCGCAACGATTTCGCAAAAGCGCGTGAAGCGGCGGAGCACCTCGTCGTGCTTCATCTCGACGTCCTCAATGCCTTGCAACTTCCCGAACATGACCATGCGCAGGTCAGGCACGAATTGAAACTTCTCGCCCGCGACCTGCTCCATGAAACGCCGAAGCGCGGGCCTGTGGCTGTGGACCCCGCTCTCTTTGACCGGTTGGCCTCCTTTGGCGAACGCTTTAGTGCCCGCCTGTTCGCTGCCGCTCTGAACAAGCTCGGCATCGTCGCGGTTCCCGTGGCTTCCTCGGACTTCGTCCTTACCTGTGACACTTTCCAGGACGCGAAACCCCATCTCCGGCAGACCAGAGAGCGCGGCCGCGAGGTCCTCGTGCCATTGCTGGAATCGGGTATAGTGCCGGTCGTCACAGGCTTCATCGGCGCGACCCTCGACGGCCGCATCACCACCCTTGGTCGCAATAGCTCCGATTTCTCTGGCGCCCTCATCGCCCATGTCGTGGACGCCGAAGAACTCGTCATCTGGACCGACGTGGACGGCATTTTCACTGCCAGCCCGCACGAAATCGCGGGGGCCAAACTGCTCCACGAATTGAGTTACGATGAAGCCCACGCTTTGGCCGCAAGCGGGGCAAAAGTGCTTCACCCGCACGTCTTGCCACTCGCGGCAGAGCACGCAATGACTGTGTGGGTCAGGAATACATTCAAGCCGCACCTGCGCGGAACGCGCATTGGGCCGGCGAAGGACGGGGGTGCAGCATGAGCGCTCTTGCAAACGGAAAAAAATGGCGCACAGGAGTTTTGGGTGCCACCGGAATGGTGGGGCAGCGCTTGGTGAAGCTACTCGCCGATCACCCGTGGTTCACTTTGACGGAAGTCGCCGCATCGGAGCGTTCCTCCGGTAAATGCTATGCCGAAGCCGTGCGTTGGCACCTCGAAGGACCGGTTCCGGAAGTCGCTCGCGGCCTCGTCGTGAAGGAACTCGAACCCAACCTGGATTGCGATTTCCTCTTTTCGGCGCTCGATTCTTCGGTAGCCGGCCCGGCGGAAGAGGAATACGCGCGGCGCGGCTATCCCGTCGTAAGCAATTCACGGAATCACCGCATGGACCCGGACGTTCCTCTGCTCATTCCGGAAGTCAATGCAGCGCACCTGAACGCCATCCCGGTGCAACAGAAAAACCGCGGCTACGACTCGGGATTTATCGTCACGAATCCCAACTGTTCCACGGCCGGGCTTGTCGTCGTGCTGAAGCCTCTGGCGGATGCCTTTGGACTTGAGAAAGTGTTTGTCGTCACCTTGCAAGCTATCTCTGGTGCAGGCTATCCCGGCGTCCCCGCACTGGACATCCAGGGAAATGTCGTGCCGTTCATCAGCGGCGAAGAAGAAAAGATGGAAGCGGAGCCGCAGAAGCTACTTGGCAAATGGGATGGCAACCGTTTCATCGAAGCGGGGCTCGGCATCAGCGCCCACTGCAACCGCGTCCCTGTGGTGGATGGCCACCTGGAATGCGTTTCCTTACGCCTCAAGAAGACCGCCACGCTCGACGAAGTTCGCGAAGCGCTGCGCTCTTACCAGGTTTCAGACCAGTTGGCCTCTCTGCCCACCGCGTTGAAACATCCCGTTGTCGTTCTCGACGAACCCGATCGTCCGCAGCCCCGCAAGGATGCCAACACCGGCCACGGCATGGCCGCCGTCGTCGGGCGCATTCGTGAGTGCCCGCTGTTCGACGTCAAACTCACCTTGCTTTCGCACAATCTGGTCCGCGGCGCGGCCGGCGCTGCATTGCTCAACGCCGAACTCCTGGCGGCGCAAGGCTTCCTGAAATCGCGCAATGAAGCGCGCGAGCAGAGCGTGGAACCAGTTTCGCGCTGATTCCAGTCCGTGCCGCTCGTAGGGGCGCAGCACCCGCCGAAGGCGGGCGCCCTATGTCCGCACGTTCTCTGTGTCATAACTCCTCGGCAAATTTGGAGTGCGGCGGCTTGCCGCCGCTTTTGCAGCTCCAAGCGTCACTATCAAACTGCGTCTCCTCCCCGCATCCCTTCCCCGAGGCACAGTTCTCTTGTAGCCCAGGCCAACTCGCGCTTCACCAGCCCGCCATCTTCTGGTGAAAGCCCTGCAGCTTTTATCTTTCTGAGTATCCCGGAAGTTTATGGATTACGGCACGAAGTAGTACCGCACCAAATGGAAAAAAATCGGCGCGGCAAAACACAGCGAGTCAATGCGATCCAGGATTCCGCCGTGTCCTTCGATCACTCTGCCGAAGTCCTTAATCCCGATGTCCCGCTTGATCGCGCTCATCACCAGGCCCCCGCAAAATCCCAAAATGCAAATGGTGAACGACATTCCCGCGGACTGCAGCGGCGTAAAAGGCGTGGCCCACCAGAGCGCCGCGCCCAGCGCCGTCGCGCTCAAAACCCCGCCGAAAAACCCTTCCCAGGTTTTGTTGGGACTCACGCGCCAGGCGATTTTGTTCCGCCCGAGCAGTTTGCCCCACACAAATTGCAGGACGTCGCTCATCTGATCCACGATCACCAGATAGAGCAGCAGCCGCGCATTCTGCCCTTCGTAGCCTGGAATCTTCAGCAGCAGCAATGCCGGTGCGTGGCTCAGGCAGTACGCGCACACCATGATCCCAAACTGAATTTTCGCGGCACGCTCCAGAAAATGCGCCGTGTCTCCCGCAATCGCGATCCGTGTCGGCACGTAAACAAACGCCAGCACTGGAATCATGATGGCGAAAAAGCCGTACCACTGGATGCCAATCAGGTAATACTGCAGCGGCATGATCACAAAGAAGCTCCAGAAGAGCGTCCGGTGATCTCCACGCCGCGTGGGCACCAGGGTCATGTACTCGCGTAGCGCCAGAAATGAGATCAGGCCAAACAGGACCAGCGAACCCACGCGCCCGACCAGGATGGCCAGGGCAAAAATCGCGCACATCTTCCACCACGCCCGGATGCGCTCATTCAGGTTATCGATCGTGGCCCGGTTTGCTTCGCCCTTCCGGCGACGCTTCAGCCATCGGCCAATCAGGGTGGAAACGAGAAGCAGGAACAGCACGCCGCCGAACAGCCACGCCAGCTTCGCATCGTGAATCGCTGGCAGCATCATGCCGATCCAATCCGCCGCAGGCTGCTAACGGCTTCCCGCGCGCGTTCCAGGAACGTTTCCTTTTCTTCCCCCGGCTCCACTTGCAGCGGCTTGCCAAAGGTCAAAAGGCTCAGCATGGGCACGGGCAGAACTTCTCCTTTCGGCAAAATACGGTTCATATTTTCAAGATACGCCGGAACCAGTTCCACATCCGGCCGGCGCAACGCCAGGTGATACAGCCCCGCTCGGAACGACCCGACCTTTTCGCCGTTGCCCCGCGTCCCCTCGGGAAAAAGAATCAGCGAGTATTGGTCGCCCAGCGCCGCGGCCATCTGCTCGATCAATGCTCGTCCAGCATAGCGCGCTTCTTCGGGACTTTTGGCTTGCGCCATCACGCCCCGCTGCAGCAACACGGCGTTGAACACATTCGTCACCACGTAACGTCGCAGTGCCGAAATTTCCCAATAGTCCTGCGCGGCCACGGGTCGCGTATGCGCCCGCAAATCCGAAGGAAGCGCCGACCACAGCACCACGAAATCCAGATGGCTGGTATGGTTTGCGAAGTAAATGCGTTGTTTTTCGTCAGGTTCACATCCCGCCCACTGCACCTGCACCCCGGTAATTCCGCGGGCAACCGCCGCCAGGAGACTCGCGAACGGATGAATGCGATCGTTCATCAGGACGTGCGACCTCGAATTTCCCGCAGCGCGCCACGCGTTCGGTTCACGATTGTCACGAGCAGGAGCGCCAGAACAATCCACTGGACGGGGATGACTACTCGAAAGATAGGCAATTGCATCCCCAGAAGCAATCCCAGTGCCCCGAAAACAAACGCGCGGTCGCTTTTCCCCATCGGCCCCTCGTACCGCCGCGAAGCCCCAATCTGCACCGCCACGACTCCTGTCATCTCGCTGATCACGGCGAACAGAACGATCAGCACCATCAGCTCGGCATCGAACGGAAGAAAAATGGCCAGCGGCAGGTAAAGAGCCGCATCCGAAAAGACATCGCCAAGCTCATTCAGAATCGCGCCCAAAGCGCTTTTCTGATTGTGTTCTCGCGCGAGCATTCCATCGATTGCATTCAACGCCATGCGCAGGAAGAGCGCGGCCGGAAGCAATAACAAGACGCGCATACTGCGAAGATGGAAAATCGCCAAACCCGTCGCGAAGGAAAGCAGCATCGCGCCAATCGTCACTATGTTCGCGGTCACTCCCGCCCGGGCAAGGCCGTTGCTCAACGGCCGCAGCAGACTCTGAAATTTGGGCTTGAGTCCGTAGATGCTGGGCATGGCGATTAACCTCATCCTACCCGCAAAGTGTCAGCGGTAAACGATGCGTCCCCAATAAAATGCGTAAGAGGCAATCCAGATCACGGCGTGAATATATACGAGCTTTCGAGTTGCAAGCGCGTATTTTCTTCGCAGCCAGCCGGCAGCGGCCCCGAAAATCATCCACACCAGAGTGAATCGCACCGCGCGCGCCGGCGGTGTGGCCAGCAGAAAGGCAAACTGCGTCGAGATCCTCGGTGCTTCGACCGCGTAGAGTTTGTAAGGTATACCGGAAACAGAACCGGACAAGACGGCCAGCAAGCCCATCTTGTCGAAGCCAGAATTCACTTTGGCGAACATTCCCGGAGTGATGAATGGGACGCGTGCAACCGCGGCGTGTGCCGCTTCAGGATCTGCCTGCGCCCAGTGGAATAGCAGCGCTCCCCCGAGGAGAGCACCAGCAAGCGCGGCAACGATGTGCTTCCATGTCGAACGCCAGTCGAGCATCGCGACGAACGAAAGAAGAACGTCCGGGATAATAAAGAAAAAAGTCGCTTCCGCCAACCCCCACAAAAACGCCACGGCTAGGCCTGGGCGGCCAAGCATTCGCCGCTCCCACAGCGGGCGCGGCGGATTCAGCCGCGAAGCAGCGACCGCGATCACGAAACGACCTTCGTCTCAATGGCGTGGCCCTGCGCGTATTGCTGCAGCAGCGTGGTCATTCGCTGGCACCAGCGCTCCAGTCCTTCGCTGCCGCCAAATCCCACCAGAATCGCGGCAATGCGTTTCGTCGCTGGCGTCACCATCGTGCGCTCGGAATCGCTCGTAGGGCTCCCATGCGGCCCCGCCGCGTCGCAAAACACCGGCAGCCCTTCCAGATTCAAGTCGTACTTCCCGATCCCTTTGTAGGTTTCCCCGGCGCGGCCCGCCCGCAACACGATGTCGCCCTGTACGTTGGCCAGATCGTAGAGCCCGATAGGCAGGCGGCTTTCTACCGAAACCAGATTGATGACGTCCACAACCGCGCCAATCTGCGGAAAGCTCTTTCCGCTCAGAATGCGCCTTAGCAGCGCTTCGGCTGAACCGCGGTAGCGCGCCGGATCCTTGCCCAACGCCTTATATCCGGCGCGCGTCGCCGAAATTTGCGGCCCCTCCAGCACAGCCCGTGGTTCCGGCAGCCCAAGAATTTTCGCTTCGCACGCCTTCATCTCCGCAAGTAGCGCGGCCGGCGTTTCCACCACCTCTACATTGCCCATGATGCAACCAAGCGTCACCCGTGGACACTTCGCCTTCAGCGCGCCATCAATCGTCACAGTAAACATGCTCCTCCAGAACACCCGAGACGCAACCTCCTGCACAGAGCGCCTTTTCTCCTGCAAGCTTAGCGGATCGACGGGTCCTTGAGTGTCTGGCTTCTTACGGAAGCTGGATTGGCAAGGAATTGCGCCACGATAGGTCCCACCGAGATGCACGAAAGGCTCAGGTGGCCGCAGACCGAGTCCAGACTCACAACCGGCGCACCAATCGCCCCCGCAAACTCCACGGCAGGACTCGGGTTCACCATGTGATCTTCCGGCGAAACGATTACCAGCATCTTCGAGCGAACGCGCTTCGCCGCCTGTTCCAAAGTCACACCGAATTCCCGAGGGATATCCAGGGAGATGATAGTCTCTCGTTGACGAATTTGATCGCTCACCGCCCCTTCTTCACTTCTGCCGCTCTTCCGGATCTCTCCCAGAAAGCTCTCAAAGTCCGCAGCCTTCGTATGTGTCGCGCGATACACGGGCGAAGTGAGGTTCATGGAATCGATTTCCTCTGCAAGCGCGATCCCGCGAGTCAGTGGCCCCGCGGGATTTCCGTTGTTCCAGGCCGGGTCAAGCTCGATCGCATCAATCTCGGATGTCCAGAGCAGCTTGTCGTACGAAGTGGACTGCGGCGAACCCTCCATGGGAATCGTCACGTCCATGAAATCCGGATACGCCACAGCCCATTCAAACGTTTGCATGCCTCCCATCGAAAGCCCCATCACGGCGTGGAGGTGCGTAAGCCGGAGCACATCGGTCGCTAGCCGATGCTCGGATTCCACCATGTCGCGAATCGTGAATTGGGGAAACTTCATCCGCGGTCGCGCCGCACTTTTGGAGGGCGACGTGGAAACCCCATCGCCCATCGCATCCGCCACAATGACGAAGTACTTGCTGCTATCCACCACTTTCCCCGGCCCAACGAACTCTAACAGGTCTTCGCTCTTGCCTCCCAGCCACGTCGGCCAAAGCACCGCATTCGATTTCTCCGCATTCAATTTGCCCAGCGTGCGATACCCGATGCGAAATTCATGCACCACAGTTCCACTCTGCAGTTTGAACTCGCCGAGCTTGGCGAACTGTTGTGCTCCTTCCGCAGCTTGCGCGGGGGATTGGCTGCACGCTTGTTCGCAAGCACAAAAAACGAGCAGCCATGCAATCGCTACGAAAAGTGGTTTCGCACGTCTCATCTGGTGAGTGGCCAATCGAAGTCTTCCTTCTTCACCTCTTTAAGTTCGCAAGACCCTCCACGCTTCAAGGTACTGTTTCGGGCAGCCGATACAACCGAAGCGGCGCAACGCGCGCGAGGAGAGAAAAATCCTTGTCCAGACTGAATAGACTCGCATCGTGTTCCATCGCGATTGCCGCGATCAACGTGTCGATGGTCGTCAGACTGATGCCTTTGGACCGCGCCAGCCTGAAAATCGTCGCTGCTTCGCGGTAAGTCGAGAAACCGCTCGGTTCGAGCATCTCCCACATCGCGAGATACTCTTCTACACGGCTCTCATCACGGGTGAGCCCCTGAAGAACCTCTGCGACCACCACTCCGGTGAGCGCGAACGGCTCGGCTTCCTCGATGATTCGCCGCAGTTCGTTGCCTGCACGGCCGGGCGAGGAACTGAAAAAATCGATCCAGACCGAACTATCCACCAGGATCAAACGCGATTCCTTCGCATCTTCTTGAGGTCGCCCTTCCAAATCCCGCTTCCGTAATAGCGCAGAATGGCCTTGCGGCTCTCCGAGCGCACCAGCAATTCCAGAGCTTTGCCGACAATCTCTCGCTTCGTCTTAAGGCGCGTGAGCTTGCGGGCTTTCTGCACCAATTCGTCATCCAGTTCTATGTTGGTCCGGCTCATAAAATGACTATACACCACTTCTCGAAAAATATGTGTATGGGCTAAAATAAACCCCGGCGGGCTCTTACCGTGCAATCGGCTTCAGCTTCGCCGTGAAGTGCCGCAAGAATGGCGCCTGATGCACCAGTTCGTACCCCGGAATCTTTTCGCGCCGCCGCCACACGTCCAGAATCACTTCCACCACATACTCAATGTGGCTCTGCGTGTACACCCGCCGGGGAATAGCCAGCCGCACCAGGTCCATCTGCGCGTGCTCGCCAAACATGAGCGAACCAATTTCAACCGACCGGATGCCACCTTCCAGATAAAGCTCCACCGCCAGCGCCACACCGGGAAATTGCGACGTGGGAATGTGCGGCAGAAACGCCCGCGCATCCAGATAAATCGCGTGCCCGCCGGGAGGCTGCACAATCGGCACGCCTTCGCTGGCAATGTGGTTGCCCAGAAACGCGGTCGAGGCGATGCGGTACTTCAAATACTCTTCCTCAAGCGCCTCGTTCAACCCCACCGCGATTGCTTCCAGGTCGCGGCCCGCAAGCCCACCGTATGTCGGAAATCCCTCAGTCAAAATCAGCAGATCCTTTTCCTGTTGCGCCAGAAGGTCATCGTTGGTGCAGAGGAAACCCCCAATATTCGCCAAGCCATCTTTCTTCGCGGACATCGTGCAGCCATCGGCATGGGCAAACATCTCCCGCGCGATGTCGCGCGGCGTTTTGTCCGCATACCCCTCTTCGCGAAGCTTGATGAAGTACGCGTTCTCCGCGAACCGGCACGCGTCAATGTACAGCGGAATGCCGTGCTTCCGGCACTCCTGCTTCACTTCCCGGATATTAGCCATGGAAACCGGCTGGCCCCCGCCGGAATTGTTGGTGATCGTCAGCATCACCAGCGGAATTTTCTTCGCCCCTTCCCGCGCAATCACTTCCGCAAGCCGTTCCACGTCCATGTTCCCCTTGAACGGGTGCAGGTGGCTGGGCTCCTTCGCTTCCGGGATGGGTAGATCCAGCGCCGTAGCGCCCACAAATTCGCAGTTGGCGCGCGTCGTGTCGAAGTGCGTGTTGTTCGGCACGATGTCGCCCTTTTTGCACATCACGTTGAACAGGATGCGTTCCGCCGCGCGCCCCTGGTGCGTTGGAATCACGTGCCGAAATCCGAAAATCGATTGCACCGATTCGCGGAACCTCGTGAAGCTCGGCGACCCCGCGTACGATTCGTCCCCGCGCATCATCGCCGCCCACTGCTCCGTGGACATCGCCGACGTGCCCGAATCCGTCAGCAGATCAATCAGGATCGCTTCGGACGCGACGAGAAAAAGATTGTAGCCCGCCGCTTCAATCAGTTTTTGCCGCTCTTCCCGCGAGGTCCCGCGGATTGGTTCAACGCTCTTGATGCGGAACGGCTCGATGATGGTGCGAATTGCCATGACGGAACTTGGCTCCTCTCCGAGACACTACCACAGAATCCTCAAGCGCTTCCGTGAGGGCGATTTTTCCACGCTCGCCGGCTGCACAGGCGGTCGCACGGACTTCTCCGCGGCCCTCCGCCGCACTCTCTCCCTCTCTCTGTTTCCATCGTAGTACCCAAGTACTATAGGCCCCCCTGCCCACCCACCCCACCATAAAGAAGTAGATCAGGGGAGCTCTGTCTTCACAGGGCTGCCATTCCAAATTCCTTTTTGAGCGAGCGCGCTATGCCACCCATTGTGAAAGATTCCGAAACTGCGGTTGCAACGCCCATCTCTGCCGCTCCGGCCACCACCGTCGCGAAAACCAAGGACGAATCCCCGGCCCGGCCTCAGCCTGTCGCTCTGGAAATCCCGGTTACCGTGAACGGCGCCCGCACCGTTGAAGGCTCGGACAAGCGCGAGCCTTTTTCCGAAAACACCATGACCGTCCTGGTCTTCAGCCACGGCGCCGTCATCCGCCTCGCCTCTTCCCTCGCGCCCGGCCAGCTCATTTTCCTGACCAACGAAAAAACCAAAAAGGAAGTCGTCTGCCAGGTCATCAAATCGAAAAATTATCGCAGCGTGACCGGATACGTGGAACTCGAATTCACCGAGCCTGCCATCGGTTTCTGGGGCATGCGTTTCCCGCCGGATCGCCCCGTTCCCGCAGGAGCCGTTCCTGCAATCGCGCCCGCCGCACCGCGCGCAGTTGTCTCCGCCGTCCCTGTTCCACCCAAGGTCGCTCCACCTCCTCCGCCCGCTCCTCCGGTTGCCGCAAAGCCCGCTGCGCCAGTTTCTCCCCTGCCTGCCATTCCTGCGCCAGTGAAGCTTGTTGTTGTGCCGCCACCTCCTCCGGCTCCGAAACCCGCGGCCCCCATTTCTCCCACTCCCGTGAACATTGTCACGCCGCCTCCTGCTCCACCTGCCATAGCCCCTGTGGCCGGACAAGCTGTCACCGTTGCCCGTGTCGTTCCCTCGCCTCCGCCACCAGTAGCCGCAAGACCGGTACCCGTCGTCACAAAGCGCGTATTTCTTCCCCTCCCGTCGCCAGATTTCGCGGCTGCAATCTCTGCTCTTTTCCAATCCCCGGCCGTTTCCGAAGCCAAGCCCGCAGCCACCGAACCTCCCAAGATCGCAGCCGTTCCCGCACCTGCCGATCTCTCCACCGAGCAGCTCAAGCTGCAAACCGCGCGCCTTCAGGAACAGCTTAGCTCTCTTCTCTTCACGGAGACTCCCGTAAAGCCGCCGTCTGCACCAGCTCCTGCAGGCATTGCGAAAACAGAATCCCCCTTACCGGAAGTTGCCGATAAGCTCCTGCAATTCGCACAAGCAGGCCTGAAGCCGACTGCCCCTCCCGAGATCAAGCCGGTTGCCCCGGCACGCAATTTCGTGCCTCCCTCGCTTGCTGCCGAACAGGTCAAGGTGCCTGCCTGGCTCGCTCCTCTGGCGCGTGAATCGGAATCCACAACCGCCGAACCCGTTGCTGTCCCCGAGCTTCCCGCACTCTCCGATTCTCTTCCGGCTTCGCTTTCTGCTTCTGCGGACTCTCTCACGATTGGCGTCACGGAGTCCCATCACCGCCAGCATTCCTCCACCTTCGGTGGACAGTTACTCGGCGAATCCAGCGCCGTCCCCATGCCAGTCATTGCCTCCCGCTCAAAGAAGGGCCTCTTCATCGGCATTGCCGCCACGCTCCTTCTTGCTGCTGGTGTTGTGTGGTACATGCGCCAGCCGGACAATCTGATTTCCAGCCTGCTCGCTTCGAAGACCGCTCCCGCGCAGGCCGCAAATTTCTCTCCCGCTGCCGTGTCCCCTTCCGCGTCGCGGCCCGCCGCTCCCCCTGTCGGCATAATCAAGCCGGCTCCCGCACCAGCAAGCGCACCTGTAATTCATAGCGAGTCTCCTGCGAACATCGCTGCAACCGCTGTACCGGCAGCTCCGCCGGAGGCCAAGAATCCCAAAGCGACCGCCCGTACTACTCCGCCTGTCGAGGAGCCCAAAAAGTCCGCTGTTGGCGAAGTCCACCTTGCCACTCCTGTTGTCAATCGTGCCGGTGAATCTCAGGAGGGCAACGAATCCGAGCCCTCCATGGACGTCAATCAATCTGCCAATGCGGATCCCCTCGCCGGTCTGGCCGCTGGCCATCGCCAGGAACCCACCGCTCCTCTTCCCGTCGGCGGCGACCTCAAGCAAGCTCGCTTGCTCAAATCGATTCCTCCCATCTATCCGGCAACCGCCAGAGCCGAGAACGTCTCGGGTGACGTCAACATCGACGCCCTCATCGACGTAACCGGCAATGTCAGCTCCGTCAAAATCATCTCAGGCCCCGCTTTGCTCCATCAGGCGGCTCTGAACGCCGTCAAGCAATGGAAATACGAGCCGGCGCAGTTGAACGGCAAAACCACAGCAGTCCACATCACCGTCACTCTTCATTTCCGCGCCCAATAACGCACCACGCCCTTGCGCATTACAGACTGCTCTCCACCTAGCTTCTCTTGGGCGAAATCCCCTTACGGGATCACTCTATTTCACTGCCCCGCGCAGCTCGGCTCTCCTCCCAGCCGGGCGGCCATCTCCTTCCGCCTCTTCGGACTCACCGAGCTAATCCCTGCTGGTGTGTAACGATCTATCCTTGCAATTCAAATCTGTATCCCTTCCTTGCGATTGGCCATTCCCCTTCGTATACTGGCCCCCCGGCCAATTGGCAGGTCTAGCGGGTGGGTGGCCTGCCTCCGTTCATCCCACTTGGCCCTTCTTTTCGCGCCTGCGCGTCTCTCACAGGCCGAATTTCGCAGCCCCGTTGGTAGCAGGGTGGTCCGACTGGGCAGAGGAGACTTTTGCATGCCCCAAACGCTTGTGCCGGAAGAAATGAATGTCTACCAAAACGCCGAAGCGCGTTTTGAAGTGGCCGCGAACAAACTTGGCCTGGAGCAAGGCGTCTATCGTTATCTCAAATATCCCGACAAGGAAATTACCCTCTATATTCCCGTCGGCATGGACAATGGCCAGCTCGAAGTCTTCACCGGTTATCGCGTCCTTCACTCCGCCGTGCGCGGCCCCGGTAAGGGCGGTATCCGTTTTGCCCCCGACGTCAGCCTCGATGAAGTCCGAGCGCTCGCTGCCTGGATGACCTGGAAATGCGCCGTGGTCGACATTCCCTTTGGTGGCGCCAAGGGCGGCATCATCTGCGATCCCCGCAAAATGTCCCGCGGCGAACTCGAGCGCCTTACCCGCCGCTACACCGCCGAACTTTCGGACTGGCTTGGCCCGGAGCGCGACGTTCCCGCTCCCGACGTCGGCACCAACGAGCAGACCATGGCTTGGGTCATGGACACCTACTCCATGCACACCCGCCAGGCCACCACCGCCGTCGTTACCGGCAAGCCCATCGAACTGGGCGGCTCGCGTGGCCGCCGGGAAGCTACCGGCCGTGGTGTCATGATCTGCGTCGATAAAGCCATGGCCAAGCTCGGCATGAAAAAAGAAACCACCCGCGTCATCATTCAGGGATTCGGTAACGTCGGCTCTCTCGCTGCGGAGTTGATGCAAAAGGCCGGCTACAAAATCATCGGCCTCGCCGACATCGGCGGCGGCCTTTACAACGAGAAAGGTTTTGACGTTCCCAAGGTTATCGACTGGGTCTACACCCAGAAAAGACCCTTACAGGAACTTCCCACCGGCGGCGCCAAAATGAGCGCCCGCGACGTTCTTTTCCAGCCTTGCGACGTTCTTATCCCTGCTGCCATCGAAAATCAGATCACCGAGCAGAACGCTCATCAGGTCCAGGCCAGGGTCCTCTGCGAAGGCGCCAACGGCCCCACCACCTGGCAGGCCGACGCCATCATCGACGCCAAGGGCATTTTCACTGTCCCCGATATTCTCGGGAATGCCGGCGGCGTTACGGTGAGCTACTTCGAGTGGGTGCAGGACCGCCAGGGCTTCTTCTGGCGCGAGAGCGAAGTCAACGAGCGCCTCTTTGACGTTATGGATCGCGCCTTCGACGAAGTGGTTCGCTACGCCGAACTCCACCGCGTCAACAACCGCATTGCCGCCTACATGGTGGCGATTAACCGTGTGGCTACGGCTCTGAAACTGCGCGGCATCTACGCCTGATTTTTTCTTGGTTTTCGGCGCCACCCGGCGTACTCTTTGTCCCACTTGGCGTCCGCCGTCGCCTGATTTACACTGAATCGTACCGCTTTACGGTCGAGGAAGGAGTCCTTACAGTGCCCTCGGACTCATCGTCTGGAACTTCTGCACTCTTGGAAGATCAGTATCGTCGCGAGATTTGCCGCGTTGGCCGCTGGTTGTACGAACGCGGCTACATCGTCGCCGGTGAAGGCAATCTCTCCGTTCGTTTGGATGCCGAACGCATTCTCACCACTCCCACCTGTGTCAACAAAGGCATGATGGCGCCCGAGGACCTCGTCATCATGGATATGGAGGGCACGCATCTTCAGGGTGACCGCAAAATCTCTTCCGAGGCCGCCATGCATCTTCTCTTTTATCGCATGCGCCCCGATGTCAACGCGATTTGCCATAGCCATCCGCCGACCGCCACGGGTTTCGCCGTTGCGGGCCTCGGCCTCGACCAAGCGCTTCTGCCCGAAGTGATCGTCGGCCTCGGCAAGGTTCCTCTCGTTCGCTACGCCACCCCTGGCACGCCAGATTTGTGCGCGGTACTCGAGCCTTACGTGCCTCACTACGACGCGCTCCTTCTCGCCAATCATGGGGCCACCACCTGCGGGCCCGATCTGCTCACCGCCTTCTTCCGCATGGAAACGCTCGAGCACTTCGCGAAAATCATCCTTGCCGCCAAGCTCGTCGGCGAACCCCAACTCCTCTCCACACGCGAAGTCGCCAAGCTCATGGCCGCCCGCGCCAGGTATTTCGTTACCCCGCCTCCCGGCGGCGGCGCTGAGTTGCCGGAAACCTGCGACACTGGCGAATCCAGCGCCGACGAAGTCACGCTCACCCGCGCGGAACTCGAAGCCCTCATCGACGAAGCCGTCCGCAAGGACCGCTCCCGCCGCTAATCTGAGTTTTTCACATGAAAAGGTGTCGGGCGGGTTTGCGGAGCTGACGGCAGTAGGTAGCCACAGTCAAGGATCTTGGAGTGCGGCGGCTCGCCGCCGCTTTTATGCCGCAAGCAACTCCGCCAGAGTGGCGTTCTCCTGAGGATGCGGCGCCACCAAAAGGCCGGCGGGCTTTCTCTTGGGTTTGTAGGGCCCGTCCTTCTGAGGCGGGCCGCTATTGCGTTCCTTCGACTCCCCTCTTGGGTTTCTCTTGCACCGCTCTTGCGTTTCTCTCGCCTTTGTAGGTACAAGTGCCCGATCTTCACATCGGCTCTTTTCCGCGCGCTGCTTCTGCTTCGCTGTCCGCTGAATCGGGCTCTTCCGGGGTTTCCAGCAGACCGGCTCGCCCCAATTCCCGGTAATAACCGGGCCGCGTGTGCCGGTAGTGGTCCGCCGGTATTTTTCCGTCGATCCATGCCGTGTCCATCGGATAGACCGCAGGATCGAAAATCACCAGGTAAAAGTGCCAGATCAGGATCGAGAAGGTCGCCAGCAGCGCTTCATACCAATGCACGGCGGTCGCGGCGTCGGCCACCCACTTGGGGAAATGCCGCAACGTGAAATTGTTGAACCACAGCAGAAAGCCGGTGAGAGCCATCACTCCCGTGCCCCACAGAAAGGCCCAATACTCCATTTTTTCCGCATAGTTGAACTTCGCGAATTTCGGCCCTTCCTTGGTGAACCCCAGGTTATAACGGAAAACATCCAGGATGTCCGTCGCGTCTTTGATCGTGGGGATCATCGCCGTAAGGAATCTGCGGTCGCCCTTCTTCAGCGCCAAATGAATAAAATGATAGAGCGTCGCCGCAATCAGCACGATCGCCGCCGTGCGATGCAATCCGCCTCGCAATCCCGGGTTCGATTCCCACATCGATAGTGGACGCGCCCACCAGCTCTCCGGGTACTTCAGCGCAAACCCCGTCACTACCAGTGTGGGGAAGCTCGCCATCACCCCCCAGTGCGCGATCCGGAATCCCAGATTCATCCGCACCGCAACTTCGCTGGTTTCCTGCCGCGGCCGCCGCCGAATCAGTTTCGCCAGCAGGTCCAGCAGGTTGTGCAGCAGCATGAATCCCAGCGTGAACGGGATCAACACCCAGTACGTCCAGCGGATCCATTTCACTACCGGATGATTGGGGCCGGCGTTGGTCTGCACGTGCACGGGCCCAATGGCATAGCGCGCCTCCGCCGCCCCCTTGTGGCACTGGCCGCAGGTTTTGCCGAGGTTGGCGCTGTTCACCGTCGAGCGCGGGTCACTGGACCTGAAGATGTTGTGCACGCCGTGGCACGACGCGCAATTCGCTGCCGTGAGTTTTCCCCCCTTCAGCGCCAGTCCGTGATAACTGTCCGCATAGGACGGTACGCGATCTGCCGGCAGATCATACAGCTTGGCGATCCGCGCGCTCGCGTGGCAACGCCCGCAGGTTTCCGCCGAAACATTGGCCGCGTTCACCGGCGACGCCGGATTCTTCGGATCCAGGATCAGGTGCTCACCATGGCAATCCACGCACACCGGCGCGTCCTTTACGCCCGCTTTTGCCGCCACTCCATGAATGCTTGCCCCATAAATCTTGGCAATCTCTGTGTGGCACTCGCCGCAGGTGTCCGCCACCTTCCAGTGATTCACCTGCGAACGCTCATCCCGCGCCGGGTAGATATTGTGGCTCCCGTGGCAGTTGTTGCAGCTGGCCGCCTTCTCATTTCCGTTCGCAACCGCCCGCCCGTGCACGCTCTGCTTGTAGGCCTCCACCGGATGCGCCACGGGAATTTGATGACGCGAAAGAAATCCGGCATCGCTATGACATTTTGCGCAAGTATCCGCCAGGTTCTTGCGAGCAACCGTAGAGTCCGGCTCGCTCGTGGCCTTCACGGCATGAATGGCGTCATGGCATGAGGTGCATTTAGGCGCATCGGGATCGCCCTTTTTTGCGGCCTGGCCATGGATGCTCTCCGCAAGACTTTTCACTTCGTCTGCATGACACTCCGAGCATTTGCCGGGTATGAGTGCGGCGGCGGAAGTCAATTCATGCACGCTGCCATGGCACGTGGCACACGCCGTTTCACCCAAAATCGCGTGCACGCTCCCAGTGTAGGCCTTCGCTTCGTCTGCGTGGCACGTCGCGCACTGCACCTTGGCAATCTTGGCGGCGTGCGGGAAATCCTTGATGGCGGTGTGGCAATCGGAACAACCCAAAATCGCATGCGCGCTGGCCGCATGTTTCGCGGGATTTATGTAGATGTCCTTGCCCTTGTCGGACTTCATCCCCGCCTGCCCATGGCACGCCAGACATCCCTGATCGGCGGCCGGCGCGGGCAAAGCCAGAGTCAGATAAACCAGAGCAACCAGCGTCGCGAGCATCTCAACACCCTTCTCCACAATTCGACCGCAATTCGGCTCTAGCGGTACGCAAACAACATCGCATAAATGATCCACAGCACAATGCTGAATCCCACCGCCAGCGCTCCCCAGGCGAAGGCTCGAATCGCCCGGATAACGATCCGCGGATAAGCCTCCTCCATTTTTCCCTCCAGCTTCCCGTTAGCCACCAGCGCTTCATACTCCCTTGGCTTGTCCCTTTTTAACTCATCCAGCGGCATGCGCCCGGTGAATATGGTGACGTCCATGGGAAACTTTTCGGGCCGCAAGTGGGTATTGAAGAAATGCACGGTAAAGATGAAGCCGGTGGCGAGCAGGGCCTCGTCGCTGTGAATGATGGTGGCGACGTTGAGGAACCACCCCGGCAAGAAGCGCGTGAAGAACACCGGGAACCACAGCGTGAGTCCGGTAGAGCCGATCACTGTGATCCCCCAAAACACTGCGAAATAGTCGAATTTTTCCCAGTACGTCCAGCGGCCATAGGCAGGCCGTTCGCCTTGGCCTACAAACCACTTCAGCGTGCCCACAAACTCAGCCAAGTCTCTTCGGGTGGGGAGCATGCTGCTGGGTCCCAGCAGCAGCGCGCGCCACGAACCGTGCTCCCTTTTCTTCAAGCGGTACAGGTCCACCAGATGGGTGATGAAAACTCCGAACATCACCACCGCGGCACTCCGGTGAATGTACCCGGCGCTCTCGAATCCCCCGAGCAGATGAGAAAGCACCGCCGCCCATTTGGTGTAGGAGAACTTCAGGGTTAACCCCGTCAATGCCAGGCTCATGAAGCTCACGATCATGCAGATGTGCAGGATCCGCTGCAGGCGGGTGAAGCGGATGAACTGGCGTTCTGCCGTTCCGCCGTTAGACATCGGGGCTCTCCTTGCTTGCGGGAGTTTCAGGCGTTGCGGCGGGTTGCGCTTCGGCGGCGCGCAATTCCCGGCGCATCTGGAATGCCCGGGGCAGCCAGAGCAGGGTGTGGACGCCTCCCAGGACAAACGTTCCCAACAACAATGCGGTCATCCCCCAAAATGTGTAGAACAACAGGGGGTACTTGCGCGGGTCGTGGTGAGTGGCGTGTGTCAGGTACCCCGCAAAGCGGCGCGTCGCGCCCGCATGGCATTTCTGGCAGGTTGCCGCCACGTTTGCCCGGCTGAGGTGCGAGCGTGGATCCGTCACCGCAAGCACGTCGTGAGCTCCATGGCAGTCGTAGCACTTTGCCGTTTTCGTGTACCCCAAGCGCGAGACTTTCCCATGATAGGTATCAAAATAGGTCTTGGCGATCTCCGCGTGGCAGCGTCCGCACTCGTCCATGATGTCCAGCCGGAATCTGTCTTCATCCGTGCGGCGGATGGCGTGAGCGGTGTGACAGTCGTTGCAAACGGGAAGTTCCTTGGCGGACCCGCTCACCCGCTTGGCATGGATGCTGTTCTCAAACTGCTCCTCGATGCCGTGGTGGCACCGGCCGCAGGTGGCCGGCACGTTGGCTGCGTTGACACTCGATTCCGGATCCGTTCGGGGAAGGACATGGTGGGCGGTGTGGCAACTCGTGCAGGTCGCGGTGACGGTCAGACCACCCTTCAGTAAACCCTTTCCGTGAATGCTCTCCGTATAGTTCGCGATGATTTCGTGCTGCCGCCCGGTGTAGCGCACCGCGGCCTTCTGGCCCTCCCGGTGACACCGCGCGCAAAGTTCAGGAACATTGATCGCAAAAGTCGGCGACTGTGGGTCCTGTCTGCCAAGCACACCATGCGTACCATGGCATTCCTTGCAGTTGGGGGCATTCGGATCATTCTTGCTGACAAGCTGCCCGTGGGTGCTGCCCATGTACTGCCTGCCAATTTCATCGTGGCAAGAGGTGCAGTCCACTTTGCGGGAAATCGTCTCGCAAGGTCGCACGCGGGAGGCATTTACTTCGGAGTGGCACTGGCTACAGGCAACTTTGCTGTGCCGCGAATGGCTCAACTCGCCCAAGTTGACGTACATGGATTGCCCGTCGCGCGCGCGGCGCAGCTTCTCGTCTGCGTGGCAATGCAGGCAGTCCGCATCGGCCATACCCTGCGAATAGAAGACATTCCTTATCTTATGCGGCTGATGGCAATCCACGCACGCGGGCAGGACATTTGCTTCCTTTTCCCATAGCTCTCCACGAATGATCTTCCGGTGCACCGCTTCGATCAGCGAGTGGCATTTCGTGCAGGTGGCGGCAATGTTCCGGCGGGCGATCGAGGAAGCGGGGTCGGTGTGGGGCAAGATCAAATGCGGTGTGTGGCAAGTCGCGCAGTTGGGGGCCACCGACAGTCCCTTTTTCAACAACGCCTCTCCGTGGATGCTCTCGGAGTAGTTCTCCAAAATATTGTCCTGGTGAATAGGGCGGTTGCGTTGAACAGGAGTTCCTTCGCGATGGCACTGGCCGCAAACGAATGGCACTTTCAGCGGCGCCACCGCTGACCGCGGGTCCTTTACCGGATAGATTTCGTGGTTCCCGTGGCAATTCACACAGCGGGGCGCCAGCGGGTCGCCGTGCGCAATGGCCTTCCCGTGGACCGACCGGGCATGTTGCTCCCGCTCCGTCTCGTGGCACGTGCCACAATTTACTCGCGCCAGCGGCGTTTCGTGCGGCAATTCTTTTCCTTCCAAATCGGCGTGGCAACCCGTGCACCCGAAGCTGCCATGAACAGACGTCGCAAATTTCTTCCCGTCCACGTACCGCGAAACCGTTTTGCCGCCTCGCGTCGCGCTCATGCTCTTGTCGCCGTGGCAGGCGAGACATTGCGCCCCCGGTTGCTCGGTTTCGGGCCGCGCCGCGCGGCCGCGGCATTCCGAAAACAGGAGGGACAAAACTGTCGCGAGGAGCGTCGCAACGATAATTCCCAGCCCTGCACGCCACTTCCTTCGCACAACTTTTGTTTCAGCCATGTCAAACTCTCGGCAATGCTTACTTCATGCCAAGATCCGTAAGCACTTTCGGGTTTTCCTCCTGAACCGCCAGCAGGTTGTGGCAGGCGCTGCAATCGTTGGAAATCGTCTGGCCGTCCGCGCTCGTATGCGACCCATCGTGGCAGCGGAAGCACCCCGGAAAATCATTGTGGCCCAGATTGTTGGGATGCACGCCCCAGGTCACCTTCATATCGGGGAAAATGTTCTGCATGTAGATGCTGGCGACATTCTCCGCGGACTGCTCCACCAACGCGCGTTTCGTGTTGTAAATATCCGGATAAGTACCGCGATAGTAGCTCGTGACCCCTTCCACGATCTTCTTCTGCGCCGTCTCTCGGTCCGGATAGTCTGCTTTGAGCAATTCCACCGCTTTTTTCTTGATGTACGGCAGATCCGCGCTGATCAGCCCGCGGGAGATGCGCAGATCCACGGCGCTTTCCGGCAGCTCAAAAGCGTGCGTCGGCCGGTTATGGCAATCGATGCAGTCCATCACGCGCTTTTCGCTCTTTGCCAGTTCCTCTTTGCTGACCTTGATATCCGTTGAGACGTATTCGACCGTCTTGCCCTTGTCATCCGTGTAGTACACGACCGGGATCACCTGCCGCTGCTCGTCCGTGGAAATGTAGCGGATGCGCGAGCCCGCATCCAGGTGCCGTCCGTGGATGCCGACTGCCCCCTGCCACGTCCGCCCGCCGATCTTCAGCACCAGCGCGGTGGTTTCCGGGGTGTTTTTCTCGTCGTCCTTGTAATTCGTCTTCACGATGAACTTGTCCCCGGAGAAGCGTTGCGGCCAGTGGCACTGCTCGCACGTTTCGCGCGCGGGGCGCAGGTACTTCACGGGCGAGGGTATGGGCCGAGAGTAAGTCTTGAAGGTTACGGCAAAAACCTGGCGCACGCCCGACAATTTCGATTTGACGAACCAACCGGCGCCCGGACCAATGTGGCACTCCACGCAGCTCACCCGCGCATGCGGCGAATTCTGGTACGCCGTGAACTCCGGCTGCATCACCGTGTGGCACGTCTGTCCGCAGAACGTGGTCGTGTCCATGTACGCCACGCCTTGGTACGAAGCGAATGTAAAAATCAAAATATTCAAAACCGTCGCTATACCGATGAACAGAAGGCCGCTGCGGACCATCGGCACCCGTAGATCGATTTCCGGGTAGGCGATCGGCAATTCGCCCGCGCCGCGCAATTTTTTCCGCCGCAGCAGAATTCCCAGCGGAATCAACAACAGTCCGAGGACGAACAGCCCGGGAAGGATCAGGAAAATCAGTATGCCGACGTACGGGTGCGGCGGGCCCTGCAGCATGAAATCGTAAATCCAGAAGGCAATCATCGTGATTGCCGTGCTCGTCGTCAGAACCACGCCAATCAAGCTGATGACGTTCTGGCTTAGGAAGTAGAGCAGTCGTGCCCAATTTCGAACAGTATTCTGCGGACTCATGAGGTGGATGCTCCCACATCGCCTGCTTTATGCGCTTCCATACGCGCCATTACAAAAAGGAGCCCCAGCGAAGGATCCGCCGGGGCCCTGAGACCTTCTGATTTTTTCGTGTTCCTGCAGTCGCGGGCTCACCGGCGCTCTTACTTGCACAAACTCCGCATGTAAGCGATGACGTCCTTGACTTCGGCGTCGGTGATCTTCTTGTCGTAGCTGGGCATCTTGTTCTTGCCCTTCACGATGATGTCCGTCCAAGCCGCGTCTGTTTCTTTCTTCACTTCGGCGGAGCAGATATCCCTCGCCTTGGTAGTCTTACCCGTAGCCGTTTCTCCCTTGCCATCCGGTCCGTGGCAAATGGCGCACTTCGCCTTGTACACTTTCTCTCCGCTGGCCTTATCTTGTGCGCGAACAACCGAACCCGCCAAACACAGTACCGCTACCGCCACGATCCCTGACAGTACCTTCTTCATTATTTCCTCCTGGTTTTTTATGATGGCACGAAGCGCGTAGGAGCGAATGCGCCTCGTGCCGCAATCCATCTCTGCAACCCTTCGTGTCTTACTTCTTCAGCGAACGGATGAAGGCCACCAGATCCTTCACCTGCTCGGGAGTCAGCGTCTTGTAGGCGGGCATTTTGCCCTTCCCATTCGTGATCATCCCCGACAGATCCGCGTCGCTCATCTTCTGAACGTCAGCCGAGGCCAGGTCGCGTGTCTTCATCGCTTCCTTGCCCTTGCCATCCGCCCCATGACACATGGCGCACTTGGCCTTAAACGTCGCCTCACCCGCCGCGACATCCGCTCTCGCCGGCGTGCTAACCAGGCATGCGCCTGCCAGCAGGGCCGCGACCAGCGTCGCTGTCCCGAGGTTCTTCCTTGTTGTCTCCATGTTTTGCTCCCTGTCTAGATTTTGGCGCGGATTAAGTGAGTTTGCCTCCGTGCCGTCTTCCTAGAGTGCATATCGTATCGAAACTGTGACCACATTGCTTCGGAAATTCCGGGGTAGGGTGGGACCTACATCCGAATTCTCTTTGTAATCATAATAGTTCCAATTAGTCTTAAATAGGAAGCCCTTGCTGTTCGCTTTTTCTTGGGACACTGCCCCGGCTTGGAGCTCCACTCTCAGTGTTGTTGGTACTAGACCATTTCGGACTTGTTCTACCTTTCCTTTCTTTTCTGTCCTATAATTCTATCCGTTAGGCTCCTGCCCACTACTCAAAACCAACTCGACTAGCGCTTCTTATTCCTTCAAGGAGTCACGTCATGAAAAAAATCTGGATTTCGCTTGTGGCCATGGCCTTTGTGGCTTCGGTCAGCTATGCGGACAATAAGAAAGAAGTGGATCGCGTGGAGAATTCTGGAACCGTGATCACCGAAATTCTCAATATCCCCGATAACATTCCCCAGGATCTTCTCGACAAAGCCGAGTGTGTCGTCGTATTGCCGTCCGTCGTGAAGTTCGCCATCGGCATTGGTGGCAGCTATGGCCGCGGCGTCATGACCTGCCGCAGCGGCGAAAAATTCAATGGGCCGTGGGGCGCGCCTACCATGATCGCACTCGAAGGCGGCAGCTTCGGTTTGCAGCTAGGCGGTCAGGCCACGGACTTTGTACTCTTGCTGATGAATGCGCGCAGCGCCGAAGGCGTTCTTACCAGCAAGGTGAAGTTGGGCGGCGATGCCGCCGCTGCGGCTGGTCCCAAGGGCCGCGACGCCTCCGCAGAAACGGATGCCACCCTCCGCGCGGAGATTCTCAGCTATTCGCGCTCCCGTGGCTTGTTTGCCGGCATTTCCCTCGAAGGCTCTACGCTCCGCCCGGACAACGACGCCAACATGCATTTGTATGGCAAGGACGTCCCCGCCAGGGACATCGTGCTGAAGGGCGTGGTCCCCGCGCCGCCCAGCGCCAGGCAGCTCCTGGCCACCTTGAACAATCGCTCGCCAAAGAACAAGTCCTCCAACTAAACGGTCCCCCCATCGTTTGCAGTTTCATCCCTGGACGGCCATCCGTTTGCCGTCCGGGCTTTTTTCTGCCCGCACCACCACTCGCTTTCCGCCAACACCCCTTTGGGTGTTCGCGCTATTGCTGAGAACCGGGCGCGGAGGCGTCGCTTGCAGTGTTGCCTATGGCGCTGCCGTTGACGACCAGTTCAACGCGGCGATTGCGCTGCCGGCCTTCGGGCGTGTCGTTGGAGGCGACCGGCTGGGTTTTGCCGAACCCGCGGGCGGTGATGGAGGAGACGGGAACGCCCTGCTCGGCAAGAAAATCGCGCACGGAGTCGGCGCGGCGTTCGGAGAGCTGCTGATTGAATTCGTCGCCGCCAACGCTGTCGGTGTGACCTTCGATTTGCAGCGTGAGGCCGGGATGCGCGAGAAGAATCCCGGAAATTTTGGCCAGTTTTTCGCGGGCACCGGGCTTGAGCGTGTAGCTCCCGGTATCGAAGAGGACATCCGACATGTTGACGATGAGGCCGCGGGCGGAATCGCGCGTCTGCAAAATGGAATTCAACTGTGCCAGAAGTTGCGCGCGAAGCTGGCCCTTTTCCGCTTCGGCTTGCGCGGCCGCCTGCCGCGCTTTTTCGGTTTCGGCTTGCGCGGCTTGTTGCTGGGCTAACGCTGCGGCGCTGGCTTTTTCGGCTTCCGCTTTCTGGCGCCCAGCTTCCTGCGCGGCCTGTTCCGCTTCCTGCTTCATGCGCACGGCTTCGGCTTGCGCTGCTTCGGCCTGTTTGCGAGCCTCCTCGGCTTCCAGGCGGCGCTGGGCTTCGGCGGCGGCATCGGCTCGGGCCTTGGCCTCGCGCTCCTCGGCGGCTTTCTTGTCGGCGGCAATTTTGGCCTGAGCGTCTTCCTCGGCCTTTTGTTTCACGGCCATGACGCGGGCTTCTTCGGCGGTTCCCACAACTTCACGGGCGGCCGCTTCGACGGATTTTTTGTCGCTCTTGCGTGCGTAAACTTCTTCCACATTCCGAAGCTGCTGTTCTGCTTTGCCAAGAGTGGCCGCGGCATATTTGTCGGCCAGAGCGATGTGTGCGATGCGCACGGCGTTGCGGGCCTCAAAAAGTTCCAGCGGCGTCTTGCGATCGATTCCGAAGATGGCGTTTTCAATTTTGGTGTTGGAGGAGGAGTAGATGCCCCGGCCCAGGAGTTCGTAGCTTGCGTCGATGTTCTCGACTTTCCCGAGCGTGGCAGGCCCAAAAACGTTTTCCAGGACCACGGTGTTACCGGGTTGCGTGACCGCAAAATACGGCTCGGCGGTGACGATCATGCCGAACGTTTGCATGTCCGTGATCGCCTTGACCTCACCGCTCCCGTTCTTCAGGACTACTTCACCAAGGTTTACGGCACGGCCCTGGGGAGAAACGGCCCATAAGACGTAGGTCAGATATTCGAGGCCGAATTTGGTGGCCTCGTCCAGGCCCATAAATTTTGCTTCAATCTCGATGCGGTTGCCTTTGTTCTGCACTTTGGCTTCGCCTCTAGCCGCGGTCATCAATTCCGTTCCTTGAAAGTCGATCTTCGTCGAGCCTCCGGCGCGGCGATAGTTCACCGCCTTCGTGGTGCGGGAGACTTTTTGCGCGGGGCTGCCGGATGGCGGCGCTTGACCGAGCGCGGGAGCAGCCAGCATGCCCAGCATTCCGGCTAGCGCGAGAGATAGCGATGCGATTTTCACTTCAGCCCCCTGATCGCCGGACTAGGCGATGGAATTCCAACGGCCCACAAGCTGTTATGCCTTTGGAAAAGTGATCCGCCCCGAACCAAAGAGTTTTAGAAAAACCGTGATCCGGGGGATGTCGTTTCGTATCTACAGGCTAGCAAAGAACCAGGCGAATAGAGGCCCCCGCGAACGGGGTCTTGTGCAAATAATCATCACCAAGAAACGCTGGAAGCGAAGACCGGACGCTGGAGCTGCGACTCCCCGGCTACCGGGTTGCAGTTCTCCAAACTTGCGGGACTCCCATGGCAGGAATGGTAGGCCCGTGGGGATTCGAACCCCAGAGCGGGCCGACCAGGTCGGCCCGCTCTAACCACCGCGTGCAGAAATGAGGGCGCGAATCATGCGTGACGACTTCCAACGCTTGATTGCCAATTCTCGCCGCCGCACCTCCAACAAAGTAGCAAACTCCTCTTTGTAAACAAGTTTCCACGGGTCGCGACCGCGTGTCGAGGGTGTGTGGCCCCGGGCGTGTTTAGAAATCCTGCGATCAAGATCGTCCGTGGAACCCACATAGAATTTGCCGGAGGTTTTGCTCTGCAGGATGTAGAGAAAGGCAGCCATCACAGGAATGGTAGGCCCGTGGGGACTCGAACCCCAGACCTCTACCGTGTCAAAGGGCCGTGATCACGTACTTCCAACAACTTGAGAAGCGTTGGGGACTGCCTTAGTACGCGGAAACACGGCCAAGCCGGAGTTCTTACAGGTGAAATTGCAGGTGAGAAACTCCCGCTCGCTCCGGAGGAAAGCACAGGGAGTAGCCGCAAAAAGGTACTGCCAGCCTATTTACTCTATGTTTAATGGTACGCTATGGTGAACGGCGTTCCAAAAGGAGGAACGCAAAATGAAAACGAAGAAAGCAAAGGCAGTAAGAAAAGCGAAGAAACCCGTGAAGCAAACGCAAGTGAGGCCGAAGGCGGCCCGTGCGAGCATCGCCGAAGGCACTCGGCTCTTCACTCTGGCCGGACGTCCCACCAAGGCTCAGTTCGTCAAAGTGTACGGACCGAGGGGACCGATGATGACGTGGGCGCAGCGAGCCAAAGGCGGGTATTAATGCCAAGCACTTCCAGGAGGCGCTCAAGGCGAAGTGCTAGAACTGACGCGGTGTGAGTTTCTTTTGCGGCGGGAGAACGTGCTGCTGCTGGGTAACTCGGGCACGGGCAAGACGCACCTGGCGCTGGCGCTCGGTCTGGCCGCTTGCCAGCGAGGTCATCGTGTGCGCTTTACGACGACCGCGGCGTTGGTTCACGAACTGATGGAGGCGCGGGACGAGAAGCGACTGCTGCGCTTCCAGAAACAGATGGCCAGCTACGAACTGTTGCTCGTCGACGAGCTGGGGTTCGTGCCGCTATCGAAGACCGGTGCGGAGTTGCTGTTCGAGGTTTTCAGTCAGCGCTACGAGCGCGGCTCGACGCTAGTGACCAGCAACCTGCCCTTTCAGGAGTGGACCGAAGTGTTGGGCTCGGAGCGGCTGACCGGCGCACTGCTGGACCGGCTCACCCACCACGTGCACATCCTGGAGATGAACGGCGAGAGCTACCGCCTCAAGCAGAGCAAACACAAACGCAACCCTCAGCCCGGCCGCTAAATCACAGCTACATTCCCCTCGCGGCAGAATACCTCGCGGAGGGTGGCGTCTTCCGCTCCGGCCTAAACGCGGTCCGCACCCCGGACCGCAGGCCTCCGCTTCCGACGCCAC